>JAABUT010000588.1_pt1 | contig 55081 bp, 57 predicted proteins | sample 5559281 | NCBI WGS metagenome assembly JAABUT01 (sample SAMN10711880, study PRJNA513359) | rock metagenome | isolation source: Antarctica rocks | place: Antarctica: Victoria Land, Ricker Hills nord | collected 2016-01-04
CGCGAGACCAAGCACAGCTCGGACGCGCTCGGCGCTGCCGTCACCGAGCGCTGCCTCGAGCTCGGCCTGCACATGAACATCGTCCAGCTGCCCGGCATGGGTGGCGTCTTCCGCATCGCCCCGCCGTTAACCGCAACGGACGACGAGATCACGCTGGGCCTGAGCATTCTCGACGAGGCGATAAGCGACGCGACGTCCCGCATGTGACACCGCCGGCGCACCGGCACCATCCACCCATGCCGTCACGTCGCCAACGAAGAACTCCGTAGACACCCAACGGCAGACGAACAAGGGCGGTGGCGAGAAGGCTCCGCTTCGCGTTTCGCAACGGCTCGCAGTCTGCACAGAACGATTCATCTGCACGGAAGGCCGCCCGGTCAGAGCTGCTCGCTATCGACGGCTACGCGCGCGTCGAAACGTGCGTTGTCAGCGGCATGGTCGGACGCTGCGCGCCGACATCGGCGAGCGGACAGATACGCCGATTGCTGCCTCGAGGGCCCAGGGGCAAACTCGCGTGGTGTGAATGATGCATTCGAAGCCGCGTTGGCCGATCTTGACGAGCAGGGCTTCAAAGAGCGGTACGGCATGTGGCAACCAATGTCGGTATCCGAGGTCGGCCGCTTGTTCGCAACCACCGGGGTCAGGTGGTGGATCGCTGGTGGTCGTGCCGCGCGACTGGGCGCGGCAGCGCGCGCCCACGAGGACGTGGACGTGGTGGTCAGCGTAGAGACGGTCGCTGACGCACGTACGGCTCTGTCGCGGTGGCACGTGTGGGAGAACAACTCAGGTGCCCTGCGCCCGCTGTTTCCCGGCGACGCGCTATCCGATGAGTGCCAGCAGTTGTGGGTACGTCGCACGGCGCACGATCCTTGGGTGCTCGACATGCTGATCGACCGCAGCGGTGACAAGTGGACGTACAAGTTCGACCCCCAGGTGCAGGTCGAGTGGGATCGCGCGGTCCTCGTTTCCGACGGCGTGCCCTACTTGCGGCCTGCTCTCGCACTGCTGCATAAGGCGCATCTCGACCGGCAGAAGGACCGCGACGACCTGGCCTGCGCCGTCCTCGGCGCCGAAGATCGACAGTGGCTTGTCCGCACGCTGGAGCGACTTGGCTACCACTCGTGGGCTCAGCTCGCGAGCAGGCCGGAGCCGTCCGACGCGCGCGTCCGTCGCGGCGAGGCAGAGCCGCCGAGCCACTAGGCGCTATCCGCGGCGTGAGCGGGCGACAGCTCGGAGCGCGGCATAAAGGCCCTTGATGCCGCCATCGACGCTGCGACTATCGAGCGCGCACCGTTGCGATGAACCATCAGATGAGGGCGCCAGCGCCTGTGATCAACGCGAGGATGATGATCAGCAGCAGGATGTCTTTCCATTTGGCGATCGCGTGCACGGGCAAGGGGTCTATCTCGCGCGGGCACCCGCCCGGTCATCGGGTGGCCTACGGGACGATCTTGATCATCGGACAATCGTTCGCGTGCGAAGCCCGACGTCGCGCCGCCGACGTTCGCTATCGGGACGGCCGGCGAACGTCAAAATACGACCGGACATGCCGAATTGCGTTCGGGCGCGGCCTTCACAGGTAGTGGGTAATCTCGCGGTGTGGGCGAGAAAGGTACGTATCTGCATTCGGCGGACCGCTGGTGGTGGTGGAACGGTGTCGGCTGGATGCGTGCCTACTCCGAAGATCACCGCTGGTGGTTTGACGGCGTCCGATGGGTTCCGGCCGCGCCTGCCTGGCAGCGATGGACTCATCCTTTCGGACTCGTCTCCCTTGTGGTCGGTTGGTTGGCGGTGTCGGTTGCTGGGTTGGCGGCTATGGGCGATCCCGGCCGAGGGCAGGAGAAGATTCTCGCGGCGTGGGTCATGCCGGTTGGCAACGCCGGCATGACCCTGATCATCATCGGCTTGACGCTGTGCGTCGCGTCGCCGCTCGCCCGGAGACTTCGGGGCTTCAGCGATGACCCGCTGCTGCCACGCTGACGCATGCACGCACGCTCGCGGAGCGGGCACTCTGCGGCAGGGATCGGCTTGACACTCACAGACACGACCGGATCTGCCGCATCCAGCGTGCGTGCGGTGCCGGGTCGAGGATCCGCTTGCGAGAACCTGATCCATGGCGTGCGGACCGACGAGATGCCGACCTCGTCGCCGCAAGCGGTTCGGCCTGCGGACCCGGTCGCTCCTTGGTCTCGGGCCCGGCTACCGAGGGGGGAGGGCTGCCGTGGCGGTACCCGCTGCGGCCCGCTCCCGTTGATTAGGCGAGCCGCTCGCCCGTATCGGGGTGAACGACCTGACGCGCGCCAAGCGGCTTCCCGACGTAGAGGGCGCTGGCTAGGCGGAAGCGCAGCTCGGTCAGGCTCTCCTTCGCCTGCTCGAGTTCGCGGCGGATGCCGCGCAGTTCGGCCACCGAGGCCGGGCCGGGTCCGCCGGTGCGCGGGTGCACGCTGCTCCAGCCCTCGGAATAGACGTCGCAGCCGATCAGCGCGGCCAGCGCCGCGTCCGGGTCGGAGCTCTCCAGGGCAGATATCACTTCGACCGCGGGCGTGATGGCGTCCGGGCCGGTCAAGGTCCATACGCTGTGCATCGCCACGTGCCGGTGGTCGAGAGCGGCGTAAGCGGTCTGCACGACAGCGTGGGCATGTTCGAGCAGTTGCCCCTCGAACAGCTCCTTCACCCGGTCCACCGACTTGTCGCGCAGCCAAGCGCTGCTACGGCGGCGAAGGTCCTTGAAGTCCCAGTCGGCGCGGTCGCCGGCATGGAGCCCGGACAGCAGCAGCGCGTACTCCTGATCGACGCGAGCAGCAGCGATGGCGACCCGGCCGATCTCTGCCGAGATCGCGGTCGCTGGGTAGTCAGGGCCCAGGGCGAGGCCGCTGAGCACGAACCGCAGTACGCCGACGACCTCAGGCTCGACGGCCTCGTCACGCTCGCTGAGCGGGGACTCAGCGTCGGGCATCGCGGTGATCCTTCGCACTCGGGACATGCATGGGTTCCTTCGACAAAAACAGCAAGGGACTGATCCCGGTCGCCACAAGTAGTCGAACACGAGTGGACCACGTGAGGCCGCGACTGCCTGCGTCCTGCAAGCCGATCGGATTATGACGAATTACGTCCGGGTGCTCCAGGTGCCCTTCGCGGGGCGCTCCCGATGGTGTGTGAGTCGCTCATGTTGTGGGACTCAGGTGTCGGCGGGCGCGAAGTTGTAGACGTAGTTCTGTTTTTGCATCCGCAGGCAGATGGTGGTCTCCAGCAGGCGGACGCCGGGTATGGCGCGGATGGCGCCGGCGAGCTCGAGCAGGTGTTCGTGATTGCGGCACACAGCCTCGGCGAAGATTTCGAACCGGCCCGAGGTCAGCAGGCAGTAGTCCACTTCGTCGCGGCGGCTGATGGCATCGGCGACGCTGTCGGTCTCGCCATCGACGGCGACCTGGATGAGCGCCATGGTGCGGTAGCCCAGTTTGAGGGGGTCAGTGACCCCGACGATCTGCAGGACACCGGCGTTGATCAGCACCTTGACCCGCTGGCCGACGGCGGCCTCCGACAGTCCGACGGCGGCGGCGATCGCCGAGAACGGCCGTCGGCCGTCCTCGGCTAGCTGGCGCAGTATTTCGAAACCGGTGGCGTCCAGCAGGGGCGCGGCGGCCGGGGTGACGTTCCGGTCGATCTGTGTGCTCATCGAACATCCTCACGTGCGGGAATGGCAATGGCAGCAGGTGCGCCGCCGCTCATCTTCATGCTCTCATGACGATCTGATCATTTGTCGCTCCCGATATAGACCACAGAATCCCTTGTCAAATAGCTATTTGACGATGCACACTGCTGTGGCCGAGTTCGTCGACGAGGAGTTCGCATGCCCGATCCGCTCGCTGCCCCTGGCCACAGTGCTGCCTCGCCGTTCCTGCCGCGGGAGAAGGGCCTGAAGGCAGGCGCGCTGGGGTTGCTGTCCACTGTGGTGATCGGAGTGTCCTCCACCGCGCCCGCATACGGCATCGCGGCCACGGTCGGGCTGATCGCCGCCGCGGTCGGATTGCAGTCCCCGGCCATCATGCTGGTGGCCTTCGTGCCGATGCTGTGCATCGCGGTGGCCTATCGAGCCTTGAACGCCGCCGAACCCGATTGCGGCACCACCTTCACGTGGGCCGCGCGGGCGTTCGGCTCACGCACGGGGTGGATGGGTGGCTGGGGCATCATCGCCGCCGACGTGATCGTGATGGCCAACCTGGCCCAGATCGCCGGGCAATACAGCTTCCTGCTGGTCGGTGCAGACGGCCTGGCCGCCAATGCCGGTTGGACCACGCTGGCCGGGCTGGTGTGGATCGCGGCTTTGACTTGGGTGTCCTATCGCGGGATCGAGCTGTCGGCGCGGCTGCAGTTCCTGCTGTTGGCCCTAGAGATCACGGTGCTGCTGGTCTTTGCGGTGGTGGCGCTGGTCAAGGTCTACACCGGGCACGCCGCGGCCGGAGCCGTGCACCCGCAGCTGTCTTGGTTGAACCCGTTCGCGATCTCCTCCGGCAGTGCCTTGTCGGCCGGGGTGCTGTTGGCGGTGTTCATCTACTGGGGCTGGGACGCGGCACTTGCCGTCAACGAGGAAACCCGGGACGCGGCGCGCACGCCCGGACGGGCCGGGGTGATCTCCACCTTGATCCTGGTCGTGCTGTTCGTGCTGCTCACGGTGGCGTGCGTGTCCTATGGCGGAGTCAGTCTGTTGACGAATCCCGCCAACCAAGGAGATGTGTTGGCGGTGCTGGCCAATCAGGTGTTCGGATCCACCTGGGGCAAGCTGCTGATCCTGGCCACCCTCAGTTCAGCAGCCGCCTCCACCCAGACCACGATCATGCCCACCGCCCGGACCACACTGTCCATGGCCGCGTACCGGGCTATCCCGGCGGTGTTTGCCCGAATCCACCCCCGCTACCTGACCCCATCGATCGCCACCATCGTCATGGGCACGGTGTCGGCAGTGTTCTTCGCCGGCGTGGCGTTGCTCAACCACGGCCGCGCCCTCGGAGACGTCGTCGGTGCGGTCGGCCTGCTGATCGCGTTCTACTACGCGATGACCGGCTACGCCTGCGTCTGGTACTTCCGCCGCGAACTGCGCCATGACCTGCGCGCAGCAATCACCAAGGGACTCCTTCCGCTGATCGGCACCGCCACGTTGACCTGGGCGTTCGTCACCACCGCCAAGGACTCTTTCGCCAGCAGCTACGGCATCACCTCACTCGGCGGCGTCGGAGGCGTATTCATCATCGGAATCGGCTCCCTCGTGGTGGGCGCGCTGCTGATGCTGGCCTGGGCCTGGCACGCCACCGACTACTTCCACGGCGACACCCTCGACGCGCCCCTCATCGACCCCAACCTCGGCCTGCCCGCACACGAACCCCAGCAGGCAGCGCGCCGACAGGTGTCCGCGGCCACCCTTGACGGAGAGCAGCCATGACCCGCGACGGCTCCCAGTTCGGTCCCGACATCACCTTCCTCGGCGTGGACCGCTGCAACCTCGCCGACCCCGCCAGCTACACCGGAGCCGACGTCGTCATCCTCGGCGCACCCTTCGACGGGGGCACCTCGCACCGGCCCGGGACCCGGTTCGGGCCATTGGCGATCCGGATGACCGACTACCTCCCTCATGACGGGTCACGGCCCAGCCTGGCGCTGCGCACCGACGGGCTGCGCGACCTGCGAGTCCTTGACGCCGGCGACGTAGAAATGTATTCCGGTGACATCGCCACCGCCCTACCACTGCTCGAACACGCGGTAGAGACGGTCACCCGCGCGGGGGCCATCCCGGTTGTGCTCGGCGGTGACCACTCCATCGCGTTGCCCGACGCCACAGGAGTCGCCAACGTCCTGGGCCACGGGCGCGTGTCGATGCTGCACTTCGACGCCCACGCCGACACCGCTGACATCGAGTTCGGCGCCCTGTGGGGCCACGGCCAGCCGATGCGCCGCCTCATCGAGTCCGGCGCCCTGCGAGGCGACCGCTTCCTGCAGCTCGGCTTACGCGGGTATTGGCCCGAACCCGACACCCTGGACTGGATGGCCGCACAAAACATGCGCTCCTACGAGATGACTGAGATCGGTCACCGCGGCCTGGACGCCTGCCTCACCGAAGCGTTCGACATCGCCACCGATGACTGCGACGCCGTCTTCCTGTCCGTCGACATCGACGTCTGCGACCCCGCCCACGCCCCCGGCACCGGAACCCCTGAACCTGGTGGGCTCACTGCGCGTGAACTACTGGACTCGGTCCGCCGGATCTGCCTGGAGCTGCCGGTCGCCGGTCTCGAGGTCGTCGAAGTCAGCCCGCCCTATGACCACGCCGACATCACCGCCGCGCTGGCCAACCGAGTCGTGCTCGAGGCACTCAGCGCCCTCGCGCGCAGACGTCAAGACCACCGGGAAGGCACCAGCTGGGACCCCAGCCGACCGCTCCTCGACCGGTCCCCTACGACATGACCGACCATCGAAGCGAGGGTTGGCCTGCGACGGCGTTGCGTTGACGGCAGCCATGCGTGGTGGGCGAGTGAAGGCGGGTTTCCTGAGGTCTGAGACTGAGTGCGAGCTCGACGAATGCAACACGAACCCGATCATGTACTGGCACGTCGGCGGTGAGCTTGTAGTGGCCGCGGCGCAGGTTGTGCACGAACGCATGTCCGGCGGTGATGGTCTTGGTGGAGCTCACCTGTGTGAGTGCGCGCATCGGTCGAAGCCGCGCCGTCAACCGGCCGTGATCGGCCTCAATCACGTTGTTGGCGTACTGCTCGGTGAGGTGCCTGGCGCTTGAGGTCCTCGACGATGCGCGGGTAGACCGGTGCGCGGTCGGTGGTGACCTCGACCGGCGACGGTCCGAAGCGCAGCGCACGGTCGAACAAGCGGCGCGCCGCGGCGGCGTCGCGGCGCATCGGAGACCAGCACGTCGATGACCTGAGCGTGCTGATCGACTGCTCGGTATAGGTAGGTCCACCGGGCGGCAACCTTCTCGTAGGTCTCGTCGACGAACCAGCGATCACCACTCGAACGCCGGCCTGGACGGGCTGCGTCGAGGAACTGCGGCGTGAACGTCTGCACCCACCGATACACCGTCACGTGGTCGACAGTGACGCCGCGCTCGGCCAGCAGTTCTTCGACGTCGCGGTACGACAGCCCGTAGCGCAGCTACCAGCGCACTGCGACGGCGATGACCTCACGGGGGCATCGATACCCCGCCGACGCGGACCAAGACACCGACCTCGAGACCGTCATCGTGCCAGTGTCCCGGCCAGGTACTGCGAACGGCCAACGCAACAGTCCCCGGTGTGGCCGCCGCACTCGCCTACGGCGCACCTGCCGGATCTCTATGACGTCACCAGCGGCAGCAACGGTCGATGCGTCCGGGGCAAGGACACGAGCACCGCCTACCTGTGCGCCGGCGTGAGCGGCTACGACGGGCCGACCGGCAATGGCACGCCGACCGGCGCCGGGGCCTTCTGAAACAGCCTTGCCTGTGTGTAGTTCACGGCTGCGGACGACATCGGCGCGTTCGGTCAGGTCGGTTTGCTGGCGGTGATCGCCGGTCGCGGCGAGGTTGGCGGGGCGGAGTCCATCGCGCCGGTGCGGTCGAGCTTGTGCCAGCGCAGCCGCACGCCGTACACCGCGCTGGCGACGGATTGGATGACGACCAGGTACATCAGCTGGCGGTAGACGAACTGCTGGACTGGCAGCACCCACAGCGTCCGCAGTCGTTCGCCGTCGAGGAGGAACGCGTAGGCGGCCGCGATGAACTGCAGGGCCAGGAACCCGAGCCAGGTCACCGCGATGAGCCCGATGTCGCGGGTGAACAGGCTGAACAGTGCGGCGAGATCGATGACCGGGGCGAGTAGCGGCAGCAGCACCTGGAACATCAACAGATAGGGCAGACCCCGCCGGCCGAGGTGACCCGCCGCGCCGCGCTGGACGACCGCGCCGCGGTGCTTCCACATCGCCTGCAGGGTGCCGTAGCACCATCGGTAGCGTTGGCGCCATAACTGGCTCAGCGTGGCAGGGGCCTCGGTCCAGGCTCGCGCATCCTGGGCATAGACCACCCGCCAGCCGGCGCGACAGATGGCCATCGTCAGATCGGTGTCCTCGGCGAGGGTGTCGTCGCTGACACTGCCGACGTCGGCGAGTGCCGTGCGGCGAAACGCGCCGATCGCTCCCGGCACGGTCGGCATGCACCGCAGCAGATCGAACATCCGGCGGTCGAGGTTGAAGCCGATGACGTACTCCACGTGCTGCCAGCGGCCGATCAAGCCGCGGCGATTGCCCACCTTCGTGTTGCCCGAGACCGCACCCACGGCCGGGTCGAGCAGCGGTAAGACCAACTCCCGCAAGGAACCGGTTTCGAAGACCGTGTCGCCGTCTACGAGAACGAGCACGTCGTGCCGCGCTGCGGCGATTCCGGTATTGAGCGCAGCGGGCTTGCCGGCATTGGTCTGGCTGATCAGGCGAACACCCGGCAGGTCGAGCTCTGCGACGACGCGCGCCGTGTCGTCGGTCGACCCGTCATCGACGACGATCACCTCGAACTGCGGGTAGTCGCAGGCAAGCAACGAGCGCAGGCACGCATCGATCCCGACCTCCTCGTTGAACGCGGGCACAATGATCGACACGCTCCGCAGCGGCGTCACGCCATGATCGCGACCGGTCATCCGAGCGTGGCGCCGCGCGAAGACGAGCAACAGCAGCACGCGCAGGACGGCCAGCACCCCGACCAGCAGGAACAGCAGCCGCAACGCCTGGTTCAGCCAGCCCGCGAACACAACGGCGGTGATCACCACGCTGCCCCGTGCCCGCTGCCAGCCCGTCGCGCGAGTCCACGGAGAGCCGACGCCGATCGCGTGGGAGACGGTCGTGAAGCGGTAACCGCGCGCCTTCAGCGCCGGAATCAAGGTCCTCAGGGCCGCGACGGTTTGGCTGCGGTTCCCGCCCCCGTCGTGCAGCATCACGACCCCGCCAGCGGCAGCCTTCGGATCGGCCGCGGCGAGGATTGCCGGCACGCCCGGGCGACGCCAATCCTCGGTGTCCCGATCGGTGAGCACGACCCGGTAGCTGCCGGCGCGGGCGATCGCCTTCCATTCAGCCGGCGTCAGGCTGCCGGGTTCGGAGGAGAAGGGTGGCCGCAACAGGTCGGTGGTGTAGCCGGTGGCCGACGCGATCGCCGCCTGGGTCGTGGCGATCTCCATCCGCTGCCGCCACGCCGGGATGCTCGCGAGGTCCGCGTGCGTAAAGGTGTGCACGCCGATCTCGTCGCCGTCGGCGACCATGCGCCGCAGGGTCGCGCTGTGCCCGGCGAGGTGCGCCCCGATAACAAAGAACGTCGCAGGCACGTGGAACTGCTCGAGGACGTCCAGGATCTGCGGGGTGTACCCGCTCGGGCCGTCATCGAAGGTCAGCACGACCGTGCCGGGCGCGGCCCGTAACCCCGCTGTGGAGGGTTGGCTCGCATCCAGCATGGGACCGCCGTGCAGCACCGCCGGGGGGACGACAGTGTTGCCGTCCTGCCCTGCTGGGGCGTACGGGTGCTCCCCGAGCGAGCCACCGGTGACCGCCGACACGACCAGGAGCGCGGTGACGGCGATCATCAGCAGAATGAGCAGCCCCCAATGCGCCCGGATCTCAGAACGGGGCTTCACGGATGGGTTGGGTGCGCCGTCGGGCGGCCATGGCTCGTGTTTCGCTGTGCCGGCGTCGTGCGCGCGCCAGGCGACGACGGCTTGCCTGATCCGGATCGTGCACGGGTCGATGCCGCCGTGGGTACCGCCGGAGTTGTCCGAGATGGTTTCGCTCGACCCGATACGCGGGTCTCCGGCGGCGAGGAGCTTTCGCCGGAAGAGACTGCTGGCGCCACGGTGCGCCCTGGCGCGGCTACGTTCGTGGCACCGGGCACCGGGCGAGAGAGCGTTGGTAGGCCGTGCGTCTTCGGGTGCGCGCGTTCTCCGCTCGGTAGCGCGACCGGAGCGTCGATGCCAGGCAGCGGTACTCCGCCGAAGAGGCTGACCACCAGAGCAGTCACACCGAGAAACAGCACCGCAGCGATCGCGCGCACCATCAGCCGGGCCAGCCGAGTCCGACGGCCGGACTCGTCGACGAATATCGCCGCGGACCTGCGATGGGTGCCCATAGCGTCGGAGTCCTCTCCCGCTGCCTCTTCGGGGCCCGCACCACAGCAAGGGGACATGGCGCAGACGGCGCGGGTCCCGTCGACAAACTACACGCAGGGTGCTGCGCTGGCATCACGGCTCAGTTCACACTGCCCGCGACGGGTGCGCCCGGACGCCAAGTCGTTAGTCTCGCCTCGTGCTTGACGAACTCTGGAAAGCTGCGACTCAGCATCCCTTTTTGGTGGCAGTCCGCGACCAGACCATCTCCGAGCAGGCGTTCGACCGCTGGCTCGTCCAGGACGCGCTGTACGTCGCTGACCTGCTCACCTTCCAGGCCCGCTTGCTCGCACGCGCTCCACGTTTCGCGCAGGGCGTACTCGCGAACGGATGCGTCGGGATCATCGACGAACTCGACTGGTTCGACGAGCAGGCCGCGCGACGCGGACTCTCGCTCGACCACCCAAAGCTCGCGGCCACTGACGCCTACGCCGATCTGCTGACGCGACTCGACTGCGTCGCCTACGAACCTGCGGTGACCGCTCTGTGGACGCTCGAGCAGGTTTACCTGGACGGCTGGACGCTCGCCCAATCCTCACAGCCGTCGCCGTTTGCGGGATACGTCGAACACTGGACCGCGCCACCATTTCGGGACTACGTCGCCGCCTTGGCCACGCTCGCGTCTCCAGACCAAAACGTCGACCTCCTCGACGAGGTATTGACACACGAAGTGGCGTTTTGGGATATGGCGCTGACCTGAATCAAGTTACTCAGACCACGACGCGATCGAGGTCGAAGCCGGTGGGGTCTGCTGCACGTTCAGGTGACAGCGGTTAGGCCGCCTGGTCGGCGGTCTGGGTCAGCCTGCTGCACTGGCCACTCGGAGCGCTGCTCGCCGGCGTGGACGACCTGAAGACCGAATGGGACGCCACCGCCGAGATGGTCTGCTACCACCACGACCGCCGCGTCACCGCCGGCATCGACCCCGACCCGGCCGAGGTCCTGGCCGACGTCGAAACCGCCATGCGCCGCTGCGTACCGATCCCACACCGGGCACCCCACATCCAAGACATGGACAGCCTGCTCGAGCTGATCACCGCGGCCGAGGACGCCTACCAGCAACTGATCGCCGAGCACGTCGACTACACCGAACGTGTCCTGGCCAACCACATCGCCCGCCGTTCCCGAGAAGGCGCAGCATGAGCGACTGGATCTGGCTCGCACTCGCGCCGCATCATCTCTCGGCGCCGGCCTGGGCTACAACGTCGGCGGGCCTGCGGGCACGAGTGGGGCATGTTTGCGACGCCTATCCGGGTACTCGAACTTCCGGGCCACAACTCCAGCAACCGGGACGACTGGCTTACGAGCGAGTACAGCGCGTGAGCACGTGTGTGCTGCCGCCGGGTGATGGACTACTTGCCGAGGGTGGTCAACAGATGAGTCATCAGCAGCCGGGCGATAGTGGACTTGCGGACCAGCGCTTCGATGATCGCGGACAGGGTGAAGCCGAGGATCAGCGACCAGGTGACCTGCCAGGTCTCGATCCGGCGATGCTCAGGGCGTGCAGCAGCCCCTGCCAGACGGTGTTCACGACGTCCCCACCCCTTTCACGGCTCTCGATTCGTCGGTGGGGTGGGTTCAGGCAGCGAGGGCGTAGATGACGATGAAGCCGAGGAAGAACATGCCGGCCAACAACGGTGTCTCGGGTCCTTCGTGGGCTTCGACGAGCAGTTCTTCGGTGACCAGGTACAGCAGCGCGGCGGCGCCGAAGGCCAGTACGGCGGCTTGGGTGGCGGTGCTGGCGTTGCCGAGGACCGCGGCCCCGGCGATCGCGCCGACGGCGGTGGTAAGGCCTAGCACGCTGGGCACGAGGGCGGCGGTGCGTCGGCTGGCACCGCGGCCGGCCAACTCGGCGGATACCGACAGCGCGAGAAACAGGATTTCCAGGGTGAGGGCGATGGTCAGGACCAGGCCTTGGGTGGAGCCCAACGTTGCTCCGACCCCGACGAAGGGCGCCGTCGATGAGCAGGTCGATGCCGACGGTGACGAGCAGGCCGAGGGGCAGGACCGTGGTCGCGGGCCGCGCTTCGACGGTGCGGGAGTACGCGCCGAGCGCCAGCAGCACCAAGACGCCGGCGGCGAAGCCGACGACCACGACGGGCAGGTGCCCGTCGTGGCGCAGGTCGGGCAACACCTCACCGGCCAGGGCGGCGAACACCACGCCCGCCGCGAAGTGCTGAACTCCGCTGGTGACCTTCGCACTCAGCGTCACGAACGCGGCCACCACTGCCCCGACGATCGCGGCGGCAACAGGGAAGCTGACCAGGACAGCGGCATGCGTTACCGGGTTCACCAGATGAAGATCCTTTCCACAATGATCTGCGACTCGACGTCATAGCGACTCGAAGTCGAAGACCGGAGAACCACTGCACTCCGTGTGCTGAGCGTCGCCGATGGTGCTATCGCCCACAGCGAGGTACCGTCGAACGTCTGAACAGTAGTACAGACGTGGAGGTAGTAGGCAATGGGTGAGCCGGTCTCCGACCTCGACTCATGCGCGGTTCGCCTAGTCGACCCGCAACGCGTCGCCTCGGTGCGCGCCGCGATGCCGGCCGACGACGACGTCACCGAGCTCGCCGACATCTTCGGCCTGCTCGCCGACCCGGGCCGGCTACGGCTGATGATCAGCCTGCTCGAGGCCGGCGAGCTGTGCGTGTGCGACCTGGCCGCCGCGACCGGCATGGGCGAATCCGCCGTCAGCCATGCGCTGCGCCTGCTTCGTGCCCACCGCGTTGTCCAGGTACGCCGCGCCGGACGGATGAGCTACTACAAGCTCGCCGACTCCCACGTCCGGCTCCTGCTCGACCTGGGCCTCCAACACATCGGGCACACCACGGCGATACACGAGACCGACCAGTGACCGACAGCAACGGTCATCGCCCCCACCCTTCGGCGCCCGGGTCTCACCCACCTCACTCACCGAAACCCAACCAACACGCTCACGACTCGCATGCCCCCGCCGAGCACGGTCCCGACGAACCAAGTGCACGTTCAGGCGACCGCGCGCACGGTGGGCACGGTGGGCACGGTGGGCACGAGCATGCCGGGCACAGCCACGGCGTGTCAGCGGATGCCAACGTGCGCTACCTCGGCATCGCCCTCGCGCTGCTGGTCGGCTTCATGCTGCTCGAGGTCATCGTCGCGGTCACCTCCGGGTCTCTGGTGCTGCTGGCTGATGCCGGGCACATGCTCAGCGACGCCGGCGCGATCGGCGCGTCGTTGTGGGCGATCCGCCTCGCGGCGCGGCCCGCGCGCGGGGTGTGGACCTTCGGCTTCAAACGCGCCGAGATCCTGTCCGCCGCCGGCAACGGCATAACCCTGCTCGTGGTCGCCGTCCTGATCGCATTTGAAGGGATCAGACGGCTAATCGACCCGCCCCCGGTCGCCGGCGGCGCGATCCTCGTCGTGGCCATCATCGGCGTAGCGGCGGTCAACCTGGTCGCGACCTGGGTACTGGCCAAAGCCAACCGCTCCAGCCTGAACGTCGAGGGCGCGTTCCAGCACATCCTCACCGACCTGTACGCGTTCATCGGCACCGCCGTGGCCGGGGTCATCATTCTGCTCACCGGCTTCACCCGCGCCGACGCGATCGCCTCCCTACTGGTGGCTGGGTTGATGTTGTGGGCCGCGAAAGGTCTGCTGCGCGACTCCGGGCGGGTACTGCTGGAGGCCGCTCCTGCGCACGTGTCGCTGGATGAAGTTCGCGATCACATGCTCGAACTGGCCGAGGTGAGCTCGGTGCATGACCTGCACGTCTGGACCGTTACCTCCGACATGCCCGCGCTGTCCGCGCACGTGGTCATCGACGACTTGTGTTTCGTCAACGGCTTCGCACCGCAAGTCCTCGACCGTCTCCAGCACTGCCTCACCGGGCACTTCGACGTCGAACACTCCACCTTCCAACTCGAACCCGCCAGCCACCAAACCCACGAAACCGGTTCCCACGCATGAACCTCCCGAGCCCGCGGCGACCGGCCGGAAACCTCGAAGTGCAGGCAGCCGCGGGCCGCGTCACCGGATGCCCGGACGACTGTTGCGACACCCCGGCCCCGATGCACGACGAGCGGTGGCTGCTGGCCGCGCGGTTCGCGCGGCGGCTGTCCTGGGCCAGCCTGGTGTGGATGACGCTCGAAGGCGCCGTGGGCCTGTACGCCGGAGTGACGGCAGGATCGGTCGCGCTGATCGGGTGGGCGTTGTCCTCGGTCGTCGAAGGGCTCGCCAGCGTCATCGTGATCTGGCGCTTCACCGGTGCCCGCACTCATTCCGAGACCGCCGAACGTCGGGCCCAACGTGGCGTCGCGGTCAGCTTCTGGCTGCTCGCGCCTTACGTGGCCGTCGAATCGATCCGCGACCTGATCACCGCCCACCATCCCGACACCACCGTGCTCGGGATCGTCTTGACCGCCGCCAGCCTGCTCATCATGCCGCTGCTAGGCCGGGTCAAACACCGCCTCGGTGCCCAGCTCGACTCGGCAGCCACCGCCGGCGAAGGCACCCAAAACCTGCTCTGCGCCTACCTCGCCGCGGCCGTGCTCACCGGTCTCGGCGCGAACGCGCTCATCGGCTGGTGGTGGCTCGATCCCCTCATCGGGCTCGGCGTCGCCGCGCTCGCTGTCAAAGAAGGTCGCGGGGCATGGCGAGGCGACGACTGCTGCTGAGCGCGCAGAACGACTGGTCCGAGCCCGGCCACGCCGAGTTGCGGGTGGTGACAGCAGCGTTACCGACACCCGGCGATCGCTGATAATGGGTATTATTCGCCCGCAACGAGGCGGTGCTGTCCAGCGCGCGTGGCTCCATTTCGGCCCACTGGCGGTCCGAAGATGGAAGAGCGCGCGAGACGATGGGCCGAGCGTGGAGGGCATCGCCGAGCAACTATCTCTGGCGCGATAGCCAGTGTGCGGCTCCCCGATTTTCGGTCCAGACCGGTGAGAGGACTGCTGGGGTGTCTGATGCCGGGTAAGCCACGGGCGGAGCAGATCGTGGCTGTCCAGCTCCCTGATCTTCTGGCACCAACTGCGCGGGGCCGACAGAGGAAAAGCGTCGCATACGTTGCCGTTCCCGGCTGGCGAAGGACAGTGCGCATCTCTGTGTCGCCGGCAATTTTGGGACGCTGCAGGGCGGGTGAGGGATCGCACGGGGATCGCACGGGGCTGGCGGCGTGATCGATGTAGGCCCCTAAAGCCCAGCAAACTCAGGGGCTCTCGAGGTATCCGAAAAACGTCTTCCAAACTGACTACGCGGGTTCGATTCCCGTCGCCCGCTCAATCGAACGCTGGGATTCTCCGTGACACCGGGGCCCGCGCAGGCGATGGGATGATGACACTCGAAGGACTCGGAGGGTCGCCCACTCGTCGGCCGGCTACTACCGTCGCCGCGCTGCGATGCTATTGGCTCGAGGGGATCTGCCGAATGCGCGTCGCGCAGATCGCCGCGCTCAGGAGATTGGTGGAGCGCTCCGTAACCATGACCAGTGGGTGCCTTGCGGACCGCGGGAAGCTCGAAACCGTGACGGTCGCCTTAGTCAGGGTGTACATCGAGCGTTAGCCTCGAAGTTATGAGCGAGTTCGACGCCGGTGTCGCCGGTGGCAGCGCGTCGGACATCGATTTCTATTTTGACCCGGTATGCCCGTTCGCGTGGATGACCAGCAAGTGGGTGCGGCTCGTGCAAGCGGAGCGTGACTACACCGTCGACTGGCGGTTCATCTCGCTGCGGCTGATCAATTCCGCGGTCGACTACGACGCCCAGTTCCCGGCGGGGTATGAGGCTGGTCATACAGCCGGGCTGCGGCTGCTGCGGGTTGCGGCGCGGGCCCGGGCCGAGCACGGTCGGGCCGCTGTCGGCCCGTTGTATGCCGCGCTCGGTGCACGGATCTTCGACACCGAGGCTGACCCCGACCCGGATCGCAGCGATGGCGGCTTCCGCGGTACGCGGGAGTTCCTGGAACCCGCGCTTGTTGAGGCCGCCCTGCCCCCGGAGCTGGCGGATGCGTTGGACGATGAGTCCTATGATGCCGAGCTACGGCAGGAGACCGACGACGCCCTTGCGCTTACCGGCAGGGACGTCGGGACCCCGATCATCCAGTTCCAGCCGCCGGAGGGGGTGGCGTTCTTCGGTCCGGTGATCAGCCGCCTGCCCAGCCCGGAACAGGCCGGCCCGCTGTGGGACAACGTCGTTGGTCTGGCATCGTTTCCCGGCTTTGCTGAGCTCAAGCGCAGTCTGCGGGAACGGCCCCAGTTGCGCAGCTTCGGCGTCGACCCCGCGACGGTCGGTGCCCAGGAGGACTGGCACGGCGGCAGCCGTCGCCTGAAGAAGTAGCGCTTTCCTACCGCACTCGCGGTAGCGCTTACTCGGCAGCATCAAAGACTGGGGCTTAGTTACTCGGCGATTAGCCGTCCGGACTTGTTGCGCTTCCGTGGGCGGGGCGTCGCGAGGATGTGGCAGATCTCGGCATCGGTGCAGTCGGCAGGGTTCAGGTCCTGGCTGCGGTCGAGCAGGTGTTCGAGGTCGGCTGCCAGGCAGGTGAGGTCTTGCATGCGTCTGTGTACGTCGGCGAGTTTGTCGTTGATGAGATTCGTGACGTGGGTGCACGGGGTATGCCCGGCGTCGCGGAGCTCGATGACGCTGCGGATGTCGCCGAGGGTGAGGCCGGCGGCCTGGGCGGCGCGAATGAATCGCACGCGGGTGGCCGTCGATTCGTCGTAGTTTCGGTAGCCGTTGGCGGCTCGTGTGGGTTCGGGTAAGAGCCGTTCCCGTTCGTAGAAGCGGATGGTCTGGGTGGGGAGCCGGACAGCGTCGGCGAGCTCGCCTATCAGCATCGGACCAGCCTATCGCTTGACCTTGTAGTGTGGTTCAAGGTTTAGCGTCGTCGGCATGGACATCGCCCTGTTGTACTTCGCTGGCTGCCCGAACTGGAAGGTCGCCGACGAGCGCCTCAGCGAGATCGCCGCAGGCCGTCCGGACATCAGCGTGACCCGGCGCCTGGTCGGCACGATGGAGGAGGCCGAGCGGGTGGGTTTCCACGGGTCGCCGAGCATCCTGGTCGACGGTGTGGATGCATTCGCCGGCGGGGATGTGGGTGTCGGGTTGGCGTGTCGGGTCTACGCGACCCCTGACGGGCCTGCGGGCGCCCCGACCCTGGATCAGCTGCGCGCCGTGATCCTCGATGCGTGATCGGTTCTCGATCGCCACAGCCACGGGCGCCCTCCTAGGCGTGTTTGGGCTGTGCTGCGGACTCCCGCTCCTGCTTTCGGCCGGCGTGGCTGGGTCGATCGCGGGGATCTCGATCGGGAGCTCGCTGCTGATCGTCCTGGGTGTCGCGGCGTTGGCACTCGCCGGTTGGCGGCGGCGCGAACGGCGGTACCGGGCGTGCCGCCCGGTGCGGAATGACGACGTGGGTGAGCACCCGCTCGCTGTCAGAGGCCCGCGGTGACGACGCGTTATGACTTGATCGTGATCGGGTCCGGGATGGCTGGCGTCTCGGCGGCGACCTGGTGCTCTGCAGATGGCTGGCCACGCGGACGCCGCGCTCGCACCACCAAGCGTCGGATCCGACCTCGGATCGATGCTCTGGCAGCGGTGCATCAGTCACCTGTTGCGGGCGGGTCCCACCCCGATCAACCCTCGCGCACAGCCGGACAGCCGCCGTCGGCCACGATAGGAACGTTTCGCGGTGATCAATGGAAGGATGTTCATGTCACGCATACCTGTGCACACGCTGGACGACGCGCCTGAGGGCACCCGCGTGACGCTGGAGAAACTGAGCAGGCGAACCGGGAAGCTGCTCAACATCCACGCCGAGATGGCCCACTCTCCGGTCGTGCTGGCCGCCTACGCCGGTATCGCCGACGCGATCGCGGAGCACGGCAGCTTCGACGCGCGCACCCGCGAGGCGATCGCGCTCGCGGTCGGTAATGTCGACGGCTGCGCTTACTGCCAGTCCGCGCACACCCTCTCCGCCCTCAAGGCCGGATTCGACAAACCACAGACCATCGCCCTCCGCGCCGGGAAGATCGACTTCGATGACAAGCTGGCTGCGTTGGTGGCTGTGGTTCGCGAGGCCGCGGGAGAAGTGGGCGACGTGGCCGACAGCACGTGGACGGCCGCGCTGGAGGCCGGCTGGACCGAGCAGCAGCTCAGCGAGGCGTTCGCGCACTTAGCGCTCAACCTGTTCACCAACTACTTCAACCACTACGCGCGCACCGACCTCGACGTGCCGGCAGCGCCGGGCTTGGACTCAGCATGAGCGCGCCGTGCCGGCCGCAGGTCGTGGTGTTCGACGTGGTGGAGACCCTGGCCAGTCTCGACCCAGTGGCCGACCGGCTAGCCGAGCACGGTCTTGACCGAGCGACGCTGGCCGGCTGGTTCACCCGCCTGCTGCGAGATGCCATGGCCTTGACCGCGGCCGGCGGGTACACCGGATTCGCCGAGGTCGCCACCTCCGCGCTGAACGCCGAGACCCGCGGCGAGCTGAGCAATACCCAGCTCGAGTGGGTCGTCGCCGGCTTCGGCGAGCTCACCGCGCAGCCGGACGCGGTCGCGGCCGTGCGCGCCGCCCGCGCCGCGGGGCTGCGGGTGTTCACGTTGAGCAACGGTGCCGCGGCCACCACCCACGGGTTCCTCGAGCGCGCCGGAATCATCGACGACGTCGAGGCGGTGCTGTCGATCGACGACGTCCGAGCGTGGAAGCCCGCGCCAGTCGTCTACCAGCACGCCCTCGCCCACGCCGGCGTGCGTGCCCAGGACGCGGCGTTGGTCGCGGTGCACTCCTGGGACCTCTACGGCGCCCGGCAGGCCGGGTTCACCACCGGATGGTGCCCCCGACTCGAACGCATCCCCACACCACTATTCGGGACGGCGGACGTGGTCGCCGACACCCTTGACGCCGTGATCGCCGGCCTGGTTGCCCTGGCCGAAAGCGACTGAGCGCACCGGCAGAGCGAGAACACTTCCAATGCCGATCGAGAATGGGCACGTGAAACCAGGCGTCAGGGGGTGCGAACCATTAGTTCATTTGGGGTTCGAGGTCGGGCTGGTTGATCCAGAACTGGGCCGGCATGAGCCGCCTGCAACCCGGCTGGAGCTGACGTTGACCTCGAGCTGATCATCCGACCATGTCCCGGCCGTGGACACGACAAACTCAACAGAGCCGCCGGGTTGCGTCGCGAGGTACGAGCGCGGGCTCAGGTGCCCAGTTCGCTCTCTTGATCAAGATTCGCGGCGCGGTCGACCGGCGGAGTTGAGCCCTGGACGGGCCAACCGACGTCGCCTGGAGAGGTCATACATCCGGACCGACGTCGGGGACTCCGGCGCGGCCGGCGTAGCAGATCCTCGGACGTAGCGGCGTCCGCCGTCGGTGTACACGATCAGCGCGCTCACGCCGGGCTGACGTGCGAGCCAGTCGGCTGCCGCTGCGTCCATCGCGAATGCCGCCGTGGCCAACGCGTCTGCCGCGGTGAGGCTTCGCGCGCTGACGCTGACGCTCGCCAACGCCTCGGGTGCACGACCGGTGTGTGGGTTCACGATGTGCGAACCCCGCTCCGCGATGCCCGATGTCGCGACTGCGAATCTGACCCGGCCCGCCATGACGTCGAGCAACTGTCCGGGGCGCCTCGGGTCGGCGATGCCTACGCGCCACTCGCGGCCGGGGGCCGCCTCGCCCACGCATTGCACGTCACCGCCACCGTTCACGCAGTGGTTGCGTGATCCAGCCGAGGACAGAATGTCGGAAGCAACCTCGATCGCCCAGCCCTTCACGTACCCGGACGGATCGAATTCGCCGCCGAAATGGGCGGAGAAGTAGCCGTCGGTACGCGCGCTGAGTTCAGCGCACCGCGCGATGACGTCGCGCACCTCGCTGGGGATGGTCGTCGCCCCGGCACGAAGCCGACTCACGGCACTGTCCCCGCGGAAGGGCGAGAACACCGCATCGACGTGATGTAGCCACGCGACGGCGGCGTCGATGCCTGCGCGCTCGACCCCGGGCGCGCGCACGTCGAAGGAGAAGACGGTGCCCATGCAGTGTTCGACGTGCTGTGCAGGTGCTGCCGGGAACGCGGTCATCGAATTCCTGCGGCGTCCAGCGCGCTCTGCAGGGACTGCACGTATCCGGCGCTGGTATAGCTGGCCCCGGACACGGTGTCGATGTGCGCGCTCTGCGCGGCCAGCGCCTCGTTCAGCAACCGGGGTGCCGCGTCCGAGTTGATCTGCTGCGAGCGGTCGTCGAACGCTGTGAGCTTGACGAACGCGATGTCGGTGATCCGAAACCTGGCGACGGTGACCCGCACCTGCACCATGCCGTACTGGGTGGTCACGGCGGTGCCGAGGTAGGACCTGGCCGCGGCGGTGGCCGCAGGGGACCCGCCGCTGGCCGACGGGGACGGTGTGCTGGTCGCGCTCGACGTCGCGCTCGAGCCCGGTGTGGTAGCCGAGAGGCCGGCCGACGGCAGGGGCCCCGCCGCCGTCTGCGGTTGGGCGGTCTTGAAGCTGAGCAGCGACACCAGGCCTGCGACCGTGCCGATGACGCTGAGCAGTATGCGTTTCATTCCTGGCCTCAGAACGTGAACGACTCGAAGTGGATGTGCCGCGCGGGCACGCCCGCAGCGCGCAAGGTCCTACGCAATGCTGCGGTGAGCCCTGCCGGCCCGCAGAGGTATACGTCGTGTTCGCGCAGATGCGGGACGAGCCGCTGGAGGTGCTCTCCGGACAGCGGGTCCGCCGGCACGTCGAACCCGGAACGCGCAGCGCGGCGCGCGCCCACGAGCAGGTGCAGCCGCGCCCCGCGGGCGGCGGCGATCTGTTCCAGCTCGTGGCGCAGGACCAGGTCGCTGGGGGTTCGGGCGCGGTAGAGCAGGGTCAGCTCGCCCGGATCGGCGGGGATCGATTCGAAGAGGGCGCGCAGCGGGGTGATCCCGACCCCGGCGCCGATGAGAAGCACCCGCCGACGTCGCCGGCGGCCCGCGGTGAACGAGCCGTACGGTCCTTCGGCCAGCACGCGCGTCCCGGGTGTCAGCGTGCGTAGTGCCTGGCTGTGTGCGCCTGCGGTCTTGACCGTGATGCGTAACTGACCCGCGCGCGGCACTGCTGAGAGTGAGTACGGATTCGCCGCGAACCACAGGTGCCGGGTGAGGAAGCGCCAGCGGAAGAACTGGCCGGCTTCGGCGCGCAGCCGCTCGAGATTGCGGCCGTCCACGTAGATCGACACGACGCCGGGACCCTCGTCGGTCACGGCGACGACCCGCATGACGTGGCGCCGAAGGTTGCGGATCGGTACGAGCACGCGGTACCACAACAGCAGCGCGCCGACCGCGACGTACATGATCGACCACAGCCAGCGGATCGTCGGGTCGACGAAGTCCGCCCCGGTAGCGAACTGGTGACTGAACGCGAGAGCGATGGCAAGGTAGGTGTAGAGATGCAGGACATGCCACGTCTCGTAGCGCAGGCGGGCGCGGGCCGCTCGTGCGGACACGATTCCCACCATCACCAGCAGGCCGAGCGCGACGCTGGCCATCAGCACGTCCGGGTAGCTGGTCAGCAGCGTGCCGGTCTCGGAGATCACGCCGATGTGCGCGGTGACCGCGTATCCCCAGATGATCAGCAGGGCGTGCGTGACCGCTAGGCAGACGATGTACCGCCCGCCCATCGAGTGCCATCGGGCGAGGCGGTCGGAACCGACGCCGTGCTCGAGCGCGGGGATGCGCGCCATCAACGTGAGCAGCACGATCACGCCGTAGCCGCACAGCAGGCCGCTGATCCGCCCCGCGTTGGTGAGCCAGCTCCCCAACCCGTACACGAACGTGGTGTCCTGCCACCACAGTCCGAGTACCGCCAGGGCGCCGACCACGATTCCGGCGAGCGCGATCGACGAGCTGATCACCGGCCGGCCCGGCTTGGGGGGAACGGTCAGCGGCGCGCGGCCTCGGGGGGACAGTGCAGTGGTTGCCGACATCGATCCTCCTTCTCGGGTCAGCACCAGGGTGGGCCGGTCGGCTCTCTGCCCGCTCTCAAACCCCTGTGTGGTTCGGCTGTGCGTCGCGGGGGAGCACCACGGTGACCGTCGTGCCGTTCGCTTCGGAGCGCAACGACACCTCGCCGCCGTGCGCGGCGACGATCGCACGCACGATCGGTAGTCCCAGCCCGCTGCTGCCGGTAGCGCGCTCCCGGGCGGCGTCGCCGCGGACGAACCGCTCGAACACCCGAGCCGAGGCACCGTCCGGGATACCGGGCCCGTCGTCGGCGACCGTCACGGTCACGGTGTCGCCCGTCGCCCGCAGCGAGGTGAGCACGACGGTTGCCTCAGGAGTGTGTGCCCGTGCATTCGACAGCAGATTCGCCACGACCTGGTGCAGTGCATGCTCGTCGCCGGCGACGACGACGGCGACGTCGGGCAACTCCAGCTGCCAACGATGAGCCGGCCCCGCGACCTTGGCGTCCGCGACCGCGTCCAGCACGATGCGGGTGAGGTCGACATCCTCGTGTGCCAGTGGGCGACCGGAATCCAGCCGGGCGAGCAGCAGCAGGTCATCGACGAGGTGACCCATCCGCTCGGACTGTGCGCTGATGCGTTCCAGCGCGTGCCGGACGTCCTGCGGCAGCTCGCCGCCGACGCGCCGGGCGTAATCGGCGTGACTGCGCACGACTGCGAGTGGGGTGCGCAGCTCGTGGCTCGCGTCGGCGATGAACCGTCGCAGGCGCTCCTCGCTGTCGTGGCGCTGTACGAGCGCGCCCTCGACCTGCTCGAGCATGGTGTTGAACGCCATCGCGACGGTGGCGACTTCGCTGCCTGGTGGGCCGGGCGGTGCGCGATCGGGCAGCGACACGGTGCCACTTGCCAACGGAAGGTCCGCGACACGTGACGCGGTCTCGGCGACGCGGTCGAGCGGGCGCAATGTGCGGCGCACGACCACGGTGCTCGCGGCGCCGACGAGCGCGATCGCCGCAACGCAGACGATTGCCTCGATGAGCACGAGTCGATCAGTGGTCTCCTCGACCAACCCGTCGGGCAGGCCGGTCACCAGGAGATCGCCGTCGCGGCCGTTCGTGACAAGGACCCGGTACGTACCGAGGCCGGGCAACGCGATCGAGCGCGGCGTGCTCGTCGGCGACAACCTGCCCAGGATCTCCCGGGCGGCCTGCGAAGGGATGTTCCTCGCGGCGTGCCGCCCGACGACTGCCGCCGCGCTCACCGCACCGTGCACGACGCGGGCGCCCAGCGTCCCGGTGGCCTGCCCCTCGACGGTGTTGAACTGTGCGGGGTTGTTGTCGATGTCGTGATCGTTGTGTTCCAGCCCGACTGCGAATCGGTTCCCGGCCGCGCGCAGTTGTGCGTCGAGACGGTCGAGCAGGACGCGGTGAACGACGAGCGTGGTGATGACGCCGGTCGCGGCGAATCCGAACACCAGCAGCAGGACGACGGAGGCGACTATCCGGTTGCGCAGTGTCCGTGGCACCAACCGGGCGGCCAGGTATCGCAGCATCACGCGCCCTCGGGGCCACCGGTAGCGGGTTTGAGTATGTACCCGGCGCCGCGCACAGTGTGGATCATTGGGGCCTGGCCGCGGTCGATCTTCTTGCGCAGGTAGGAGATGTACAGCTCGACGACGTGCGCGTCCCCGCCGAAGTCATAACTCCATACGCGGTCGAGGATCTGGGTCTTGGACAGCACCCGGCGGGGGTTACGCATCAGGAAGCGCAGCAACTCGAATTCAGTGATCGTCAACTCGATCGGCTCACCGGCCCGCCACACCTCGTGCGCGTCCTCGTCGAGCACGAGGTCGCCGACGACGAGCCCGGTCGCCGCCGGTTGCTGGCCGAGACCGGCGCGCCGCGCGAGGCCGCGCAACCGGGCTACCACCTCTTCGAGAGAGAACGGCTTCGTGACGTAGTCGTCCCCACCGGACGCGATGCCGGCGATCCGGTCCTCGACGGAGTCACGGGCGGTCAGGAACAGTACGCACACTTCCGGATTCGCCGTCCGCAGGTGATGCAGCACCTGCAGGCCGGTCATGTCCGGCAGCATCACGTCGAGAAGCACGATGTCCGGCTTGTGTTCCCGGGCGACTCGGATCGCCGTGTTGCCGTCGCCGGCAGCGCGCGAATCCCAGCCCTCGTAGCGCAGGGTGCGGGTCAGGACGTCTGCCAGATCTGGTTCGTCCTCCACCACCAACGAGCGGATCTGCGAGGACACATACCCATGATGCGGTGAGGGCGCTGAAGACGGGCTCTCGGAACACTCTGCGTTTGCTCTCAAATTGCGAGCGGCGCCGGGTGCCGGGCTTCGGCTATGCGCCGCCTGCGGTGACGATGGCGTCGGTGATGAAGCCGGCCAGCAATCCGAGGAGCAACCCGAAGGCCAGCACGTCGGGTCGCTTGGCTTTGGCCGCGATGCCGAGCAACTGGCACACGACGTAGATGATCGAACCGGCTGCGAGCGTCAGGAAGGCCACGCTGACGGCGTCGCTGGTGAAGCTGCGCCCGACGGCCGTGCCGATGAAGGTCGGTCCGCCGCCGATGAGCGCCATCGCGGCCAGGAAACCCCAACTCGGGCGGCGGACGGCGCCGGTGGTGTCGACATCGCCGGCCAGTGGGGCGACGATTCCGAACCCCTCGGTGGCGTTGTGCAGGGCGAACCCGATCACCAGGACGGTAGCCAGGGCGACTTCGTTTCGCGCCGCCGACTGGCCGATCGCCAACCCTTCGGCGAAGTTGTGCAGCCCAATGCCGACGGCGATCAGCAGCGCGAGCCGCCGCGCCGGTGACCAGCGCGCGATCGCCAGAGCACCGACCGGCTGCTCGGCCACCGACATCGCGCCGGGCCCGCCACCGCGCGGTGCCGACCGGCCGACCCGATCGAGATAGCGCTCGTAAGCGACGAGGGCGAGCAGTCCGACCGACAGCCCGACCGCGAACAGACCCCCGTAGCCGAACACCGGCCCCAGGCCCCCGGAATGGTCGTGCACAGCGGCAAGGGCCACGTCGATCGGCTCCCATGCCGCGCTCAGCACGTCCCAGACGAGGAACAGCAGGATGCCGACCGCGGTCGCGTTCAGGAACAGGCGCAGGGACGGAACGGGGCGCCGCAGCCGGCCGATCGGCATGCCCAGCGCGATCGTGACGCCGGCGATCAAGCCCAGCAGCAGTGTCTTCTCGAGGGTCATCGGCTACTCCGGATGAGGTAAGGCTTGCCTAACTGCGATGAAGCTAGCCGATGTTCGGCGCGAACGCCACTACTACTGCGGCAGTAGCATCGTGGCGGGCCGAGCGAGTGGGGGACCGGATGGCGCGGCGTCGGGAGCCGGGTGAGCTCGAACGCGAGATCCTGGCGTGTCTCGCGGCGAACGATGCGCCGATGACGCCCAGCGAAGTACAGGCCGAGGTCCCCGGGCGGCTGGCCTACACCACCGTCATGACCACGCTCACCCGGATGCACGGCAAACGGGCGCTCACCCGCGAGCTTCGCGGTCGGGGTTACGCGTACGCGCTCGTCAACGACCCGGCCACCGCGCACGCGTCGATGACCGCATTCCAGATGCAGCGCCTGCTCGACGGCGAGTCCGACCGCGCGGGCGTGCTGCTGCAGTTCGTCGCGCATCTTGAAGCCGACGACGAGCGGATGCTGCAGCACCTGCTTCGCAACACCGATCGCTCGCGCCGGGATGGGCCGTGATCGCGCTCGCCGTGCTCCCGATCGTGCTCAGCCTCGTCCTGTGGCGTTGTGCCCCGGCGCTGGCCGCTCGATGCACGCCCAGTTGGGCGGCGAGAGCGCTGGTGCTGCTGTGTCTCGCGGCCGCGCTGACCACGGGAATTGTGCTGTGCACGGTGGCCTGGCTGGCCTTCGCCGAGATACCGGCTGCCGGTCGCTTCGGGCACTGGTCGGCAGACGCCCTCGCCGATCAGGTGCCGGTGCCCGCGGTTGTCGGCGCGAGCGCCGCTGCCGTCGCTGCGCTGTCCGTGATCGCCGCGGGGGTGCATCTGGTGCGCACGCTGCGACGGATGGCGGCCGCGGCCCGGGCCTGCCGCGCTCTCGGCTCCGGTGTCGACGGTCTGATCATCGTGGACGACGAGCGGGCCGGCGCGTATGCGCTACCGGGCTGGCCGGGCCGGATCGTCGTGTCCAGGGCACTGTTACGCGTGCTGGACGCCGACGAGCGGCGCGCGGTCCTTGCACACGAGGCGGCGCACCTCAGGCACCGGCACTTCGTCTACGTGCAGCTGGCCCAGCTCGCTGCGGTGGCGAATCCACTGCTGCGCCCGGCCGCGGCGCAGGTCTGCCGCGCCGTCGAGTTGTGGGCCGACGACGACGCGGCGACGGTCGTAGGCGATCGGCTGGCCGTGGCGCGTGCGCTGGCGAGGGCGGCTCTCGCGCACCCGCCGGTGGCCGCCCCGGAACCCGCCCTGGCTGTTGCGCGCAGCGATCTCGCATGCCGGGTCCGCAACCTCCTCGAGCCGCCGCCGCGCCGAACCGGGCGCGCGGTGGCGTTGATGGTCGCGGTGACCATCGCCTGTACGGGCAGCGGGCTCGCGGTGAGCACCTATGCCCACGCGCGCCTGGAGCACGCGGAATCGCGCTATTCGATCGAGCTGCGCTGAACCGCCGGTCGGCAGTTGCCGCGACGCTCGTATTCGCTTTCCTTGTGCTGCTCGTGCTGGTCGTAACGCGATGGGCCCCGCTGCACCGGTTGGATGTGAACACGTTGACCGGCCTCAATCGGTATGCGGTGCACCATTCGGCCCAGCGGGACTGGTGGTCCCTCGTCACGGACGTCCTGCAGCCGAACACCTGGCGCGCGATGGCGGCCGTCGCGGTGGTCGTCCTGCTGCTACGCAAGCACGCCTACGCGGCCGCGACCATTGCTGCGACGATGATCGGCGCCGCGGCGCTGAGCACCGTGGTGAAGTTGGCGGTGGGCCGGGCGCGGCCACGGCCGCCGCACGTGATCGCGCACGCCGCCGGCGCCTCGTTCCCTAGCGGCCACGCGCTGGCGGTCGCCGCTGCCATGGTCGTGGCGCTCGGTACGGCCGCCCAGCTCGGCCTGCTGACCGGCCGAGCCGCGCGCCGCGCCGGCCAGGCGACGGCGGCTCTCGTCATAGCGGCGGTGGCAGCGAGCCGGCTCGTGCTCGGCGTGCACTACCTCAGCGACGTCGTCGGCGGCGTGCTGCTTGGTGTGGCGTGGGCGGTCGTCGCCGGCCTCGCCGTCGATGCGATCGCCCGCGCCCGCTCGGCACGCTCGGCCCGCTGAGCGCAGCTTCACCTTCGCCACCCGTGTCCCGGGGGTGCTATCTTCATGCTAATGAACTTCGTTATCAATATCATCATCAGGAAGTGAGGTCGTGATGGTCCGGGCCGGGTCCGCGCTCGTGGGTGCTGTTGCGACGGCGATGCTGGCGGCAAGCTGCAGTTCCGCCGGCGGGACCCCGCATGGTGGCACGGCATCGGTCTCGGTCGTCGCGTCCACCAACGTGTACGGCGACATCGTCAAGCAGATCGCGGGCACGCTCGCCGGCAAGTTCGTGCGGGTCACATCGATCATCTCCGACCCGGGTGCCGACCCGCATTCCTACGAGGCCGACGCTCGAACGCAGCTGGCCATCTCCCGCTCGGATGTGATCGTCGAGAACGGCGCCGGTTACGACGACTTCGTCGACACGATGCGCAAGGCCGCCGGCAACTCGCCGACCGTGCTCAAGGCCGCCGACGCCGCAGCCCCGCACGCGGCGGACGGCAAAGTGCGTAACGAGCACATCTGGTACGACCTGCCGAGCATGGTGAAGCTGGTCGACCAGATCGCCGCAGCGCTGTCGGCGAAGGACTCGAGCGGCGCGTCCACTTTCCGCGCCAATGCGAGCAGGTTCAAAGCCGAGCTCGTCAAGCTCGAAGCGGTCGAGGCGGCGATCAAGGCAGCGCACTCGGGCGAGGGCGTGGCGATCACCGAACCCGTCCCGCTCTACCTGCTCGAGGCCTGCGGGCTGGTCAACCGCACCCCGAGCGGCTTCAGCAACGCGATCGAACAGGGCGACGATGTACCGGCGGCCGTACTGCTGCAGACGCTTCGACTGTTGCGCGACAGGCGGGTGAAGCTGCTCGCGTACAACGAGCAGGCCTCCAGCGCGGAAACCCGGCAGGTCCTTGCCACGGCGAAGGGCAACGGCGTCGCCATCGTGCCGGTGACCGAGACGCTGCCCCCGGGCACGGACTACCTGCGCTGGATCGGTGCCATCCTCTCCGCCGTCGAAGCGGCGCTGTCCCGATGACCGGAAAGGACTCCGCACCCGTGTCTCGTTCCGTCTTGCAGCTGAGCGACGCCTCGCTCGGGTTCGGGCATCGATCGCTCTGGAGCGGTCTCGACCTCGACGTGAAGTCTGGCGAATTCATCGCCGTGCTGGGCGCGAACGGATCGGGCAAGACGAGTTTGCTGCGGGTGATCCTCGGGCTGCAGCCGCTCGGTTCGGGGCGGGCGCAGGTAGCGGGAAAGCCGGTGCGGCGGGGCAGCCAGGACATCGGCTACATCCCGCAGCAACGGCGCGTCGATCCGCTGACCCCATTACGGGCGCGCGACATGGTCGGGCAAGGCTTGGACGGGCATCGCTGGGGCACCGGGCTGCCCAGCCCGGCGCGACGTCGCAAGATCGCCTCGGCGCTGGCAGCCGTCGGCGCAGAGCACTACGCGGATACCCCGGTCGGGCAGCTGTCCGGCGGCGAGCAGCAACGGGTTCGCATCGCGCAGGCGCTGGTCGCCGACCCGCCGCTGCTGTTGTGCGACGAGCCGCTGCTCTCGCTGGACCTGAACAGCCAGCGCACGGTCACCGCCCTGGTGGATCGACGCCGCCGGGAGCGCGACACGGCGGTGCTCTTCGTGACCCACGAGATCAACCCGGTGCTGCCCTACGTCGATCGGATCGTCTACCTGGCCGGCGGCCGGTTCCGGGTCGGGACCATGGACGAGGTGCTGAGCTCGGCGACGCTGAGCGAGCTCTACGGTGCGCCGATCGAGGTCGTGCGCGCCGGCGGGCGCATCCTCGTCGCGGGGATACCGGACATGCCCGAGCAGACCCACCACGAGCACGGTGTGGACGCGGGTGTGCTGTGAGCGCCCTGTCCGTGGCCGGCCCGAGTGTGTGGCACCAGATCCTCAACTTCGCCGACTACGGCGCCCTGTTGTCGCTGGTGCACAACTCGATCATCGCCGGCGCCGTCATCGGCCTCACCGGCGGGCTGATCAGCGTGTTCGTGGTGATGCGCGATCTGCCCTTCGCGGTCCACGGCATCAGTGAGCTGTCCTTCGCCGGCGCGTCCGGGTTCCTGCTACTCGGCGGGAGCGTCGTGGTCGGGTCCCTCACCGGTTCGATCCTCGCGGCGTTGGTGATCGGTGTTCTCGGCTCCCGCGCCAGGGACCGGAATTCGATCATCGGTGTGCTGATGCCGTTCGGCCTCGGTCTCGGTGTGCTGTTCCTGTCGCTGTACCACGGCCACGCGGCCAACAAGTTCGGCCTGCTGACTGGGCAGATCGTCGCGGTCGACACCCCGCACCTCACCGCACTGGTGATCACTTCGGTGATCGTCGTCCTCGGCCTGCTCGTAGTGTGGCGGCCGCTGACGTTCGCGAGCACCGACCCCGACCTGGCCGCAGCCAGGGGCGTACCCGTCCGGTTGCTATCCGCGCTGTTCATGTTGCTGCTCGGACTGTCGGTCGCCATGTCGATCCAGGTCATCGGCGCGTTGCTCGTGCTGAGCATCATCTGCACGCCGGCGGCGGCCGCGACGCGGGTCACCGCGTCGCCGGGCCTGACGGCGCTGCTCAGCGTGCTGTTCGCGTTCACGTCGACCGTCGGCGGAATATTGCTCGCCATCGGCAGCAGCGTCCCGATCAGCCCCTACGTGACCACGATCTCGTTCAGCATCTACCTGGTGTGCCGCGTCCTCGGCATACTCCGCTCGCGCGCCGGCTGGACGCAACGCGACCCGGTGCCCGTGCCGGTGTAGGCGCGGCGGAGCCGGGTCAGCGTGTGCAGGACGCGCACAGCCCGAACAGCTCGACGGTGTGGTCGACGTCCGTATACCCGTACTTGGCCGCGACGTCGGTCGCCCATCGTTCGACTGCGCGGCCCTCGATCTCCTCCGCGCGCCCGCACGTGCGGCACAGCAGGTGATGGTGGTGCTTGTCGGCCGACGATTCGCCGCAGAAGCGATACGTCGTCTCGCCGTCCGGGGTCTGGATCACGTCCACCAAACCCTGATCGGCGAGCCCCTGCAGATGCCGGTACACGGTCGACAGGCCGATCGGCTGACCGTCCGCGCGCAACGAGGCATACACGTCCTGCGCGCTGCGGAATCCGGACTGCTTGAGCAACGCGTCGCGCACGGCACCGCCCTGCTGCGTGGCCCGATGTTTGATGGGAGGCTTGCTCACCGCTCCACCATAGCGGTAATCGTTATCAACTGCGGGGTATTCGCGCCAGCGCGTTATGACAGCCGGCCACCCGGACTGCCATGATTTCGACCGTGTCGGGATTCGTCGTGCCGGAAGGTGCGGGCGCGGACGCAGTATCGCGGCTGGCTCGGGTGACCACCGAATTGGTCGCGGCCGAATCGATGGACGACGTGGTCACGGCCGCGGTCGCGCACGGCGCCGAGGCGATCGGTGCGGCGGTCACGACCCTGATGCTCGTCCAGGACGAGCGGGTGCGACTGGTCGCCGGTCGCGGGCTGTCCCCACGCGTTCGCCAACAATGGGATTCCTTCGGCCTGGACGACGCCAACCCCGCCAGCGAGGCGGCCCGCACCTGCCGTCCGGTCCTGGTCGCCGCGAGCGCTCAGGCGGCGGACCGGTACCCGACGATGCGCGACCAGCTCGCGAAGGGCCGGTCGATCGTGTGCCTGCCGCTCGGGGGTGGGCGCCCGTCCCGCGGCGTGCTCGCGCTCACCTTCGACGGCGGCTACCTGCCCGGCGATCGGGAGCTGGATCTACTGACAGCGTTCGCCGGCACCTGTGGCCAGACGATCGGGTGCATCCAGGCATCCGAACGCGCTCGCGAACGCGCCGAGCAGCTCGGCTTCCTCGCCGCAGCCAGCGCCGAACTCGCCCGCAACCTCGACTACCGGCAGACGCTCGGGAACGTCGCGCGGCTCGCAGTGCCGAAGCTGGCCGACTGGTGCGCCGTGCACATCGTGCAGGACGGCGTCCTCGCGACGGTGGCAGTCGCCCACGTCGATCCGGACAAGATCGCCCAAGCGCGGGAGCTGCAGGAGAAGTACCCGATCGATCCGGACTCGCCGAGCGGCGCGGCAAACGTGGTCCGGACCGGTATCAGCGAGTTCATCCCGGAGCTCACCGAGCAGATGCTCGAGGACCGCACCAGGGACCCAGAACATCTGCGCCTCGTCCGCGAACTGGAGCTGCGTAGCGCGATCGTCGTCCCGCTGCCGGCTCGCTCCCGCGTGCTCGGCGCGATCACTCTTGACCGCGCCGCATCCAACCGTCCCTTCGAACAACACGACCTGGCCCTGGCGGAGGATCTCGGCCGTCGTGCGGCGGTGGCGATCGACAACGCGATGCTGTTCGAGCAGAACAAAGATGTCGCGTTGCAACTGCAGCGCGCGGTGTTGCCGGAGGCGCTGGATGACATCCCGGGTTGGGAAGTCGCGGCGCACTACGTCCCCGGAGGCCACGCCGAGGTCGGCGGTGACTTCTACGACGCGATCGCGCTGCCCGACGGCCGCGTCACCGTAGTGATCGGCGACGTCATGGGCCACGGCGTCCAGGCCGCCGCCGCGATGGCGCAGATCCGCGCCGCCGTGCGCGCGTACATCGCGACCGATCCCGCGCCCGAAGTCGTCGTGCGCAAGCTCGACAACATGTTCCGGCTCCTGGGCACCAAGCACACGGTCACCCTCGTCTACGGCGTGATCGATCCCGAGACAGACATGTTGACGTTCGTGAACGCCGGCCACTACCCGCCCCTCATCACCGCGCCGGACCTGCCTGCGCGGTTCGTCGAGACACCGCCTCGATCGCCGCTGGGCGCGGGAGGTGACGAACGTATCGCGCACGTCGTCGACTTCCGGGCGTCGGGCCGCGGGCCGCTGGACACCCTGGTGCTCTACACGGACGGGCTGATCGAACGGCGCGGCGAGATCATCGATGTCGGCCTGGGGCAGCTGAGCGAGGCTGCGTCGGCGTTCTGCGAAGGGGGACTGCAGCCGGCCCTGGCCGAGCTCGTCGCCCGGCTGAGACGTTCCGAGGACGACGACGTCACGGCTTTCGCCGTCCGCCGCAGGCCCTGAGCGAGCGGGCTCCTTGGGGCTGCCCACCGGCGTCCACATGTGCAAGGGTGTGCGCCGTGGCTGCGTTTTCGGTGACGACGGAGCGGGACAGGCAGACGTCGGTGCTGTCCATCAGTGGCGAGCTGGACATGGCTACCGTGCCGCAATTACGTGACCTCGCGGTCGCCGAGCTCCGGCGTCCTGACTGCCGCAAGCTCGTCTTCGATCTCGCCCGGCTGGAGTTCATCGACTCGACCGGGATCGGCTGCTGGGTCGAGTTGCGCAATGCCGCGATTGCCGATGACCGGCAGGTGGTGCTGAGGTCTGCTCCGCCGCAGGTGTCGAGGATCCTCGCGATCGGCGGCCTTGACCGGTTGTTCATCGAGGGGCCGGACACTGCTGCCTGAGCCGGTCAGGTCCGCAGGCCGTCGAAGGCGATCGCACACACCGCGTCGGCGAGTGGCTGTGCGCCGGCGCGTTGCGAAGGCCGGTACCACTCGACGATCGAGTTGACGAGGCCGAACAGCAAGCGCGCGGTGACGGCGGGGTCGACGTCCGGACGGATGTCGCCGTCGCTCTCGGCCTGCTTGACCAGTCCCGCGACGTACCGGTCGAACTGCCTGCGCCGGTTGACCGCGGTGCGCTCGACGTCGGTGTTGCCGCGCACGCGCAGCAGCAGAGTGACGTAGGGCAGCTCGGCCTGCAATACCGCCACGCTGCCGCGCACCACGAATTCCAGCCGCTCGATCGCCGCGGCGTCCAGGTTGCGGGCGCGGGCGGCAACGGCAAATAGCTCGTCGAGCGCGCGGTCGAGAGCCAGGCGCAGCAGCTCGTCCTTACCGGCGACGTGGTGATAGATCGCCGACTTCGCGATGCCGAGACGCCGGGACAGATCCTCCATGCTGGTGCCGTCGTACCCGCGCTCGTTGAACACCTGCACGGCGACGGCAAGCAGCGACGCCTTGTCGTAACCGGGTCGTCCGTTCTTCCTCGCCGGGAGCGTCGCCGCCGACGGCCTCTTCGCGCTAGCGCTCATCGCGGTGTTTCATGGCTGCGGCCGCGAAATTCGGCAACGACGTCGTCGCCGCGGCGGACGGCGACGTCGTAGATGCCCGAGCGCCCGAAGCGGGTTCGCTCCACCGCCTCGGCGGTGAGCACGTCACCGGCTTGCGCCGGCGCAACGAAGACGATCTCGGCCCCCGCGGCGACGGTCACCGGCCCGTAGCTGTTGCACGCGCAGGCGAACGCGGTGTCGGCCAGACTGAAGATCATTCCGCCGTGCGCGACCGCATGGCCGTTGACCATGTCGGGGCGGACCGTCATCCGGGCGACGGCGCGTCCCGCGCCGTGCTCGACGAGCTCGATGCCCAGGGCGCGGGACGCCTCGTCGGCGGCCATCATCTCGTGCACGGCGGAATCCGGTGCCACGATCCGTCTCCCTTGTCTCGACTGCTTCGCTGGGATAACTTACTGAACGAACGGTCGGTAAGTCGAGAGGGTGCGTGTTTCGGATGTCGGTGTTGCGCAGTTACGTCAGTGGTAGGTGGGTCGCGCCGCAGGACGGCCTGGCGGTACATGACGCCGTGACCGGCGACGAGGTCGCTCAGGTCTCTTCCGCAGGCATCGACATGGCGGCCGTGCTGGAGCACGGCCGCGGTGTCGGCGGCCCGGCGCTGCGCGAGCTGACCTTTCACGAGCGGGCAGCGCTGGCCAAGTCGGTAGGGCAGCTGCTGCGCGAGCACCGCGAGGAGTTGTATGCGCTGTCTGCGCGTACCGGTGCCACGCTCGGCGACTCGAAGTTCGACGTCGACGGCGGCATCGGTGTCCTGCTCGGCTATGCGAGCAAGGCCACGCGCGAGCTGCCGAACGACCGCGTCTTCGTCGAGGGTGCTGTCGAGCCGCTCGGGCGCGCCGGTGGCTTCCTCGCCCAGCACCTGCTGACGCCCCTGCACGGAGTGGCGGTGCAGATCAACGCCTTCAACTTTCCGGTGTGGGGCCCGCTGGAGAAGCTGGCGCCGGCACTGATCGCGGGGGTGCCGACGCTGGTCAAACCCGCCTCGCAGACCGCTTATCTCACCGCGCGCCTGATCGAACTGATCGTCGAGTCGGGCCTGTTACCGGAGGGTGCGCTGCAGCTGGTGTGCGGCGGCGCGGGTGACCTGCTCGACCACCTCAGCGAGCACGACCTGCTCGGCTTCACCGGCTCCGCGTCGACCGCGCAGCGGCTGCGTGCGCACCCGAACGTCGTCGCTCGCTGCGTGCGCTTCAACGCCGAGGCCGACTCGCTGAACTGCTCAATCCTCGGCCCGGACGCCGTTGCCGGCACGCCGGAGTTCGACCTCTATGTCACGCAGCTCGTCACGGAGATGACGGTGAAGGCGGGGCAGAAGTGCACCGCGATCCGCCGCGCGTTCGTCCCCGCCGATCAGCTGGACGTCGTGACGGACGCGGTCTGCGCGCGACTGGCCGAGATCGTCGTGGGCAGCCCGGCCGATGCGTCGGTGCACATGGGTGCGCTGGCCAGCCTCGAGCAGCGCGAGGAGGTGCGCCGTTCGCTCAAGTCGCTCGAAGCAGCAGGACGCGTCGTCTTCGGGAACTCCGAGCACGTCGACGTGGTGGGCGCCGACACAGAGCGGGGGGCGTTCGTGTCGCCGCTGCTCGTGCGCTGCGACGACCCGAGCCGTCCCGAGCCGCACGAGGTCGAGGCGTTCGGACCGGTGAGCACCGTCATGGCGTACTCCGACGCCGCGGACGTGATCGGGCTCGCCGCGCGCGGTCGCGGCAGCCTCGTCGGTTCGATCGTCACCGGCGACACGGATTTCGCTCGCGAGGTCGTCCTGGGCACCGCTGCGTGGCACGGCCGGCTGCTGGTGCTCGACCAGGACGCCGCTGCCGAGTCGACCGGGCACGGTTCGCCGCTGCCGGCGCTCGTCCACGGCGGCCCCGGGCGCGCCGGCGGTGGGCAGGAATTGGGCGGCATGCGCGGCGTGCTGCACCACATGCAGCGCACCGCCGTGCAGGGCAGCCCGCGGATGCTCTCCGCCGTCACCGGGCGATGGGTAAAAGGTGGCGCGCGCAGCGAGGGGGAGCACCCGTTTCGCAAGTCGCTGGCAGAACTGCGCATCGGCGACACGGTCGTCGGCGGCCCCCGCACCGTCACTACCGAGGACATCGAGCACTTCGCCGAGTTCACCGGGGACACCTTCTACGCGCACATGGACGACGAGGCGGCCGCGGCGAACCCGTTCTTCGACGCTCGCGTGGCGCACGGATATCTGATCGTGTCGTTCGCGGCGGGGCTGTTCGTGCAGCCCGACCCGGGCCCGGTGCTTGCGAACTACGGCGTCGACAACCTGCGCTTCCTGACACCCGTCTATCCGGGCGACTCGTTGACCGTCACGCTGACGTGCAAGCAGATCAGCCCCCGAAAGGGCGACTACGGGGAAGTGCGCTGGGATGCCGAGGTCACCAAGCAGGACGGTGCCGTGGCAGTGCAGTACGACGTCCTCACCATGGTTGCCAACACGTGGCCCCAGCGATGAGCGCTCGCGCGAAGAGCCGGACAACACAGTCCGCGACAGCGATGTGCGCTCGCGCGAAGAGCCAGACAACACAGTCCGCGACAGCGATGAGCGCTCGCGCGAAGAGCCAGTCAACACAGTCCGCGACAGCGATGAGCGCTCGCGCGAAGAGCCAGACAACACAGTCCGCGACGAAGGAGCGGATCGAACTGACGCCGGACCCGAGCGCCAGCGAGCGGTCCTAAGGAGGTTCGAGAGACGATGACGCTGGAACCTGAGCTGGAAGCGCATTTTGCAGCGACGATCGAGCACGACCGGCGCATCGAGCCGCGCGACTGGATGCCCGAGCCGTACCGCAAGACGATGATCCGCCAGATCGCACAGCACGCGCACTCGGAGATCATCGGCATGCAGCCCGAGGGCAACTGGATCACCCGGGCGCCGTCGTTGCGGCGCAAGGCGATCTTGCTGGCGAAGGTGCAGGACGAGGCCGGCCACGGCATGTACCTCTACAGCGCCGCCGAGACGCTCGGTGCCGACCGCGCCGACCTCACCGACAAGCTCGTCACCGGCCGGCAGAAGTACTCGTCGATCTTCAACTATCCGACGTTGTCCTACGCCGACGTGGGGGTGATCGGCTGGTTGGTCGACGGCGCGGCGATCTGCAACCAGGTTCCGCTGTGCCGCGCCTCGTACGGGCCGTATGCGCGCGCGATGATCCGCATCTGCAAGGAGGAGTCGTTCCACCAGCGGCAGGGTTACGAGCTGCTGATGACGATGATGCGCGGCACGGATGCGCAGCGCGCGATGGTGCAGGAGGCCACCGACCGGTTCTGGTGGCCGTCGCTGATGATGTTCGGGCCACCCGACGACAGATCGCCCAACACCGAGCACTCGATGGCGTGGGGCATCAAGCGGCACACCAATGACGAGCTGCGCCGCCGCTTCGTCGACATGACCGTCCCGCAGGCCGACAAGCTGGGCGTGACGCTGCCCGACCCGCAGCTGCGCTGGAACGCCGAGCGCGGCCGCTACGACTTCGGCGCGATCGACTGGTCCGAGCTGGACGCGGTGATCAAGGGCAACGGGCCGTGCAACGCGCAGCGGGTGGCTCACCGCAAGGCTGCACACGCCGACGGCGCGTGGGTCCGCGAGGCCGCCTCCGCGCACGCTGCCAAGCACACCGCTGGCAGCGCCCGATGACCGAGTACACGGCGGAGGGTGGCCACGGCGCGGTGCCTATCGCTGGGGTCCCGGTCGAGCCGACGCCGGCTGCGGTGCGTTCGGATTGGCCCTTGTTCGAGGTGTTCCTGCGCGGCAAGCGCGGCCTGAACCACGTGCACGTCGGCTCGCTGCATGCAGCCGACGCGCAGATGGCGCTGTACCACGCGCGGGATCTCTACACCCGCCGCAATGAGGGCGTGAGCATCTGGGTGGTCGCTGCCGCGGACATCACCGCGTCCAGCCCGGACGAGAAGGACCCGTTCTTCGCGCCGTCGGGCGACAAGGTGTACCGGCACCCGACGTTCTACGACATCCCCGACGACGTCCCGCACATGTAGCGATGAGCGCTCGCGCGAAGAGCCAGAAACACAGTCCGGCCGTGAGGCCGGTCGGGCCGACGCCGGGCCCGAGCGCCAGCGAGTGGCCCAAAGGAGGTCCGAGCCAGCCATGACGCACGACAACCCGTACGAGTTACTCGCCGACGAATCCGACGATCACCGGTGGGCGTTCGGCACCGGGTTCACCGACCCGCTCGAGGGCATCGACACCAGCGTCCCGGACGGACTCGACGCCGAGCAGCTCGCCGCCTTCTGCCTGATGCTCGGCGACGACGCGCTGGTCTACAGCCACCGCCTGCAGCAGTGGGTCACCCGCATGCCCGAACTCGAGGAGGAGACCGCGATCGCGAACGTCGCGCTCGATCTGTTGGGTCAGGCGCGGATGCTGCTCGCCCGCGCCGGCGTCATATCCGGCCGCAGCGAGGACGAACTGGCGTTCTTCCGCGATGAGGCGCAGTTCCGCAACGTCCGCCTCGTCGAAGCACTTGACCGCGATTTCGCCGAGCTGGTCGCCCGGTTGGTGATCTTCGCCACGTGGCGTCTCGCGTTGCTCGAGCGGCTGGCTGGATGCGCGGACCCGGTGCTGGCTGCGATCGCCGGCAAGGGCGTCAACGAGCTCACGTACCACCGCGACTACGCGGCCCAGTGGGTGATCCGGCTCGGCGACGGAACCGAGCTGTCCGCCCGGAAGATGCAGGCCGCGCTCGACACCGTGTGGCCGCTCGTCGACGAGCTGTTCGCCGCGCACCCGGCCGATGTCGCCACCGCCGATCGCAGGCAGTTCGACGCCGTCCTCGACACGGTCCTCGCCACCGCCGGGCTCGAGCGCCCGGACGTCGCCGCCCTGGCCGCGGTGGGTGGGCGCACCGGTCGCGACGGCGTGCACACCGAGGCGATGGGCTACGTGCTGGCCGAACTGCAGGCCGTCGCGCGCGCGCATCCGGAGGCGACGTGGTGAACCCCGATCGCGGCGCCGCATGGATCGTGGCGGCCGAGACGCCTGATCCCGAGCTTCCGTGGCTCACCATCGAGGACCTCGGCATCCTGCGCGCGGTCCACGAGCAGGCCGGCAGCGCCGTCGCGATCATCACGCCCACGTACTCGGGTTGCCCTGCCATGCGTGAGATCAGTCAGGACGTGCGACACCGCCTGGAACGGGCGGGCTACCGCGATGTCGAGGTGCGCGCCCAGCTCGCGCCGGCCTGGACCAGCGATTGGATCACCGCGGACGGACGCCGCAAACTCGAAGCGGCCGGCATCGGCGCACCCCCGGCCGTCCCGCGGCGCACCGGACCGATCCCGCTCACACTGGGCCCGCGCGCGGCCGTCACCTGCCCGCGTTGCGGGTCGCGCGACACGGTCGAGACCGCCGCGTTCAGCTCGACAGCGTGCAAGTCGCTGCATCGTTGCGCGCAGTGCCACGAGCCGTTCGAAGCGGTGAAACCGTTATGAGGACGGACTTCCACCCGCTGACGGTGGCCCGGGTGGAGAGCCTGACCGACGACTCCGCGGCAGTCACGTTCACCGTGCCCGACGACCTGCGCCGCCAGTTCGCCTTCGCCGCCGGGCAGACGCTGACGGTGCGCCGGGGCGAGCAGCGCCGCTCGTACTCGATCTGCGCGCCGACGGGGGACGCGCCGCGCATCGGCGTGCGCGAGGTGGCCGGGGGAGCGGTGTCCGGCTGGCTCGTCCACGACGTGCGCCCCGGTGACATCGTCGACGTCCAGGTGCCCAGCGGCTCGTTCACCCCTGACCTCACGGCACCGGGCGAGCACGTGTTGATCGCGGCGGGCAGCGGCGTCACTCCGATGATCTCCATCGCCGCGTCGCTGCTCGCGGCGCGCGAGGACACCACCGTGACCCTCGTCTACGGCAACCGTCGCACCGACACGGTGATGTTCGCCGACGACGTCGCCGACCTCAAGGACGCGCACCCCGCGCGGATGCGCATCGTGCACGTGCTCTCCCGCGAGGCACAGGAGGTCGAGCTGTTCAACGGCCGCCTCGACGCCGGCAAGCTGCAGGCACTGCTGCCCGCGACGCTCGAGCCCGATGCCGTCGACCATTGGTGGCTGTGCGGGCCGTTCGGCATGGTCACCGACGCCGTCGACGTCCTCACCGATCTGGGAGTCGCGCGTGCGCGCATCCACCGGGAGCTGTTCTACGTCGAGGACGAACCGCCCGCGGAGGTCCACCACGCCGACGCGCCGGTCGGCGACGGCGCCGAGGTAACCGTCGTGCTCGACGGGCGCGGCACGACCGTCACCGTCCCAGCGGGCAGCGCGATCCTCGACGGCGCGCAGAAGCTACGCCCCGATCTGCCGTTCGCCTGCAAGGGCGGGGTGTGTGGCACTTGCCGAGCGCTCGTCACCCACGGCGAGGTCCGGATGCGCCGCAACTACGCGCTCGAACCCGACGAGGTCGCCGCCGGGTACGTCCTCACCTGCCAGGGGCTGCCGGTGACCGACACCGTGACCGTCGATTACGACGGCTGAGGAGGAGCAGCGTGCAGGAGCGCACCCCGGACCCGAGTGATCTCGAGCCGATCGAGCGGGCATCCGTGGACGAGCTGCGCGCGCTGCAGTTGACGCGGCTGCTGTGGTCGCTGCGCCACGCCTACGGCAACGTGCCGCACTACCGGCAGGCATTCGACGCGGCCGGTGTGCACCCCGACGACTGCGCCGAGCTTGCGGACCTCGCCCGCTTCCCGTTCACCACGAAGGCTGACCTGCGGGAGAACTACCCGTTCGGCATGTTCGCCGTGCCGCAGGATCAGGTGTCGCGGGTGCATGCGTCCTCCGGCACGACGGGCCGGCCCACCGTCGTCGGCTACACGGCCGAGGACATCCGTACCTGGTCCACGGTGATGGCGCGCTCGATCCGCGCCGCCGGCGGGCGGCCGGGCGACAAGGTGCACGTCGGGTACGGCTACGGCTTGTTCACCGGCGGCCTGGGGGCGCACTACGGCGCCGAAGCACTCGGCTGCACGGTGATCCCGGTGTCGGGTGGGATGACCGAGCGGCAGGTCACGCTGATCCGCGACTTCGAACCCGACGTGATCATGGTGACGCCGTCGTACATGCTGGCGATCGTCGACGAGATGCAGCGCCAGGGGATCGACCCCCGGTCGACGTCGCTCGCGGTCGGCATCTTCGGCGCCGAACCGTGGACGAACGACATGCGCACCGAGATGGAGCAGCGCCTCGACATGCACGCCGTCGACATCTATGGGCTGTCCGAGGTCATGGGACCGGGTGTCGCCAACGAGTGCATCGAGACGAAGGACGGGCTGCACGTCTGGGAGGACCACTTCTACCCGGAGATCATCGACCCGATCACCGGCAAGGTGCTGCCGGACGGCGAGCCGGGCGAACTCGTCTTTACCTCGCTCACCAAGCAGGCGATGCCGGTCATCCGCTACCGCACCCGCGACCTCACCCGGCTGCTGCCCGGCACCGCGCGCACGATGCGCCGGATGGAGAAGATCACCGGACGCAGCGACGACATGATCATCTTGCGTGGGGTGAACCTGTTCCCGACGCAGATCGAGGAGCTGATCCTGCGCACCCCGGCGCTCGCGCCGCATTTCCAGTGTGTGCTGTCGCGCCCCGGGCGGATGGACGAGCTCACGGTGCGCGTCGAACGGCGGGTGGGCACCGACGGCGTGGCGGGTTCGGCCGCCGGCGAGGCGCTCCGGACGCTGATCAAGAACAGCATCGGGGTGAGCGTGCGCGTCGACGTGCTGGATCCCGACGGCGTCGAGCGCTCGCTCGGCAAGGCCCGGCGCATCGTCGACGAGCGCACGTGAGTCGTCAGAGTCGCTCGGGCGCCTGGCAGTAGGGGCACCAGAACAGATTGCGTCCGGCCAGGAGTTCGGTGCGGATCTCGGCGCCGCAGACGCGGCACGGCCGGCCATGACGCCGATAGACGTACACGGATTCGGCCGGGGTCAGCCGGCCGCGCCGCGGCCGGTCGCCTTCGCGGATAGTCACGATGCGTCCGGTGCGCACGCCGGAGCGCATCAGCGTCACCAGATCCGTCCACATCTGCTGCCAGAGATCCTCGGCCACCGAGCGCCCCGGCGCGAACGGGTCGAGGCGGTGCCGGAACAGCAACTCGGCGCGGTAGACGTTGCCAACCCCGGCCAGCACCCGCTGGTCCATCAGCAGGGCTGCGATCGGCAGGCGGCTACGGCCGAGGCGCTGATACGCGAGCGTCGGGTCGGCACGGGCACGCAGCGGGTCGGGTCCCAACCGGGTGAACAGCGCGTCGACGTCGGCCGGCGTGACCAGCTCGCACGCGATCGGGCCGCGCAGATCCGTCCACACCTCGCCGTTGGCCAGGCGCAACCGAAGGGCACCTCGAGGCGGTGGGGGGTCACCGTGCCCGGTGCTGAACTTGCCGTAAAGCCCGAGGTGCACGTGCAACAGTGCACCGCTGTCGTAGCGCTGCAGCAGGTGCTTGCCGTACACCTCGGCGCGCACGAATCGGGTGCCGTCGAGGATCGCCGCGCCGTCGGCGAAGCGGCCCTGAGGGCTGCTGGCCGACACCACCGTGCCGCCGAACATCCGCTGCTGATCGCGCGCGAGGCGATGCAATGCGTGGCCTTCGGGCATGGTCGGAAACTACAAGCCGCGCCACACTGGACGGCATGACCCAGCCGTCACCGCCCCCGCAGGTATGGCCCACGTTGCGCGCCACCGATGCGCCCGGCCTCATTCGCTTCCTCGTCGATGTCGTCGGATTCGAGGAGACGGTCGTGCATGCTGACGGCGACCAGGTCCACCACGCAGCTGGCGTGGCCGCTCGGCGGTGGCATCATGCTGGGCTCGGCGCGCCCCTCCGACGGCGACACCTGGCCGCTGCAGCCCGGCACGTTCGGCGCCTACGTCGTCGTCGACGAGCCGGACGCCCTGTACCAGAAGGTGCGAGCGGCCGGGGCCGAGATCGTCGAGGAACCCCACGATCAGGACTACGGCTCGCGTGACTTCTCCATCCGCGACCCGGAGGGCAATCGCTGGTCGTTCGGCACCTACCGCGGCGAACCCCATCGGACAGGCCCGTAGACTCGGCCTGTCACTGCCCGGGGTGTGGCGCAGTTTGGTAGCGCACTCGCTTTGGGAGCGAGGGGCCGTGGGTTCGAATCCCGCCACCCCGACCAGCAAATCCGAGGGTTTTAGAGCTTGCGAGCTGCCTCGCCAGCTGCGATCGGCGCTTGGATCTCACGAAATCTCACGCTTTCCGGGCCGTCGGGTCATCATCCGGCCACGCCTTGCGCAATTCCTCCATGATCAAGGCGCCCTCGACAGCTACTTGCCGCTGTAGCTTGATCGCGCGATCGAACGTGTCCGGATCTACTCGGGTCGCCGCATCGGCAATTGTGTCGGTCCACTTCGCCTGCAGCTGCATCGTGTGTCGGAACTGCACGTCGGTGTCGATGTCCGGAATCGGAGGCAGCGCAAGGGCACGGTCTACGACGTCGCGGCACGCGCGCGCCTCAGCGACGATGCGACGGAACGCCGCCCGGACCGTTGGAGCGGTAAGCGACTGCGCTTTGGTCGCCTTCTCGAAGGTCTCTCGAGTGGCGATCTCGACACCGAACACTGCGGTCGAGACATCGGTGATGATTTCGTGGTGCGCAGTGAACCACTCGCGAACGGCCTCTGACATCACGCGCCTCCAAATAGTGCGTCGAGCGCGTCGCGCCCCTGCTCGAGGTCCTTCGCCGACGGGTGCACGTACACCCTTTGCGCCATGCTGAGGTCGGCGTGGCCGGCCCAGGCCCCAACGATCGGCGCCGGGACACCCGACACCGACAGGTAGGTCAGGCACGCGTGACGGGCGTCGTACAGCCGCACCTTGCGGACGCCGGCCAGCTTCATCTGCCGGTACGCCGCCCGGCGCAGCTGATCGGTCCTGAACGGCTCGCCGAGCTCGTCAACGAGCACGTACCCGCTCGCCTCGTACGCCTCACCCGCCGCAAGCCGTTCGGCCGCCTGCGTAGCCCTGAGCGCGCGCAGCGCCGCGGTGACGAACGTCGGCAGCGGCAGCGTCCGTCGCCCCGCCGTGGTCTTCGGACCCTTCTCGACGACGACGCCGCCGGTTTCGGTCCAGACCAAGGTGCGGACGTTGGTGATCCGGAGCGTCTCGGCCTCCAGGTCGACGTCCTCGGCCCAGCGCAGCCCGCAGACTTCTTCCGGACGCATGCCGATCAGTGCGAGCAACATCGGGGCGTGCAGCCGATCGCCAACGAGTGAGCCGAGGAACGTCCGGACTTCCTCCGGCGACCACGGGTCGCGCTCGACCTTCACCTGCGGCGGGCACTTCACTGGCCCGGCCACGTTGTACGCCACCAACCTGCGGTGCACGGCGCTGTCGAGCGCGCTGCGCAGTTTGCCGAGGGTGATTTGCACGGCCCGCGGTGACAGGGGAGTGCCGACCTTGCCGCCACGCTTCCGACCGCTCGTCAGCATCGAGTCGACCAAGTCCTCGATGTCGTGCGTCGTGAGCTTCTGCAGCGGCTTGGCGCCGAGGCGCTCCTTGGCCGGTGCGATGCCGTGGCGGTACGCCGATTCAGTGTTGGGCGACTTCCCTCGGACGGCCGAGCGGAGCCATTCATCGAGATAGTCGCCGACCGTGACCTTGCTCGGGCCGGCGAAGGTACCGCGGTCGACCTCGGTCAGGACCCGCGCGAGCTCACGCTCGGCGACACGTTTCCCGTCAAATGTTTTCGTGACCTGCCGGCGTTTCCCGCTCGCCGGGTCGGTGCCGATGTCGACGACGAACCGGTAGCGGGTGCGGTCACCTAGCTGCACAGTCTTGATCGTGGGTCGCGCCATGATCTATTTCTCCTCGTAGTTTGCAGACCAACGCCCGTACTGGTTGAACGCCTCGAACAGGGCTGCCACCGCGTCGCTGATCGGGTCGGGACTGACGTGCGCTGATTCAGGGTGGTTATCCGGACCCATCGGGTAGTTGACTGAGCCGCTGGGCAAGCGGCGCAAAATGCGACCGAGGACGTTTTGATCTGTTTGGTCGGCTGATGCGTTCAGCCGCCACATGCTGACGTGCGAGCTGACGAGGGAGTCGATCGTTCGCCAGAGAGACCGCATGTCTCGGTCGATCTTCTGAACGATCTTCACAGCCTCTTGATCCAAAATGCGCGTCATCGGCCGCAACATGTCTGACGCGTCGAGATCGAAGATTCTGCAGAAGCTGACCAGCTCGTCCACGGTGACACGCCGCGGCGGATCCGCCTTCTCGATCTTGTAGACAGCGGATGCCTGTATCGGGTTGCCATCGCGCGTCATCCGCTCGGCCAGGCCGGCGTATGTCCAACCGCGCTTTTCCCTTTCGAAGCGCACGCGCTCAGCCACATTTCGCTCGTTTGCGAGCGATCGCAACGGGTTGACCCTTGGCATCACACCTCCTGACGTTCCATCTTCGGATATAGATATACCCGCATTGGCTGGACTCCGCAAGACTTGAGGGGACACCATCTCCGGTGTGATGCGTTACCGCTTTGGAACGCGTACATAGGAGGAAGCGACGATGACAACCGTTGACGAGCCCTGCGCGCAGCCAACCCTCGACGACATTCGACGATGGCCCGCGACCGTAGGGGTCGACCGAGGCAGTAGTGCCGTCGGCTTCTCGCGGTCATGGGGCTACCAGCTCGCTGCTGCAGACGAATTTCCCTGCCAGACGATCAAGATCCGCGGACGCACTCGCGTGGTGACCGCATCACTGATCCGGCTGCTTGAGACGGGGCGGCCATGAGCGCGGAGTCCATGGCGCCGGTTGGCGCCGAAGCCGCGCGGATCGGCGGTCAGATCCGCCGACGCCGCGAAGCCTTGAGGCGCTGCGAAACGATGCTGGACGGCCGGCGCGATCCACTCGACAAGCCCAAGTCGACTCGCACGATCACCGTCCGCGCGATCGGCCGGAACACGGTCGAGTTCACCGGCTGCGACTATGCCGTCCTCGACGCGATCCGCACGCTCGACGCCAAGCGAATGAGGGCCCGCGGCGTGCGAGCATGGCACGTTCCTCAATCGGCAGCCGAAGACGTGATGGCCCTGTGCGAGGCCCGCGGATACCTTCTCGAGGTCACGTTGTGAGGGACATCCACGAATCACTCGGCGAGCTCGTAGGACAGACGAGGCCGGGCGGGTGCGACGACTGCGACGCAGTCCAGACCGTGGAACGCGACCCCGACCTGCCCGGCCTCTACCACCTCCAAGTCCAGCACGACGACAGCTGCCCGACGTACCGCCGCCTCAAGCGCAAGGGCCTGGCGCGGTGACCGCCATCGACCACGACCCGTGGACCGATTCGCCGCAAGTGGCGCAGCTGCCACCATCCGAGCACCCCTCGGCTACTGCGCCCCGATCGCTTCCCGTGCAAAGCTTCGCCGACCTCGCCGCGACTGTGGACGCAAGAGGCCCGCGAAGATGGCTCGTGCGCGGCGTGTGGCCCGCCGGCGACTACGGCGTGCACGGCGCCGAACCGAAAGCCGGCAAGACGTGGAACGCGCTCGACCTGGCCGTCTCCGTCGCCGCCGGTACGCCCTGGCTCGGCGCGCTCCCGATCGACACGAGCGGCCCTGTCATCGTCTTCCACGGTGAAGGCGGTGACGGCAACATCGTGCGACGCATCCGCGCCATCGCCAACGGCCGCGACGTCCCACCCGACGACCTACCGATCTGGGTATGCACCCGAGCCCCGCACCTGTCCGACGAAGCCCACCTCGCCGAGCTCACCGCGATCGTGGGGAGCGTTCGGCCCGTTCTGGTCATCCTCGACCCGCTCTACCTCGCCATGGGCGGAGCGAACGGCGCCGACCTCTACGCCATGGGCAAGCTGCTCGAACGACCCCAACACATCTGCCAGAGCGCGCGAGCCGCGCTGTTCGTCGTCACCCACTACAACCGCTCCCGCGACCTGAAAGGCGCCGGTCGAATGACCGGCGCCGGGCCGGCCGAATGGGGACGCGTCCTCATCGGCGCTGAGGTGCTCAGCCGGCACACCGACGACGCGACGATGGCCAGCACCGTGCTCACCTCCCTCACGGTCACCGGCGGCGAGGTGCCCGACCAGACGATCCGCATCCGCCGCACCATCCGAGCGCTCGACCCCGACGACATCGACTCACCGCTCGAGTACGCCGTCGACCAGCCCGACGCAGACGACCCGTCTCCGATGCCGACCGGCTCGGACCTGGCCCCGGCGGCAACCAAGCTGCTCGCCGCCGTCACCGCGTTAGACCACCCGGCCGAAGTGCAAGCGCTCGTCGACTGGATTGCGGAACACCACGGACACGGCCTCAAGCGCCCGACCTGCTCCACCCATCTCAACAGCCTCCGCGAACGCGGACTCGTCGACTACCTCGACCAAGGCAACGGCCGGCCACGCCTGTGGTGCCTCCCCCAGACCAACGAGAAGAACCCCCGATGAAGGCCACGCCACCCGTCACCTACCCGTCAGCTGACACCCACCCTGACACCCCCCTGACAGGTAGGTGTCAGCGTCAGCGCACACCTATAGAGATGACACCCCTAGCTGACGGGTCTGCGCTGACACCCCTTCTTGCGCGCGTCGATCGCGACCTTGTTCGCTCAATACTCGGGACATCGGGACGTGTCGAGGCCGACTCACGTGGCCGCTGCCGGCTTCCTCTGCGACTGAGCCGCTCTCTCGTCGCTGCGCCGTTCTCGGTTGACCAGGGCGCGGCGGAGCGACAGGACGTAATCAGCTCCAACGGTGCGACGGGTACTCGATCGGTCCGTGAGATGTCGGTGAGACGAGGCGACGCGGGCCCCGGATTCGCTGGGCTGCGGCGTCGTCACTCGCTACGGGCACGAGTGGTTGTCCGACCCGGTCATCAGCGTGGGTGGGGGATCGGAACGAGCACCGGCTCGGGTAGCTGGTCGCAGCTGATCTGGGCCTCGCCGGGCAATGAGATCTCCGCGGCGGTGTGGACGGCAATCGGACCCACTGAGGAGAACGGCGGCATCTCCGCGTCGGTCGGCATGCCACGGGTCATGGCCGCCGGGAAGTCCTTAAGCGTCATGAGGACGCCCGTGGCGGTGCCCGTGCCGACGTTGCGCAATCGGTACGTGTGGTCCGAGAGGTACTCGAGGTTGAAGGCCGGCACGGGACCGGCCTCGGCGGTGCCCGTTGCGGTGAGGCTCATCTCGGCGCTGCCGGAGGCCTCCGCGTGTTCCGGTGGTGTCGGGTGTAGGCGCTGGGCGTCAGCCTGCATCGCGTTGGCCTCCGCGTGTTCCGGTGGTGTCGGGTGTAGGCGCTGGGCGTCAGCCTGCATCGCGTTGGCCATCCGCTCGAGGGATTCTTCGATGCTGTCGTGCCCGGCTGTGGCCTCGCTTGCGCGTCGGCTAGCGGTCTGGGCGCGCACCACGCTGTACGCGGAGAGCGCGAGCGCGCCTATCGCGATGCTGTTGGCCACCCAGTCCGTCATGACCGACGAGTGTGCCGCATGACGGCGCCGGACGGGCAGCCCGCTGACCTGCCGACGTCGGATTGCACGATCTGCCGGCACCCTGACGCGGCGACGATCGATGCGGGACTGCTGGCCGGGACGCCCATCCGGTCCATCGCTGGGACATACGAGCTGTCCCGCTCGTCGGTCCATCGCCACCGCACGAACCACCTGACGGTGCAGACGATCACGGAGCCTGATCCCGAGCAGGCGTCGAAGCCGCTCCGGATCGTTGATGTGCACCAGCAGCTCACAGCCCTGGCAGACCGGCTCGAGGCGGTCGTCGAGCTGGCCAGTCGGACCCGCAAGGCGCCGGCTGCGGTTGCGGGCGCGCGTGAGTTGCGGCAGACGTTGGTCGCGATCGCTGACATTCAGGCGAACCCGGAGCTGAAGGCGGCAGCGGCACTGGAGGTTTTCAACGACTGGGCCGGCGAGCGGGCCGTGGATGCGTGGTCGCGGATGATCGACTTGGTACTCGAGGCGTTCGGCGTCGAATCTCGCGAACAAAGAGGCGCTCCGTTCGCGGCCTTCGCGAAAGGGCCGGTCCAATCTCAGATCGTCGCTGGGCTGCTCGTCGCCTGCATCCGGGCGGTCCAGGAGCACGGAACGGGCGCGCAGTTCGGCGACGTCGACACGTCAGAGGCGCGCGCCTTCGTTGAGCGGCAGGCCCTCGACCGCGCGGGTCGCATGGAGGCCGAGGTGCAGCGTCGTGTCGAGACCGAGCTCCGGCGCCGCGAGGCGCAGGCACGGCCAGCGATCGAGGCCCGCGAGGTGCGTGCGATCGAGGGTGGTGGGTCGGCGTGGACGGCATGACACCGGAGCTGGCGTTCCAGGCGCGAGAGATGAGCGCTGACGGGTTGTGGTCGGGTCGGATCGCTGAGCTGCTCAAGGTCGACGAGACGTTCGTGCTGCAGGCGCTCAGTGGCAAAACGTTCGACGACGTGCCGACGTTCGACGCCGTGCCCGCGCCGGCCGTGCCGTCCTCGTCCGTTGACCCGAACGCGTGGCCACCGCCGGTCGATACGGCGACGGAGTGGGACACGGTGCGGATCAGTCGCGGGTACGGCCTCGGTGTCGATGAGATCAGCGTGCGGTGGGTTCGATTGTGGGGCCAGCCGGTGCGAATCAATGACGATCATGAGGTGTGGTGCCACTTCTGCCTTACGTTCAAGACGACGAAGGACCTCAGTCACCCGTACAACGGGTGTCCGGTAGGTCTGCCGTTCCGCGGCGGGATCGTCAGCTACGGGCCTGATGACGTGATGCCCGAACCGCCGCCGCTCGACGCCCTCGACGACGGGTCACCGTTCGATGCCTGACGATGTCCAGGTGCTCGGCGCCGGCGAGCTGCTGCTCTCCGGGCCCGCGGTGTTGTGGTTCGCGACGCTGGCCGAGCGGTCGGTGCACGCGCAGCGCGGCAATGGCGTGCGTAACCCGGTCGCCGAGCGGTGGCTGGCTACCTCGATCGAGGCTTCGAGCCGCGTCCGGACTGCCGCAAACGGCAGAGCGGCACTGCCGCTTGCGGGGAGTCCGTCATCGTCGTCACTAGTCGATCCCATCAGCGCCTCGGAGGCCGCAGTGATCTTGAATCGGAAGGCACGCAACGTCCGTGATTTGTGCCATCGCGGCACGCTGCAGACTGCGCAGCCCGTCGCGGGCCGTTGGCAGATCGAGCGCGCCGAGGTGCTCGCTCGAGTCGAGAAGATGGCCGGCTGATGCCGGGCAAGCCGCGGGCACAGTCACCCGCAGTGATCGCCAAGGCCGAGAAGCTGAAAGTCGATCTCACTGAGGTGCGCGCCAGCGGCGAGGGCGGCTTGATCACCGGCGACGACGTGTTCCGCACGGCCGTCGCGCGGCAGATCGGCCTCAAGGCGACCGCGACCGTTCCGGAGATCCTCGCCGGCGTGGACGCGGTACTCGCGTTGAACAAGCGGCGCGAAGCTGCCGCGGAAGCCCATGCCGAAGAGGTCCGGGCGCGCCAGCAAGTCGCACCGCCGGCACCGCCGGCTCCGTCCGCGCTGGCCAGTCGTGTGTCGGGACGAGGACCAGCGTTTGCATTGAACCCGCGGGTTGATCACATCCGCGCCGAGGCATCCGCCGGCCGCGCCAACGCTCCGGCGGTGGCGGCGCCCACGCTCTTCGCCTCCGGCGACCTGCCGTCCTTCACGGCTAGCGGCATATCGCCGGAGCATCTGCTCGAAGCCCCGTGGGAGGCGCGTCACGCCATGGCTGCCGCGGCTACGACGGCCCAGGCTTTCGCGATCTTGGCCGACTGCCAGCAGAACGGCAACAGCTCGCTCGAGTACGCCGATCACCCAGGCAACGCCGCCTACGCCGAGCGCGTGAACCAGTGGTACCAGGACTCGATCACCGACGAGCAGATCGAGGCGAGCTTCGCCAACGACCCGCTCGGTGCTCAGGTCGTCGCGTATGAGGCGCGCGTCGCGGCAGAACACCAGGCCTGATGCGCTCGGCTCCGGGCGTCAAAGTCACCTCGGCAGCACACCGACCGCTGGCCAAGGAATCCATGGTCGTCGAGTCGCCCATGCCTCCTTTCCGGGCGACGAAGACGCGGCCAGCGCCCGGATCTCGGTCATGAGCGGCACGTCGGACATGCGGCCCCTGGCCGTGATGCTCGGCGACCTCGTTCGGGCCGGCGTGTCGGCGCAGCAGGCGACGGACCAGCTGCGCTGTGCGTTGCGCTCTATCGCGGAGACGGGGTCGTCGGCGGCCAGTCAGCGCAACATCGTGCACCGTGCAGCGGACGGCGATCAGTCGTGAGCGGCAGCGAAGCACGGCAGGAACGGCGACGTCAGGCACGTGAAGCCACGGGCAGCATGGATGCGCGTTCGGCCATGGCCACGATCGTCAACATCGCGGTGATCGATGGCCCGGCGATTGCTGAGGAGGACATCGATCACCGCTTCCGGGCGGCCGCGGGCTCGCTCTCGGCAACGCATGCAGCGAGGCTCATGGTCGGCTTGGCGTTGATCACGCGAATGTTCGCTCGTCGCCTTCCAGCGAGTGAGCGTGAGCAGGTTGTGCGCGATATGCGGTCCGTCCTGATCGAGGCACTCGGTGGTTCAGGGTGAGTCTCGACGTCGGCGCGTTGGTTGGCACTGTCCGGCTCGAAACGACCCCGTTCGACCGCGCCTACGCCCGCTTGGTCCGCAAGTTCTCGATGCTCGGCACCGAGGCGGACCGGGCGGCCGCCGGCACCACAATTCTTGACGACAGTCTCGTCACCGCCGCTCGGGCGGCGGACAAGGCGTCCACCTCCCTCAGCCGTACGACCGCGACGACGAGGACGGTTGCGACCGCTGAGGAGCGCGCCGCCGTCGCGGCGAAGGCGCATGCGGACGCGGTCGCACGGGTCACGGCGGTCACGAACGGTTCCGCTGCCGCCGGTCAGCGGGTCGTGCAGTCGCAGTTGCGGTTGACGGCGTCGCAGGAGCGTTACGACGCGGTGATGGCCTCTGGTGCCGCGTCGACGAGGCAGCTTGCGGGTGCGCAGGCCACGTTGATCGGGTCGGAGCGGTCGTTGGCGGCCGCATCTCTGGCTGCTGATCGTTCCGTGATTGCGTCGTCGAGGGTTGCTGCGGAAGCCCGCAGGGCCCACGCCGCCAGCATGGTCGCCACCGGCCGGAAGATGTCTCACGCGTTCACTTTGCCGGTCGTAGCGGCAGCCGCGGCGTCAACGAAGATGGCCGGCGACTTCCAGTTTCAGATGAATCGCATGGTCGTCGCGGCTGGTGAGTCACGCAAGAACCTGAAGATGGTCAGCGCCGGTGTGCTGGGGTTGATGGCCTCGACCGGCACGTCCGCCAAGCAACTCGAGACCGGGCTGTACCTGATCGAGTCGGCGGGGTTCCACGGCGCGGCTGGTTTGAAGGTGTTGGAGGTCGCAGCCAAGGGCGCGAAGATTGAGAACGCTGACCTGGCGACGGTCTCGAACGCCGTCACGTCCGCGATGGTCGACTACAAGGTCAAGGCAGGCAATGCGGCGTCGGTGATGAATACGTTGATCGCCGGGGTATCGCAAGGTAAGACGACGCTGGGCGAGATGTCCCACGCGTTCTCTAACGTCGGCGCGGCAGGTTCCAAAGCCAATATTCCGATGGCTGATCTGGTGGCCGCGCTCGCTGAGATGACGCGCCACGGTACGGACGCAGCGAAGGCCGGAACGTATTTGCGGCAGACGATCGGGCAGCTGGAGGGCGGGTCGGCCAAGGCACGGCTGGTCATGGCCGGCCTCGGCCTAGACGCCAACAAGGTTGGGCTCACGCTGTCATCCGGGTCCGGTGGTCTGGCGAAGGCGATCGGGATGATCGACACCGCCATCACCCAACATCTCAAACCGTCCGGGCTCGTCGCTATCGAGACGTTCAAGAAGTCGAAAGGCTCCCTGTCGGACTTCCAGAAGGTGCTCGGCAATCTCCCGCCCAGCATGGTCACGACGTTCTCGGCGCTGGCGAACATGACTGGCGGCGTCAAGTCGCTGCAGGGGTTCCTGCAACTGGGCGGCACCAACCTGGCCGAGTTCAAGAGCATCACCGACAAGGTGAACGTGTCGGTGAAGCACGGCGGTAAGAGCGTCGAGGGGTGGGCGCTGGTTCAGAAGACGTTGAACCAGAAGATGAGCGAGACGAGCGGCCGGTTGCAGGCAGCCGCTATCAAGATCGGCACAGCGCTGATCCCAGCGGTCTCGAAGATCGTTGTATGGGTCGGCAAAGCTGTCGACTCATTCGGCAAACTGTCCTCTACCGATAAGAAGATCTTGGGTTGGTCGGTCGGGATTCTCGCCGCCTTGGGTCCGGTCCTTACGCTCGGTGGTCGGTTGGCGCTGGTGGGCCGCGGCGTCGGCACGTTCGCTGTGGGGCTCGGGAATGTGTTCGCCCGCATCACGGGCAGCGCTACCGGCATGAGTCTCGGCGTCACGCGCGCCGTAACTGGGGTGACGTCCGCGCTGGCCGGTGTTGGCATCGGCCTGGCTGTCGGTTCGCTGACGAAGGGCGCCAGTACCACAACCAAGGTGCTGGGTGCTCTCGGTTCGACTGCTGCCGGTGCTGCGATCGGGTTCGGGGTCGGTGGCCCTCTCGGGGCCGCTATCGGTGGTATTGCTGGCGGACTGAGCGCACTGGCGACGAGTTACGACAGCTCGGGAGAGAGCGCCAAGAAGGCCTCCCAGGTTGCTGCTGCCGCACTCGCAGCGCAGAAGCAATCCGTGGACGATCTGCTCGGGTCACTTCAGTCCGTCAACGGCGCCTACGACAAGCAGTTCAAAGGGTCGATTATCAAGAAGCTCGGCGATAGTGGGGCGCTGGGGATTGCCAACAAGGCCGGCGTGAACCTCCCCTCGATGGTCGACAATGTGATCGGCAAGGGCGGCCCCGCACAGATTGCGAAGATGCGCGCCCAGATCGAGAATGCGCTCTCCACGGGGGCGATCAACCCAAAGGAGTACGCCAAACTCGACATGGTCTTTCAGAACCTCGGCCTCGCTGCCGGTTCGGCTGAGTCGAAGTTGCAGCTTGAGGCTAAGGCGGCACAGCAGAGCCTGTTGCCGAATGCTCAGCTAGGTGTCGGCATCCAGAAGCTGCGGGCTGCGTTTGCGAATACCGGACACACGATCGACGACAGCAGTGCCGCAAGCCAGCGCAACAGGGCGATCATTCGGCAGAACCTCGAGGGTGTGAACGCGAGCGCTGTCGCGCAACTGAAGCACGGTAAGTCTGTCAAGTCCGTCGCGTCGGCCTACGAGGGACAGATCAGCACGCTCACCACGAATCTGCACAAGCTCGGGTTCAACGATACCGAGGTGCGGAAGCTGATCGGCTCCTACGGGAAGATGCCGCGGAGCGTCCTCACCGAACTCATCAAGCGCGGCGTCGTGCCAGCGGACATTCAGGCGATCATCGACAGGTACAACCGCATCCCAAAAAACAAGGACACCAAGATCACGCTGACGGCGTCTATCAGCCCGTCCGCGATCATGGCCCAGAACCTGCTCAACAACGTGCGCGGCTCGACGGCGTTCCGGATCACGAACAAGACCTCGCAGTACGCGGCCGGCGGCAAGATCCCACCGAACACCCGATTCACGGTCGGCGAGAAGGGCTGGGAGGGCGGCGTCACCGACGCGCAAGGCCGGGCCACGATCATCCCCCACAACCGGGCGAAGGCGATGGGCTTTGCTGCCCCCACCGGGTACGCGTCCGGCACTGGCAGCAGCTATGCGGCGATCGCGGCGCTGTTGTCGGGGTTGGGTGCGACCCGCGCGGGTATCGCCGGGTGGCTCGGGAACACGTCAGCGGAGTCCGGTGGCCGGACCTCAGCGGTCGGTGGCCCGGCGCACGGGTTGCAGCAGTGGCAGGGCGGCCGGTTCGGTGAGTTGCAGGCGATCGCCCGGCGGATGGGCGTGTCGTGGAGTTCGCAGGCCGCGCAACTCGCCATGATCAGGCACGAGTTGACCGGCGGCTACAGGGGGACGCTGAACAATCTGCGGCACGCCACCTCGGCCAGCGCAGCCGCGAACTACGTCAACCGGCACTACGAAATCTCGGCGGACAGCAGCGGCAACCGGGCGCGTCTCGCGGAGCGGTTCTACCGGTCCGGCGTGTCGGCCGCGGCGGGCGGGACTTACGCGGTCGGCGGGATTCAGTATTCGTCTGCGATGGCGGCGCAGAACGCGCAGGTCCGAACGCAGCAGCGGCTCGCGAAGGCCGTCGACACGGCCGGGGTGAACCTGGCGAAGGTTGCGGGCGATAGCAAGGCGACGGCGGCGGCCGTGCGGGCTGCGACGGCGAAGCTGGTGGCGTCGGCGTCGGCGTTGCACGCCTCGTCGTCGGCGTTGCGGCAGGCCGCTGGCTACCAGCGGTGGATCAACGCCGACGCTGCACGCCGCACGACACTCATGGGGCGGCTCGCGTCGGCGCAGGGCGCGTACAAGGCGGGCGTGGCCCAGCGCAGCGCCGACTACTCGTCGTTCGTGGCGCCGACCCGTGATGCGTTCAATATCAGCGACGCGTCGCAGTACGCGGCGGCCACGACCACAAGGCGGCAGTCC
>JAABUT010000589.1_pt1 | contig 55058 bp, 51 predicted proteins | sample 5559281 | NCBI WGS metagenome assembly JAABUT01 (sample SAMN10711880, study PRJNA513359) | rock metagenome | isolation source: Antarctica rocks | place: Antarctica: Victoria Land, Ricker Hills nord | collected 2016-01-04
CCAGCAGGAACGGACTGGTCAGCAGGATCGCGAGCAGGGCGTCCCACCGGTCCTCGGGGAACTCCGCGACCGGAGCCACGTGCTGGAAGCCGGCGTTGGCCACGACGGCGTCGAGCCGGCCGAACGCGTCCAGGGCCGCGGCGACCGCGCCGGTGTTGCCCTCGCGGGTGGTGAGGTCCGCGGCGTACGGCCCGCCGGGCCCGTCGGCGTCCGGACGCAGGTCGACCGCGAGCACGTCCCACCCGTCGGCGAGCAGGCGCTCACTGACGGCGCGACCGATGCCGGCGGCGGCCCCGGTGACGAGCGCCGCCCGCCGGGCCTGTCCAGGAGCTGTCATCGCTGCATCCTGCCCGACGCCCGGGAACAGCCGGCGCGGACCTGGCCCTCAGGAGGCGACGCGGACGGCGGTGACACCCGTCGTCGTGGGGACCAGCACGAAGCCGCCGGACAACGCCGGGGTGGCGAAGCGGGTCACGTCGCCGACGTCGACCACACCGAGGTCGCGGCCGGAGGCCTCGGCGAGAGCGTGCAGGCGGCCGGCGCGGACGTCGAGCGCCCAGACCGCACCGCCACCGACCACCGGGCTGCCGTTCACCGCCGCCGGTGCCTTCCACCCGAGCCGCACACCACCGCCGGGCAGCACGCCGACCGCGCGGACGCCGTCGGTGCAGGAGGCGAACAGGACGCTGCCGTGCGCGGCGGCCCCGCCGAACTGCGAGGCGCAGGCGCCGGTGGTCACCGGCCGGTCCTGCAGGCCGCCCAGGTCGCGCTGCGGCCGCAAGTAGCTCTTGTCGGACTTGCCCTGCTGCCAGACGTAGCCGGCCACCAGGAGCGGGCTGGCGCTGCCGAGGTCGCGGTCGGCGGCGTTGGCGTCGGCCCAGTCCCGCTCGCCCAGGAAGTCGACCTGCCGCAGCCCCCGCCGCGGGTCGAGCTTGAGCACCGCGTCGCTCCCGTCGTACGCCCCGGAGGTGGCCCGGCCGTTGCCGTTGGCGACGTAGGCGAAGCCCTCCGCGTCCACCGCGACCCCGCCGGCGGCCCACTCGCCGGCCTCGCCCCGCGCGCCGGCCCGGTTGACGAGCAGGTCGCCGCGCAGGCTGGTCGGGACCCCGACGACGTAGCCGTGGAAGTCGCCGCAGTCGCCGAGGTGGCCGCCGTACGGCACCAGGACGTGGCCGGCGGTGACGGCGAGCGCGCCGCGCTGGTTCTCGACCGTCGGGTCCTGACCGGGCGGGTCGGCCGGGCGGCTGCCGCGGACCGCACCCGTGCGCGGGTCGAGCGCCACCAGCGTGTGCCGGATGCGGGGGCCGTCGGGCGTCGTGGTCACCACGAAAAGCGTGCGTGAGCCGGCGTCGTACGCCGGGGTGCCGGTGATGCCCAGCGGGTCGATGTTGCCGCAGGGCAGCGCCGAGCGCGGGACCGGCGGCCCGAGCTGGCGGGACCACCGTTGCCGGCCCGTCGTCAGCTCGAAGCCGTAGACGGTGTTGCGCTCCGAGGCCGCGACGACCAGGCCGCCGACGACCAGCGGGGAGGCGTAGACGGCGGCGTCGGTGCGGGCCCGCCACGCGCCGGCCGGCCGGCTCACCGGCGGGGTCCCCGGGTCGAAGCCGGTGCGTGCGGCGTCGCGGTGGTAGCCGGGCCAGTCCGTGGCGGCCGCGGGAGGAGCAGGCGCGGCCAGGGTCGCGGCGCCCGGGGCAGCGGGCGACACGACCGGTGGGGCCGGCGCGACGGACTGCGCCTGGCCGGGGCCGGCCGCCGGCGTACCGCCTCCGCAGGCTGCGCCGAGCAGCAGCACGGCGAGGACCGGCAGCAGCCCCAGTGGGGATCGACACGGTGGACGCATCCGACCACTGTGCGCCACCCGCGGCGGCTGCACCGGCCCGGCCGGTAGTCGCGCCCAGGTGGGGGTAGGGCCACGAACGGCCGGTGACCGGCGACTGCTGACCGGTGACGGCCGTCAGTAGGGGATCGCGACCCACTTCTCGTTCTGGCCGACGCTGTCGTCGCCCTCGATCTCGCGGGGCAGGTCCCGGACGCGCAGCCCGGACGCCGCCGCCTGGGCCAGCGCCTCCTCGTCGTAGTGGGAGTTGCGCCACGCTCTCACCATGTAGGTGCGGGTCTTGAGGTAGTCGACGTAGCGGGCGGCATGCTGGTCGTCCGCGCCCAGGGCGAGGAAGACCGACACCCGCTCGGCGTGCGCCGGCGCGACGAGCATCTTGCGGTACTGGCTGGCGGTGCCGGGTTCGGGGTTCTTCCACGGCGGGAACCGGAGCAGCGTGCCGCCTCCGCTGTGACTCGTGCGCAGGCTCCACACCCCGACGTCCCCGACGCGGGTGCGCAGGTAGACCGTCTTGCCGTCCTTGAGCGAAACGGTGTCGTGCGACTTCTCCCGGAGGTTGAGCCCGCCCGAGTGCCGGGTGTGGTCCTGGCAGTAGATGCCGAAGCGCAGCTGGGTGTAGCGGCCGCCCTGCCAGTCGGGCGCCTTCGCGTCATGACGGTCGGCGTTGTCCTTGTGGTAGCCGGGAGTGCCCGGGATGATCGTGAACGAGCTGTCGCCGTAGTAGAGGATGTCGTCGCGGCCGAGGATCCTGCGGGCGATCTCGACGAGGTTGCCGTCGGTGATGACCTGGCGCATGAGCGGGTTGGACAGCAGATCCTGCGAGGTGGACCGCGACGCCCGGGCTCCCTCGCGCAGGCGGTCGATCTCCGCCGGGCTGTAGACGCCGCGGACGATGGTGTAGCCCTTCTCCCAGAAGCCGTCGACGTCGACCTTGCTGACCACCACGGGATGCCTCCTCGGCGAGCGCGAAGGGACCGCGCACCGGCGGGTGGCTCGGTCGGGGCCCTGAGTAGAGGTGCAGCCTAGGACGCGCCCGGGCGGCTGTCTGCCAGCGACCCGCCGGGCCTGGGGCCGGCGGCGGCAGGGTCAGGTGGTTGCGCTTGTTACCCGCGGGTAGCATCCTGTTGCTACTTGCGGGTAACAACCGGGCCCGCCGTCTTCCTGGAGCGACGCCGACCATGGGTCACTACAAGAGCAACCTGCGCGACATCGAGTTCAACCTGTTCGAGGTCTTCGGGGTCGAGCGCACCCTCGGCAGCGGCCCGTTCTCCCAGCTCGACGAGGACACCGCCCGGGACATCCTCAAGGAGGTCGAGCGGCTGGCCAGCGCCGACCTCGCCGCCTCCTTCGCCGACGGCGACCGCAACCCACCGGTGTTCGACAAGGCGACCGGGACGGTGGCGATGCCGGCGTCGTTCCTGACCAGCTACGGCGCCTACCACGACGGCGGCTGGGACAAGATCGACCTGCCCGAGGAGATCGGCGGGATCGGTGCGCCGCCGAGCCTGCGCTGGGCCTGCGCGGAGATGGTGCTCGGCGCCAACCCGGCCGTCTACATGTACGGCTCGGGCGCCGGCTTCGCCGCCATCCTGCACCGCAACGGCACCGCCGCCCAGCAGCGCTTCGCCGAGCAGGCGATCGAGCGGGGCTGGGGCGCCACCATGGTGCTGACCGAGCCGGACGCCGGCTCCGACGTCGGCGCCGGGCGCACCAGGGCGGTGCGGCAGCCCGACGGCAGCTGGCACATCGAGGGCGTGAAGCGCTTCATCACCAGTGCCGAGTGGGACTGGCCGGAGAACATCTTCCACCTGGTCCTGGCCCGGCCCGAGGGCGTGCCGGGCGCCGGCGGCCCCGGGACCAAGGGCCTGTCGCTGTTCCTCGTGCCGAAGTTCCACGTCGACGAGGACGGCGCTCTCGGCGAGCGCAACGGCGTCTACGTCACCAACCTCGAGAAGAAGATGGGACTGAAGGTGTCCACGACCTGCGAGGTCACCTTCGGACAGACCCACCCGGCCGTCGGCACCCTGGTGGGCGACGTGCACCACGGCATCGCCCAGATGTTCCAGGTGATCGAGTACGCCCGGATGATGGTCGGCACGAAGGCGATCTCCACCCTGTCGACCGGCTACCTCAACGCCCTGGACTACGCCAAGCAGCGGGTGCAGGGCGCCGACCTCACCCGCATGACCGACAAGACCGCTCCCCGGGTCGTGATCACCGCCCACCCCGACGTACGCCTGATGCTCATGCGCCAGAAGGCCTGGGCCGAGGGGATGCGGGCGCTGGTGCTCTACACCGCCTCCGTGCAGGACGGCATCGAGACCTCGGCGTACGACGGCGGCGAGGTGGACGACCTGGCCGTGCGGCTCAACGACCTGCTGCTCCCGATCGTGAAGGGCTACGGCTCGGAGAAGGCCTACGAGCTGCTGGCCACCTCGCTGCAGGTCTTCGGCGGGTCGGGCTTCACCCAGGACTACCCGATCGAGCAGTACGTCCGCGACGCCAAGATCGACACTCTGTACGAGGGCACGACGACCATCCAGGGCATGGACCTGTTCTTCCGCAAGATCGTGCGGGACAAGGGTCAGGCGCTGGGCGCGCTCACCGCCCGGATCCAGGAGTTCAGCAAGGGCGACGCCGGCAACGGCCAGCTGGCGCGCGAGCGCGAGCTGCTCGGGCAGGGCCTGGAGGACGTCCAGGGGATCGTCGGTCACATGGTCCAGGACCTGATGTCCTCGGCGGAGGAGCCCCGCAACGTCTACAAGGTCGGGCTCAACAGCACCCGGGCGCTGATGGCGCTGGGCGACCTGGTGGTCGGCTGGCTGCTGCTGCGCCAGGCCGCCGTGGCGCTGGACAAGCTGCCCACGGCCGCCCCGCGCGACCGGGCCTTCTACGAAGGCAAGGTCGCGGCAGCCCGCTGGTTCGCCGCAAACGTGCTGCCCGAGCTCGCGGGCAAGCGGGCGCTCGCCGAGGCGACCGACCTGTCGCTGATGGAGCTGGACGAAGCGGCCTTCTGACCCCGGCGCGCCACCGCTCACCCGAACGGCTGGTGTGCTGCAATCGACCAAGGGGTACCACCCCCGTACGCGCAGCAAGCGGCCGCGCAGGTCTGGAGGCAGTCTCGATGGGCATCGGTGTCAGCATCTTCCTGCTCGCTGTCGGCGCGATCCTCGCGTTCGCCGTCAACGCCAGCATCAGCGGTCTCGACATCAACGTGATCGGCTACATCCTCATGGCGGCCGGTGCGATCGGCCTGCTCATGTTCGCGCTCGTGTTCGGTCGGCGTGACCGCGGCGTTGCCCAGGACCGGGTGGTCACCCGCGAGCGGGACGTCTACTAGTCCGACCGTCGCGCGAGAACGGCCCGGACCCGGGAGGGCCCGGGCCGTTGTCGCGTCGGTGCTGCTACTTGTTCGAGCGGGTCGCCGCGATGACCATCAACTCGTGCTGAGCCGACGGGGTGTAGGCGCGGGCGTACGCCCGGTCGAACGAGCGGGCGTTGCGGCTGGCCTCGCGACGAGCCTTCAAGGTGGTGCGCAGTGCGTTCATTGCCGGCTTCCCTGGATCGAGGATGTGAACGCCTCGTACAACCGTCTCCCGGTGCACTCGATGCCGCGCCGCCGGGGTGTCCTCGATCACGTGATCTGCGCCACCGAGCCGGCGGGGGCGGTCAGCTCCAGGCGAGCGCGGTGGTCGGGTCGGCCAGCACCCGGGCCACGTCGGACAGGAAGCGCGAGCCGAGCTGGCCGTCGACGTTGCGGTGGTCGAAGGACAGCGCCAGCTGGGTCACCTGCCGGACGACGATCTGCCCCTCGTGCACCCAGGGGGTCGGCCGGACCGCCCCGAAGCACAGGATCGCCGACTCGCCCGGGTTGAGGATCGGCGTGCCGGTGTCCACCCCGAACACACCCACGTTGGTGATCGTGATGGTGCCGCGGGCCATGTCGGCAGGCGGGGTGCGGCCTTCGCGGGCGGTGGCCGTCAGCTCCTGCAGGGCACCTGCCAGCTGCGGCAGCGACATGGCGTCGGCGTCCTTGACGTTGGGCACGATCAGGCCGCGGGGCGTCGCGGCGGCGATGCCCAGGTTGACGTAGTCCTTGACGACGATCTCGTCGCCCTCGTCACCCACCTGGTAGGTGCTGTTGATCTCCGGGTTGCGGCGCACCGCCAGCAGCAGGGCCTTCGCGACGAGCAGGAGCGGCGAGACCTTGAGGCCGGCGAACTCCGGCAGTGCCCGCAGCCGCGGCAGCAGCTCCATCGTGGGGGTGACGTCGATGGTGACGAACTCGGTGACGTGCGGCGCGCTGAACGCGCTGCCGACCATCGCCTGCGCGGTCATCTTGCGCACGCCCTTGACGGCGATGCGCCGCTCCCGGGTCGTCGGGTCGTACGCGGGCAGCGCGGGCAGCGCGGGCAGCGCGGTCACCGTCGCGCCGTCGCCGTCGCCGTCGCCGGTGTCGGTGTCGGTGTCGGCGTCGGCGCCGTCCGCCACCGGGCGACCCGCGGCCTCGACGTCTGCGCGGGTGACGGTGCCGTGCGGGCCGGTGCCGAGCAGGCCGGCGAGGTCCACGCCGAGGTCCTTGGCGAGCTTGCGCACCGGCGGCTTGGCGAGCACCGTGACGGCGCCGGCGGACTGGGCCGCGGCCTGCCCCACGGCGGCGGCCGAGACGCGGGCGGCGGTGGCCGGCGGTGGCGCCGGCGGTGCGGCGGTCGCCGGCGGGGCCGGGGCGACGGGGGCGTCGGTGCGGGGCCGGCGCTTGGCGGTCACCGACTTGGGCCCGTAGCCGACGAGCACGGCCGTGCGGCCGCCGGGCGCCGTACCGCCGATCTTGCCGGCCTCGATGGTGTCGCCGTCGGTCGCGACCGCGTCGGCGACGGCGGCCGGCAGGAAGTCCGCCTCGGCCTGTGCGCGCGTGCCGACCACGGACACGTCCCGCGGGGCGGCGCTCTCGACCGGGTTGGCTGCCGCGCCCGCTGCCGCGTTGGCAGCCGCGCCGTCGCCCGGCGCCGGGTCGCCGGGCGCGTCCGCCGGCCCCGCCGTGGGGTCGGTGTCGAAGCTGATGATCACGCTGCCGACGTCCACCGTCTCGCCGGCCTCGTGGTGGATCTCGGTGACGACCCCGGCGTACGGCGAGGGCACCTCCACCGCGGCCTTGGCCGTCTCGACCTCGACGATGGGCTGATTGAGCCGCACCTCGTCACCCGTCGCGACCATCCACTGCAGGATCTCGCCCTCGGTCAGCCCCTCGCCGAGGTCAGGGAGCTTGAACTGCGCGATGCGGCCCACGGCTCAGTACCCCAGCGATCGGTCGACGGCGTGCAGCACCCGGTCCAGGTCGGGCAGGTACTCCTCCTCCACCCGCGACGGCGGGTAGGGCGTGTCGAAGCCGGTGACGCGCAGGACCGGCGCCTCCATCTCGTAGTAGAGCTCCTCGCTCACCCGGGCGGCGATCTCGGCCCCGAGACCGAGGTAGGACGGGGCCTCGTGCACCACCACGAGCCGCCTGGTCCGGCGTACGGACTCCAGCACCGTCGGGACGTCGAGCGGCGAGAGCGAGCGCAGGTCGACGACCTCCAGCTCGCGGCCGTCCTCCTGCGCCGCGGTGGCGGCGTCCAGGCAGGTCTTGACCATCGGGCCGTAGGCGACCAGGGTCGCGTCGGTGCCGGGACGGACGACGCGGGCGGACCACAGGCTGTCGGGGACCGCGGCGGGGTCGACGTCAGCCTTCTCCCAGTAGCGCCGCTTGGGCTCGAAGAAGATCACCGGGTCGTCGCAGGCGACCGCCTGCTGGATCATGAAGTGCGCGTCGACCGGGTTGCTGCAGGCGACGACCTTCAGGCCGGCGGTGTGGGCGAAGTAGGCCTCGGGCGACTCGCTGTGGTGCTCGACGGCGCCGATGCCGCCGCCGAACGGGATCCGGATCGTGACCGGCAGCCGCACCGAGCCGCGGCTGCGGGCGTGCATCTTGGCCAGCTGGCTGACGATCTGGTCGTACGCCGGGTAGACGAAGCCGTCGAACTGGATCTCGCAGACCGGGCGGTAGCCCCGGATGGCCAGGCCGATCGCGGTGCCGACGATGCCCGACTCGGCCAGGGGGGTGTCGAAGACGCGGTCCTCGCCGAAGTCCTTCTGCAGCCCGTCGGTGACCCGGAACACGCCGCCGAGCTTGCCGATGTCCTCGCCCATGAGCACGACCTTGTCGTCGCCCTCCATCGCCGTGCGGAGACCCTCGTTCAGCGCCTTGGCCATCGTCATCTGCGTCATCAGTGAGCACCCCCCTCGAAGCCGGCGAGGTAGGTGGCGAAGCCGGCGCGCTGCTCCTGCAGCAGCGGCGTGGTCTCGGCGTACACGTCGTCGAAGATCGTCAGCGGGTCGGGGTCGGCCATCTCCAGGCAGCCCTTGCGAACGCGCGCGGCGAGCGCGTCCGCGTCGGCCTCGAGGCCGGCGAAGAAGTCGCTGTCGGCCAGCTGCTGCTTGTACAGGAAGGACTTCATCCGCTCGAGCGGGTCCTTGAGCTTCCACGCCTCGAGCTCGGAGGCGAGCCGGTAGCGGGTCGGGTCATCGGAGGTCGTGTGCGCGCCCATGCGGTAGGTGAACGCCTCCACCAGCGTCGGCCCCTGCCCGGTGCGGGCGTCGTCGAGCGCCTTGCGCGTCACGGCGTACGACGCGAGCACGTCGTTGCCGTCGACCCGCACCCCGGGGAAGCCGAACCCCCGGGCGCGCTGGTAGAGCGGGATACGGGTCTGCGTAGCGGTGGGGGTGCTGATGCCCCACTGGTTGTTCTGGCAGAAGAACACGATCGGGGCGTTGTAGACGCTGGCCCACACGAACGCCTCGTTGACGTCGCCCTGGCTGCTCGCGCCGTCGCCGAAGTAGGCGATGCACGCCTCGCCGGTCTCGGCGTCGCCGACGGCCCCGTCCTTCTGGATGCCCATGGCGTAGCCGGTGGCGTGCAGGGTCTGCGAGCCGATGACGATGGTGTAGAGGTTGAAGCGCTTCTCCTGGGGGTCCCAGCCGCCGTTGCTGGCGCCGCGGAAGAGCCCGAGCAGCTTGAGCGGGTCGACGCCCCTGCACCAGGCGACGCCGTGCTCGCGGTAGGTCGGGAAGGCGAAGTCCTGCTCCCTCAGCGCCCGGCCGGATCCGACCTGCGCCGCCTCCTGGCCCAGCAGCGCCGCCCAGATGCCCAGCTCGCCCTGACGCTGCAGCGCGGTGGCCTCCACGTCGATGCGGCGGACCAGGACGAGGTCGCGGTAGAGCTCGCGGTACTGCTCGTCGGTCAGGTCGACGTCGTAGTCGGGGTGGTGCAGCCGCTCGCCCTCCGGCGTGAGCAGCTGGACCAGCTCCGCGCCCGCTGTGGTCGTCGAGGCGGTGCCCGCCAGGGCGGCGGGCTGTTCGGTCACTGTCACGCTGGCGCTCCTCGTGCGCTCGGGCGCGCGGACCGGGGTCGCCGGGTCGCGCCACGGGTGGGTGGCCTGCGGCCGGTGGGCCGGACGACGCGGGGTGGGCGACGGACCTGGCGACACCGGGTGCTGCGGAGGCACATCGTGTCAGATCACGGCGCGGGACGTGTGACTGTCGTCTCGACGCGACCTGGCCGGCTACCTCCGGTGCGACCGCCCGCTGCCCTTGGCGCCGTGCTGGGCCTCGCCGGCGTGGGCCTTGCCGGCGTGGGCCTTGCCGGCGTGGGCCTTGCCGGCGTGGGCCTTGCCGGCGTGGGCCTTGCCGGCGTGGGCCTTGCCGGCGTGGGCCTTCGCTGCGTGCGCCTTGACTGACCGGTGCCGCCCGGCTCGGGCGTTGCTGCGGTGCGCCTTGACGGGCCGGTGCTCCGCGCCAACGTTGCTGTGGTGCGCCTTACTGGCGTGCGCCGGCCTCACCATCGTGACGCGCCCAGGCTCGGTGGTACGGGCGGCAGGAGTGAGTGAGGCGCGTAGTGCGTTCGCTGTCCGGGACGCCCTGACCGGCTTGGTCGAGACGGCGGCCCGCACGAGCGGGGCCTTGGCCGTGGGCTTGGCCGCCGCCTTGGCGCCCGCCGTACGGCCGGCTGCTTTCTGCTTGCCGTGGTCGACGCGACGGGTGCCTGGCTGCGGGGGCGCAACGAGCTGCGCCGGCGCGACGACCAGGCTCGATGAGGGCCCCACCAGCGCGGGCCCGATCTGCGGTGCCGCGGGCAGGACGACGGGCGAGGTCCCCGGAGACGGCAGCACTCGGACAGGCAGCCCGACCGGCGCGAGGCCACCGGGCAGCTGCCCGAAGGGGCTGCTCGAGCCGAGGATGGGCAGCACAGTGGTCGGGAGCAGACCGCTCGGCACCTGACCGCCCGGCGGGAGGCCATCCGGCGAGCCACCCACGGGCGGCAGGCCGCCAGGCGAGCCACCACCGGGCGGGAGGCCACCAGCCGAGCCACTACCGGTCAGAGCTGCGCTCGGGGCCGGCCCTCCGGGGCCGGCCACTTGCTGCCCGCTGCCAAGTCCGCCGCTCGCAGCCTGAGCGCCCCCGGCGCCTGCCGCTGGTGCCCCGGTCCCGCCGCCGGGCGTCGTTGAGCCACCCGCCGTACCACCCCCGGCCACTGCACCGCCGCCGGTCGGGGAGTCGGGCGCCGGAGGGAGTACGGCCGGCGGCACCGTCGGAAGGACGAGGATCACGGGCCCGGTCGGGCGCGTGAGCGGGAGTGGCGTGAGGGCGCGCTGGTCGGTGGTGACGGCCGACGTGCCGGTCAGCACCAGGAGCGCCGTACCGACTGAGGCGAGCGCGACAAGTCCGCAGGTGGCGCCGACGGAGACGGCGCGCGAGGAACTTGTGGTCACAGGCGGCGTCCGCTCCTCTCATGCTTGCGGTCGGCGTGCAGTTTTACACAAATGGTAATCGGATAGTCACTCTCGGTTGCCACCGGCGTGTCGCCGGCGGGATGCTCCATCGAAGCACCGCTGCCTGGCCCTGGGAAGTCGGCGAACGAGTGGTTGTCGGCGACCATGCCCGGGCGGCGGGCTGTCCGGAGACGCCTGGCCGGAAGTGGCGATCATGCACGCTCGGGCCGCCCCGAAGATCGCCACATCCCCCGGGGCGGCCAGCCGAGGGCCAGGCGCTACCGCTGTGTCAGCGCCGGGACGTTGAGGCCCTTGACCCGGGCCGGTGGCCAGACCACCGCGAAGGCCCGGCCCACGACCTTCTCGCGCGGGACCGGACCGTGAACCCTGGAGTCCGCGGAGTCGTTGCGGTGGTCGCCCATCACCCACAGGCCGCCCGTGGGCACCAGCACCCCGGGTGACCCGGGGCCGCAGCCGATGCCCTGGCGGGGGTCCGAGGCGCAGAACGGGGACTGGTTGTCCTCGAACACGTACGGCTCGAGCAGCTCCACCGGCGTACCGCTGCCGGCCGCCTGCACGGTGACGTGCCCATTGCTGCAGCAGGCGACGCGGTCGCCGGGAAGCGCGATGACCCGCTTGATGAAGTCCTGCTGACCGCGTGCGCCCAGGCCCAGGACCCCCGTCAGGCGGTCGACCACGCTCCGCACCGGGCTGGCGGGTGCCTCCACGGGCGCGTCGCGCTCGAAGTCGGTGCCGCGTACGTCGAAGACCACGATCTCGCCGCGATGCACCCCGCGCAGGTTGTAGACCACCTTGTTGACCAGCACGCGGTCACCACGGCAGCCGGGGCAGCCGTGCAGCGTCCGCTCCATCGACGCGGACGGGATGTAGAACGCCTGCAGCAGGAAGGTCTTGACCAGCAGCGCGATCACCAGGGCCAGCGCCACCAGGAACGGCAGCTCGCGCAGCGAGGAGCCCCGCGCCCGGGTGGGGGCGTCCGCTGCGGTCACCGCCCGACCCTAGGCGAGGGCCGCGCCCGGCCGGCCGGAGCGTCGTACCGCCACACTGGAGCGATGGAGGCGACCCGGGCACCGGTGCTCGCGGACGGTCCGGTCCGCAGCTTCAAGCTGCGGCGCGGCCGGGTCACCGGCACGCAGGCGGAGGCCATCGCGCGGCTCTGGCCGGCGCTGGGCGTCGAGGTCGACGGGACACCGCTGGACCTGCCCGCGCTGTTCGGCCGGCGCGCGCCGGTGGTGCTGGAGGTCGGGCCGGGGATGGGCGAGGCAACCGCCCGGATGGCGGCGGCCGAGCCCAGCACCGACCTGCTCACCGTCGACGTGCACACCCCGGGCCATGGCAACCTGCTCAAGCTGGTCGAGGCGGCCGGGCTGAGCAACGTGCGGGTCGGCGCCGGCGACGCGCTCGTGCTGCTCCGCCGCATGCTGGCGCCCGAGAGCCTGGTCGGCGTGCGGGTGTTCTTCCCCGACCCGTGGCCCAAGGCCCGGCACACCAAGCGCCGGCTGGTGACGCCGGCCTTCGCCGCCCTGGTCGCGTCCCGGCTGGTTCCGGGCGGCACCCTGCACGTCGCGACCGACTGGCCGGACTACGCCGCGCAGGTGGAGCGGGTCGTGCGGCAGGCACCGGCGTTCGAGCTCGTCGGTCGGCTGCCGCGACCGCGCACCCGCTTCGAGCAGCAGGGCCTGGACGCCGGCCGGACGGCGTACGACGTGGTCGCGCGACGGACAGGCCGCTAGCCGACGCGGTTGCAGTTGTGCCCGGCGTTGTCCAGGGCGTGGGAGGCCACCGCGAACCCGCGGCCGAGCGCGTCCCCGAGCACGTCCGGGGCGGCACCCATCTGGTAGGCCGTGTCGCAGCTGGCGCCGTGGGTGAGCACCAGCTTGTGGTTGTAGCCGGGCTGGGCGGCGGTCGGGTCCCACGGCTCGGCCGGGTCGTAGAGCACCGCGATGCGGTACTCGTCGCGCACCCTCACGCCGGTCTCCTGCCGGACGATGAACGGCACGGTGCGGCCCTGGTCGGTCGTGGTCGTCGCAACGTCGGACGGCGGGTTCTTGGGGTCGTAGGAGCGCAGTGATCCGCCGGCGGTCGACTTGTAGACATAGGCGTACGTCGGGGGCCGGTTGCACTTCGCGTCTCGGGCGCCGGCGCTGCAGGTCCAGGGCTGGATTGCGGGCCGCTGAACACCGGGCCGCCAAGCGGAGCGTCGGTGAGGGTGATCCGGGCCCCGCGGCCGTCGGGCAGGACCGCCCGCACGAAGTTGCGCCGGCTGAGAGCCCGTGTACCACGCCGTCCACCCCGGCCGGACGGGCGGCGAACTCGCCCGTCGGTCACGGCCGTCGTCGTCGACCCGCAGATCGCGGGCAGAGGCGCCTCGCGGCAGCACGACGCGCAGGTAGGCGTCGCCACCGGTGATCAGGTCGCCCCGACCGGACAGCACCTCGATCCGCACGGCGCCGGCCGGCCCAACTCCCACCGAACCAGCTCCCGCCGGCGCAGCTCCCGCCGGGAGGGCGGGCAGCAGGCCACGGCGAGGGGCAGCAGGCCCAGGACGGCTGCCGTCCGGCGGATGGGACGGGACGCTCGTGCGCTCACGCATGCCTCCAGAGACGGGCGGGGGCTCTCGTCCCAAGGTTCTTCGTCGTACGCCGGACTCCTGCCGGTGCCCTCGGCTTCAGGGGCCCTTCGCTTCGGCCCAGGTGCGGCCGGTCGCGACCTCGGCGACGAAGCGCACGCCGCTGCCGGCGGCCCAGCGGGCGGCGGTGGACTGCAGGACCGTCGCCAGCAGCTCGGCGGCGGCCGGTGCCTGCGCCGCCGGGACGTGCACCAGCAGCTCGTCGTGCAGGCACAGCACGATGCGCCCACCGAGCGGCCCCAGCTCCCCGCGCACCGTCGCCGCCCAGGCCTTGAACAGCTCGGCCGCGGCGCCCTGCACCACCGCGTTGCGTGCGTAGCGGCCGCGGCCCCGGTCCGGGTCGGCCGGGCCGCCCATCCGGACCAGCCGGCCGCCGTAGGTCCGGACGTCCAGCCCGACCCGGCCGCGCTCCTCGGCGGCGCCCAGCAGTGCGAGCGCTGTCGGGTAGGTGCGCTCCATCCGCCGGAGCGCGGTGCCGGCGGCGCCGCTCGTCTGGCCGTACATCGCGGCCAGGACCGCCACCTTGGCGGTCCGCCGGTCGCAGCCGAGCTGCTCGGCGACCGGGGCGTACATGTCGTCGGCACGGGCCGCGGCGGCGAGGGCAGGGTCGCCGGAGACGACCGCGAGCACCCTCGGCTCGACCTGGCCCAGGTCGGCCCGCACCAGCAGGTACCCCGGCTCGGCCGCCACGGCGGGACGCAGCGCGGCCGGCATGTTGTGCAGCCCGGCCAGCGCGGTCATCCGGCCGGCCGCGCCGTCGGAGGCCGCCCAGGCGCCGCGCAGCCGCCCGTCGGCCCCGACATGCCGGTCCAGCCAGCCGTAGCCGTAGGTCGTCGCGATCCGCTCCGCCTTGCGCCAGTCGAGCAGCGCCGCCACCCCGGGCACGGTCGAGCGGAACGGCTCCAGCCGCCACGAGCGGGTGTCCGGCACGTCGATGCCGGCGGTCAGCAGCATCGCGCGCACCTGGATCGGGTTGCGCAGGTCGCAGGGTGCCCGGAAGTGCCGCAGCACCTCGGCGTCCCGCGCGCCGTTTCGGGTCCCCCGCGGACCGACGTAGGACCCGACGAGCCGCTCGGCGACGGCCCGGTCGAGCGGCAGCCCCTCCTGCGCCAGCTCGACCGCCAGCAGCGCCGCGGCCGACTCGGAGAACGCCGTGAGCACCGGCAGCGGAGGCTCCGGGTGCACCGGCCGGGTGTCGGGCAGCGCGAGCAGGGCGGCGTCCTGCTGTTGCTGGACCTGCACGGCGTACGCCGCCCAGGCGGCCGCGCGCTCGGCGTCCGGGTCGCGGCCCAGCTCCGGGTCGAGCTGGCCGGTCCCGCGCTCGACGGCGGCCAGCAGTACCAGGTCTGGCTCGGGCGCCGCCGGCAGCGGCATGCCGTGGGCGAGAGCCCAGGCGGCTCCGGGGTCGTCACGCCGGCCGCCGTGCAGCAGCCGGGTGACGGCGGCGACGTCCCAGCAGCCGCGCAGCCGGACGCCGGCGGCCGGCAGGGGCGCGAGGTCCGATGCGCGCCACCAGGTCCAGCGTGGAGCGACCGCGGCGGCGACCGCCGCCAGGACACCTGCGGGGTCGCTGGTGCGGACCGCCCAGCCTGCTTCGCCCGTGGCGAGCCCGAGTCCGTCGGTGCCGAGCACGAGACCGAGCGGCTGCCCGCGTCGTACGCCGGCGTCGGCCAGCAGGCCTGGCAGCGCGTCCGGCGCGACGTCGCGCACGGGCACGAGGCTGCTCGCGGTGCTCAGCCCGAGGTGACCGAGAGCTCGAAGCCGGCGGCGCGCAGCCGCGCGACCAGCGGGTGGCCCATCGCGGTGGCGGGCGTGAGCACGCCGGCCCGGTCCGGCAGCCGGTCGCGGTCCAGCGCCAGGCACAGCGCGCTCTGGCCGAGCATCACGGCGGTGGCGGCGTAGCCGGGGTCGCCCGAGGCGGCGACGGTCGCGGCGTAGCGGGCTCCGCTGGCCGTCCGGGTGTGCACCTTCATGCGGAAGTACCCGTTGCGGCGGGTGGCCTCGCCCGGCCCGGTGCCCGGAGCGGGCAGCACGCGGTCGAGCAGGACGCGGGCCGGCGGGAAGGCGAAGCCGGCCGCCATGCCCCACAGGCCGGCGGCCGCGACGGCCGCCAGGACCGGGGCGGCGGGGCTGGCACCGACCCCCATCACCTCCCGGTAGCGCAAGCGCGGCCCGTAGGCGTGCCCGAGCAGTGCGTTGCTGCGTCGCACGATCCGGGTGTTGTACGCGGCCATGGCGAACGGCGCGGTCCAGGCACCGAGCAGCTCGTCGTGGCGGACGCCGAGCTGGTCCCGCTCGTCGCCGAGCTCCGGCTCACCGGCCCGGTCCGGGCTGAGTGCGTAGGGGTCTGCGATCAGGCGCCGCAGCGCCGGGTCGGCGCGGGCCGCGTCGACCTGGGTGCGCAGCGAGTCGATCGTCCCGCCGCTCAGGCCGCCTCTGGCTGACACCAGCACCAGGGTGGTGTCCTCGAGCGGGCCGGCTCCGTCGGCCCCGGCCCGCTCGTGCAGCAGCAGCACGCCGAGGTCGGACGGGACGGAGTCGAACCCGCAGGCGTGCACGATCCTGGCGCCGCTCGACACGGCCGCCGCGTCGGCGGCGTCGATGCTGTCGCGCACGAACAGCACCTCGCCGGTGAGGTCGGCGTAGTCGGTGCCGGCCTCCGCACACGCCCGCACCAGTGGGAGCCCGTGCCGGGCGTAGGGCCCGACCGTGGTTGCCACCACCGTGGTCGACGCCGCCATCTCGGCGAGGGAGGTGGGGTCGGCGGAGTCCGCGGCGAGCAGCGGCCAGTCTGCGGCCACCGGGCCGAGCCGGTCCCGGACGGCGGCGAGCCGGTCGAGCGAACGGCCGGCGAGCGCGACCCGGGTCCGCGGTGGAGCGTGCTGGGCGAGGTGCCCCGCGGTCAGCCGGCCCACGAAGCCGGTCGCCCCGAAGACGACGACGTCGTACCGCCGGTCGCGTGCGGTTCCCGCTGCCATGGGTGCGGACGGTAGCGGGCCGCCCGGACACGCCGGGGCGACCGGCAGACTGGACGGGTGCCCGATCCGCCGACGCCGGTGCGCCTGCGCTGGCTGACCGCCTCTCGGACGGTCGACAGCACGACCCGCGGTCAGCTGCTGGACTGCTGGCGGGAGGTCTCCAACGCCGGGGGCGCTGTCGGCTTCCCCTTCCTGCCCGTCGACGACGAGCACGTGCGGCCGGCGCTCGAGACCATGCTGGCCTCGCTGGACGCCGGCCTGGACCGGCTGCTGGTGGCGACGGTCGACGGTGCGCTCGCCGGCTGGCTGCTGCTGAGCTGCAACGCGAGCCCGCTGACCGACCACTGGGCCAAGGTGCTGCGGGTGCAGACTGCGCCGGCCCACCGCGGCACCGGCGTCGGGAGGTCGCTGATGACCGAGGTGGCCCGGTCCGCGCGGGAGGAGCTCGTTCTGGACCAGCTGCACCTTGAGCTGCGCGGTGGCCTCGGCCTGGAGCGCTTCTACGCGGACTGCGGCTGGCAGGAGATCGGCCGGTGGCCGGGCGCCCTGCACCTGCGAGAGGACGACCGGCGCGACGACGTGCTGATGCTCCTGCCGCTGCGGTGACGGCCGCCCGATCCGCGCTACACCGCCGTGCCGGGCCTAGCTGGGGCTCATGTCGACGAAGCGGCTGTAGTGGCCCTGGAAGGCGACGGTGATCGTCTGCGTCGGGCCGTTGCGGTGCTTGGCCACGATGAAGTCGGCCTCGCCGGCGCGCGGGCTCTCCTTCTCGTAGGCGTCCTCGCGGTGCAGCAGCACCACCATGTCGGCGTCCTGCTCGATCGAGTTGTGCACCGCGACCCCGTCGGCGACGAAGTTGTGGGTGCCGACGACGGTGGCGTCGAAGACCTGCTCCAGACCGTCCGGAGTGATCTCGACGACCTCGTCCCAGCGCACGTCGTTGGTCGCCTCCAGCGCGAGCCCGGCCTCGTCCAGGACGCCGGCCAACGCAGCAAGCGGCTCGGCGCGGACCGCGGCGGACACCGGCTGCCGCTCGACCAGGGCCGACCGGGCCCGCTGCCGGACGTGCTGCCACACGTGCTGGGGAACCGAGTCGGCGTTGCCGCGCGCCAAGGGGCAGAACGGCGCCTCGTGCGGAGCCGCGACCGCGATCTCGCTGAGCAGCCGACGGCGGTCGTCCGGCTCCACGACGGCCAGGGCGCCCCCGCCGGGCCACAGCCGCGCCGAGATCCCGAAGCGCAGCAGCAGCAGGCTGACCTCGCGCAGCAGCTCCTCCCCGGCCCGCAGGACGGCCGGCCCGCAGGGGTCCTCGAGCCCCAGGCTGCCGCGCTCCTGCCACAGCAGGCGCACGAACATCCGGATCTGCCGCTTGGGCAGCGCACTGACCGCCCGCGCGAGCTCGGGCGGCTGATGGCCGACGTCTGCTGTCCGGCGCGCGTGCTCCAGGACCTGCTCGTCGGACCAGGCGGCCTGGAGCTCGGGAGCAGGCACATGCCGTGGGACGGCCAGCCGCACGCCAGGTGCCAGCTCGACCAGCGGGCGCCAGCCCTCGTAGGTCAGGAAGGGGTGGTTGGCCGTTGCCCGCACACTCCTGCCGGAGGCCAGCCGCAGTCGGAGCACCTCACGGGTCCCGGTGGCGAACACGTGCGTCAGGTGCCGCCGGACGTAGCGGAGGGAGGAGTCCAGGCTCCACACCGGCACCTCACGGGCCCCGGCCGCGTGCAGCTCGCCGAGAGTGACCTCGGCGCCGGTGTCGGCCCGCAGCACCCGGGTGGAGGCGGGCAGGCAGCCGGACTCGCGCAGGTCGGCCAGCATCGGCTTCTTGTCGGTGCGCTGCTCGGCGCCGCGGTTGAGCTGGCTCATCGCGATCACCGGCACCTCGAGCTCCTTGGCCAGGAGCTTGAGGCTGCGGCTGAGCTCGCTGACCTCCTGCTGCCGGCTCTCGGCCCTCTTGTTGCCGGTCATCAGCTGCAGGTAGTCGATGACGACGAGGCGCAGCTGCTTGCGCTGCTTGAGCCGACGCGCCTTGGCCCTGATCTCCATCATGGTCAGGTTGGGCGAGTCGTCGATGTAGAGGGGCGCCTCTGCGACCTCGCCCATCCGCCGGGCCAGCCGGGCCCAGTCGTCGTCGGTCATGGTGCCTGAGCGCATGTGGTGCAGGGGCACGCGCGCCTCGGCCGACAGCAGTCGCATGGTGATCTCGGTCTTGGTCATCTCCAGGGAGAAGATGACGCTGGCCTGGCTGTTCTTCACCGAGGCGCTGCGGGCGATGTCGAGCCCCAGCGTCGAGTTGTGGGTGGGGACCAGCTGGCGCCCAGCCAGGTAGAGGTGGTCGGAGCTGTCCACCTGCACGCACCGGACCGGCACGCTCGGGACCGGCGTCACCGCAGTGACCAGGCGCCGGCCGTCGCGCGGCTCCCGCGCCCCCCGGCGCTCCTTGTGGAGCAGCTTGCTGCCCTCGAGCCGGAACACCTCCTGCCCGTCGGCGTCCCACCGGAGCAGCCAGTCCCGGGAGCCGCCCTCGCCCCGCCGCCCAGTCATCCTGCAGCGATGACCCAAGCCTGTCACGAGCTCCCGCACGTCGCGGGTCAGCGGACCGGGCGGCACGCGCAGCTGCACGTCCCCCGTGGGCGTAACGGTGCCGCGGGCGTCCATCAGACCCGCCAGCAGGGCGCGGCGCTGGCTCAGCGAGCCGCGCAGGTAGCCGGCCGGGACGTGCCTGCTGCCCAGCACCCCCAGGGCCTTCATCGCGGCCTGCACCGGCTGACCTCCCGGCAGCAGCAGCTCGTCCCTCTCGCCGGTCCGGCCGGCCACGACGAGGCCCTCCGCCTCGAGCCGCAGGACGAGCTCCGGGTCGGCCGTCGTGAGGTCGATGCCGGCGCTGTCTCCCGCCCCGAGCCACACCCCGAGGACGTACGGCGGGACCGGCAGCTCGCGCGCGGGCAGCTGCAGAGCGGGCGCCGCGCCCACCCAGTGGTCGAGCGGGCGCCCCGCCGTCCCGCCGCGCAGGGTGGCCGCGAGCTCCCGGGTGGTGCGCACGCCGGCCCGACCCGGCGCGGAGCGGTGGCCGGCCCGGGTCTGGATCACCGTCTGGGTCACCGTCTGGGTCACCGGGGTCTGGATCACGGTGGTCTGGGTCACCCACTGGTGCTCGGCGTCGGCCACGATCCGGCTGCCGTCGCAGAAGGCGACCTCGAAGCACGGCCGGCCGAGCAGCACCTCGGTCGCGGCAATCACGGTCGTCAGGCGGCCGTCGGCGCCCAGTAGCTGCTCACCGACGGCGACCTCACCCATGGTGGTCCAGCCGGTCGCCGTGGCGAGCGGGGTGTCCAGCGCGAGCGCCTTGCCCAGGCCCGGCCGGCCGGCGATGACGATGAGCTGGCCGGGGTGCAGGCCGTTGGTGAGCGTGTCGAGGTCGGCGAAGCCGGTCGGGACGCCGGTCATCGACCCGCCGCGGCTGCCGATCGCCTCCAGCTCGTCCATCGTGGGCTGCATGAGGTCCTCGAGCAGCGCGTAGTCCTCGCTGGTGCGCCGCTCGGTCACGTCGTAGACCGCCTGCTGGGCGCGGTCGACGACGTCGTCGACCTCGCCGCCGCCGGTGGCGTAGCCCAGCTGCACGATGCGGGTGCCCGCCTCGACCAGGCGGCGCAGCACCGCCCGCTCGGCGACGATGCGGGCGTAGTAGCCGGCGCTGGCGGCGGTCGGGACGCTGGACATCAGCGTGTGCAGGTACGGCGCGCCGCCGATCCGGGCGATGTCGCCGATGCGGGTCAGCTCGTCGCTGACCGCGATCACGTCTGTCGGATCGCCGCGGCCGTAGAGGTCGACGATCACGTCGAAGATGCTCTGGTGGGCCGGTCGGTAGAAGTCGGTGGAGCGCACGACCTCCACGACGTCGGCCACCGCGTCCTTGCTCAGCAGCATGCCGCCGAGCACCGACTGCTCAGCCGGGATGTCCTGCGGCGGTGTGCGCTCGAACCCAGGCGTCGACGAGGCCGGCCTCGGCAGCTCCACGACCCGGTCGGTCACCTGAACCCCCTGGTTCGCGACCGCGCGGCGTGCCCGGTCGGCCGCATTCCTACCGGCCGGCACCGACATGCGCGCCATCGCTGCGGGGTGTCGTGCACGGAGGGTGTGGACACAGGTGTGAGAAGGGTGGGGACGGCCCGGCGTGTCCCTGTGGAGCGCAGCGCGGGGCGCTGGGGACGCCCAGGCGCACGTCGTCACCAGCGCGGCGCGTCACCTGCCCACACCTGTGTGCACCGCCTGTGGACAGAGAAAGTCGATCCCCGACGGACCTCACCCGGTGCTCGTGAGCCGGGCCTTTCCGGTCCCGAGGACCTGCACGCAGGGCCGGCACAGGTGCACCTCGTGGGTGACGAAGAAGGACGCCTCCGCCGCGCACAGCGCGCAGCTGGGGCGGATCCGGCTGACGGGTGCGGCAGCACGGCGGGGAAGGCCCTTCAGCCCACGGCGGGCCTCGGCCAGCCAGTGCTCCCGGGAGTGCGGGGAGGCCGGCTGCGGCGCCAGCGCCACCTCGGCCGCTTGCTGACGCATCCGCCGCTCCTGCTCGACCCGCGAACGCGGCGACTGCTCACCGAGCAGGGCCCGCAGGAAGTCGAGCACCTGGCCGGTCTGGTTGCTGGTGACGGGCAGGACTGCGACCCGGGCCGCCAGCTGTGCCGGCCGCCAGCCGTCCTCGACGAGAGCGGCAACCACCGTGGCGACCTGCGGCTCGTCCAGACGGCGGCCCAGCTGGGCCGGCAGCTGCCCGAAGACCTGCTCGTGCAGTCGCTCCGCGGTCATGGGCACATGCCATCACAGACCCCCGACAAGCCGGGGGACGGCGCGCGACGGCTGTGGACAACCGACCTATGCGGCGACCACCTCGACCGTGAGCGTCGCGGCGAGCTCCGGGTGCACCTTGACGGTGATCGTGTGGCGACCCAGTGACTTGATCGGTGCGGTGATCTGAAGCAGGCGCTTGTCCAGTGCGGGGCCACCCGCCGCGGTCACGGCGGCGACCACGTCGCCGGGGGTGATCGACCCGAACAGCCGCCCGCCCTCACCGGAGCGGGCCGGCAGGCGGACCTCCAGGCCGTTCAGCTGGGCCTGGATCTGCTGGGCGGCGCCGAGGTCGCGCACCTCGCGGACGTCCCGGGCGCGGCGGAGGGAGGCGATCTGCTTGTCGGCGCCCTTGGTCCACTGCTGGGCCAGCCCCTGCGGGACGAGGTAGTTGCGGCCGTAGCCGTCCTTGACCTCGATGACGTCGCCCGGTGCGCCCAGGCCCGGCACGTCGGAGTTGAGGATGAGCTTCATCTGCCGGCTCCTACCGCGCGGTCGCGGTGTAGGGCAGCAGCGCCATCTCGCGGCTGTTCTTGACCGCGACGGCCACGTCGCGCTGGTGCTGGCTGCAGTTGCCGCTCACCCGACGCGCACGGATCTTGCCGCGGTCCGAGATGTACTTGCGGAGCAGTCCGGTGTCCTTGTAGTCGATGTAGGTCACCTTGTCCTTGCAGAACTGGCAGACCTTCTTCTTGAGCTTGCGGGGCGGTGGCTTGGCCATCGTTGCGGTTCTCCTGGGGGATCGAGGCTAGAAGGGGGGCTCGTCGGACCAGCCGCCGCCGGAGGCGCTGCCCCCTGAGGCACCGCCGGCAGCCGGGGTGGCCCACGGGTCGTCGCTGCCGCCGGCTGAGGAGCCACCCGAGGACGAGGTGCCGCCGTACCCGCCGTTGCTGGAGCCACCACCACGCGTGGTCTTGTTGACCTTGGCGGTGGCGTACTTGAGCGACGGGCCGACCTCGTCGGCCTGCATCTCCACCACGGTCCGCTTCTCGCCCTCCTTGGTCTCGAAGGAGCGCTGCTGGAGCCGGCCCTGGACGATGACCCGGGCGCCGCGCTGGAGCGTCTCGGCGACGTTCTCCGCCGCCTGCCGCCAGACGCTGCAGCGCAGGAACAGGGCGTCGCCGTCCTTCCACTCGTTGGACGCCTTGTCGAAGGTCCGCGGGGTGGAGGCGACCGTGAAGCTCGCGACCGCTGCCCCACTCGGGGTGAAGCGCAGCTCGGGGTCGTTGGTCAGGTTGCCGACGACGGTGATGATGGTCTCGCCAGCCATGGCGGTCTCCTCTGGCCCTTCCCGCGAGAGCGGGAGATCGGTGGGGTGCGTGCTGTCTGGGGGCGCACCAGGGGAAGGGTGGCGCTGGTCTTGCCGGACTAGCGGAGCTCGGGTCGCAGGACCTTGGTCCGCAGGATCGCCTCGTTGAGGTTGAGCTGGCGGTCCAGCTCCTTCATGGTGTTCGGCTCGGCGTTGAGGTCGATGACGGCGTAGATGCCCTCGACCTTCTTTTCGATCTCGTAGGACAGGCGTCGCCGCCCCCAGACGTCGACCTTCTCCACGGTGCCGCCGCCCGAGCGGACGACGTTGAGGAACGTGTCGAGCGAGGGCGCGATGGTGCGCTCCTCGAGGTCGGGATCGAGGATGACCATGAGCTCGTAGTGACGCAACAGACCCACCTCCTCCTGTGGACTCAGCGGCCACGGGCTCTCCGTGGCAGGAGGGTGTACGCGTCAGCGGACCTGGTCACGCTACCAGCGCGGCCGACCCGGCTGCACCAGCGTGCTCCGCTCAGCGCTGCCGAGCTTGATCGCGCAGGCGCTGATCCGCCGTACTCCGCCGGCTAGGCGAGTCCGCCGGCGCGTCGGCCGGCCGGCTCGTGCAGGAGCAGCCGCACCAGCAGTGAGGCCACGCCGGCGGCGAGGACCAGAGCCAGCACCGCCGGGAGGCCGTAACGCCGGGCGCTGTCGATGCTGGGCAGCACACCCCGGGACGCAGCCACGGTGGTGGCGGTCGGGCGCCCGTCGCCGGGAGCGCCGGCGACCTGCGGGGCCAGCGGGTCGACGACCGGACCGGAGGGGATCAGACCGGGCAGGAGCCCGGCGATCTGCGGTGCCTGCGCCAGGGCGGTGCCGCCCTGCTGCTGCTGCTGCAGGAACCCGCCGGTCAGCGGCTGCAGGGCCGCGCTGCCCGTGCCGCCACCGGCGGACGGCGTCCCGGCGCTGGAGGACGAGCCCGCGGCGGAGCTCGGCGCGGTGGCCTTCGAGGACGAGGAGGCCGGCGCGCTCCCACCGGCCTTGTTGGTCTTGCCGCTCGGCTTGGCGGCCTGCTTGGCCGGCGCGGGGGCTGCGTTCGGAGCCGTCGGAGCCGTCGGAGCCGTCGGAGCCGTCGGAGCCGTCGGAGCCGTCGGGACGGCTACCGGTGCGGGTCCGGACGCGGGCTCAGCCGTCTTGGCGGCCTGAACGGTCCCGGTGCGGGACTTGGCGCCGACGACAGGGAGGCTGTAACTGTCCCGGTAGACGTCCTTCTGCGCCGTGCTCGAGGCCGGCAGGCGAACCGAGAAGGACCCGCCCGGCGAGAGCGAGTGGGCCGTGAACGACCACGAACCGCTCATCTTGCTGATCTTGTGGGCGACCACGTCGGCGTTGTGGAAGGTCACCGTGTCGCCCGCGGTAGCCGCGGCCGGACTGGGCGCGAGGGCCACTGCGGTGATGGCGATCGACCTCGTCGCGGCCTCGGCCGGGGCGGCCGGGAGCAGCGGCACGGCCAGGCCACCGGCGGCCAGCAGGAGGGCGGCGCGGGCGGCCGAGCGCCCCACAGGACGGCTGAGCGTGTCACGGATCACCCCTCCATCCTGCCACCCGAAAGGCCTGATCACACCCCCGCGTCCCTTTTCAGCGTTTTTGCTTCGCCCAGGAGGCGCTGCCGCAGCAGCTCGATGTCCGCCGCCTGGCCCTCCACCCCGCCCGGCGTCTCGCAGACCACCGGGGCGCCTGCCGCGGTGACCACGGCGACCAGCGCGTCGAGGCCGACCGAGCCCGCACCGAGGTTGGCGTGCCGGTCGGCGCCGGACCCGAAGGCGTCCCGGGAGTCGTTGGCGTGCACCAGGTCGATGCGGCCGGTGATGGCGAGGATGCGGTCCACCACATCGACCAGCTGCTCGCCACCGGCGTGCGCGTGGCAGGTGTCCAGGCAGAAGCCGACCCCGTCGTACGCCCCGATGCCGTCCCAGAGCCGAGCCAGGGCGTCCAGCCGGCGGGCCATCGCGAACTCGCCACCCGCGGTGTTCTCGATCAGGACCGGCAGCGGCAGCTGCATCCGCTGGAAGGTCTTGACCCAGTTCTCGACGCCGACCCGCGGGTCGTCGCCCTTGGCCACGTGGCCGCCGTGCACGATCAGCCCCTTGGCGCCGATCGACGCCGCGGCCTGCGCCTGCTGCTGCAGGATCTTGCGGGACGGGATGCGGATCCGGTTGTTGGCGCTCGCGACGTTCACGACGTACGGCGCGTGGACGTAGAGGTGCACCGGCCCGGGGTCGCCGAGCTCCGGCACGACCGGCGCCTTCCACCCCTGCGGGTCGCCGAGGAAGAACTGGACCAGGTCGGCCTGGCGCAGGCGAGCCTCGGCCAGCGGGTCGCTCTGGTCGACGTGCGCCCCGATCTTGAGGGCAGGGCTGCTCGGCATGCCCAGACCGTACGACGGTCGCGCCGGGCGGCTCAGGCCAGTGCGCTGCCCGCGGTCCCGAGCACAAGCAGGGCGCCGGCGGCCGCGTGCAGCCGAGCGGTCCCGCCCACGAAGGCGAAGCCGAGGTCCTCGGCGCACCCGAACCTGGACCCGTGCAACGCCCTCAGCAGCGGGACGCCGAGCGGAACGGCCAGCAGCGCGAGCAGGGCCGCGACGGGCAGGACGCCGGTGAGCACGAGCACCGGCACGGCGAGGGCGGCGAGCCCGAGCAGGACGTCGTACTCCGCGCGGGCCAGGGCGGGCCGGGTCGCGAGCGCCGTGCTGACCGTCGTGACCCCGGTGTCGCGGTCGTGGGTCACGTCGCGCAGGTTGTTGGCGACGAGGACCGCGCTGACAAGCAGGGCGACCGGTGCCGAGGCGAGCAGGACCCGGGAGGGCAGCGCGCCGGTCAGCGCCAGGTAGCTGCCGCCGACCATGAGCGGGCCCATCAGCACGAGCACGAGCACGTCGCCGAGGCCGAGGTACTTGTAGCCGCGCGGTCCGCCGGTGTAGCCGTAGGCACCAGCCAGGCCGACCAGACCGAGCACCAGCATCGGCAGCCCGCGCACGGCCAGCAGCACCGCCCCGCATGCCACCACCACGGCGACCAGGACGAGCAGGCAGCGCGTCACCTGCCGCTCGTCGAGGACGCCGTCGGTGAGCACCCGCGAGGAGCCCTCCAGCGGGTAGTCCACGTCGACCCCGCGCCGGAAGTCGTAGAGGTCGTTGGCGACGTTCGCGACCGCGTGCAGCCCGACCCCGCCGACGAGCACGAAGGGCAGCAGCAGCCAGCGGTCGTCGCCGTCGTCCAGCGCGGCGAGCGCGGCGCCGAGCAGCAGCGGCACCAGGCTGGCGGTGAAGGAGAACGGACGCAGCAGACGGACGTACGGCGAGCTCATCACCCCATGATCGGCGCCCGGCGGCCGGCCCGGGCGCCGGGGGTGTGTTGCAGCGCGAAGGTGACAGGACCCTTCCCCTCCGCATCCAGGCCGGAGCCGGTTCGTTGCAGGGTCGGCACCACCTGGTGCTCGCCGCCCCCGGAAGGTGCCCATGCCCCAGCTCCGCCACCTGCCGCACCTGCCCCGCCGCCTCGCCCTGGTGGGCGCCGTCGCGCTTGCCGCACCGGCCCTGCCCGCCCTCGCCGGCCCGGCCGGCCCTCCCGTCGTCACGACCCTGGTGCGGACCACCGCCCTGCAGGTCGGCGACACCGTCCGGTCGCTGGGACGCGAGGAGGCGGTCGGCGTGACATGGGCCGCGGGGCATCCCGTCGTGCAGCTGCGCTGGCACGACGCCCGGGGCTGGGGTGTGTGGACGACGGCGGAGGACGACAGCGCCGAGCCCGAGCCGGCCGAGCGCGCGAGCACCCGCCCCGGCACCGCACCGGTCTGGCGCCCGAACGGCACGGACCGGGTCGAGCTGAGGGTGACCGGCGCGGCCTCCGGGCTCGGCCTGACCAGCGTCGTGGACGGCCCGGTCAAGCGGTCCGGCCTGTCGCTGCACGGCTCGTCGGCCAGCGCCGCCAGCCGGGTGCCGATCCTCGGCGAGGTCCGCAGCCGCCGCGACTGGGGCGCCGACGAGTCGATGCGGCGCGGCCGGCCGGCGTACGCCTCGGGCTTGAAGGCCGTGGTGGTGCACCACACCGTGCAGAGCAACGACTACGCGCCGGGCGACGTCCCCCGGCTGATCCGGGCCGACTACGCCTACCACGTGCAGGGCCGCGGCTGGTCTGACCTTGGCTACAACCTGCTCGTCGACCGCTTCGGGCGAGTGTGGGAGGGCCGGTACGGCGGGATCGGCCGCGCCGTGGTCGGCGCCCACGCGCAGGGGTTCAACACCGGCACGCTGGGGGTGTCGCTGATCGGCGACATGACGCGGGGCAACCCGCCGGCAGCGGCGGTCGCGGCGATGTCGCGGGTGGCGGCGTTCGCCGCCGACCGCGGGCACTACGACCCGCGCGGCAGCGTGGTCCTGACCAGCGGCGGGTCGCCGCGCTACGCCCAGGGCAGGCGGGTCCGGCTGCACCGGGTCTTCGGGCACCTGGAGACCGGCCAGACCAGCTGCCCCGGCCGGCTGCAGGGCCGGCTCGGCCAGATCCGGACAGCGGCCTTCGCGCTGCGGGTGCCGGCCCCGCGCATCCTGTCGACCCGGGTCACCGGTGCGCCGGTGCACTCGCCCACCCCGCTGGTCGTCTCCGGGCGGCTGAACCGCGCGGTGCGCTGGACGGTGCAGCTCACCGACCCGGCCGGCCGGCCGGCTGCCGGCGCGGCCGGGGGCTCGGCGGCGCCGCGGCTGTCCTGGCAGGGGACGCTGCCGATCGCCGGCGGACAGCGGGTCCCCGCTCCTCCGGGCACCTACCGCTGGACGATGCGGGCCTCGGACGGCTCCCACGCCGCCGCGGTGCGCAGCGGCACGGTGCAGGTTGGCCTGCCGCGCCTGGTCCGGTGACGCGGCCGGCCTAGCCTGCCCGGGTGCGGGTCAGCCGGGCGGTACGTGAAGGCCTGCTGGCGATGCTCGCCGGCTGCCTGCTGGCGCTGTTCATGCGCCGACCGGGGCCGCTGGCCACCACCGTGCCCGGCGACCTCGGCGACCCGCTGCTGCTGACCTGGATCCTCGCCTGGGGCGGTCACGCCGTCAGCACCGCACCCGCGGGGCTGTGGGACGGCAACGTCTTCGCGCCGCTGCACAACACGCTCGCCTTCTCCGACTCCCTGCTGGGCTACCTGCCGTTCGGGCTGGTGGGGAGCGGCCCGGATGCGGCGCTGGTCCGCTACAACATCGTGTTCCTGGTCGCCTACGCGCTGGCGTTCGGGGCGGTCTACCTGCTGGTCCGCCAGCTCGGCCTCGGCCGCGGCCCGGCCCTGGTCGCCGGCCTCGCCTATGCGTTCAACCCGTGGCGGATCTCCCAGACCGGGCACCTGCAGGTGCTCTCCAGCGGAGGCATCCCGCTCGCCCTGGCGATGCTCGCGCGCGGCCACGGTCTGGGCCGGCGGCGTCCCGGCACCGGCCCGGCGGTCCGCGGCCGGCCGGGCTGGGCGGTCGCCGGCTGGGCGGTCGCCACCTGGCAGGTCAGCCTCGGCTTCGGGCTGGGGCTGCAGCTGGCCTACCTGCTCGGCGTCGTGACGCTGGTGGTGCTGTGGACCTGGCGGCGGGACCGCCCGTCCCGAGGACTGCTGCTCGCCGACGCCGCCGGGCTGCTGCTGTTCGTCGTCGTCGGGGTGGCCCTCGCCCTGCCCTACGCCCAGGCGGTCCGCGACCATCCGCAAGCGCGCCGCGACGCCGCGACGGTCGCGCTGTTCTCCCCCACGCCCGCCGGCTTCGTCACCGCGCCGCCGCAGTCCCGGCTGTGGGGGACGCAGAGCGCGGGCCGGCTGGCCGCCCAGTCGGCGCCGGCGGAGGACGCCATGGCACCCGGGCTGCTCGTGACGGTGCTCGCCGCGCTCGGCCTGGCACCCGGCCCCTGGTCCCGCCGGCGCCGGCTGGTGCTCGCAGGGGGCGTGCTGGTGCTGTGCGTGCTGGCGCTGGGGACCAACGGACCGTACGGCGGACGCTTCAGCTACCTGCCGCTGCTCGAGCACGCTCCCGGCTGGCAGGGTGTGCGCACCCCCAGCCGGCTCGTCACCACCGCCTGGCTGTTCCTCGCACTGCTGGCCGCGCACGGCGTGGCCGTCCTGCGCCGCGCGGCCGCCTGGGACGGCGAGCCGGGCGCTGCCGGGCTGCGGACCGTGGCCACCGGGCTGGTCGCCCTCGTCGTGCTGCTCGAGGGCGCCGACACCCACGCCCACCCGGCGCCCCGGCCGGCGCCCGTGGCCCTCGGCGACCTGCCGGCGCCGCTGCTCGTGCTGCCCTCCGACGACAGCAGGGACACCACTGTCATGTGGTGGTCGACTGACCGCTTCCCTCCCGTGGTCAACGGGGTGAGCGGCTTCGTCCCGGCCGAGCTCACGCGCCTGCGGGCCGCCGCCGACTCCCTGCCGGCGCCGGACGGCCTCGCTGCGCTGCGCGCGGCCGGCGTACGCACTCTGGTGCTGCTGCCCGGATCCACGACACGCCTGCCGGCCGGGCTGCCGGCCCGCGAGGAGGGCGGCGCCACCGTGGTCGACCTCCGCAGCGGCTAGCCGACCGGGACCGCCTCCCGCTCCGGGGCGGCACCAGGGTGGGACGTGCGACGGCGGTCGGGAACGCCGTCGAGCACCCCGCCCGCCGGGTCGTCCACGCCGTCTCGCCGGACCAGGTCCCGCTCGGGGTGCAGCACGTCCCGCACGACCAGCCCCGCGAACCACAGCAGCGCGGCGTCGCGCAGCAGCACGGCGAAGAAGAACCACCCCTGCCCGATGCCCTGGCCGGGGACGTCGTTGCCCGCGAAGAAGTAGAAGCGGGTGAACAGCAGCAGCACCTCGCTGGCCTGCCAGGCGAGGAACGGGCGCCACCGGGGTCGGGCCAGCACTGCCAGCGGCACCAACCAGATCACGTACTGCGGGCTGAAGACCTTGCTGGGCAGCAAGAAGGCGAGCAGCGTCAGGAACAGCACCTGGGCCACCCGTGGCCGGCGCGGCGCACGCCACACCAGGAAGGCGATCCCGGCGAGCAGCAGCACGAAGCCGGCCGCGAACAGCGCGTTGAGCCGGTGCGGGACGCCGCCGCAGCCCGGTTCGTCGAGGGGGGTGCCGCGGGCCTGCTGCAGCTGCAGCCACAACGAGTCCCAGTCGGCGCCGCGGGTGCTGCTCAGCTCGACGAAGCGCCAGGTGGCGTTGATGCCGGACACCGCGCAGCCGGCCGCCGGCGTGATGGCGGCAGTCCGCGCATTGGTGACGTGGGGGGCGAGCGCGGCCAGGCCCTCGGTGCCGAAGCGGCTCAGCGGGCTTCCCGCGACCGGCACCTGCTGGCCGCCGGACTCCGCGAAGGACGGGCTGACCAGGTAGACGGGGACCGTGACGGCCGCCGCGGTGAGCACGAGCGCGATCGCGGTGCGCGTCCACGCACGCAGCCGGCCGGCCCGCAGGCAGAGCAGCCCGAGCGGCACGAGCAGGAACAGCGGGTAGAGCTTGGTGGCGGTGCCGAGGCCGAGCAGGACGCCGGCCGCGACGGGGCGCCGCCGGGCCCACTGCAGCAGGCCCAGACCGGCGAAGGCGGCCGCAACCAGATCCCAGTTGGTGCTGCCGTGCAGCAGCAGGGCGGGCGAGAGCGCGACGAGCGCCGCGTCCCAGATCCGTCGGCGGCCGGCGAGGCGGCCCGTGGTCACCACCAGGACGACGGCGAAAGCGGTCAGCAGCGCCCAGGTGAGGTCGTAGAAGCGACGCGGCCGCTGGTCCTGCGGGAAGACGCTCACCGCACCGGCGGCGACCGCCATCACGGCCCCGACGACGACGGGGTACTCCACCGGGTGCTGGACGTAGGGGACCCGCCCGTCGACCAGTCGCTCGCTGAAGTAGAGCGCGAACACGTCGCTGTAGCAGGCCCGCGTGTACTGGTACTCGTCCTGCCACGGGTGCACCCGGCACGGCGACTTCTGCCAGAAGCCCAGCAGTGAGGTGAGCAGGGTCAGCAGCACCAGCCAGCGCACCGGCGTCCAGAAGCGCCGCTCGGACAGCCGGGTGTGCCGGCCGGGCGGTCCGCCGATGGCGGTCGAGGCGCCGGCGACGACGGGGTCCTGCCGGCTGGGCAGGACGAGCGCGGCCGCGCGCTCGCCGGTGGGCGGGCTCACGACGGGCGGGCTCACGACGGGCGGGCTCACGACGGGTGGGCTCACGACGGGCATCGTCCCCTACGCAGCGCTGCGCCGGCGACTAATGGCCCCCGCCGCCACCGACACCGCCACCGGGACCGCGGCTCGGCGGCGCTGTGGTGGGCGGGCGGGTGGGCACGATGCTCGGCCGGATGCTCGGCGGGCTGGTCGACGGGGCCGGCGCCGCGGTCGTCGGTGCCGCGCTCGGCGAGGCGCTCGGCGAGGCGCTCGGCGAGGCGCTCGGGACGGCCGAGGCGGCGCTCGCCACGGGCGACGGCGCCGTCGTCTGCGGTACGGGCGCGCTGGTCGTGGCGACCACCGTCGGAGCGCTGCTGGGGGTGCTCTGCGAGCTGCCGACGTCGGCCCGGGGCGGGAAGTCCTGCACCGGTTCGCCGTCGAGCGCCTTGTCCATGTAGGCCTTGAAGATCTGCGCCGGAACGCGGCCGCCGGAGATGCCGCCCGAGACGCCGAGCACCCCCTTGAGCCCTTGGTTGTCCGGGCGGCCCAGCCACACCACCGTCGCCAACTGTGGGGTGAAGCCGCAGAACCAGGCGTCCTTGTTGTCGCTCGTGGTGCCGGTCTTGCCCGCGACCGGCCGGCCGCTGAGGGCGGCCCGCGTGCCGGTGCCGCTCTTGACCACCTGCTGCATGGCGTACGTCGCGTCCGCCGCGATGCCCTCGCTGAACGCCTGGCGGGTCTTGGTCTTGGCCGTGTAGACACTGCTCTTGTCCGGGCGGGCGACCTTCTGCACGAAGTAGGGCTCGGCCTCCAGGCCCTTGGCCGCGAAGGTGGAGTAGCCGACGGCCTGGTCGATCACGTGCACGCCGTAGATGCCCAGACCGATGCCGGCCCCGACCGTGCTGCCCTTGCTCTCGGCGAGGGTGACGGACCTGGGGATGCCGGCGTTGTGGGCCATGTCGGCGACCTTCGAGGGACCGACGTCGCAGGCCACGCGGAAGTAGACCGTGTTGACAGAGAGCGCGAGGCCCTTGACCAGGTCGGTCTGGCCGAGCGGCGGGTCACCGGCGTCGTTGCGGATCGTCTGCCCGCAGATCTGCTGCGGCTCCGAGCCGTCGTACTGCGTGTCCAGGCCGACGCCCTGGTCCAGCGCGGTCGCCAGCACGTACGGCTTGAAGGAGGAGCCGGGCTGGCGCAGCGCCGTCTCGTCGCTGGCGTAGTCGGTGCCGCCGTTGCCCTGGCGCCCCGCGACGTAGGCCACCACCCCGCCGTCACCGGGCTCCATCGACACCAGCGCCGCCACCGGGTCCTTGTTGGAGCTCTGCTTGGGACCCGGAACCGCGTCGTGCACGGCCGCGACAGCGGCGTCCTGGGCCTTGCGCCGCAGCGTGGTCGTCACGACGTAGCCGCGCGAGCGGACCTCGTCCGGGCCGAGGCCGGCCTTGGCCTGCAGCTCCTCCTCGACCTTGTCCAGGATGTAGCCCTTGGTTCCGCTGCGGTCGTTGGCGGCCACCCCCGTGCCCTCGCCGGGCTTGAGCACCCTGGGGTAGGTCAGGGTGGCCCGCTCCTGCGCGGAGAGCCAGCCCTGGCCCACCATCCCGTCCAGCACGTAGGCCCAGCGGGCTCTCGCGGCCTGCGGGTGGCGGGTCGGGTCGTAGCCGGCCGGGGAGCGGATGGAGGACGCCAGCACCGCGCCCTGGGCGGCGGTGAGGTCCTTGGCGCTCTTGCCGAAGTAGGTCTTGGCAGCCACCTCGATGCCGTCGGCCCCCCGGCCGAAGTAGATGGTGTTGAGGTAGTCGCCGAGGACCTCGTCCTTGGAGCGGCTGTGCGACAGCTTCAGCGCGATGAAGACCTCCCTCACCTTGCGGGTGTAGGTGCGCTCGCTGCTGAGGTAGGCGTTCTTGGCGTACTGCTGGGTGATCGTGGACCCGCCCTGCTGGACCGAGCCGCCACCCCGCAGGTTGGTGAACAGCGCCCGCACGATGCCCTTCGGGCTGATGCCCGGCTCGTGGTAGAAGCCCCGGTCCTCCGCGGCGAGCACCGCCTTCTGGGCCGGGTCGGAGACCTTGTCGATGGGCACGAGCACCCGGTTGGACTTGCCGATGCGCCCGATCTCTGCGCCGTCGGCGTACAGCACCCTCGTCGCCTGGGCCGTCGAGCCGTCGTTGGGCGGCGGGACGCTGACCATGGCGTAGCCGACGCCGACCAGGACCAGGAGCAGCAGGGCCGGGACGCCGAGCACCAGCAGGGCCAGGCGTCGCTTGCGCACGCGGGACAGTCGCTCTCGCAGGGTGCTCACCGCGCCATTGTCATCCAGGCGAACAACAAGTGCAGGGCGATCGCGGTCACCGATCGGCCACGGAAGTTCACCGGTCCACCGCGGACCGGCGGCGACGGGCCGCCGCGGCGCCAGGCGTGCCGGTGCGCCAGGACCTGACCGGGTGGTTCCAGCCGCACCCGAGGCAGACCTCCACCTCGTACACCGCGAAGTCCGGGTGCGCCGCGGCCAGCGCCTCCACCTGCGGCGCCGTGCGGCTCGAGCCCGACGCCGAGCCGAGCGCGTCGCCGTACACCCAGGTCGACTCCCACAGCGGGACGCGGCGGCACACCGGGCAGGTGCGCTCGGTGCGCACGCCGTACGCCTTCGCCGCCCGCTGCAGGTAGGGGGAGGCGTCGCACACGTCCAGACTGGTGGCACGGCCGCCCAGCAGCTCCCGCAGCAGCGCCCGCCGCTGCAGGCCGTACTCCACGACGTCGGTCCTGCGCATCGGCGGCCACGGTACGACGCAGCCGCCACAGCCACGCGACGGACACCGCGCGTCCACCTCGTGTCCCCGCTGCAGTTGCCCCACGTTGCGCCGGACGCCGGTCGGCACGTACGCTCTGGACCCCGCCCGATGTATCGGCGTGATACATCGCGGACGCGGACCGCAGCCGGAGGAGGCGCCATGCTCGAGCTCGCCGTCCTCGGCCTGCTGCACGAGGCGCCGCTGCACGGCTACGAGCTCCGCCAGCGGCTGCGCGCCACCCTCGGGCGAGCCACCCTGGGCACCTTCCGGGCGTTCTCCTACGGCTCGCTCTACCCCACGCTGCGGCGGATGCGCGAGGCCGGCTGGATCTCCTCCGACGAGGGGGACGCCGCGATCGTCGCCGGGGCGCCGCCGCTCACCGGGCGGCGCGGCAAGGTGGTCTACAAGCTCACCGCGGAGGGCAAGGAGCGGCTCCAGGAGCTGCTGGCCGAGGCCGGGCCTTCCTCCTGGGAGGACGAGACCTTCGGCGTCCACTTCGCGCTGTTCGCCCAGACCGACCCCGAGGTGCGGGTCCGCATCCTCGAGGGGCGTCGCTCACGGCTCGAGGAGCGGCGCGAAGGCGTCCGCTCCGGGCTGGCCCGCACCCGCGGCCGGCTGGACCGCTACACCCTCCAGCTGCAGGAGCACGGGCTGGAGAGCGTGGAGCGCGAGGTGCGCTGGCTCACCGAGCTGATCGAGACCGAGCGCCGAGCGCCCCGCACCCGCCCGCCCCGTCCCTGACCCCACCGGATCCGCACCCCCCCGGATCCGCACCACCAACAGATCGAGGAGCACCCGCATGGGTTCCAACCGCGGCCCGATTCGTGTCGCCATCGTCGGCGTCGGCAACTGCGCCGCGTCGCTCGTCCAGGGCGTCGAGTACTACCGCAACGCCGACCCGTCCGCGCGCGTCCCCGGGCTCATGCACGTCGAGCTGGGCGGCTACCACGTGAGCGACGTGCAGTTCGTCGCGGCGTTCGACGTGGACGCCAAGAAGGTCGGCCGCGACCTGTCCGAGGCGATCCTGGCCAGCGAGAACAACACCATCAAGATCGCCGACGTGCCTCCGACGGACATCGTCGTCCAGCGCGGCACCACCCTCGACGGCCTCGGCAAGTACTACCGCGAGACGATCGAGGAGTCCGACGAGGCGCCGGTCGACGTCGTCCAGGCGCTCCGGGACGCCCGCGCCGACGTCCTCGTGTGCTACCTCCCGGTCGGCTCCGAGGACGCGGCGAAGTTCTACGCGCAGTGCGCCATCGACGCCAGGGTCGCCTTCGTCAACGCGCTGCCGGTCTTCATCGCCGGCACCCCCGAGTGGGCCGAGAGGTTCCGGGCGGCCGGCGTACCGATCGTGGGCGACGACATCAAGAGCCAGGTCGGGGCCACGATCACCCACCGGGTGATGGCCAAGCTGTTCGAGGACCGCGGGGTGATCCTGGACCGCACCTACCAGCTCAACGTCGGCGGCAACATGGACTTCAAGAACATGCTCGAGCGGGACCGGCTCGAGTCCAAGAAGATCAGCAAGACGCAGGCGGTGACGTCCAACCTCGAGCACGACATGGGCAAGCGCAACGTGCACATCGGCCCGTCGGACTACGTCCAGTGGCTCGACGACCGCAAGTGGGCCTATGTCCGGCTCGAGGGCCGCGCGTTCGGCGACGTGCCGCTCAACCTGGAGTACAAGCTGGAGGTCTGGGACAGCCCCAACTCCGCCGGCGTCATCATCGACGCCCTGCGCTGCGCCAAGATCGCGCTGGACCGCGGCGAGGGCGGCCCGGTGCATGCGGCCGCGACGTACTTCATGAAGTCCCCGCCGCGCCAGGTCCGCGACGACATCGCCGGGCCGGCCCTCGAGGCCTGGATCCAGGGTGAGCCTGTCGCGCAGTTCGTCGGCGCGGAGGCCGAGCGCGTCAGCGAGCAGTAGCACCAGCAGGACGTACGACGGCCCGGTCCCCTTCGCGGGACCGGGCCCTCGGCGCGCCGACCTAGTCTGGAAGACGTGGCAGCCCGGGCGCACGCGGTGCGCGAGGTGCTCGCCGTCCCCGACTTCCGCCGCCTGATCGGGGTGCGCGTCGCCGGGCAGTTCGGCGACGGGCTGTTCCAGGCGGCGCTGTTCTCCGCGGTGTTCTTCGACCCCAGCCGGGCGACCTCGGCTGCCGAGGCGGCGACCGGCTTCGCCACGCTGCTGCTGCCCTACAGCGTGGTCGGCCCGTTCGCGGGGGTGCTGCTCGACCGGTGGCGCCGGCAGCGGGTGCTGGTCGTGGCCAACTCCCTGCGCGCGGCGCTCGTGGTGCTGTTCTTCCTGCTGCTGTCGCGGCTCGCGCCCACCAGCCCCCCGGTGGTAGCCGTGGCCCTGGCGGTGGTGTCGGTGAACCGGTTCGTGCTGTCGGGGCTGTCGGCCTCGCTGCCCCACGTCGTGCGGGAGCGGCGGCTGGTCACGGCCAACTCCTTCACCACGACGATCGGTGCCGGCGCGGCCGCGACCGGTGGGGGCCTGGCCGTCGGGCTGCGGGTGCCGTTCGGCTCGGACAGCCCCGGTGCGGCGCTGATCGCGCTGTGCGCTGCCGTGCCGTACGTGGTCGCGGTGCTCCTCGCGCGGGCGATCCCGGCCTCCCGGCTGGGCCCGGACGGGCCACCGGCCTCCCAGCGGCTGCTCCAGGCGGTCCGTGCGGTGATCGCCGGTCTGGGCCAGGGCGCCCGGCACGTGCACCAGCGAGGGCCGGCGGCGCGCGGCCTCGCGGCCATCACCGCCCACCGCTTCTTCTACGGCCTGTCCTTCGTCGCGACGCTGCTGCTCTACACCCGCGGCGGCGCCATCCCGCGAGGTTTCACCGGGCTGGGCCAGGTGATCACGACCTCGGTCCTGGGCGGCCTGCTCGCGGCCCTGGTCACGCCCCGCGTCACCCGCCGGCTCGGCACCCAGGCCTGGGTGGTCGTGGTCTTCGCCGCGGCGGCGGTCGTCGAGGTGGCGTTCGGGGCGCCGTACACCCACGCGGCCTTCCTGGTGGCCGCGCTGGGCCTGGGCTTCGCCGCCCAGGCGGCCAAGATCTGCGTGGACACCCTCGTCCAGGAGTCGGTCGCCGACGACTTCCGCGGCCGGGTCTTCTCCTTCTACGACACGCTGTTCAACGTCAGCTTCGTGGGCGCCGCCGCGGCAGCCGCCGTCCTGGTCCCCAGCAACGGCAAGTCCTACGTCGTGATCGCGTTCGTCGCCGGCGGCTACGCCCTGACCGCCCTGGTCTACGGCGTGGCGACCGCCCGGCGCGCCGGCTCCGAGCCGCCCGAGCCCGTGGTCGCCGCGGGCAGCCTCGTCACGGGTGTCTAGGTGCGAGCTCGCCCCCATGGCAGCTGCGCGCGAGCACCGGGTGCTACAGCGCGCGGAAGTACTGCGCGCTCGGCATGAGCCGGTAGTCGAGCTTCTCGTACAGCCGGCGTGCCGGTAAGTGGCCCGGGTCACCGCCCGTCCCGATCAAGGCAACACGCATCCCCTGCTCACGCAGCCACGAGGTTGCATGCTCGGTCAGCGCGGTGCCAACGCCTTGGTGCTGCGCGGCCGGATCGACTGCAAGCATGACGATCTCGCCGATCAGACGCTGTTCGTCGACCACAGCAGCGGCGCCGAAGCCGGAGAGTGCGCCGTCGACCTCCGCCACCCAGACCCGGTTGGACGCGGCTGACAGCGTGGCCAGCACCGCACCGGCCTGGTGGGCACGCCAGTCGTCGCCATGCAGAAGCGTCGAGAGCTCGTCTCCCAGGACGTCCGCCACGGATGCGAACACCGGCGACCAGGCTCGCAGCGACAGGGCGACGACGGCCTCGTGGTCGGCAGGCGCGCTCTCGCGGACGATCGTCGTCACGGCGGATCCTCTTCTCGACGACCTCGGCGGCCGGGGCGAATGCTGCGCCCCTGGTCAGGACGACCGGGGCGTCAGCACGTCGAAGTCCCGTTCGGCGTACAGCCGGTGCTCCCACTCCTCGTTCAGGATGGCTGCAGGCAGCGGCGTACGGCGAAGCTCTCCGGCTCGGGGTAGCCCGGGTCCATGACTGGTGCGGTCATGCCGGCCAGCGTCTCATCGGCGAGATCGGCGATCACCTGGCGCACGACGGCCATGCGGTCCGCGCGCACGGCGAGTACCTCGTCCAGCGACGGGCGCGCGCCGCGGTTGCTTCACCCAGGCATCCGTGGCGAACAGGAGATGCCACCTCGGCCCTGTTCACGACCGCTCTCGGAGCCGCGCCTAGGTTTGCGGACGACGCAGTGCTGGCGGGTGGGAGCGGTGTTGGCGTGCTCGTGGGATGACCTGGCAGCGCTCAGCCTGGCCCGGCAGTTCCCGCTGGTGGAGGGGCGCGGCGCGGCGGCCGTGGCCGAGACCGTTCGTCGGATCGGGCCGATCCAGGCGCAGACGGCACGGTCGCCGTTCCTCGGGCTGGCCGCGCGGATCCCCGGGGTCACGCTCGAGGCCATCTCCGCGGCGTACAGCGAGCTGCTGATCGTGCGGGGCAGCAACATCCGCGGGACCGTGCACACCTCGACGGCACCCGACCACGCCCTGCTGGAGGTCGCGACCCGGATCGGTCAGCGCAGCCTGTGGTCGCGGATGCTCAAGCTCGAGGCCACCACCCTGGAGCAGGTCTGGGACGGCATCGAGGACTATGCGCGCGAGAAGTGGCGCACGCCGGAGGAGCTGCACGCGCACCTGCGCAGGTGGCTGGAGCGGCACGACCCGCAGGCCACGCCCGCCATCGGCAACAGCGCCGGCCGCTACCTCGGCTTCGGACACGCGGGGCTGATTCGCAAGCCGCTCACCGGCGGCTGGCAGGGACAGGGCGCTCCGGGATACCGCACCGCCGCTGCCTTGCTCGGCGACCGAAGTGCGGTGCTTGCCGACCCCGGCGGCGCCCTGGATGCGATCGTCCGACGACACCTGTCGGCGTACGGTCCGGCCAGCCGGAGCGACATCGCGTGGTGGTCGGGCCTGGGTCTGCGTGTGGTCGACGCTGCGTTGGGCCGCCTCGCCGGCGAGCTGACGCAGCTGCGCGGCCCGGAGGGCCGCGTCTACCACGACCTTGCCGACGTTCCCGCACCCGCCGACCCGCCGGGTCTCCGGCTGCTGCCGGAGTTCGACGCGCTCCTGTGCGGCTACGACCCAAAGGCTCGCGCCCGGTTCGTCTCGCCGGAGCACTACCGGCGCCTGTGGTTCCAGGACAACGGGCTGCTGCTGGCGCCGCTGCTGTGCGACGGTCGCCTCACCGGCTACTGGCGGCTGGCCGGCTCAGGAGCCAGTCGATCGTGCCAGGTGGCCTGGTTCGCAGGCACCCGCAGGCCGAGCAAGTCCGAGCTCGAGGGCCCGCTGGCGGCCCTGGAGGCGGCGTACGGTGTGACCGTGACCGCTCTGACGGTCACCCGGGACCGGTGAGCGGGTGCCGAGCGACGGTGGCTACCTGCTGGACAACCAGCAGGCCGAGGCGGGGCAGCGCTTCGATGCGCTGTCGGAGCTGTTCAACGCCTCGACGTTCCGGCACCTGTCCGCTGTCGGGCTGAAAGAGGGCTGGCGGGTCTGGGAGGCCGGCGCTGGTGGAACGTCCGTGCCGGCGTGGCTGTCGGAGCAGGTGGGCCCGGACGGGCGGGTGTTGGCCACCGACATCGACACGACATGGATGAGCGACACCGGACGGTTCGAGGTGCGCCGCCACGACATCGGCGTCGACCCACCGCCGAAGGGACCTTTCGACTTGGTGCACGCCCGACTGCTGCTGGTGCACGTGTCGCAGCGGGACACGGCCCTGGCCGCGATGGTGTCGGTGCTGCGCCCTGGTGGGTGGTTGGTGCTGGAGGAGGCGGACCCGGCGCTGCAGCCGCTGGTCTGCCTGGACGAAACCGGACCGGACCAACTGCTGGCGAACCGGTTGAAGGCCGGGTTCCGGGGGCTGCTCACCAAGCGCGGCGTCGACCTCGCCTACGGTCGGACGCTGCCGGGCCGGCTACGGGGCGCCGGGCTCGTCGACGTCGGGGCCGACGCGTACTTCCCGATCAGCGGCCCCGCCTGCGACGAGCTGGAGCGAGCCAGCGTCGTGCAGATCCGCGACCACCTGCTCGCTGGCGGCATCGCTACTGACGCGGAGATCGAGCAGCACCTGATGAACGTGATCAGCGGCCGGCTGGACCTGGCTACGTCCCCGATGGTCAGCAGCTGGGGTCGCACTCCGGCGACGGGCTGAACTCAGCCAGTGGCTGGTCAGGCGGCGCGACCCGCAGGCGGCTCAGAGTGCGGGACGCGAAATCAGGCAGGGGGGCCGACGCCCCGCGCCGCGGCCCAGTCCCGCAGCTCGGCCTCGGCGCGCTCCGGCCCGAGCGGCCCGTGCTCCATCCGCAGCGCCAGCAGGTGCTCCAGGGCCTCCCGGACCAGCGGGCCGGGCCCGATGCCCAGCAGGAGCATCACCTGGTGCCCGTCCAGGTCCGGCCGGATCCGGGCCAGCTCCTCCTGAGCGGCCAGGGCTGCGATCCGCTGCTCGAGGTCGTCGTACGCCGCCGACAGCGCGGCCGCCCGCCGGCGGTTGCGGGTGGTGCAGTCGGACCGGACCAGCTTGTGCAGGCGCTGCAGCTGCTCGCCGGCGTCGGTGACGTAGCGGCGGACCGCTGCGTCCGTCCAGGGGCTGGTGCCCGGCTGGCCGTACCCGTGGAAGCGCAGGTGCATCTCGGTGAGCCGGGACACCGCCGCCACGACGTCCTTGCCGAGCCCCAGCGCACGCAGCCGCTTGCCGGCCAGCTGGGCGCCGACCACCTCGTGGTGGTGGAAGGACACCCCGCCGCCCGGCTCGTGCCGTCGGGTGCGGGGCTTGCCGATGTCGTGCAGCAGCGCCGCGAGGCGCAGCACCAGGTCCGGGCCGTCCTGCTCGAGCCGCACCGCGCGCTCGAGCACCTGCAGCGTGTGCTCGTAGACGTCCTTGTGCTGGTGGTGCTCGTCGATCTCCAGGCGCAGTCCGGGCAGCTCCGGCAGGACGTGGGCCGCGAGGCCGGTGTCGACGAGCAGCTCGAGGCCTCGACGAGGGTTCTCGGCGCAGAGCAGCTTGACCAGCTCGGCCTGCACCCGCTCGACACTCACGATCTCGAGCCGGCCGGCCATGGCCGTCATCGCCGCGACCACCGCCGGGTCGAGGGTGAAGCCGAGCTGGGCGGCGAACCGGGCCGCGCGCAGCATCCGCAGCGGGTCGTCGGTGAAGGAGTCCTCCGGCCGGCCGGGGGTGCGCAGCAGCCGCGCGGCGAGGTCGTCGAGGCCGGCGTACGGGTCGACGAAGGCGTCGGCGGCCTGCCAGTCGGGCAGGGCGACGGCCATCGCGTTGACGGTGAAGTCGCGCCGGGACAGGTCGGTGTCCAGGGCGTCGCCGAAGCGGACGGCCGGCTTGCGCGAGGACGGGTCGTAGCTGTCCGCCCGGTAGGTGGTCACCTCCAGCCGGAAGCCCTCTCGCGCCATGCCGACGGTGCCGAAGGCGATCCCGGTCTGCCAGGTCGACTCGGCCCAGCCGGCGGCGAGCTCCAGCACGCGCTCGGGACGGGCGTCGGTGGTCAGGTCGAGGTCGTCACCGAGCCGGCCGAGCAGCGCGTCCCGGACCGAGCCGCCGACCAGGTGTAAGGCGTGGCCGGCGGAGGCGAAGCGCTCCCCCAGCCGCACCGCCACCGGTGACACACGCAGGAGCTCGCGCACGGCGTTCTGCTGCACGGCGGTCAGGGCGGACACGCCCGCCGAGCCTAGTGGGACGGCACAGCGAGGCCCTGCGCGGCGGCCGTCGGAGCGCCCTGTCGCACGTACCCTGACCGGGTGCCGTCGCCCGTCCCGCCGCCCGCGCGCCGCCCGTTGCGGCGGGTCGACGAGACGAGCGCGGGTGGCCTGGTCCTCGACCGGGTGGGGCTCGGCGCGAGCGGCGCCCTGATCGGCCGGGTGGACCGGCGCGGTCGGCTGCTCTGGTCGCTGCCCAAGGGGCACGTCGAACCGGGCGAGACCGAGGAGCAGACGGCGGTGCGGGAGGTGCGGGAGGAGACCGGCATCCTCGGCCACGTCGTCGGCAAGCTGGGCACCATCGACTTCTGGTTCGTCGCGCAGAGCCGCCGCGTACACAAGACCGTGCACCACTTCCTGCTGCTCGTGGACGACCCGGTGCACGGGCTGGTGCTCTGCGACGACGACGTCGAGGTGAGCGAGGTGGCGTGGGTGCCGCTGGGAGAGCTGCGCGAGCGGCTGGCGCATGCCGACGAGCGCCGGCTGGTGGAGCGGGTGCCTGCCCTGCTCGCCGAGACCGCGTAGGCCGGCGTGGGCACCTGCACGCGGCTGCCGCTGCAGGCGGCGGCCACCCTGCTGGGCGGCGTGCTGCTCCTGCTGGCCGGACCGGTGACGCTGGCCGGCACCGGCCCTGCTGCGATCGGCGGCATGCCGGCGTACGCCGACCCGACCCCCGTCCCCGGGACCAGCCCGCCCACCGTGCCGCTGGACCTCGAGGCACCGGTGACCGTCGAGGTCACCACCCTCGCGCCGCGCGCGCCGGAGGGTGACGACCCGGTGCAGGTCGCCGGGCGCCTGGTCAACACCGGCGCCGTGCCGCTGCGCGGACTGCGGGTCCAGCTGCGTCTGGGTGGGGTCCTGACCAGCCGCAGCGAGCTCGCCGAGGCCGATCGGGAGCCGCCGGCGACCTTCCCCCGGGGCCTGGCCCAGGACGCGGCACGGACCGACCTGGCTCCCGGCGCCGCGACCTCGTTCGACCTGCGCACGACCGTGTCGGAGCTGCGGCTGCAGCGTCTGGGCGTCTACCCCCTGGAGGTCGAGGCGCGCGCGGTGGTGGGCGCCGAGCCGACGAGCACCCAGGTGGGGCTGGCATCGACCTACGTCCCGTTCTTCCCGCAGCAGCGACCGGCGCGGACCAGGGTCGCCTGGCTGTGGCCGCTCGTGGACGCTCCCCGGCAGGCGCCGGACGGCCGGCTGGTCGACGACGGGTTGGCAGCGGGGCTGTCGCCCGACGGACGGCTGGGCCGGCTCACCGCCGCGGCGCACAGCGGGGTGGCCGGCACCTGCGACCCGGTGGCGGCGCGGTCGCCGGTCCCGCCCGGGAGCCCGGCCCGGCCAAAGCCCAAGGCCCGTCCCACCCCCTGCCTCGGCGACGCGGTACCGATGACCTACGCCGTCGACCCGGCGCTGCTCGACGACGTGCGCGCCAGCACCCGGCCCTACGCCGTGCTCGACGGCCAGCGCACGGTGTCGGGCGCAGGCGGTTCCGTCGCCGCCGCGTGGCTCACCGGCCTGACCGCCGACGTGGCCCGCACCGCCAAGGGGGTGGGCAACGCGGTCCTCGCGCTGCCCTACGCCGATCCTGACGTCGTGGCGCTCAGCCGGCGCCCGGCGCTGCGGGACGACGTCACCAAGGCCGACACGCTCGGGCAGCGCACCGCGGCGGACATCCTGGGCGGCGTACCGCTGGCCGGCGTGGCCTGGCCGCCGGCGGGCCCGCTCAGCTCGGACGCACTGGACGCGGTCGTGGGCAGCGACGTCGGGACCGTCGTGCTGGACGAGGCCGCCCTGCCCCCGCCGGCGGCCGACTTCGGCCGCACACCGGACGCCCGGGCCCGACTGTCCTCGGCCGTCGCGGGACAGGTGACCGGGCTGGTGGTGGACGGCGGGCTCAGCCGGCTGCTCGCGGCCCCGGTGACACAGGGTGGCCGGCTCGCCGAGCAGCGCTGGCTGGTCGAGACGGCGATGATCTCGGCGGAGCGTCCGACGGAGGCGCGCACGCTGCTGGTCGCGCCGCCGCGGACGGCCGACCTGCAGCCGGCGGTCGCGGCGGCCGAGATCGCCGACACCGGGCGGGTGCCGTGGCTGTGCCCGGTCTCCGTCCGCGACGTCGTGGCAGGCAGGGACGCCTGCCCGGGGACGGCGCCTCCCACCCAGGACCGCGCGGCCGAGGACCGGGGGGCGCTGGCCTTCCCGCGGGACGCCGCGGGTGAGCTGGACGCGTCGTACCTGCGCAGGGTGGAGGCGACCGGCACGCGAGCGACGCAGCTGACCGACGACGTCCTGGCGAGCAGCCAGGCGGCCACGGCCACCAAGACGGGCCTGCTCAAGGCCCGCCTGCGCACGGAGTCCGCGGCCTGGCGGGCCGAGCCCGACCGTGGTCGGCGGCTGCTCGCGCTGCTCGAGGACGACGTGGACGCTCTGCGCGGCAAGGTCGTCGTCAGCAGCGGCCCGAGAGTCTTGCTCACCAGCCGCACCGGCACGATCCGGCTGTCCGTGACCAACCGGCTGGACCAGACGGTCACCGTCGGGGTGCGGGTCTCGGCGACGAACATGGCGCGGCTGTCGACGGACGCCCCGCCGGTGGTCGAGATCGGCCCCAACCGCAGCGTGCCGGTGCAGATCCAGGTACGGGCCGCCACCTCCGGGCAGTTCGTCGTCTACGCCCAGCTGGTGGACCGGCAGCGGCGCTCGCTCGGCGACCGGCGCGAGCTGGTGGTGCGCTCCACCCGCTACGGCCGGTTCGCGCTGGCGGTGACCGGCCTCGGGGCGGCCGTGCTGCTGGTCGCGGCCGGGACCCGCATCACCCGACGTGCGCTCGGCCGCCCCCGGTCGGGCGGCAGCGCGGCAGCCGAGCCGGCGGACGGACCGGCAGAGCGGCCACCGGCACCCGAGCAGACGTCGTGAGAGACGTCGTGAGAACGCCGTGAGCCTGCTGAGCTCCACCCGCACCATGGCGGCCGGCACGGTCGCCTCCCGGGGGACCGGGTTCCTGCGGACCGCGGTGCTGGGCGCCGTGCTGGGCGTGCAAGGCGTGGGCGACGCCTTCAACGTCGCCAACACCGCGCCGAACATCGTCTACGAGCTGCTGCTCGGCGGCGTGCTCACCAGCGTCGTCGTCCCGCTGCTGGTGCGGGCCGCGAAGGCCGACCGGGACGGCGGCGAGGCCTACGCGCAGCGGCTGCTGAGCCTGACTGTGCTGGTGCTCGGCGGCGCGGCCCTGCTGCTGGTGGCCTTCGCCCCCCTCATGGTCGACGCCTACGCCTCGTCCCGGATGAGCCCGGCCACGCGCGACCTGGCCGTCGTACTGGCCCGGTTCTTCTTGCCGCAGGTGCTGTTCTACGGCGCCGGGGCGGTGATGGGCGCCTACCTCAACACCCGGGGGCGCTTCGGGCCGCCGATGTGGGCGCCGGTGCTCAACAACGTCGTCGTCATCGCGACCGGGCTGGTCTTCCTGCTGCTGCCCGAGCCGGAGGAGCTGGCCGCGGGCACCGTCACCGACGCGCAGGTGACCGTGCTCGGTGTGGGCGTCACCCTCGGCATCGTCGCGCAGACCCTGGTCCTGCTGCCGGCACTGCGCGCGACCGGGTTCCGGTTCCGCCCGCGGCTCGACCTGCGGGGCAGCGGTCTGGGGCTCGCCGGCCGGCTGGCGCGCTGGACGCTGCTCTACGTCGTGCTCAACCAGCTCGCCTACCTGGTGGTCGTCCGGCTCGCGACGGGCGCGTCCGCCGAGACGGCCGGCCGGGGCTACACCTCCTACGTCTACGCCTTCCTGCTCTGGCAGTTGCCGCATGCCGTCGTCGCGGTCAGCGTGATCACAGCGCTGCTCCCGGGCATGAGCCGCGCCGCCGCGGACGGGCGGCTCGATGACCTGCGCGACCAGCTCAACCGGGGCCTGCGGCTCACCTCCAGCGTGCTCGTCCCCGCCTCGGTCGGCTACCTGGTCCTCGGCCCGTCGATCGCGACGGTGGTGTTCGCGCACGGCGAGACCTCGATCGAGCAGGCCCGCTTCATCGGCGTGCTGCTGGCGGTCTTCGCTCTCGGCCTGGTCGCCTTCAGCTGCTACCAGCTCCAGCTTCGGGCCTTCTACGCGCTGCAGGACACGCGCACACCGGCCCTGATCAACCTTTGGGTCAACGTCACGCTGGTCGTCGTCGACCTGGTGCTGTACGCCGTGCTGCCCGACGACCTCAAGGTGGCCGGGCTGGCAGCCGGCCAGACGGCGTCGTTCCTGGCCGGGCTGGCGGTCTGCTCGCGGGTCCTGTCCCGGCGGCTGGGCGGGCTCGCCGGCGCCGGGGTGCTGCGTACGGCGCGCCGGTGCCTGCTGGCGGCCCTGGTGCCCGGCGCGGCGGCCGCGTTGCTCACCGCCGGACTGACCGCGCTGCTCGGTCGCGGCCCGCTGGCCGCGCTGGTCTGCGTGGCCACCGGAGGCCTGGTGCTCGCGGCCGGCTACGTCGCGCTCAGCCGGCGCCTGCACGTCGACGAGGTGGACCAGCTGGCCGGTCCGGTGCTGCGCCGGATCGGCCTGCCGGCGCGCTAGGCCCCTCACGGGCCGCGGTCGTACCCGCCGTCGCCTCAAGCCGGGGCCCCGGGGGGCCGACCCCGCAAGGGTGGACAGGACGCAAGGCGACCGGGGGGACGTCGTCCTCGGCTGGCTGACCAAGCTGGTCGTGGCGCTGTCGCTGGTCAGCCTGCTCGCCTTCGACGGCATCTCGCTCACCCTCGCGCGCTTCCAGGCCGCCGACCGGGCCACGACCGCGGCGGGGGCCGCCGCCGACGCCTACAAGAGCAGCCGCAACGTGCAGGCGGCGTACGACGCGGCGCTGGGGACTGTCGTCTCCGCCGGCGACACGATCGAGACCCGGACGTTCACGGTCGCTCCGGACGGCACGGTGACGCTGCAGCTGCACCATCAGGCGACCACGCTGCTGCTGCACAAGGTGTCGCGGCTGCGCCGGTACGCCGACGCGCGCGAAGAGGGCAAGGGCCGGCCGGGCGAGTGAGCCTGACCCGCCGCAGCGCCGCCAGGGCGCGACCGGCCCTCACCGTGCTGGTCGTGGCCGCCTTGGCCGGGACCGGCCTGATCGGCATCCAGACCGCCGGTCCGGCGTACGCCGCGGCCGGACGGGGTGCCGTGGTCGGCGCCAGCTCGGTGGGCGGGAGCAGCCGACCGGCCACCGGGCCCACGCCGCTGCGCGGTGCGCAGGCCCAAGCCCGCGAGCTCCGGCTCTCCGTCGACCGGCTGCGGGTGCAGGCGGAGCAGGCGGCCGAGGCCTACGACGCGGCCGACGCGCTGCTGGGGCAGGTGGTCACCGAGCACCTGTCTGCGCAGCGGGACCTGGACGCCGCGACCGCGAACGCCGGCCGGCAGGACCGCACCGCCGCCGAGCGGGTCCGGGCGCTGTACAAGTCCGGCGGCGCGCCGGCGCTGTACGCGACCGTGCTGCAGGGCGGCGACATCTCCGACGTGCTCTCGCGCATGCAGTCGGTCAACGCCGTCCTGACCGAGGACCGGTCGGTCAGCGACGCCGCCGGGCGCTCGGTGGACGCCCGCCGCACCGCCGAAGCCCGCCTGGGCGCGTTGGCCGCCCGGCAGACCCGGCTGCAGACCTCGGTCGCGCAGCGCGCTGACTCCGTCCGCACCCTGCTCGCCCGCACCGACGCGTTGCTCGCCGGGGCCGACGTCCGTGTCCGGGCACTGGCCGAACAGCAGCGCCGGGCGCAGGAGGCCGCAGCCGCGCGGGCGGCCCTCGCCCGACTGGCAGCGGCCGAGCAGAAAGCCCAGGCCGACGCCCTGGCCGCCGCCGCTGCTTCCGCCGCAGCCGCTTCCGCCACCGCCGCCGCGGCTGCTGCCGCCGCCGGCACCGCCGCCGCGGGCCCGGCCCGCCCCGGTGGAACGGTCGCGCCCTCCGTCGGGTACCTCCCGGCTCCGTCGACAGCTGTCCCCCTCCAGCCCACCAGCCAGGCCCCGAGCCAGGCCGCTGCCGTCGCGGTCGCGGTCGCCCGGGCCCAGGTCGGCAAGCCCTACCTCTGGGGCGCCGTCGGGCCGGACAGCTACGACTGCTCCGGATTGACCCTGTCGGCCTACCTCGCTGCCGGCATCGCGCTGCCGCGCACGGCCCAGCAGCAGTGGTACGCCGGTCCGCACGTCCCCCTCGGTGCCCTGGCCCCGGGCGACCTGCTGTTCTGGGCGAGCGACCCCACCGTGCCGAGCTCGATCCACCACGTGGCGATGTACCTCGGCGGCGGCCTGATGGTCGCCGCGCCGCACAGCGGGACGCTGGTGCGGATCGAGCCGTTGTACCTCACCGGCTATGTTGGCGCCGTCCGGCCGACCGGATGAGCAGCCCGGCGCCGACGACCTAGGCCACCTCCGGGCATCGGCTGGCCATCTGGCACACACTGGCTGGCGACCCGCTGGACACCGGCAGCTGCCGCTGGCTAGATTGACCGCGCGCCGGCCGGGACTACCCCGATCGGCGTTGTTCAAACCTCCCTTCACGTCCGGTCGGAACGCCGAGTCCTGCCCCCCGACAGCCACGGACACCATCCCTCTCATCAGGGGCAGGAGCGGGGGACCCACATGGTCTCCGGCCAGCACTGCTGGCCTCGGGGTGAAGTCGCACGCTCTTGCGAGGGCACCGCGACCGGGCAGCTTCCAGCCCGAACCCGACAGCTCACCCCGCAGGCGTACGGGAAGGATCGTCCGTGCCCTCGTTCGTCTCGCGCCTCCTGCGCGTGCCCACCCTCCTGCTCGCCCTCACCGCGGTGCTGGGCTCCCTGCTGGTCACCGCGGCCGCGAGCCCGGCTGACGCCTCGGCCACTCTCGGCCAGCGCGCCGTCGCCGAGGCCTCCCACCACCGCGGCGCCCCCTACCGCTGGGGCGCCGCCGGCCCGCGGCGCTTCGACTGCAGCGGCTTCACGCTGTACGTCTACAAGCGCCTCGGCAGGTCCCTGCCGCACAGCGCCTCGGCGCAGTACTCACGCACCCGGCACATCTCCAAGTCCAGCAAGCGCCCCGGTGACCTGGTCTTCATGAAGAGCAGCTCCGGCCGGATCTCCCACGTGGGCATCTACGCCGGCCACGGCAAGTGGTGGGTCGCCCCCCACAGCGGCAGCCAGGTCAAGCTGCAGACCCTCTACAGCTCGCGGTACGTCGTCGGGCGGGTTCGCTAACACCCGCTCAGCCCGGTCCGGCGCGTGCAGACGGCCCGGCTCCCGCCCTACAGTGGCAGGGGGCCGGGCCGTCTCGCGTCGTACGCCGGGCCTGGGCGGCACTACCCTCCCGTTCGCTCACCAGCGCGGCGCACCCGACGACCTGCGGCGACGACCGAGCAAGGGAGCGACCTCCCCGTGCAGACCGGAGCACCCGCGGTGCTCGAGTCCGGTGACGTCCTGGCCGGCCGGTACCGCCTGGATCGACGGGTCGCCGGCCGGGGGCCGGCGGCACTGTGGCGCGCGACCGACGTCGTGCTCGCCCGGCCGGTCGCCGTCAAGCTGCTGCCCGCGCCGGGCGCACAGGCCCGCCAGGACGCGCAGCCCTTCCTGCTCGCCGCCGGCCGGGCCAGCGGGCTGGCACACCCCGGGCTGGCGCGGGTCTACGACGCGGCGCTGGAGGAACGGTCCAGCGCCGAGGGCGGGTCTGAGGACGTCGCGTACGTCGTCAGCGAGTGGGTCGAGGGCCGCGACCTGACCGGCGTGCTGGCAGACGGCCCGCTCGAGCCGGGCGAGGCGGCGGCGCTGGCCGCCGAGGCCGCCGAGGCGGTGGCGGCCGCCCACGCCCGCGGAATCGGGCACGGTCGGCTGCACCCCGGCAACGTCCTGCTCACCGCCGCGCGGCGCGTGCGCGTCACCGACGTCGCCGTGGCCGCCGTGCTGGCCGGGCGGCGGCCCGGTCCGGACGGGCTGACGGCCACAGAGCTGGCCGAGGACACCCGCGACCTGTCGGCGCTGCTGTACGCCATGCTCACCGCCCGCTGGCCGGGCGAGCTGACCCCCCAGCCCGCGCGCGGCGTGGCCCCGGCACCACACTCCGGAGGCCGCACCTGCAGTGCGCGTCAGGTCCGGGCCGCGGTCCCCCGCGACCTCGACGCCGTCCTCGCCCGCGGCCTGGAGCCGGACCGCCCGGGGACCATGCGGCCCACCACCACGGCTCCGGCCCTGGCCGGGGCGCTCGCACCCTTCGCCGCTGCTGAGCAGAAGCGGCCGGCGGCAGAGCGCCTCCCCCGGCCGCCGTCGCGGCTGCGCCGGTCCCTGCCCTGGGTCGCCGCCCTGGTCTTCCTGACCGCCGTCGGCACCGCAACTTACGCCGCGGGGCGGGCCGTCGGCGGGCTGCCCCGGCGACCCGGCGACGTCAACGAGCTGACCGCGCCCACGACCACGCCGTCCCCCGGCGCCAGCGGGCCGACCCGGCGGTTGGACCTGGCCAGCCTGGCCATGGTGCGCGACTACGACCCGAGCGGCGACGGCGCGGAGAACCCCGATCAGGTGGTCAACGCCTACGACGGCGACACCTCGACCGCGTGGCTGACCAGCACCTACCGCACCGCGCGGCTCGGTGGGCTCAAGCCGGGAGTCGGCCTGTTGGTCGACCTGCAGCGCCCGACGGCGGTCGGGCGGGTCGACGTCGGGCTTGTCACTCCCGGCGCCGGCGTGGAGCTGCGGGCCGGCGACAGCCTCGGCTCCACTGCCGAAGGGCTGCGGCTCGTCGCCGGCAACGCCGGCTCGGGGCAGCTGGCCCGGCTCACGCCGGGGAGCCCGACCACGGCGCGCTACTGGCTGATCTGGTTCACCTCGCTGCCCCGCGAGGGCAAGGGCTACCGCGAGGGCGTGACGGAGCTGGCCTTCCGCACCTGAGCCGGACCGGCGAGGGCTAGCCTGCGCCGCGTGCAGCCGGGGTCAGCGCAGGGCGCGCAGGTGGACGGCGGGGCCGCCGACACCGCGGACCGGGCGCTGCTCGCGGCCGCCGCCACGGGCGACGCCGCAGCGTACGGCCGGCTGGTCCAGGCGCACCGCGACCGGTTGTGGGCGGTGGCGCTGCGCACCCTGGGGGACCGCGAGGAAGCGGCCGACGCGCTGCAGGACGCCCTGCTGTCGGCCTACCGCCGCGCGGGCCAGTACCGCGGCGAGGCGCGGGTCACCACCTGGCTGCACCGCATCGTCGTCAACGCCTGCCTCGACCGGGCCCGCCGGTCCGCCGCCCGGCCCACCGTTACCCTGCCCGCGAGCGGCACCGGTGAGCCGACGGACCCGCACGACCGGCTCGCCACCCGCGAGACCCACATCGAGCTGGAGGCGGCGCTCAGGGCGCTGCCGGTCGACCAGCGCGCCGCCGTCGTCCTCGTGGACGTGCAGGGCCTGCCGTTCGAGGAGGCGGCAAGGGTGCTTGAAGTCCCGGTCGGCACGGTCAAGAGCCGCTGCTTCCGTGGCAGGGCCCGGCTGGCAGCCGGGCTGGGCCACCTGCGGAACTCCCCCGTGCCCGCCGCCGTCCCACCTGGCGGGGACCGCAGCGGTGCCGAGGGAAGCGGTGCCGACAGCGCCGGGGGGCGGGCCCCGCAGCCGGAAGGGGGGACGCCGTGAGCCGACCGGCCGAGCATCTCGACCTCGACGCGCTCGCCGACGTCGTCTCCGGCGAGCCGGAGCCGCCGCACCTGCGGTCGTGCGCGCAGTGCCGGAGCGCGCTGGCCGAGCTGGACGAGGCGTCGTCCCAGGTCTCGGCGCAGCTGCGGGCGCTCGGAGCCCTGCCGCCGCCCGCCCTCCCCGCCGACCTGCTGTCACGGCTGAACGCGGCGGTGGCCGCCTCGCCGCCCCCCTCCGGCGAGCAGGTCCCGGACGACGCCGTCGCGAACGGCCCGACCTCCGGCCGGGGCAGCGCCGCCGTCACCACACTGCCGGCCGGTCGCGAGCGGAGCCGATCGGCGCGCCGGGCCGCGCCTGCCTGGGCGCCGGCGGCGGCGGCGGCCGTGGTGCTCCTCGCTGTCGTGGGGCTGGGCTCCGCGCTGCTACGCGGCGGATCCCCGTCGCCCTCGGTCGGCAGCGCGGGCTCAGGCGGCGCAGGCGCGGCGGCGGCACGGTCGGCGCTCCCGGCCGGCCCGGCCGTCAACAGCAGCCGGCTGGACTACGGCCCGGACGACGTCGCGCTGCGCGCGGCGCTGCCGGCCCTGCTGGCCGGCCGGAGCCAGCCGTCCCGTCGCCCGGCCGCGGCCGGTGGGCAGACCAGCGGCGATCCCCTCTCCCGGCTGCGTGACCCGGCTGCGCTGGCCGGCTGCCTGTCGGCCCTGCTGCCGCCCGACAACGACAGCCTCCGGCCGGTGGCGCTGGACTACGCCGCCTACGCCGGCCGGCCGGCCCTCGCGGTGATCCTGCCCTCGAGCGAGCCGACCAAGCTCGACGTGTTCTTCGTCGGCCCGGGCTGCAGCGCGCAGGACGAGCAGCTGGTCCGGTTCTCCCGGGTCGACCGTCCGCCCGGCTAGGACCGCCGACGAGCCCGCGGGCGGTTCCGGGGCGGCTGCGTCCAGAGCGCGGCTCCGGCGAGCGCGGCGAGGTAGGGCACCACGACCTCACCGAACGGCGTGAAGGCGCTCGGCCCACCGGGGACGAGCCGGAAGCCCACGGCCACCCCGAGCAGCGCGTACAGCACCGAGACGGCCCGGACCCGCAGGCCGAGCGCCCCGCGCCCGTCGGTCCGCGCGGCCCGGGTCGCCGCCGCGCCGCAGAGCACGCCGACGACGAAGGGCGCGAGGAAGGAGAAGTACGGCGCGCCGACGTACTCGCTGGCCACCACCCCACCGGCGGTGCCGGCAGCGGTCGCGGCCAGGGCCGCGCGCACCAGCCGCTCCAGGTCCGAGGGGGCCGCCGGGGACCGCTCGGCGGCGGGTCCGGCCGACTCGGCGCTGCCCTGTCCCCCGCAGGCGGCGCAGCCGCCGCCGACCGACTGCGCCGCGTCCGTGCCGCACCGCGGTCGGATGCATACGGGGCAGCGGTCGACGGCCGGCCGGCCGGGGTGCACCGGGCAGCGAGCACCGGCGAGGTCCGGCGTGACGGCCCCCTCGCTCACCTGCGCCCGCACGCCGTGATCACGTCAGCATCGTGTCATCCGCCGCGGCGGCGGCAGGGGAAGAGGCGTCCCTAGAGTGCGGTTGAGGCAGCAGGCCCACACCCGACAGGCCCGCACACCCCGACAGGAAGGCCGGCCGTGACTCCCGCCCACGAGGTCCGCAACACCGTCGTGATCGGCTCCGGCCCCGCCGGCTACACCGCGGCGATCTACCTGGCCCGTGCCGGCCTCGCGCCGCTGGTCTTCGAGGGCGCGGTCACGGCCGGCGGCGCGCTGATGAACACCACCGACGTGGAGAACTTCCCCGGCTTCCCGGACGGAGTCATGGGACCGGACCTGATGGACCGGCTGCGCGCGCAGGCCGAGCGCTTCGGTGCCGAGTTCGTCACCGACGACGTCACGGCCGTCGACCTCGCCAGCGAGCCGAAGGTGGTGCGCGTCGGTGAGGACACCTTCCCCACCCGCACCGTCGTGCTGGCGATGGGGTCGGCCTACCGCGAGCTGGGGGTGGAGGGCGAGAAGCGGCTGTCCGGTCACGGCGTGAGCTGGTGCGCCACCTGCGACGGCTTCTTCTTCCGGGACCAGGACATCGCGGTCGTGGGCGGCGGCGACTCGGCGCTGGAGGAGGCCACCTTCCTGACCCGCTTCGCCCGCAGCGTGACCCTTGTCCACCGCCGTGACTCCCTCCGGGCCAGCAAGATCATGCAAGAGCGCGCCTTCTCCAACGACAAGATCCGGTTCGCCTGGGACAGCGAGGTCGTGGAGGCGGTCGGCGAGGACCGCCTCACCGGGGTCCGGCTGCGCAACCTCAAGACGGGCACGCGGTCCGATCTCGCGGTCACCGGCCTGTTCATCGCCATCGGGCACGACCCGCGCTCGGACCTGGTCAAGGGCCAGATCGAGGTCGACGACGAGGGCTACGTCGTCGTGCACGAGCTGCACTCGACCCGCACCGACGTGCCCGGCGTCTTCGCCTGCGGTGACCTCGTCGACCACACCTACCGGCAGGCGGTCACGGCCGCGGGCACCGGCTGCGCCGCGGCGCTCGACGCCGAGAAGTGGCTCGCCGCGCACGGCGACTGAGCGCGGGTACGCCGGAACACCCGGTGCCGCCGGCCGGTTGCAACAGCCGACGACGACCCATGGACCCGAGGCAAGCGACCCGAGGAGAGCACCAGTGGCGACGACGAAGACGACCGACGCGACCTTCGCGAACGACGTGCTGCAGAACGACAAGCCGGTGCTCGTGGACTTCTGGGCCGAGTGGTGTGGCCCCTGCAAGATGGTCGCCCCCGTGCTCGAGGAGATCGCCTCCGAGCACGCCGACAAGCTGCAGGTGACCAAGCTGAACATCGACGAGAACCCGGGCACCGCCCGCGACTACCAGATCATGAGCATCCCGACGATGGCCGTGTTCCAGGGCGGCAAGATCGTGAAGTCCATCGTGGGTGCCAAGCCGAAGGCCGCCATCCTGCGCGACCTCGAGGCCTACCTGTAGAGCCACCCTCAGCCCTGCGCCGCGACGGCCGGGTCCCGGACAGGGACCCGGCCGTCGGCGTACCGGCGTGTCGGAGGCGGTGGGAGGCGTCCCCGTTACCATTGAGCCCTTCCGCGAGCCCCCCGAGGAAGGCCGTCCGTCCATGCAGCCGTTCGGACAGGTGTTCCGTGCGGGCGACAGCGGACCGGCGGTGGCGGACGTCCAGGCCACGCTGGTCACCCTGGGGCTGCTCCCCACCGTGCCGATTGTGCCGCTGTACGACGACGCCACCGAGGCTGCGGTGCGCCACTTCCAGCAGCGCCGGGGGTTGTCGGTCGACGGCCGGGTCGGGGCCGAGACCTACCGTGCACTGGCGGCGGCGCGCTACAAGCTCGGCGACCGGCTACTGTGGCCGGCGACCCGCCCGTTCGTCGGCGACGACGTCGCCGCCCTGCAGGACCGCCTCGTCGAGCTCGGCTTCGACGCGGGCCGCGTCGACGGCGTGTTCGGCGCCCGGACCGGGCAGGCGCTGCAGGCGCTGCAGCGCGAGTACGGCCTGGTGGCGGACGGCTCCTGCGGGCCGGCCACCCTGCGGGCGCTGCGCCAGCTCGGCCGGCTGGTCGTGGGCGGCCGACCAAACGCGCTGCGCGAGTCCGAGGCGCTGCATCGCTCCGGGGCCTCCCTGGCCGGCAAGGTCGTCGTCCTGGACCCGGGCCACGGCGGGGCCGACCCCGGGGCCAGAGAGCACGGGCTGGCCGAGGCCGACGTGGCGCTCGACCTCGCCCAGCGTCTGGAGGGCCGCCTGGCGGCGGTCGGCGTGCGCGCGCTGCTCACCCGCTTCGCCGATGCCTGCCCGTCCGAGGCCGACCGGGCGGCCTTCGCCAACGACGCCGGCGCCGACCTGGTCGTCTCCCTGCACGTCGACCGCGCGCCGTCGCCGCGCTGCCACGGTGTCGCGTCCTACCACTTCGGCACGGGCACCGGCACCACCTCCACCGCCGGGGAGCAGCTGGCCTCCCTGGTGCAGCGGGAGGTCGTGGCCCGCACCGACCTGCTCGACTGCCGGGTGCACGCCAAGACCTGGGACCTGCTCCGCCTGACCAGGATGCCGGCGGTGCGCCTGGAGCTGGGCCATGTCAGCTCGGTGGGTGACGCGGCCCGACTGGCCGACCCGGCGCTGCGGGACACCGTCGCCGAGGCGCTGCTCGTCGCGGTTCAGCGGCTCTACCTCCCGGCCGACCTCGACCCGCCGACCGGCGTGCTGCGGCTCCCGGACCTTGCCGCGTTCTAGACCGGGCCAGCGTTCTAGCCGCTGGCCGCGTTCTAGTGCCGCGTCAGGCAACCTTCGCCCTCTTGATGGTCTCGGCCTTACTGACGATTTCTCGTAGCCGTGGGTGGGTCGCGGCGTGCCGGTTCCGCCAGGCGATGTAGCGGCGGATCATGCTGGCT
>JAABUT010000590.1_pt1 | contig 54971 bp, 60 predicted proteins | sample 5559281 | NCBI WGS metagenome assembly JAABUT01 (sample SAMN10711880, study PRJNA513359) | rock metagenome | isolation source: Antarctica rocks | place: Antarctica: Victoria Land, Ricker Hills nord | collected 2016-01-04
TCGCCGGGGTCCTGCTCACGCGCGCCTACCACTCCGACCGCGGCGAGACGCACCGCACGAAGGTGCTCACCCCGGACACCGCGCACGGCACGAACCCGGCCACGGTGACGATGGCGGGCTTCGAGCTGGTGAAGATCGGCACGGCGGGAGACGGCGGGGTGGACCTCGACAGCCTGCGATCCGCCGCCGGCGACGACGTCGCCTGCCTCATGCTCACGAACCCGAACACGCTCGGGCTCTTCGACACCCACATCGAGGAGATCGCCCGGATCGTCCACGAGATGGGGGCGACCCTCTACTACGACGGGGCGAACCTCAACGCCGTCATGGGCATCTCACGGCCGGGCGACATGGGCTTCGACATCGTCCACTTCAACCTGCACAAGTCCTTCACCCAGCCCCACGGGGGCGGGGGGCCCGGCTCGGGGCCGATCGCGGTGTCCGACCGGATCGCGCCGTTCCTGCCGAAGCCGGTCGTCACGAAGGACGCGGACGGCGTCTTCGACCTCGACGAGGATCGCCCGCAGTCGATCGGCCGCCTGCGTGGGTTCCAGGGGAACTTCGGCACGTTCGTGCGCTCCTACGCCTACATCCGCTCCCTCGGCGCCGAGGGCCTGCGGGAGGCGAGCGAGACCGCGGTCCTCAACGCCAACTACCTCCTCGCGCGTTTGCAGGAGCAGGGCGTCGCCGAGTACCTCCCCGTCGCCTACGACCGTCTCTGCATGCACGAGTTCGTCCTCTCGGGCGCCCCCATGAAGCGCGAGCTTCACATCAGGACCCTCGACCTCGCCAAGCGGCTGCTCGACTTCGGCGTGCACCCGCCCACGGTCTACTTCCCGCTGCTCGTGGACGAGGCGCTGCTCGTCGAGCCAACCGAGACCGAGACGAAGGAGACCCTCGACGCCTTCGCCGACGCGATCGCCGAGATCCTCCGCGAGGCCGCCGAGGACCCCGAGGTCGCCCGCACGGCCCCGCACACCACGCCGGTCCGCCGCCTGGACGAGGCGGGGGCGGCGAAGCGCCCGGTCATCCGCCAGGCGCTGCCGGTGTGAACGCGTCTCGCACCGCTCTGCGACAACTCGCTCCTGGGCGCCGGCCCAGCGGTCGCCGTCTGCCGGGCCGGTTACGGTGCCGGATGTTGACCCCTCGGCGACCACCCTGCGCATCGAGGCGCGTGACCTCGACACCGACGAGCGGAAGTGCAGTGAGCTCCGCGTTACCGCCCCCGGGGATGTCCACGCGCAGCGGCGTCAGCTCTGCGACTGCGTCGGTGACCTCCATCCCGAGGCGCGGATGCGCTCCTTCGGGGGAGCCGCGGCGACCTTCCTGGACGGCACCCACCTGATCGTCGCTCACTACCCGGACCTGCCGAAGACCGGCAGGGCCGGCGCGCGGGGCGACGACGGGCTCCAGACCGCGCTGTTCGGTCCTTAGGAGGGTCTGGCGAAACGGCTAGCGAAACGTCGGCGCTTTGAGCCGATTCGGTGGAACCGGCCGGGCACGTACCACCGAAACGCATAGCCGACCCGCGAGCGCTTGCACCAGCACGTCGGATCGCACCCGCACCGCCAGTTTCCTGGGTTGTGGATGCGTTGCAGCAGGCTTCGCCTCATAGGGCGAAGCATATTCGGAGATTCGCGCCGAGGGTCTGCTCGGCGAGGACGAACTCCCCGTGCTCGGCGCGCACCGCAATGATCGACACGACGGCCGAGACCTTGAGCGCCGGCGGGACGGCCCGGTCATCCGGAACCCGCTAGGAAAGCTCGTGTCTGTCGACCGAGCCCAGTGACCATCTACGGAACCGAAGGTCAGAGGTTCGAAGATCCCAACCGCTGCTCTAACAAGATGTACCCGGTTATAACGGGATCACACATAAGGCGCTATAACTCTGTAGACAGTGGACCCGATCCACAACCCCTATACGCCGAACGCCGGCTCGCGACCTCAGGAGCTCGCTGGCCGGGACCAGGAACTCGAGCAGTTCCGCGTGCTCATCGGTCGACTCAAGCGACGAGCCACCGAGCAGAGCATGATCGTCCGGGGTCTGCGGGGAGTCGGCAAGACGGTGCTCCTGAACGCGTTCGAGGATCGCGCCGAATCCGAGGGATTCTTGAGCTACTACCACGAGCTGACGCCCGACAGCAGCCTGGTCGGCGAGATCGCGCGAGACGCGCAGTCCGCGCTGGCCCGACTGAAGCTGAGTGCCCGGGCCACGAAGGCGATGCGGGAGGCTCTCGCGCATCTCGGAACCATCAAGGTGGTCGGTCCCGAGGGGATCGAGTTGGTGGTCGATCTTCGCAGGGCCGACGAGGGCACGATTGCCCGTGACCTCTCCGAGCTGTTCCTGCAGGTCGGCGCCGCCGCGGCAGCCAAGGGCGCTGGCGTCGTTTTCCTGCTCGACGAGGTCCAGTTCGCCGATGAGATCGAGTATCGCTCCGTCATCACCGCGCTCCACCGCGCGACCCAGAAGAACATGCCGATCACGCTCGCGGCCGCGGGCCTGCCGCAGATCCAGCGGCTGACCGGTGAGGCACGCTCCTACGCCGAGCGGTTGTTCAGCTTTCCCGTGATCGCGAACCTGTCAGAGACCGATGCGACGGCGGCGCTCGTCGAACCTGCTCGCCAGCAGGATGTCGACTACGAGCCGGAAGCCGTCGACCTCGCACTGTCGTGGACCGGCGGCTATCCCTTCTACATCCAGCAGCTCGGCAAGCACGCATGGAACCTCGCTGGCCGCGCGCCGATCACGGCCGCCGACGTCGAGGCGGCGACGCCGGCCGCCCAGACGGCGCTCGACACGAGCATCTACGAGGTTCGCATCCAGCGAGCGACCGATCAGGAGCGTCGCTACATGCGGGCGATGGCCGAACTGGGAGCGGGGCCCTACAAGTCCGGTGACGTCGCGGCGAAGCTCGGCCGCAAGACCTCGGAGGTCTCGATGATCCGTCAGCGACTGCTCGACAAGGGACTTGTCTATGCGACCGAGGACTACGGCTACGTGGACTTCACGGTGCCGCGCTTCGGGGAGTTCATGGCTCGGCACATGCCGTACCGAGCTCCGAGGGTGCAGCGCAGACCCAAGCACGCAACCTGAGCTGCCGACTCGTCTCCTACGGAACCGAAGGTCACAGGTCCGGACCCCGCCGCCGACCTCCGACCCGCTCCGCTACGCGGCAGGCGAGGGCGCACGGGGCGGTCCTCGGTTAGCCTCGCACCCTCCTGATGCGCATCTTCTCCGGAATCCAGCCCACCGGCCGCAAGCACCTGGGCAACTACATCGGCGCGATCTCCCAGTACGTGGAGGGGCAGGATCGCGGGGACCCGGCGATCTACTGCATCGTCAACCTCCACGCCACCACGGTCCCCTACGACCCCGCCGAGCTGCGCGAGCGGCTGTACGACACCACCGCGCTCCTGCTGGCCGCCGGGCTGGACCCCGCGCGGTGCGTGCTCTTCCGCCAGGGCGATGTCGCCGAGCACACCGAGCTCTGCTGGCTGCTGTACTCGGTGACCGCCCTGGGCGAGCTCAACCGCATGCACCAGTTCCGCGACAAGAGCGCCGCGCAGCGCGAGCTCGTCTCGGCCGGGGTGCTGGTCTATCCCGTCCTCCAGGCCGCCGACGTGCTGGTCTACCGCGCCGACGAGGTGCCGGTGGGGGAGGACCAGCGCGAGCACCTCGAGCTCACGCGTGACGTCGCGCGGCGCTTCAACACGCGCTTCGGTGACGTCCTCGTCGTCCCCGAGCACCGCATCCCGGCGGTGGGCGCGCGCATCATGGACCTCCAGGAGCCGACCCGGAAGATGTCGACGACGGTCGGCGCGGACTCCGGGAGGGTCTACGTGCTCGACGAGCCGGCCGCGATCCTCAAGAAGTTCCGCGCGGCGGTGACCGACTCGGGCTCGGAGGTGCTGCGGGCGCCCGACAAGCCGGGGGTCTCGAACCTCATCGAGGTGCTCGCGGCCGTGCGGGGGACCGGGCCCGAGGACGTGGAGCGGGACTTCGCGTCCGCGCGCTACGGGGAGCTCAAGACGGCCGTGGGGGAGGAGGTCGCCGCCCACCTCGCCCCGGTGCGCGAGCGCTACTCCGCGCTGCGGGCCGACGTGGAGGGGCTCGAGCGCGTCCTCGCCGAGGGAGCGGAGAAGGCGCGGGGGCTCGCCCGCCCGACCCTGGACGACGTCCGGGCGGCGATGGGGGTGGGTCCGCCCCGGCGGATAGCGTCCCGCTGAGGATGCGCGTCGCCGACTTGGAACTCGACCTCGAGGTCTTCTCCGGCCCGTTCGACCTGCTGCTCACGCTGGTCCTGCGCGAGGAGGTCGACCTGCTCGAGGTGGACCTCGCCGACATCGTCGTCTCCTACCTCGACGTGCTCGACGCCCGGGGGGAGCTCGACCTCGAGGTGGCGACGGAGTTCCTCGTGCTCATCGCCGCGCTGCTCGAGCTGAAGTCGCGGCTCATGCTGCCGGGCGAGGAGGCGCCGGAGCTCGAGGATCTCGACGCCATCGAGGCCGCCGAGGAGCTGCTCGCGCGGCTGCTGGACTCCCACCGCTACCGGGGCGCGGCCGGGTTCCTGGCCGCGCGGCTGGCGGCCGAGGGGGCGTCCTCGTTCCGCTCCGCGCCCCCGCCACCCGAGCTGCGCCGGCGGCGCCTGGAGGAGGCGCCCGCGGGGGTGTACCGCCCGGAGCTGCTCGGCCGCGCGCTCGGGGCGCTGGCCCAGGCGCCCCCTCCGCTCGACCTCCGCCACCTCGCCGATCCGCGCGTGTCGGTCTCCGAGCGGCTCGCCCACCTGCGCGCGCTGCTGCGCGGCGGCGCGTTCTCCTTCGACGAGGCGGTGGGGGGAGGGGACCGGATGACGGTCGCGGTGACGCTCTTCGCACTGCTCGAGCTCCACAAGCAGGGGGAGGCGACCTGGGAGCAGGTTGAGCCGTTCTCGCCGATCACCGTGCGCGGACCGGCGACGGCCGGGGCCGCGGGGGCGGCCCCTCTCGGAGGGCCCCCGCTCGCGGTGAGCGCGGTCTCGTGACCCTCGCCGCCGAGCTCGAGGCGCTGCTCTTCGTCTCGCCGGACCCGGTCGCGCTCGACGTGCTCGCGGCCGCCACCGAGCGCGAGCCCGAGGAGATCCGGGAGGCCCTCGAGGAGCTGCGCGCCGGGCTCGAGGGCCGCGGTCTCGTGCTGCGCGAGCTCGCCGGCGGCTGGACGCTCGCCACCCACCCCGCCGCCGAGGGCGCCCTGCGGCGGCTGCTCTCGCGCCCCCGGACTCCGCCGCTCTCGCCCGCCCAGGCCGAGACGCTCGCCATCGTCGCCTACCTCCAGCCCGTCTCGCGCCCGGAGATCGCGCGCATCCGCGGGGTCAACGCGGAGTCGGCCGCCGCGACGCTGCTCGAGCGGGGGCTGATCGAGGAGGCCGGGCGCTCGCGCTTCGGCGCGGTGCTCTACCGCACCTCCGAGCTCTTCGAGCGGCTCTTCGGTCTGCGCAGCCTCGACGAGCTGCCCGACCCGGCGCAGTGGGATCCCTCCCCCGAGGAGGAGGCGAGCCTGCGCGACCGCCTGCTCCGCGCCGGCGACGGGCACCGCGCCGCGTAGGGCCAGGCGGCCCCGGCCGAAGCCAGCGGCGACGGCGATCCGGCGGCCTGGTGAGGTGCTCTACGTCAGACGCGCAGGTCGACGACTTCGATCTGCGCGCGCAGCGCGAGCAGCTCCGGGTCGCCGGTCAGCAACGGGGCACGGTGGCGCTGCGCGGTGGCGGCGGCGAACGCGTCGGCGTAGGAGATGCCGCCGGCCGCCTTGACGCGCGCGGCGGCGAGGACGAGCTGCTCGTCGGGGAGCTCGGCGCTGATCGTGGTGGCGAAGCGCCGCACGTCGGCCTGCGCCTCGGCGACGCCGATCGCGCGGCCGCGCACATAGGCGACCTCACCGAGGTTGACCCAGGAGGCGATGGCGCGGCCTGCTCGGCCTACCTCGGCGGCGACGCGATCGGCGGCGGGCTCGTTGTTGAACCACGAGACGATCGCCCAGGCGTCGAGGACGACCGTGCTCATGTCTTCCACTTACGCTCCTCGAGCTCGCTCTCGCGCCGCTTCTCGGTCGCCCAGTCCGCCATGCCGTCCGGTGGACCCCAGATCCCCCGGAAGTCCGTGAAGGTGAGTGGTCGCGCCCGCCGGATGCGGATCTCGGCGCCGACGAGCTCGACGTCGACCTCGTGCCCGGGCTCGAGGCCGATCTGATCGCGGATCGCCTTCGGTACGACGACCTGCCCCTTCGGCCCAACGCGGTACGTGGTCATACCCACGAGTCTAACCGGCCATGCGGTCCTGCCCGGGCGCGGCGTGGTCGGTCGTTCAGCCCGCGGCCTGAGCGGCGAGCTGACCGCAGGCAGCGGCGATGTCCCGCCCGCGCGTCAGTCGCACGGTCGCGCCGAGGCCGTGCTCCTCCAGGGCGGCGCGGAAGGCGTCGATCGCCGCGCGGCCCGAGCCCTCGTAGGGCGAGTCGGTCGGGTTGTAGGGGATGAGGTTGACCTTGAAGATCCGCCGGTCCAAGAGCGCGGCGAGGGCCACGGCCTGGGCGTAGGAGTCGTTGACGCCGGCGAGCATCACGTACTCGACGAAGACCATCCGCTTCTTGGCCTCCGCGAAGCGCGTGCAGGCGGCGATCACCTCGTCGAGCCCGTAGCGGTCGTTGACCGGCATGATCTCCGAGCGCAGGGCGTCCTCCGGGGCATGGAGGGACAGCGCGAGGCGGATGGGCAGCGGCTGCTCGCGCAGGGCGTCGATGCCCGGGACCCAGCCCACCGTGGAGATCGCCGTCCGGCGGGACGTGATGCCGAGGTCGGGCAGCTTCGCGGAGGCGGCGAGGACGGCATCGAGGTTCATCATCGGCTCGCCCATCCCCATGAACACGCAGTGGTCCAGGGTCTCCATCCGGCGGAAGTGCAGCGCCTGGTCGAGGATCTCCGACGCGGTGAGGTTGCGCCCGAACCGCATGGCGCCGGTCGCGCAGAACGTGCAGGTCAGCGGGCAGCCCGACTGGGAGGACAGGCAGAGCGACCGGCGCCCGTCGCGGTAGCGCATGAGCACGGCCTCGACCGGCCGTCCGTCGTGGGTGGTGAAGAGCGCCTTGACGGTGCCGTCGGAGGCGTGGGCCTCCTCCTCGAGGGTCAGCGAGGAGAAGGGGACCCGGGCCTCGAGCTCGGCGCGGAGCGCGGCCGGGAGGTCGGTCATGTCGCCGTAGCCCCGGGCGCCACGGGCGGCCCACGCCCACGCCTGGCGGCACCGGAACGCGGGCTGTCCGAGCGCGGTCAGCGTGGAGTGCAGGAGGGCGAGGTCCATGGGGCTGCGACCATCATGGCGTGCGCCTCGGGAAGTTCCTCGCCCATGCCGGGGCCGCGTCGCGGCGGGGCGCCGAGGAGCTCGTGTGGGCCGGCCGGGTGACCGTGGGCGGCGCGGTGGTGGAGGACCCCGCCCGCGATGTGGACGACGGGGACGTGGTCGCCCTCGACGCCGTCCGGGTCCGGGCCGAGTCGCTCGTGGCCTACGCGGTCCACAAGCCGCTCGGGGTGGTCTCCACCGCGAAGGACACCCACGGGCGCCCGACCGTGGTCGGGCTCGTGGACGACGGCCGCCGGCTCTACCCCGTGGGCCGCCTCGACGTCGACTCGACGGGGCTGATCCTCCTCACGAACGACGGGGCCCTGGCCCACCGGCTCACCCATCCCTCCTTCGGGGTCGCCAAGCGCTACGTGGCGCGGGTGACCCGCCCGCCCGTCCGCTCCCCCGCCCTCCAGCGCCTGCGCCAGGGGGTGAGGCTCGAGGACGGCAAGACCGCTCCCGCGGCCGTCAAGCGCCTCGCGGCCGACGTGATGGAGCTCGAGCTGCGCGAGGGGCGCAAGCGCCAGGTGCGGCGGATGTGCGAGGAGGTCGGCCATCCCGTCCGCGAGCTCACCCGCGTGAGCTTCGGGCCGCTGTCGCTCGGCCGGCTGCCGCTCGGTCGCGCCCGGAAGCTGAACCCGGGGGAGCTCACCGCCCTGCGGCGCGCCTCGGAGGCATATCGCTAGCATATGGTCGTGGCCCGGCGCCAAGCCCTGGTACAGCTCTCCGACGAGCTGCTCGCGGAGCTCGACGCGCGCGGAGCGCGCGAGGGCCGCTCGCGCTCTGCTGTGGTCCGGGACGCGGTCGAGGAGTATCTGGGCAGCGATCGCAGGGCCGAGATCGATCGCCTCCTCGTCGAGGGCTACACGCGCATCCCCCAGGAGGACATCTGGGGCGCCGAGCTCGCCCGTCGGATGATCGAGGAGGAGCCCTGGTGACGACGGCCGAGGTCTGGTGGGCCGAGCTTCCCGAGGCCGGACGGAGGCCGGCATGCGTCCTCACCCGGGCGGCGGCGATCCCCGTGCTCACCTCGATCCTCGTCGCGCCGGCGACACGCACGGTCCGCGGCATCCCCACCGAGGTGCTGCTCGACGAGGACGACGGCATGCCCTCACCCTGCGTCCTTGCCCTCGACAACCTCGCCACCGTCCCCAAGGCGCTGCTGACCGAGAGGATCACCGCGCTGTCGGTCGCCAAGCGCGACGAGCTCTGCCGCGCGCTGGCCCTGGCCACCGACTGCGCGTGACCGAGCGCCTGTTCGCCCTGCGCGGCGCCAACGCGGTGGAGGCCAACGAGCGCGACGCGATCCTCGCCGCCACGGACGCCCTCATCCGTGAGATCGTGGCCCGGAACGGCCTCGAGCCCGAGCGCGTGGTCTCCGCGCTGTTCACGCTGACCGCGGACCTCGACGCCGAGTTCCCCGCGGTCGCCGCCCGGCGGCTCGGCTTCGACGGGGTGCCGCTGCTGTGCGCCCGCGAGATCCCGGTTCCCGGCGCCCTGCCGCGGATCGTGCGCACGCTCGTGCACTACTACGCGGAGCCCGACCACGAGCCCCGCCACGTCTACCTCGGCGCCGCGCAGGCGCTGCGGGGGGACATCGCCTCGCGCGCAGTAGCCCGCTACTGGTAGTTGATCAGCAGCGGCGAGGGCTTGAGCCCCAGGGCCTCCCGGGGGGAGAAGATGTCCACGTCCTCGCGATAGAAGAGCTTGAAGCCGGGGTGGACGTCCCGCCGCCGGGGGGCGAGCTGGGCGTACTTGGCCTTTTTCACCTCCCGGCCCCCGAAGCCGTCCACGTTGATCGTCAACGCCAGGCCGGGCCGGTTTCGCAGGAGCGGGCGGTTCTGGACCATGTCCGACGTGAACTGGTGGATGACGAAGAGCTTCTGGGGCAGGCGGTTGCGCGCGACGAGCCGCGCGAGCCACGCCGAGACCTCGTTCACCTTGCCCGCGTCCGTGTGGCCGATGACCTGGCCCGGGATCTCCCCCGGGCCCAGCGACCACTCCGGGTCGAGCGCGAGCGAGACGTCGGGCTCGCGGAGCAGCGGCGCGAAGCGCTGGACCTCGGTGAGGAAGTCCGAGCGGCCGGGCTGCACGTCGATGATGAGCAGGCCGTGGACGCGGCGGATGGCCCGGAGGTAGCGGCGCGCGTCGCTCAGCGGGAGCTGGTTGCGGTAGAGCCCGCCGTCCCCGGCGGAGTTGGCCGCCACGGTGGCGATCAGCTCGAAGGCGGGGAAGACGCGGCGGCCCGGACGGGCGTAGGCGCGCGCCTGGCGGACCACGCGCCGCGCGGCCTGGGCGGGGGTGCCCTGGCCGAGGGTGCCCAGCGCGTCCGTCGTGGAGGTGCCGTAGAAGGCGACGACGCGGGTGTCCGGTGCCTCCGCTTTCGTCTTCGCCCGGCCCCGCGGGCGCGGCGCGAAGATCGTCCGCCCGCCGCCGGGGAGGGTGGGCGGCGGGCGTTCCACGCGACCGGACCCGGCGGCCCGGGCCCGGGCGCCCGGCCCGTCAGAACCGCCCCCGCCGTCGCCCGCGCCCACCGTGACGCCCACGCCGAAGGCGAGCACGGCCGCGCCGGCCAGCGCGGCGCGGCGCTTGCGTCGACGGTCGCGCTCGCGCCGCGCCTCGGCCCGGCGAGCGCGTGAACGCTCGACCGAAGCCTCCCAGCCGGGATCCGGATCCTCCGTCATGCCCTGCCATCATGACGGGAGATGGCCCTCGAGTTCGCCGAGCGCATCCGTCGCATCCCCGTCTACCCCGCCGCGGCGGGCTACGCCCTGGGGGGCGGGGTCGCTCTGCTCGCCTCCAACGAGTCGCCATTCGGGCCACTTCCCGAGGTGGTCGAGGCGGCGGCCCGGGCGGTCCGGGGCGCGAACCGGTACCCGGATCCCTCCGGCTCGGTGCTGCGCCGGGCACTGGGCGACCGCTTCGAGCTGCCCGCGAGCCGGATCGCCCTGGGCAACGGGTCCTGCGACGTACTGCTCGCCGCCGGGGAGGCGCTGCTCGAGCCCGGGGCGGAGATCGTCCACGCCTGGCCCTCCTTCTCCGTCTACCCGCACCTCGCCGCCGCCTCGGGCGCCCGGGCGGTCCAGGTCGGAGTCCGTGAGGACCACACCCACGATCTCGTGGCGATGGCCGCCGAGGTCACCGCGGCCACGCGGCTGCTCATCGTCTGCAACCCCAACAACCCGACCTCCACGGCGCTGCCCCACGCGGAGATCGCCGCGTTCCTGGAGGGGATCCCCCGCCACGTCGCGGTGATCCTCGACGAGGCCTACTGCGAGTTCTCCACCCTGGACGACCCCGACGCCACCCTGCCGCTGCTCCGGAGACATCCCAACCTCATGCTGCTGCGCACCTTCTCCAAGGTCCACGGGCTCGCCGCCCTGCGGGTGGGCTACGGGCTGTGCGGCTCCGAGGAGCTGCGCACGGCGGTCGATCAGGTGCGCCAGCCCTTCTTCTGCAACGCGGCCGCGCAGGCCGCGGCCACGGAGGCCCTGCGCCACCTCGACGCCGTCGAGGACCGGGTGACGAGGACTATCGCCGAGCGCCTCGGGCTCGAGGACGGCCTGCGGGCCATGGGGATCGAGCCCGCCGCCTCGCAGGCGAACTTCCTCTGGTTCGACCTCCCTGCCGCGGCCGAGGAGCGCGCGGTCGTCGCCGGCCTGGCCGAGCGGCGGGTCCTCGTCCGCGCCGGGGGTCCGCTCGGGCGCCCCGGCGCGCTACGGGTGACGGTGGGCACCCGGAGCGAGAATGGTCGCTTCTTGGCGGCCCTGTGCGAGGTCTGCTAGAACTCTTGTCGTGCGCTCGGGCCGCCAGACGTATCTCTGCGGTGGCCCCTCGGCGCGTGCCTGGCGATTTAGCTAGGCGTCCGGTCTCTTCCTGGCCGCCGTGGCGCGGCCGGACGCCAGTCCCACCCGCCGTGTCGTCCGTAACCCGGGAAGGAAGCTGAGGAAGTGCTGATCGTCATGAAGACCGACGCGACCGAGGAGCAGATCACGACCGTGGTGGCCCGCGTGGAGGACCGGGGCGCGCGCCCGCAGGTGTCCCGGGGTGAGGAGGTCACCGTAATCGGGGCCATCGGCGACCGCGAGCACGCGGAGCACCTGGACCTCGAGTCCTTCCCGGGGGTGGAGCGGGTCGTCCCCATCCTCAAGCCCTACAAGCTCGCCTCGAGCGAGATCCGCCACGGGGCGCGCTCGGTGCTGGAGATCGGCGGCCGGAAGGTGGGGGGGGCGAGCTTCGCGCTCATCGCCGGGCCGTGCACGGTGGAGGGCCGCGACCAGATCCTCGAGGCGGCCCACGCGGTACGCGCCGGCGGCGCGACCATGCTGCGCGGCGGCGCCTACAAGCCTCGCACCTCGCCCTACGCCTTCCAGGGCCTGGGGCAGGAGGGCCTGCGGCTGCTGGCCGAGGCCAAGGCGCAAACCGGCCTGCCGATCGTGACCGAGCTCATGGACGTCAACGACATCGAGCCGCTCGCCGAGGTCGCCGACGTGGTGCAGATCGGCGCGCGCAACATGCAGAACTACTCGCTGCTGTCGGAGGTCGGGCGCTCCAAGCTGCCCGTGCTGCTCAAGCGCGGGTTCTCGGCCACGCTCGAGGAGCTCCTGATGGCCTCGGAGTACATCCTCAAGGAGGGCAACCCGAACGTCATGCTCTGCGAGCGGGGGATCCGCACCTTTGAAACGGCGTACCGCTTCACGCTCGACATCATGGCGATCCCGGTGCTCAAGGAGCTCTCGCACCTGCCCGTCATCGTCGACCCGTCGCACGCGGCAGGCCGGCGCGACATCGTCGAGCCGCTCGCGCTCGCCGCCGCGGCGGCCGGCGCGGACGGGATCATCGTCGAGGTGCATCCCCAGCCCGAGGAGGCCATCTGCGACGGCCCGCAGCAGCTCGTGGCCGACGAGTTCGGCGCGTTCGCCGAGCGCGTGGCGCAGGCGGCGGCCGTGGCGGGCAAGGCCATATCCGCGCCCGTCTGATCCTCGGCGGCTGCGTGGGGCTCGCCGCGGCGAGCCTCGCGTTGCCCCGCGCGTTGTCGTTCGACGCGTGGTCGTGGCTCGTGTGGGGGCGCGAGCTGGGGCGGCTGGACCTGCACACGGTCGGGGGGCCGGCGTGGAAGCCGTTTCCGGCGCTCGTGGACGCGGTGCTCGCGCCGCTGGGGTCGGCGGCGCCGGCGCTGTGGCTGTTCGTCGTGCGTGTCGCGGCGCTGCTGGCGTTGGTGGTCGCCTTTCGTCTGGGGAAGCGGCTGGGGGGGACGGTCGGGGGCGTGGTGGCGGTGGTCGGCCTGGTCTTCGAGCGCGACGCCTTCTCGTCGGTGGGGCTGGGGACGTCGGAGTGGCTGTTGGGGCTGTTCGTCCTCGTTGCCGTGGAGAGGGCTCTCTCGGGGAGGGAGAGGCAGGGCTTCGTGGCGTTGTACGGCGCGGCCCTGCTGCGGCCCGAGGCGTGGGTGTTCCTGGCCGGGTTCGGGGCATGGCTTGTGTGGCGCGATCGGCGGGCGTGGTGGTGGGTGGTCGGCCTGGGGGCACTACTCCCCGTCGTCTGGTTCGGCGCGGATCTGTGGGGAGCTGGGGACCTCGGGCGCTCGTCGGCGCGGGCGAAGCTGCCCGACCGGACGAGCCTCCGGGGGCTGCCCGGGGCGGAGGAGCGGATCACGCCCGTGCTGCTCGAGGAGCTGATCCCGCCGGTGCTGGCGGGAGTGGTCCTGGCCCTGGCGCGCGGGGAGCGGATGGTGCGGTGGCTGGCGTGGGGCGGCCTCGCCTGGATCGCGCTCGACCTGCTGCTCGTGCTGGTGGGGGGCTACGCGGGGAGTGCGCGGTACTTCTTCGGGGCGTTCGCCGTGCTCGCGGTGGCGGCCGGCGGGGCGTGGGGGCGGGTGCTCGCGGGTCGGCCGCGGTGGGTGGTCGTCGGCGCCGTTCTCGTTCTGGCCTCGGCGGTCGGGCGGGCCATCGAGTGGGCGCCGGACGCGCGGTCGGTGGGACGCGCGGCCTCGCTGCGGGTCCATCTCATCGAAGGAGTGAGAGCGGCGGGGGGGCGCGGTCGCTTGCTCGGGTGCGGGCGGGTGGCGAGCCAGTCCGCGCAGGTGTCCCTGGTGGCGTGGACGCTCGACGTCCGGCTCGCCTCGCTGGCGACCCGAGCCGGCCCAGGCCCGGTCCTCCAGGCCGAGGGGACGGCCCGCCAGCCCGGCCTCGCCCCGCCCGTCGACCCCGCCCGCCCGACCTGGGCCCGAGCCGGGCCATGGCGGATCCGAGGCTGTCGCTGAGCGAGTGGTGATCTGGCACCGCATAGCGGAGTCAGATCACCACTCGCGACCGTAGGGTCCTTCGCGTGCGCGTCGCGGTCCTCGGAGTCGGCCTGATCGGGGGCTCGGTCGGCCTGGCGGCCGCCGCGCGGCTGGGCGCCGACGTCGCGGGCTGGGACCCGGACGCCGGGGCCCTCGCCCGGGCGGCGGAGAAGGGCGCGGTGGGCCACCGTTCTCCCTCCCTCGAAGAGGCTGTTCGCGGTGCGAACGCGGTGGTTGTAGCTGCACCGGTGGGAGTGCTCGCCGACGTCGTCGCCGCCGCTCTCGCCGCCAGCGACAACCAGGCCGTCGTCACCGACGTCGGCTCCACCAAGCGCGGGGTCGTCGCCGCCCACCCGCACCCCCGCTTCGTCGGCGGCCACCCCCTCGCGGGTGCCGAGACCGCCGGCGTCGAGCACGCCCGCGAGGACCTGTTCGACGGCGCCACCTGGTACCTCACGCCCACCGCGACCACCTCGGGTGTGCACTTCGAGCGGCTGCACCGCTTCGTCTCCGGCCTCGGCGCCCGACCCCAGGCGCTCGACGCCAACCGCCACGACGCCCTGCTCGCCGCCGTCTCGCACCTGCCCCACGTGCTGGCCAACGTCCTCGTGGCCCAGGCCGCGCAGGTCACCGCCGAGGACCCCGTCCCCGCCGCCGGCCCGAGCTTCCGCGACGCCACGCGCGTGGCCGGCGCCTCGAGCGCCATCTGGCGCGACATCTACCTCTCCAACGCTGACGTGCTCGTCGAGCGCATCGACGACACCGTGGCCCGACTCACCACCGTGCGCGACGCTCTCGCCGCCCGGGACGGGGAGCGCATCACGGCCTGGAACGACGGCGCCCGGGAGGACCGCCGCACCCTGCTCGAGGCCGGTCTCACCGGCGGCCCCGTCCACGAGCTGCGCATCCGCGTCTCGGACCGGCCCGGGGTCATCGCGTCGCTCGCCCTCGAGCTCGGCCGCGCCGGCGTCAACATCACCGACATGGCGCTCTACCCCGCCCCGGACGGCCGCTCGGGCTCCGTGGCGCTGTGGATCGCCGGCGACGCCCCCGCCGCCCGGGCGCAGGAGCTCGTCGGCGGCCTCGGCTTCACGGTGGCCCGCCCGTGAACACCACCTTCGCCCCCGCCGGGCCCCTGCGCGGCTCGGTCGCCCCCCCGGCCGACAAGTCGCTCTCGCACCGCGCCGCGCTGCTCGCGGCCATGAGCTCCGAGCCCGTGCGCATCGCCAACTACCTGGACGCCGCCGACACGAACTGCACGCTGGAGGCGCTGCGGATGCTCGGCGCCGTCGTCGACGAGCAGCCCGACGAGCTCATCGTGCGCGGCACCGGCCTGCGCCACCCCGTCGAGCCCCCCCTGGGCATCGACGTGGGCAACGCGGGGACGCTCATGCGCCTGCTGCCGGGCTGGCTCGCCCAGCTTCCGGGCACGACCTGGCGCTTCGACGGCGACGAGTCCATCCGCCGGCGTCCGGTCGACCGCATCGCCGCCCCGCTCGAGGCCATGGGCGCGATCGTCGAGGCGACGGACGGCCGCTTCGCGCCCTTCGTCGTCCACGGCGCCCCCCTGCGCGGGATCGATTACACGCTGCCCGTGGCCTCCGCCCAGGTGAAGTCCTGCGTCCTGCTCGCCGGGCTCACCGTCGAGGAGCCGGTGGTCGTCCGCGAACCGATCCCCAGCCGCGACCACACGGAGCGCATGCTCGGCCGCGCCGGGGTGCCCGTCCTCCGTCGCGGGAGCGCCGTCGAGGTCCGTTGCGTGGACGGGCTCGAGCTCGCCGGCGAGCGCATCCCCGGCGACCTCTCCTCCGCCGCCTTTCTCATCGCCGCGGCGCTGCTCGTCCGCGGCTCCCGGATCGTCCTGCGCGACGTGGGCGTGAACTGGACGCGCACGGGGTTCCTGCGGATCGTGGAGCGGATGGGCGGGATCGTCCTCGGCGACCTCGAGCCCGTGGGTGAGCACGGCCTCGACGAGCCGGTGAGCGACCTCGACGTGACCGCGGGCCCGCTCGACGCCACGGAGGTGACCGCCGACGAGGTCCCCCTGGCGATCGACGAGCTCCCGCTGGTCGCCCTGCTCGGGTGCTTCGCGGAGGGGACGACGGTGGTGCGCGGCGCCGCGGAGCTGCGCCTCAAGGAGTCCGACCGCATCAGCTCGGTGGTCGAGGGCCTCCGCGGCCTGGGCGCCGACATCGAGGCCACGGACGACGGGTTCGTCGTCCGCGGGGACGGCGGGCTGGAGGGCGGCGTCCTCGAGGCGCGCGGCGACCATCGCCTGGCGCTGCTCGGGGCCGTCGCCGGGCTGGCCTCGCGCTCGGGGGTCGAGGTCATCGGCGCCGAGGCGGCGAGGGTCTCCTACCCCGGCTTCGCCGAGGACGTGGCAAGCCTCGTGGGCCCATGGTGATCGCCATCGACGGGCCCGCGGGGGCGGGGAAGTCGGGCGTGGCCCGGGGGGTCGCCGCCGCGCTCGGCTTCACCTACCTCGACACGGGAGCGATGTACCGCGCCGTCGGGCTCGCCGCGCGCGAGCGGGGCGTCGGCCCCGGACAGGCGGCCCGCGCAGCGCGGATCGAGCTCGGGGACGCCGTCCGGCTCGACGGCCGGGACGTCTCGGCGGAGATCCGCACCCCGCAGACCTCCGAGGACGCCTCGCGCGCCGCGGCCGATCCCGAGGTCCGCGCCGCGCTCGTGGCTCGCCAGCGGGAGATCCTCGCGAGCGGCGGTGACTGGGTCGCCGAGGGCCGGGACATCGCCACGGTCGTCGCGCCCGGCGCCGAGCTCAAGGTCTTCCTCACCGCGTCGCCCGAGGAGCGCGCCCGGCGGCGGGCGGCGGACCTCGGGGCGGACCCGGCGGAGGTCCTCGCCGACCTCGCCGCCCGGGACGCGCGCGACGAGGGCCACGGCCGGACGACCTCCGTCGCCGCCCCCGGCGCCGTCACCCTCGACACCACGGGGCTGTCGCTCGCGGAGGTCGTCGGAGAGGTCGTGGCGATGCTCAAGCCACGATCGGCAAGATGATGGGGTGATCGGAAAGGTTGCCGTCGTCGGCTATCCCAATGTCGGCAAGTCCTCGCTGGTCAACCGCCTCGCCGGTTCGCGGGAGGCGGTCGTCCACGAGACCTCGGGCATCACGCGCGACCGCAAGGAGATCCGCGCGGAGTGGAACGGCCGGGAGTTCGCCCTCATCGACACGGGCGGCGTCGACCAGGCCGACCCGGGCGACATGGCGCGGCTCATCCGCGAGCAGGTCCGCGCCGCGCTCGCCGACGCCCGGGTGGTGGTCCTCGTCGTGGACGCCCGCGCCGGCCTGCGCCCCGGCGATGCCGAGATGGCCGAGGAGCTGCGCCGGTCGCCGCTGCCCGTCCTCGTGGCCGCGAACAAGTGCGATTCTGTGCGCGACCTGCCCCTGGCGGCCGAGTTCCACGGTCTCGGCCTCGGTGAGCCGCACGCCGTCTCCGCCGCCCAGGGCCTGGGCACGGGCGACCTGCTCGACGCCGTGGTGGCGCTCCTCGGAGACCAGACCGACGACGACGAGGACGACGAGCAGGTGCGCCTGGCGATCATCGGCCGGCCCAACGTGGGCAAGTCCTCGCTGGTCAACCGCTTCCTCGGCGAGGAGCGGGTCATCGTCTCGGAGGTGGCGGGGACGACCCGCGACGCCATCGACCTCCCGCTCGAGTTCGAGGGCCGGCGGCTCGTCATCGTCGACACCGCGGGGATGCGCCGTCAGTCCAAGGTGGGGGAGTCCGTCGAGTACTACACCGCGCTGCGCTCCCAGCGGGCGGCCGAGCGGGCCGACGTCGCCCTCGTGGTCTGCGACGCGAGCGACGGCGTCACCGCCCAGGACCTGCGCGTCGGCGAGCTGGCGATGCGCGCCGGGTGCGCGACCGCGCTCGTGCTCAACAAGTGGGATGTCGGAGGAGCCGACGTGGATCTCGACTTCGAGCGCGCGAAGGCGATGCAGAAGCTCCGCCTCCGCCCCAAGGTCCACACCGCGTCGGCGACGACCGGCCGCGGTATCCGGCGGCTGCTCCAGGAGGCGATCGCGCTGGGCGACCGGACCTCGCACCGCATCCCCACCCCGCGCCTGAACCGCTTCCTCTCCGAGCTCGTGGCCACCCGCCAGCCCCCGGCCAAGCAGGGCCACCGGCTCAAGCTCATCTTCATGAGCCAGACCCAGGAGCGACCGCCGCGCTTCTCGGTGCAGGTCAACTCGCGCAACCGGGTGACCCGCGACTACGCGTACTTCCTCGAGAACCGGCTGCGCAGTGACTTCGGGATGGAGGGGGTGCCGCTCATCATCGACTTCGTGGAGCGCTCCGAGCGGCGGATCGGGTCCCCACCCAACCGGTCCGAGCGCCGGGCGCGGAGCCGATGAGGCACCCCCGCACACGCGCGGCGATCCTCTCCGGGGTGCTGGTCCTCGTGGTCGCGCTGGCGGAGGGGCTCCTCGCGCCGGGCGGCGACGACGCGGCGCCGGCCGGCGCCGCGAAGCTCGTCCCCGCCTCCGCGCTCATCTACGTCCACGCGCTGACCGGCTCCAAACGCCCGGGCACGCAGCGCGCCCTGCGCCTGGCCCGGCGCTTCCCCGCCTTCGCGCGAGCCCAGACCGCGGCCGAGGCCGCCCTGGGGCGCTTCGGGCGCGGGACGGGCGTCGACTTCGCCCGGGACGTGCGGCCGTGGCTCGGTGAGGAGGCGGCGGCCGCGCTGGTGGGGGTGTCCCCCACGCGGGCCGCGAGCGTCATCGTCCTCGCCGTCTCCGATCGGGCCGGAGCGCGCGAGTTCCTCCAGCGCCTCGGGCGCCCCCGGGGGGCCCAGCGCTACCGGGGCGTGCGCCTCGAGCTCTTCGGGACGCAGTCCTACGCGTTCTCGGGCTCCTGGCTGCTGCTGGGACCCCCGGACGCGGTGCGGGCCGCCCTCGACGCCCAGGCGGGGAGCCGGCGGGCGCTCGCCGACGACCCGGTGTTCAGCCGCGCCGAGGACGGCGCCCCCGGCGATCGCGTCGCCGACGTCTACGCCACGGCGGGCGGGGTCCGGCGGCTGCTCACGCCCCGCGGCGGGGCGCTCGGGTTCGCGGGTGCGTCGCTTGACCAGCCGGGGCTCCAGGGCGTCGCGCTCTCCCTGACCGCCCACGACGCCACCGCGTCGCTGCGCGTCCACTGGGCGCTGTCCGGCGGGCCGGGCGTCCCCGGTGGGCTACCGCTCTCCGTGTTCGACGAGACCCTGCCCCAGACGCTCCCCGGGCCGGTCAGCGCCCTGGTCGACGTCGCCGGCCTGAACCGCGCCCTGCCCGGCCTCGTCGGGAGCCTGTTGCCGCGTCGACTGCTCGCGCGCCTCGCGGCGGCGGGTCTCGACCTCGGCGCGGACGTCGCGCCGCTGCTGGCGGGCGAGGCCGCGCTCGCGGTCTACGCCCGGCCCCAGGGGCCCGCCGTCCTGCTCGTCGCCCGGGTGCGCTCGGAGGCTCGCGCCCGGGAGGCCCTCGCGCGCCTGCAGGGGCCGCTCATCTCCCTCGTCGCCCCCGGAGCCGAGGCCGCCGGGGTCTCGCCGACGTTCACCCAGCGGCGCCTGCCCGGGCTCACCGCCTACGGCCTGCGCCTCGGTCCCGGGGTGGAGCTCGACTACGCGGTGGGGGGTGGCCGCGTCGCGCTCACCACGGACTTCGGCCTGCTCCGGGCGCTCGCGCGCACGGACGCCCGAGCCGACCAGCAGCCGCTGTTCGAGGAAACCGTCGGTCCGCGAGCTCCCCGTTCCGCGGCGGTGGCGTTCGCCGACCTCAAGGCGCTCCTCCTCGCCGCCAAACGCTCGGGGCTCGCGGCGGATCCCCGGTATGCCGCGCTCGCGCGCGACCTCGGGCCGATCCGGGCCGTCGGCTTCCGGGCGGCCGGTGGGCAGCGCGATTCCCGCGCGGAGATCACACTGTCGATCCCGTGAGCGCGCTGTCCGAATCGGTCGCCCAGGACTGGATCGGAACGGAGGTCCCCCTCTGATCCTCCCCCCGCGCCGTGACCCGTGGGGGCGCGACCTCGCGGGTCGGCTCCACGAGCTGACATTCACGAGCGCCGTCCTGCGGGACAACCCGTTGGGCGATCCGGCGTCGCGGCCCCTGCTCGTCTACACGCCCCCGGGCTGGCCGGACGATGGCCCCTACCCGGCGGTGTGGAGCCTCCAGGGGCTGACCGGGCAGGCTCCGCAGTGGCGCGAGCGCAGCGCCTTCCAGACGTCCTTCCCCGAGGACGTCGACCGGCTCATCGCCGCCGGGGAGTGCCCGCCGGTGGTCGTCCCGATGCCCGACGCGTGGACGGCGTACGGCGGGTCGCAGTTCATCGACTCGGCGGGGACCGGGCGCTACGCGACGTATCTGTGCGACGAGCTCGTCCCCTGGGTGGACGAGCGGTTCGCCACCATCCCCGCGTCCTCGGGCCGCGCCGTCCAGGGGAAGTCCTCGGGCGGCTACGGCGCGCTCGTGCTGGCGATGCTGCGCCCCGACGTCTGGGGCGCACTGGGGGACGTGGCCGGCGATGCGGGGTTCGAGTACGCCTACCTCCCCGAGCTTCCCGCGACCTGGGCGATGCTCCACGAGCACGGGAGCATCGAGGCCTTCTGGGCGTGGATGCTCGAGCAGCCCCGGCCCTCCCCGGCGGCGATGTCCGCGATCAACACGATCGCCATGAGCGCCTGCTACTCCCCGGGGCCCGACGGCCGCCCCGAGTTGCCCTTCGAGCTCGTCGACGGCTCGTTGCGCGAGGACGTCTGGGCGCGGTGGCTGGCGTGGGACCCGGTGCGGATGCTGCCCCATCACCTCGAGGCCCTGCGCGGGCTGCGCGGGATCTCGCTCGAGTGTGGGCTCCAGGACGAATACAACCTCCACGTCGGCACGGCGATGCTCCACCGCCGGCTCGAGGAGGCCGGAGTCCCCCATCGCTTCGAGCTCTTCGCGGGCGGCCACGGTCATATCGGGCACCGCTACGCGCCGCTCGTGGCCTGGCTCGCCGAGCGCCTGACGGCGGGGCCGGGCTGACCCGCGGCACGGGTGGCGGCGGGGGCCTCGCCGCCACCCCGCATCGCCCGGTCCACGCGGCCGCCGGTCTGCTATCTGAGAGGCGTTGACCGCGAGCATCGCCCGGATCGAGCCGCTCACGACCGCCCGGGCGGTCCGCGGGCCCTACGACTACCGGCTCGGCGCGCTCGGGGATGGGGTGGTGGTGGGCACGCGCGTCGAGGTTCCGTTCGGGGGGCGACGGGTCCCGGGGGTGGTGACCGGCCTGGCCGAGGCCTCCGACGTGCCGCCCGAGAAGCTCGCCGAGCCCTTCGGGGTGCTCGCGCCGGGGATCCCGCCCGACCTGGTGGAGCTCGCGCTGTGGATGGCCGACGAGTACTGCTCGACGCCGGCGCGGGCGCTCGCGCTCGTCGCGCCGCCGGCGGGCCGGGGGGCGAAGCTCGGGCTCGTCGCCGTGAGGACGGGAAAGCCCGCGCAGGGAAGGCTCACGCCGGCCCAGGAGGGACTGCTGACGGCGCTGGGGGGTGGCCCGCGCCGCGCGGCGGAGCTCCCGGGGGGCGCGGCGGCGCTGCGCCGGCTGGAGGCGCGCGGGCTGGTCGCGCTCGAGCGCCGTGAGCTGCCGCGACGCCCGCCGGCCCCGTCCCTCGGCGCCGCGCCCGCCCCGGCCGCATTGACGGCCGCCCAGGCGGCGGCGCTCACGGCGCTGGAGGCCGAGAAGGCGGGGACGTTCCTCCTGCACGGCGTCACCGGCTCGGGGAAGACCGAGGTCTACCTGCGGGCCGCGGCGCGGGCGCTCGCGCGCGACCAGGGGGTGATCGTCCTCGTGCCGGAGATCGCCCTGACCCCCCAGGCGGTGAGCCGCTTCAGCTCGCGGCTGGGCGACACCGTCGCCGTCCTGCACTCGGGCCTCCCGGACGGGGAGCGCTTCGACGAGTGGCAGCGGCTGGCCCGGGGGGAGGCGCGGGTCTGCGTGGGCCCGCGCTCGGCGGTCTTCGCTCCCGTGCGCGACCTCGGGCTCGTGGTCGTCGACGAGGAGCACGAGGGCTCCTACAAGCACGAGGGCGACCCGCGCTACGACGCGCGCACCGTCGCCGCGTGGCGCGCCGCGCGCGCGGGGGCCGCCCTGGTCGTGGGCTCGGCGACGCCGCGGCCGGAGAGCGCGCACGCGCTGCGGCGGCTCGTCCTGCCCCGCCGGGTGGACGACCGGCCGCTGCCGCCCGTCGAGATCCTCGACATGCGCGGAGCAGGCACGCCGCTGCACCCGGAGGCCCGCGCCGCCCTGGGGGACGCCCGCAAGGCGATCGTCCTGCTCAACCGTCGCGGCTGGTCGAACTTCCTGTCCTGCCGGACTTGTGGGCACGTGTGGGAGTGCCCGCAGTGCGACGTCGCGCTCGTCCTGCACCGGGCCGCGGGGCGGCTGGCCTGCCACCACTGCGGCCACGCCGAGCCCGCGCCGCGGCGCTGCGAGGAGTGCGGGGGCGTGTCGGTGGCGCGCCACGGGGCGGGGACCGAGCGGCTGGAGGCGGAGCTGGGCGCGGCGCTCGACGTGCCCGTCTTCCGGCTCGACGCCGGGGTGGCCGCCGACGCGGTGCTCGGCGCCTTCGGGCGGGCGGAGACCGGGGTGCTCGTGGGGACCCAGGTCGTCGCCAAGGGCCACGACTTCCCCGACGTGGAGCTCGGGCTCGTCGTCGACGCGGACGCCACCCTGCGCTTCCCGGACTTCCGCGCCGAGGAGCGCACGTTCTCGCTCGTCACGCAGCTCGCGGGGCGGGCGGGCCGCGGGCCGCGGGGCGGCCGGGTGCTCGTGCAGACGATCGCCCCCGAGGCCCCGGCAATCGCCTTCGCCGCCCACCACGACGCCGACGGCTTCCTCGCGCTCGAGCTCGCCCGCCGGCGGGTGCTGCGCTACCCGCCCTGGGCGAGCCTCATCCGCGTGGTGTGCGGAGCGCCCGACGCGGCGACGGCGCTCGCGGCGACCGAAGCGCTGCGCGCGCGGATCGCTCCGGTCGGAGCCCAGGTTCTCGGGCCCGCGCCGCTCTTCCGCCTGCGCGGCCGGGAGCGCTCCCAGCTCGTGGTCAAGGCCGAGGACCGCCGGGCGGCGATCGCCGCCGTGGACGGCGCCGTGCGCACCGTCGCGGGGACGCGGGAGGGCCGGGCGGCGAGCATCTCGGTGGACGTCGATCCGGTCTGAGCCGGGCGTAGAGTCTCCTGCCGATGGCCGAGGAGCAGCTCGAGCAGCCCGAGGAGACCGAGGAGGAGCCTCCCCGCCTCGACCCGGAGACCGCTGCGCGCCGTCAGGCGGCCCTGGCGCGCATCCGCCAATGGGGTGATCCGTCCCTCACCACGCCCGCCCGTCCCGTCGAGGACTTCGACGACGACCTGCGGACCGAGGTCGACGAGATGGGACAACTGATGCGGGACGCCCTCGGCGTGGGGCTGGCCGCCACGCAGCTCGGCCGCCTGCGGCGCCTGCTCGTCTACCGGCCGGGGCCCGAGGCCGACGCCGTCGCCCTCGTCAACCCCCAGCTCGAGTGGCGCGGGTCAGAGGAGGAGGCCGCCGAGGAGGGGTGCCTCTCCCTCGCCGGGGTGCTGGTGGACGTCGAGCGCCCGGTGTACGTCCGGGTGCGGGCGCGCGATGCCCGGGGCGAGCCGCTGCTCATCGAGGCCTCGGGCTTCGAGGCCCGGGTGATCCAGCACGAGATGGACCACCTCGACGGGGTGCTCATCCTCGACCGCATCCCACGCCCCGCCCGCAAGGAGGCCCTCCGCGCCCTGCGCGAGGCGACGCTGGCGCGCGAGAGCCGCGCCGCTTGAGGACCGTCTTCCTCGGCACGTCGGATTTCGCGGTCACGGTTCTCGACGCCCTGGTGGCCTCGGCGCACGCGGTGGCGCTGGTGGTCACGCGCCCCGCTCGGCCGCGGGGCCGGGGCCGGCGGCTCGCCCCGCCGCCCGTGGCCGACGCCGCCCGCGAGCACGGGATCGAGGTGCTCGCGCCCGAGCGTCTCGACGCGGCGGGGGACGCGATCGCCGCCGCCCGTCCGGACGCGCTCTCGTTGTGCGCCTACGGCGCGATCGTCCGCGAGCCCCTGCTCTCGGCGTGGGAGATCTTCAACGTCCATCCCTCGCTGCTGCCGCGCTGGCGGGGAGCGGCGCCCGTGGAGCGCGCGCTCCTCGCGGGCGACGAGGAGACGGGGGTGTCGATCATGCGCCTCGTCGCCGAGCTCGACGCCGGGCCCGTCGCCCTCGCGGGCCACGAGGCGATCGGCCCGGAGGACACCTACGGGACGCTCTCACCGCGGCTCGCGACGCTCGGGGGCGAGCTGCTCGTCCGGGCGCTGGCGGAGCGCCCGGCGTGGCGCGAGCAGCTCTCCGAGGGGGTGGCCTACGCCGAGAAGATCGGGGCGGAGGACCGCGAGCTACGCCCGGCCGAGGAGGACGCCGCGGCACTCGACCGGCGCGTCCGCGCGCTCACGCCGCACATCGGCGCGTGGGTCGCGCTCGACGGCGAGCGCCTCGGCGTCCGCGCCGCCCGCCCCGCGCCGGCCGGCCCCGCGCCGGGGGAGCTCGACGGGGCGCGACTCGGCACGACCGACGGCGCCCTGGACCTGCTCGAGGTCCAGCCGCCCGGTAAGCGCCCGATGGCCGCCGCCGACTGGCTGCGCGGCCGGCGCTAGGACTCCCCCATGGCGCACTCCTACGACCGACGAGATGCCCACCCCCCGGGCCTCGGGGGGGCGAGCTCGCTCCTCGTGGCCTTCGTCGAGGACGTCGACGAGCACTGCGCCTGGGCGCAGGCCGCGGGCGCCACGATCCTCATGGAGCCCGAGGACCGGCCGTGGGGGCTGCGCCAGTACATCGCGCAAGACCTCGACGGCCACCGCTGGGAGTTCTCGCAGTTCCTGCGTCACGTCCCACCGCAGGAGTGGGGCGCGACGCTCGCGGAGCCGGGCTGAGGCGCCGCTCCTCGAGCGCGCCGCGGCGGTTCGCGCCGCGTCAGTAGGCGAAGAGCTCGACCCGGTAGCCGTCGGGGTCGGTCACCTGCACGCGGACGAAGCCGCCGTCGTCCTGCCATTCGGTCTCGGGTACCCCCGCGGCGCGCAGCCGCGCTCGCCCGGTACGCACGAGATCCCCGGCCCTCACCCGGTAGCCGAAGTGGTTCGTCCGGGGAAGGTGCGCCGCCGGCGGCGGGCCCTCGGAGAGGGCCAGGAGGGACCCGTCCTCGTCGGCGAGGATGAGCAGATGCGCATCGTCGTGGACTCGGGCGGTGAGGCCGAAGTGCGCGCCGTAGAACGCGGCGGAGCGCTCCCGGTCGCTCACGGTCAGCGCGACGTGGTTGAGCGGCATGGGCCAGACCGTAGGCGCTCGGAAGTCGCCGAGTGGAGATCTGGCGACGCATACGGTGGGTGGATCGCCACTCGCCCCCGTGATCCGGCTCGCGCTGTCGCGCTGCGCGTCGTACGGCGCGTCGCCGAGGAGGGCGCCTACGCCGACCGGGCGCTCCACGCCGAGGCGCGCCGGGCGGGCCTGGCGGGGCGGGACCTCGCCTTCGCGACCCGGCTCGCCTACGGAGCGGTCCAGCGACGGCGGACGCTCGACGCATGGGCCGAGGAGCTGGCCGGCCGGCCCGTCGCGCGCCTCGAGCCGGTCGTGCGGGCGGCGGTCGAGCTCGGTCTGCTCCAGGTCGGCTTCCTCGACGGCGTCGCGCCCCACGCCGCCGTCCACGAGACGGTCGAGCTCGTCAAGGGCGACTCGCCGCGCGGGGCGAAGCTCCTCAACGCCGTGCTGCGCCGGGCGGCCCGCGAGGGGAGGCCCGAGCTCGGAGACGGCACCGCGCGCGAGGCGGCGCTCGCCCATTCCGTCCCGGACTGGCTCGCCGAGCTCTGGTTCGAGCAGCTCGGTCCGGAGGAGGCGCGGGCGCTCCTGCGCACGGTCAACGAGCCCCCCGAGCAGGCCCTGCGCGTCAACCCGCTGCGCCCGCTCGATCTCTCCGGCATCCCGGCCCATCCCGACCCCGACCTGCCCGAGGCGCTCGTGCTCGACGGGCCGTGGGACGCGTGGGCGTCCGCCGAGTGGCAGCACGGCGCGGTCTTCCCCCAGTCCCGGGCCTCGATGCGCGTGGCCCGCACGCTCGCGCCCCGGCCCGGGGAGCGCGTGCTCGACCTCTGCGCCGCGCCCGGCGGCAAGACGACGCACCTCGCGGCGCTCATGGGCGACGCGGGCGAGGTCGTGGCCGTGGAGCACAACCCCTCCCGGGCGCGCGCACTGCGGGAGAACGTCGCGCGGGCCGGGGCGACGTGCGTCCGCATCCTCGAGGCCGATGCGCGCGACCAGGTCGTCGGAGCCGGTTTCGACCGCGTGCTCGTCGACCCGCCGTGCACGGGACTCGGCACCCTGGGCTCCCGGCCCGACCTGCGCTGGCGCGCCGATCCCGCGCGGATCGGGGAGCTGGCCGCCCTGCAGGACGAGATCCTCCGCGCCGGGGAGCGCGCCCTGGCTCCCGGCGGGACGCTCGTCTACTCCGTCTGCACGCTCTCGCGCGCCGAGGAGCCCGAGCGCCCCTGGGCGTCCACGCGGCGCATCCTCCCGCACCGCGATCAGACCGAGGGGTTCTTCGTCGGGTGCCTGGCCTAGGCTTCGCCCGGATGGCCGACCCCGTCTGGAGCCCCGGGCCACCGTGTCCGAGCTGCCGCGAGCCGTGGCTGCGGCCCACGAACATGCCGGGGCGCTACCGCTGCGTGAACTGCCTCGGGCGCTTCGAGCTCGTCTCCGTGTGCCCGAACTGCGGCGAGCACTCGACGATCGTCAGAATGTCCTCCACGGCGATCATGACCTGCAACCATTGCCAGGGCTCCATGCTCCAGACCGTATGACCGAGCTCGCCGCCTCCATCCTCGCCGCCCACCCGGCCCGGCTCGAGGGCGAGGTCGCCACGGTCCTCGACGCCGGTGCCCGCTGGATCCACGTCGACGTCATGGACGGGCACTTCGTCCCCGCCCTCTCGATGGGGCCGCAGATCGTCAAGGGGCTCGCCGACCAGGTGCACGACGCCGGCGCGGTTCTCGACGTCCACCTGATGATCGAGCGCCCCGAGCGCCACGTGGAGGCCTTCGCGGAGGCGGGGGCGGATGTGATCACCGTCCACGTCGAGGCCACCCCGCACGCCCACTACGCCCTCCAGGCCATCGGCGCGGCGGGCTGCCGCCCCGGCCTCGCCCTCTGCCCGGCCACGCCGGCCGAGGCGGTGTCCGAGCTGCTCGACCTCATCGGCCTCGTCCTGTGCATGACGGTGAACCCGGGGTGGGGCGGCCAGCCCTTCATCCCGCACTCGCTGGACAAGCTCCGGCGCCTGCGCGAGCTCATCGGCCCCGAGCTCCCGCTCGAGGTCGACGGCGGCATCGATGCCGAGACGGCCGGCCCCTGCGCCGCCGCGGGCGCGACCCACTTCGTGGCCGGGACGGCGGTCTTCGGATCCGATGACGCCGCCGGGGCGGTCCGGGCGATCCTCGCCGCGGCCGGCGAGTGATCTGGCGCCCGCTTCATCCGCATCGAAACCGATCGCATCAGGGTTAACCAGGGTCATCGTGCTTCGTCGCACCCTGCTCGTCCTCGTCCTCGTCCTCGCCGCCCTCGTCCTCCCGGCGGCGACCCGTGCCGCCGTGCCGCGCGGGTGGGTCGGGGTGATGGCCGACGGCGAGCTGCTCGAGCAGCCCAAGCTCCTCGATCCCGAGCTCGGGCGCATGAGCTCGGTGGGCGTGAGCAGCCTCCGCGCGACGCTCCGGTGGAACCTCACGGGTCCGCTGCGCCAAGTGCCGCCCCGACTTCCGCAGGTTCGACCGGATCGTCCTCGGCACCGCCCGGCGCCGACGCGGCGGACCTGGGCGCGTTCCTGCGCCTGGCCGTCCGGCGCTACGGCCCGGACGGGGTGCTCTGGCAGCAGCACCCGGAGGTCATCCCGGTCCCCATCCGCACCTGGCAGGTCTGGAACGAGCCCGATCACGAGCTCTACATGCCCCATACGCAGAACTGGCCCGCGCGCTACGTGGAGCTGCTCAAGGCCGCCGCGCAGGGCATCCGGGCCGAGGACACGGGCGCCAAGGTGATGCTGGCGGGCTTCGCCGGCCAGGCGTGGATCCACCTCGACTGGGTCTACCGCAACGGCGCCCGCCCCTGGTTCGACGTCGCCGCCGTCCACCCCTACACGAGGGACGTGGCGGACGTCGTGCGGATCGTCCGCAACATGCGCGACACCATGCGGCGGTGGGGCGACGCGCGTAAGCCGGTGGCCCTGACGGAGCTGGGATGGACGGGCGCGCGGGGGCACACGCGACTGCCCTCGTGGTGCTCGTTCTGCCTCACCGAGCCCCAGGCGGCGAGCTCGCTGCGGAAGGTGCTCCCACTTCTGGCTCGTGAGCGCCGGCGCCTGGTCATCTCGGGCGTCTACGTCTACACCTGGATGTCGGCCTACCAGCACGGGTTGTGGGACTACGCGGGCCTGCGCGTCTACCGGCACGGTCGGGCGACCTCCGCTCCCTCCTATTTCGCCTTCCTGGCCGCGCTGCGCTCGCTGCGCTGAGCGTCGGGGGTCTAGACGACGCGTCCGACCGGGGCGGGGTTCCCGCCGTTCGGGGACGGCGGCGTCGTGAGCGGCTCGACGATGTCGGCGCCCGCCGGCCCGACGATCGGCTCGCCCGAGATCCGGCGGTAGAGCGCCGAGAGCAGCGCGCAGAGGATGGCGGCGGCGCCGAAGTAGCCGACCTCGACGCGCATGAGCAGGTCGGGCATGACCGGCGCCGCGACCCAGCCCAGGAAGAGCACGGCCACGAGCGCCCACGCCGCGGCGGCCTGGGCGGAGTGCCGGCGCGCCAGCGCGGCCTGGTTCAGCGTGCCGGCCACCAGGTGGAAGCCCATGCCGAGCCCGACGAGCGTCAGGCCGAGGCGGGCGTACTCGCCGCCCGGGCCGAACACGGCGTGCATCACCGTCGGCCCCACGGCGAGGAGCGAGAGGCTCACCGCTCCGGCGAAGGCCGTCACCAGCCCGACCGTGGCGCGGATGACCTTCTTCTCGTCGCCACCCCCCGCGATGTAGGGCAGCAGCGTGGTCTGGATGGCCTGGAAGAGCACGAGCGGGGCCCGGGTGATGAGCAGGACGTTGAACACGTAGCCCGCGAGGGCGCCCTCCGAAGCCGGGGTGACGACCTCGGTGACGATGACCGGGGCGTTGATCATCGCCTGCTCGGCGAGCTGGATGGCGAGCACCGCCCCGGCGAACTTTGCCGCGTGCCGGCGGCGCAGCCGCGGCACCCCGGAGTCGGGCGCCCGCTGCGACGCGATGCCCCAGGGCACCACGGCGAGGGAGAGCAGCGGCGCGGCGGCGATGCCGAAGGCCACGGCCACCTGGCCGTGCGATACGCCGAGGGCGACCGCGAGCACGAACAGGAAGCGCGAGGTCGACTCGAGCGTGACGAGCCCCGAGTACAGCTCGAAGCGCCCGTGCCCGGCCAGCCAGCCCCGCGCGAAGTACGACGCCGCGTAGGCCATCACCGCGATGAGGAGGATCAGGTAGAGCCCGCTCGAGCCGTCGAAGGCGTCGTCCTGGATCTTGTGCCGGAAGGCGATGGCCAGGCCGAGGAAGATCAGGGCGAACAGGCCCTGGATGGCCAGCGGCGTCTTGAGGCTCGGAGCGCCGCCGCGCTCGGCGATCGTGCGCGAGAGCAGCTGCTCGATCGGCCGGTAGATGACCGTGACGATGATGAACGCCATCGACCACAGCAGCGCGACGCGCTTGTAGGCCACGGGCTCCAGCGAGTGCGAGGCCAGCGCGAAGAACGCGAACGTGATGAGCCCGCTCAGCCCGACGCCGAGCCCGAGGACCTTCGCCCCGACGCGGTAGGAACGCTTCCTCATGTGGCGGGCCATCCGAGGATCTGCGGGGTCGCGCGGCGCAGGTAGATCTTCTGGATCACGAGCTTCACCCGCGCGGCGAGGCTAGCGGTCGCCCCGGTCAACGGCGTTCGGCCGCAACTCTGACCGTGTCCTAGAGTTGAGGACGTGATGACCCGCGCCCCTCTCTCGCTCCTCGCCGCCGTCAGCCTCGCCGCCGGGGCTCCCGTCGCCGCCGACGCCCGCCCCCAGATGCGCTCCGTCTTCCAGGACGACTGCCTGCTCGTGCAGCTCACCGGCGACCGGCACTGCCAACGACCCGCGGCGCGCGAGAAGGCGCTGACCACGATGAAGGAGCTGGGCGCCGACACCATCCGCATCACCATCGTCCGCGACAAGCTCCGCGACTTCGGATTCGGGAACTTCGACGCCGCGGTGAACGGGACGGTGGCTCGCAGGATGGAGCCCTTCATCTCCCTGACCGACCGCAAGCGGATCCCCACGACGAAGGACTTCGGGCGGTTCGTGCGCACGACGGTCGAGCACTATCACCAGGTCCACCTCTGGTCTCTGCTCAACGAGCCGAACCTCCGGTACTTCCTCGGCATCGAGAGCAAGCGCAACGCCACGGCGCGCGACTGGCGCGGGCTGTTCGTCGCCGGCCAGAAGGCCCTGCGCGCCGTGCCCGGGCATCGCCACGACAAGGTGCTCCTCGGCGAGCTCGCCCCCCGAGCCACGGCGAACCACGGCACCGCGGAGGGTCCGCTCTTCTTCGTCCGCGAGTTCTTCTGCCTCGACAAGAAGCTCCGCCCCTACACGGGCCGCGCGGCGCGCAGCCGAGGCTGCCGGAGCTTCAAGCGGGTGACCGCGGACGGCTTCGCGATCCACCCCTACACGAACGCCGCGATCGCGCCCCCGAACTTCAGGGACCCGGGTGACGGCGTCTCCGTCGCGACCATCGGCGGCCTCTCCAGGATCCTCGACGCGGCCGCCCGCCGCGGGCGGACGAACCGGATGAACGTCTGGGACACCGAGATGGGCTTCCAGTCCAACCCGCCCGACCGTCGCGCCCCGTCGCCCGCGAAGCAGGCCGAGTACGTCAACTGGTCGGACTGGATCCAGTACCGCAACCCCCGGGTCGTCGCGGTCAGCCAGTACGAGCTCGACGATGCCAAGGCCCGCCCGGAGTACAACACCGGGCTGCGGTACTACAGCGGCAAGCGCAAGCCGCTCTTCTACGCCTACCGCCTCGGAATCTTCCCGACCAAATCCGGCCGCGGCTTCGTCCGGGTGTGGGCGCAGGCGCGCCCCGGTGGCGCGCAGACCGTCACCTTCCGGCGCCAGGCCGGCGGGAGGGGCCCGTTCCGGAAGGTCGCCACGAAGCGGACGAACGCGAGCGGCTACGTCGAGCCGCGGCTCCGCGGCGGCCCGCGCGACCACTGGCGGGTGACGACGAGGAACGGCTTCACCAGCCGCACCGCCGCCGTCCACTGAGCGCGGCGGGGGGTGCAGGGCGGGCGCCGTGCCTTTCTCGGGTCCTCTGCGCGAGCACTACGAGCGCGATTACTCCCGGGGGGCGGCGAGGAGGGCCGCCGCTTCGCCGCCTGGCGGGAGCTGAGCGCCGGGCCAAGGTCGACCACGTCCTAGCCGCCGGCTCCTCGACGCCGCTACGACGGCGCGCGGCTGCCCTGGGAGGATGGGACGTGGGACGTGGGCGTCGTCTCCCACGTGCTCGAGCACGTGTACGACCCGGTCGGCCTGCTCCGCGAGACCGCGCGGGTTTGTGGGACGGTCGTCCTCGAGACCCCGCTCGAGGCCAACGTCTCGGCGCGGCGCGCCGCCAAGCGCCACCACGCCGAGGAGATCGGGCACCTCCACGCCTTCTCGCGCACGAGCGCCCGGGGGCTCGTCGTGCGCGCCGGCCTCGAGCTCCTCGGCGAGCTGACCGACCCGCCGGGGCGCGACGTGCACCGCTGGACCTCGGGCCCGGGACGGGGGGACGCGAAGTGGCTCGTCCGCGCCGCCCTCCACGCCGCGTCACCGACGCTCGCCGCGCGGCTCTTCACGTTGCACTGGACGGCCGCGTGCCGGCGGTGAACGCCCGGGGCCTCCATATCCTCTGTGAGCGGCATGCCCGCGTCCGCCGATCGTCGCCATCTCGCCCGGACGATCGAGCTCGCCGAGCAGGGCCGGGGGCGCGTCTCCCCGAACCCGCTCGTGGGTGCGGTCATCGCCGGGGCCGACGGGGAGGTCCTCAGCGAGGGCTGGCATTCGGCGTTCGGGGCGCCGCACGCGGAGGCCGAGGCGCTCGCCGCGGCCAGCGGGCGCGATCTCGCGGCCGCGACGCTCTACGTCTCCCTGGAGCCGTGCTGTCATGAGGGCAAGACGCCGCCGTGCACGGAGGCGATCCTCGCCGCCGGCATCCGTCGCGTGGTGGTCGCCTCCGACGACCCGACGGAGAAGGCGGCGGGACGCGGCCTGGGGATCCTGCGCGACGAGGGCGTGCGCGTCGAGGTGGTCGACGGTGACCTCGCCCATCGCGCGCGGCTGCTCAACCAGCCCTTCCGCAAGCACGCGCGCAGGGGCCGTCCCTGGGTGCTCTTCAAGTCCGCCATGACGCTCGACGGGAAGGTCGCCACCGCCGCCGGCGACTCCAGGTGGATCTCCGGCGAGGAGTCCCGCCGCCGGGTCCACGGCTGGCGCTCGGAGCTCGACGCCGTCGCCGTGGGGATCGGGACCGCGCTCGCCGATGATCCGCAGCTCACCGCGCGAGATGTCCCCACCCACCGCCAGCATCAGCCCCGGCGGGTCGTCTTCGACTCCACCGCACGGCTTCCGCTCACCTCCAAGCTCGTGGCCGACGCCTCCGAGGTGCCGCTCACCGTGGTCGTCTCCCGCGCCGCGCACCGGACCGCCATGGAGGCGCTGGAGGCCGCGGGCGTGGAGGTCCTCGTGGCCACGGGCGGCAACGACCCGGCCCACGTCTGCTCCGCGCTGGATCAGTTGGCCGCCCAGGGGGTCACGTCCGTCCTGCTCGAGGGCGGGCCGCGCCTGGCCGGGGCGTTCCTCGACGCGGGGGAGGTGGACGAGATCCGCCTCTTCCTCGCCCCGCTGCTGATCGGTGGCAAGCAGGGCCGCGACCCGCTGGAGGGCATGGGCGTGGAGACGATCGCCGCGGCCCCGCGCGCCCTCTCGCTGGGCTGCGAGTCCGTGGGGGAGGACCTGCTCATCACCGCTCGTCTGCGGGAGCACTAGGGCATGTTCACCGGGCTCGTCCAGGACCGGGGGGAGGTCGCGGCGCTGGCCGACGGGCGGCTGGAGGTCCGCACGCGCCTCGCCGCCGAGCTCGCCACGGGGGACTCCGTGGCGGTCAACGGGGTCTGCCTCACGGCCACGTCGATCGACGGCGGCGGCTTCCGGGCCGACGTCATGGAGGAGACGCTGCGCCGCTCCTCGCTCGGCGCCGTCGCACCCGGGGACGCCGTGAACCTCGAGCTGCCCCTGCGGCCGTCCGATCGCCTGGGCGGGCACGTCGTCCAGGGCCACGTCGACGGGGTGGGGGAGGTCCGGGAGATCCGCGCAGAGGGCTTCGCGCGCTGGATCGAGATCGCCGCGCCGCCGGAGGTCCTCCGCTACGTCGTGTCCAAGGGCTCCATCGCCGTCGACGGGGTCTCGCTCACGGTCGCGGCGCTCGCTGACGATGCCTTCGCCGTGTCGCTCATCCCCGAGACGCTCGAGCGGACGAATCTCGGCCGTGTGACCAACGGCACACGGGTGAACCTGGAGGTGGACGTGCTCGCCAGGTACGTTGAGCGGTTGTTGCCGCGATGAAGCCCTTCGCCCCCATCGAGGACGCCCTCGAGGACGTCCGCCAGGGCCGCATGGTCGTCGTCTGCGACGACGAGGACCGCGAGAACGAGGGCGACCTCACCCTCGCCGCCCAGTTCGCCACCCCGGAGGCGATCAACTTCATGGCCATGCACGGCCGCGGGCTCATCTGCCTCGCGCTCACCCCCGAGCGCTGCGACGAGCTCGGCCTCGACCTCATGGCGGCCAAGAACGAGACGAAGTTCGAGACCGCGTTCACGGTGGCCATCGAGGCCCGTGAGGGCGTGACGACCGGCATCTCCGCGCACGACCGCGCGCGGACGATCCAGGTGGCGATCGACCCGCGCTCCACCCCGCGGGACATCGTGCAGCCCGGCCACATCTTCCCCCTGAAGGCGAAGTCCGGGGGCGTCCTGGAGCGCACGGGGCAGACCGAGGCGGCAGTCGACCTCGCCCGCCTGGCCGGCCTGAACCCCGCGGGCGTGATCTGCGAGGTGATGAACGACGACGGGACGATGGCCCGGATTTCCGACCTCGCGGCCTACTGCGAGCGCCACGGGCTGAAGATGATCACCGTCGCCGATCTCATCGCCTACCGGCGGCGCCACGACAAGCTCGTGGAGCGGATCGTCTCCACCGCGATGCCCACGGCGTTCGGGGAGTTCACCGCGGTCGGCTACCGCTCGCTGGTCGACGACAAGCACCACGTGGCGATGGTCAAGGGCGACGTCGCGGGCTACTCCGACGTGCTCGTCCGCGTCCACTCCGAGTGCCTGACCGGCGACGTCTTCCACTCCCTGCGCTGCGACTGCGGCGAGCAGCTCGACTCCGCGCTGGCGATGATCGAGCAGGAGGGGCGCGGCGTGCTGCTCTACCTCTCCCAGGAGGGCCGCGGGATCGGCCTGCTGAACAAGCTCCGGGCCTACAAGCTCCAGGAGGCGGGCTTCGACACCGTCGACGCGAACCTCGAGCTCGGCCTGCCCGCCGACCTGCGCGACTACGGGATCGGCGCCCAGATCCTCGCCGACCTCGGCCTCTCCTCGATCCGCATCCTCACGAACAACCCGAAGAAGATCGTGGGCCTCGAGGGCTACGGGCTCTCCGTCGCCCAGCAGATCCCCATCCAGTCCGTCCCCAACCCGCACAACGAGGCCTACCTGCGGGCCAAGAAGGAGCGGATGGGCCACACGCTGCACCATCAGGGCCTGCCGCTCGACGAGGAGATGCTCCGCGAGGAGCGTTCGTGAGGTTCGCGCTCTGCGTGGGGCGCTTCTACCCGGACCTCGCGGAGCTGCTCGAAGCCGGCGCCCGGCGCGCCCTGGAGGGCCACGAGTGCGACGTCTACGACGTGCCCGGGGCCTTCGAGCTGGCCCTGGCGGCCAAGCTCTGCGCGCAGTCCGGGCGCTACGACGGGATCGTGTGCCTCGGCACGGTGATCCGCGGCGAGACCGACCACTACGACTGGGTCTGCGGTGAGACCGCGCGCGGGATCGGGTCCGTCGCGCTGGAGACCGAGGTGCCGTGCGGGTTCGGGGTCCTGACCGTCGACACCCACGCGCAGGCACTTGCCCGCGCCGGGGACGGCAAGCGCGACACAGGCGCCCACGCGGCGGAGGCGGTGCTCGCGCTGGTGGAGGTCAGGCGGCGAGCAGCGCCCGCGCGACCGTCTTCCTGATCGGCGAGTCGAGCTGGGAGACGCGGCTCTCCGCGACGCCGACACGGTCGCCCACCGCGCGCGTCATCAACGCCCTCAGCCCTCCGGGTGGCCCTTGGCCTTGCCGGTTTTCTCCTTCCCGCCTGTGGTCCCGCCTCCGGCGGCGGCCTGGGCGGCGGCGAGCTCGGCCTGCACGGTCGATCGGCTGTTGTCGATGCGCAGGCGGTCCTGGAGGATCGGAACCGCCTCCGCCGGCTGCCCGGCGAGACGCAGCGCGCGTCCGAGGTCGAAGAGCGCGTAGGCGTAGGTGAGGCAGTCGGCCGCGGGCTGGAGGCACTCGTCGGTGGAGCGGCCGGTCGCGCGCGCGGCCTGCTGGAGGACGGGGACCGCACCGGCGGGGTCGCTGGCCAGCAGGGCGTGGCCCCGCGCCTCGAGCGCCGACGCCGAGCCGGAGGTCGTGGGCGTGGTGGTGGTGGTCGTGGGGGAGGTCGCCGGCGGGGCGGTGGGCGTCGTCGTCCCAGGGGTGGTCGATGTCGGGACCGAGCGGGACTGCCTGTGCGTGGGGGTGGAGCGCCCGGCCTGATTTCCCGGCGTCGTGGTACTGGCTCCATCCCCGCCGGAGAGCAGCACGGCGGCGACGGCGGCGCCGAGCGCGAGGGCGCCGAGCAGGACCAGGAGCGGAGCGCGGCGTGAGCGGCGGCGCTCGGGCGGGGGCGCCGGCGCCGCCACGGCCGGTGCCGGGCGGGGACGCAGGGGGATCGTCCGCGTCGTCGGCGGCTCCGGCCGCGGTGCCGGCGGGGGCGCCGGCGCCTGTCCCAGCGCCCGCTCGAGCGCCATCACGAACGCGGTGCACGTGGGCCAGCGCTCCCCGGGATCCTTGGCCAGCGCCCGGGAGAGCACAGGGTCGACCGCCGGCGGGAGGTCGCCCCTCACCTCCGACGCGCGCGGCGGCTCGGCCTCCAGGTGCTGCCGGGCCTGGGCGGCGACGTTCTCGGCACCGAAGGGACGACGGCCCGTCAGCAACTCGAAGGCGACGATCCCCAGCGAGTAGCAGTCGCTGGCCGGGGTGGCGGGCTCACCCTTGACCTGCTCGGGGGAGAGGTAGGCGGCGGTGCCGATGAGCTGGCCCGAGGTGGTCATCGTGTCCTCGGTGGCGATGCGGGCGATCCCGAAGTCGCCGACGTGCAGGTGCCCGGCCGCGTCGAGCAGGAGGTTCGCGGGCTTGACGTCACGATGGACCACGCCGTGCTCGTGGCCGAAGTCCAGCGCGCTCGCGGCCTCCTCGAGCCAGTCCAGGATCTCGTCGATCTCCATCCCGCCCCCGCCGCCCGCCCGCAGGCGGTCGGCGAGCGTCCCGCCCGCCATGCGCTCCATCACGATGAACGCGCGGCCGTCGTGCTCCCCGACGTCGAAGACGGTGACGACGTTGGGGTGGGAGGACAGCCGCGCCGCCGCCCGGGCCTCGCGCTGGAAGCGGCCGAGGTTCACGGGATCCTCCGCGAGGTGGGCGGAGAGGACCTTCACCGCCACCGTCCGCCCCAGCCGCTGGTCCTCGGCCTCCCATACGCCGGCCATCCCGCCGTTGGCGAGGTGACCGCGCAGCTTGTAGCGGTCGGGGAGCGAGATCACCCCCCTATAGTGGCGACCCGATGTCGAAGGTGTGCCACTCCTGCGGCAAGGGCCCCGCGTTCGGGAACTCCCGGAGCCACTCCATGGTCGCCACCAAGCGCCGCTTCGAGCCGAACCTCCAGAAGGTCCGCATCGACCTCTCCGGCACGCCGCGCCGGGTGTACGTCTGCACCCGCTGCCTCAAGGCCGGCAAGGTCACCAAGGCCGCCTGAGTCCCGCCCGAGGCCACCGTTAGTCTCGGCGGGTCGTGACCGACCCCAGCCTCGTCCGCTTCCGCGTCGTCGTCCAGGGCGCCCTCGCCGCGCTCGAGGCCCGCCGCGAGGAGGTCAACCTCCTCAACGTGTTCCCCGTCGCCGACGGCGACACGGGGGACAACATGGCGCTCACCCTGCGAGCGGTGCTCGTCGAGCTCGACCGGCTCGCGGAGCTCGGCGAGGTGGACGAGATCGGACGCGACGAGATCGTCCGCTGCGTCGCGCGCGCGGCGCTGCTCGGCGCCCGGGGCAACTCGGGCGTGATCCTCTCCCAGCTCATCCGCGGCGCCGCGGAAGAGCTCATCTCCCGCCCCGGCGAGCTCGTCGACCCGGTGCTCGTCGGCGCGGCGATGGCCCGCGCGGCCGACCAGGCCTACGGCTCGGTCCGCTCGCCGGCGGAGGGGACGATCCTCACCGTCGTGCGCGAGATGGCCGTGCGGGTGGCCTCGGTCCTGGCCCACATGGACGAGCCGCGCCTCGATCCCTCCGCGTCGGACGACCATCAGGACGCCCTGCTCGCGCGCGTGCTCGAACAGGCCGTGTCCGCCGGGGAGGCCTCCGTCGAGCGCGGCCCCGACCTGCTGCCCGTCCTGCGCGAGGCGGGCGTCGTCGACGCCGGCGGCTACGGCCTGCTCGTCGTCTTCTCGGGGATCGTCGCCGCCCTGCGCGGGACCGTTCCTCCGCCGCTCGCCCACCATGCGCCGGCGCGGGTCACCCATCCCCAGCACGAGTCCTCCACCCACCGCTACTGCGTGAACTTCGCGGTGACCGGCGAGCGGCTGGAGGCCCGGAGCGCGACGACGGCGCTCGAGGCCCTGGGCGACTCCGTGCTCGTGGTGGGGGACCCCACCACGCTCAAGGTCCACGTCCACACGGACGATCCCGACGCCGTCACCGGGATGTTCGCGGGCGCGGGGGACGTCTCCCACCTGGACGTCGCCGACATGCACGAGCAGGTCCGCGAGCGCGCGGCCCGGCTCGAGGGGCGCTGCGGAGCGCTGGGCGTGGTGGCCTCCCCCGGGATCGCCCGGCTCTTCGAGTCCTTCGGCGTGTTCGCGCTGGACGGGGGTCCGACGCTCAACCCCTCGACCTACGACCTCCTCGCGGCGATCCACACGGTGGGCGCGGAGGAGGTCGTGGTCCTGCCGAACTCGGCCAACGTCCTCATGGCCGCCGAGCGGGCCGCCGAGCTCTCGGACAAGGAGGTGCGGGTGGTGGCGACCCGCTCCCAGCAGGCTGGGCTCGCCGCCGCGTTCTCCCTCGTGCCCGGCCGGAGCGCCGAGGAGAACGCCCGCGCGATGGAGGAGACGCTCGAGTTCGTCCGCACCGGGGGGGTGGCGCCGGCGGCCCGCGACGACGGGCGCGGACGCTTCCGCACGGGCGAGGCGGTCGGCTACGTCGAGGAGGAGCTCGTGGCCTGGGGGGCGCCCGAGGTGGCGCTGCAAGAGGTGCTGTCGCGGCTCGGGGAGGGGGCCGAGCGGGTCACCGCCATCCGCGGCCACGAGGCGCCTCTCGACGACGACGCCGTCTCCGCCCTCGCTCCGGCGAGCGTCGAGGTGGAGTGCAAGGACGGCGGGCAGCCGAGCTGGTGGTGGCTGCTGTCGGCGGAGTAGTAGCCCTCCGGGGCTTCGCGGGAGACGGTCCCGCCCTCCCCGAGCCGGCGCTCGCGGCGCCGGTCCGCACGCCACGGCCGTCCGTCCTCGCCGCGCCGCTCGACGTACGGCCGGGCGCCCTCAAGGCGCTGGCGCATCTCGGAGTTCAGACGGTCGGCGAGTTGCTGGAGCATCTCCCTCATGACCGTCGCGAAGCCCGGGCCGTGGGAGATCTCGTCCTCGGCGAGATCGCGACCGTCGTCGTCGAGATCAAGTCCCTGTCCAGCGCTCCCGCTCGCGGGCGGGTCAGATCGCGGCAGACCGGAACCGGGGCGGACGGATCGGGTGTCGTCCGTCTGACCTTTTTCAACCAGCCATGGTTGCCGAAGCTCTATCCCTCCGGAGCCCGAGTGATGCTGCACGGGAAGTTGACCCGGCCGGGAGAGTTCAACCCGAGCAACCACGCCCGGACCAACGAGGCGGTGGCAGGAACCGTGGCGCACTACCCCGCCACCGAGGGGATCTCCTCGACGGAGATCCTGGCGCTCGTGCAGGCCCACGCGGCGGCGATCGCCGACGTGGTCGACCCCCTGCCTGCGCGCCTCGCGCTGCTCGATCGCCCTGGCGCGGTCCGGGCCGTCCACTTCCCCGCCGCCGTCGGCGACTTCGAGGGCGGCCGCCGGCGCCTGGCCTTCGAGGAGCTGCTCCTCCTCCAGCTCGCGCTGCGCCTCCGCCGTGCCCACCGCCGCGAGGCCGGGGCGGCGCTCGCCCTCGACGAGCCGCGGACGCTGACCGATCGGTGGGAGCGGGCGGCGCTGCCATTCGTGCCCACGGGCGACCAGGCCGCGGCCATGGCCGCGGTGGGCCACGACCTCGCCGAGGCCCGCCCGATGCAGCGGCTGCTCATGGGCGAGGTGGGATCGGGAAAGACCGTCGTGGCCCTCTTCGCCCTCCTGCGCGCGGTGGAGCACGGAGCGCAGGCGGCGTTCATGGCCCCTACGGAGACCCTGGCCGAGCAGCACTTCCGCACCGTTCAGGCCCTGCTCGGCGGCGAGTCGGTCCCCGTCGCCCTGCTCACGGGCTCCACTCCCACGGCGCGCCGCTCCGACGTGCTGGCCAAGCTCGCCTCGGGGGAGCTCGCGCTCGTGGTCGGCACCCACGCCCTCATCGAGGAGGCGGTGCGCTTCGCCCGGCTCGCGGTCGTGGTCGTGGACGAGCAGCACCGCTTCGGGGTCCGCCAGCGCGCGGCGCTCGACGCCAAGGCCCCAGCCGGCCTCCAGCCCCACGTCCTGCACATGACCGCGACGCCGATCCCCCGCACCCTCGCCCTCACGGCGTACGGGGACCTCGACGTGACCGCCCTGCACGAGCTCCCCGGTGGGCGCAAGCCCATCGCGACCTGGGTCGCGTCGAGCGATCGCGAGCGCACGCGCGCCTACGAGCGGATCCGCGAGGAGCTGCGCGCGGGGCGCCAGGCCTTCGTGGTCTGCCCGCTCGTGGCCGAGTCCGAGGCCCTCCAAGTCCGGGCCGCCGAGGCCGAGGCCGAGCGGCTGCGGGTCACGGAGCTCAAGGACTTCCGCGTCGTGCTGCTGCACGGCCAGATGCCCTCGCGTGAGAAGCAGGCGGCGATGGCGGAGTTCGCCGCCGGCGGTGCCGACGTCCTCGTGGCCACGTCGGTGATCGAGGTCGGCATCGACGTGCCCAACGCCACGGTGATGCTCGTGGAGGACGCCGAGCGCTACGGGATCTCCCAGCTCCACCAGCTCCGCGGGCGGGTGGGCCGTAGCGGGCACGCCTCGCTCTGCCTCCTGTTCGGCCCGCGCAACTCACGCCGCCTCCGCGCCCTGGCCGAGCACTCGGACGGCTTCGAGCTCGCCGAGATCGACCTCGAGCTGCGCGGCGAGGGGGAGCTCATCGGCGTGCGCCAGTCGGGCCTGGCCGCGTTCCGGGTGGCCCGCCTGCCCGAGGACGCGGATCTGCTCGACGCGGCCCAGAGCCTGGCCGCCGAGCTCCTCGCCACCGATCCGGGCCTGACCGAGCCCGAGCACGTACTGCTCGCCGATTCCCTGCGCGTCGCCCACGGAGACGAGGCGCTCACGCCGATCCCCGCGTGAGGCTGCGCGGCCCTCGGGCGCGGGCTCGGGCCCGTATCACGCGCGATACGTTAGGGCAGTGACCGACGTCTCCATCCGTGACCTACGCAACCACGGGGGCGAGGTCGTGGATCGCGTGGCCCGCGGCGAGGTCGTGCGCATCACCCGCTCGGGCCGGCCGGTGGCCGAGCTCCGGCCGCTTCCGCGCCCGGGCGTCACCGCCGAGGCGCTCGTGGAGGAGGCACGCCGCCTTCCCCCGATGGATCCCGACACTCTGCGGCACGATATCGACGCGCTGATCGATCCCACCCTGTGAGTGTCCGCGCCGGCCGCGGAGTGCTCGATACGAGCACGTTGATCGAACTGGAGAGGATCACCGATAGCTCCGTCCTCCCGGTCGAGGCCCTCATAACCGCCCTCACCCTGGCCGAGCTCTCCGGCGGCGTCGAAGGGGAGCGGGTCGAACCCGGTTTCGGCCTGCTGAAGACGCAGCTCTAGAACGCGACCGGGATGAGGATCGTCGCCGGGCGGTGGGGCGGGCGGCGGATCGCCGCGCCGCGCGGAGGCGCGACGCGCCCGACCAGCGACCGCGTGCGCGAGGCGGTCTTCTCCATCCTCGGCGATGTCGTGCCCGGCGCGCGCGTGCTCGACCTCTTCGCCGGCTCGGGAGCACTGGGGCTCGAGGCGCTGTCGCGGGGCGCGGCGGCGGCCGTGTTCGTGGACTCCGCTCCGGCCGCGGCCCGGGCCGTCCGTACGAACCTCGAGGCCCTCGGGGTGGACGCCGAGGTCGTCCGCGCGGATGCCGTCGTCGCGCTCCGCAGCGCGGCGCGGGCCGGTCACCAATACGATCTGGTCCTCCTCGACCCCCCTTATCGGCGGACGGCCGCGCTCGCGCCGGCGCTGGGCGCGGGCCTGAGCGCCGTCCTCGCCCCCGGCGCGCGCGTGGTGGCCGAGTCCGACCGCCGCGCCCCCCTCGACCTTCCCCTTCCCCTGCTCGACGAGCGCCGCTACGGCGACACCCTGATCCGCTTCCACTCCCCGTGAGCACCCCCCGCCACCGCACCGCGGTCTGCCCCGGGTCCTACGACCCGGTCACCTTCGGGCACATCGACGTCATCACCCGGGCCTCGGCCCTCTACGACGAGCTCGTGGTCGCCGTCGTCGACACCTCCGTGCGCAAGACCAAGCCGCTGTTCTCCGCGGCCGAGCGCATCGCGTTCATCGAGGAGGCCACCGCGCACCTTCCGAACGTCCGGGCCGAGCCCTTCGGGGTCCTCGTCGTCGACTTCGCCAAGCGGGTCGGGGCCACGGCGATCGTCAAGGGACTGCGCGCCATCTCGGACTTCGAGTACGAGCTCGAGATGGCCCAACTGAACTCCCTGCAGGCCGCCGACGTGGAGTCGGTGTACCTCATGTCCTCGCCCCAGTACAGTTTCCTCTCCTCCAGTGGGGTCAAGGAGCTCGCGATGTTCGGCGGCAAGATCGACGGCCTCGTCCCGGAGACCGTCGCCCGGCGGTTGCAGGAAGAGCTCTCCCGTTAGCGAATAGAAGGCGCGCCCATGGATGTCCTCGTCCTCATCGACAAGCTCGACGACCTTGTCCACAACGCCAAGCCGGTTCCGCTCACGGATCAAGTGCGCGTCGACAAGGAGGAGATCTACGACATCCTCGACCAGATGCGCGCGACGATCCCCGAGGAGATCAAGCAGGCGCGGTGGATCGTCAAGGAGCGCCAGGAGATGCTCGCGGAGGCCAAGCGCGAGGCGGAGCGGGTCGTCAAGGAGGCGCGCGAGAAGCAGACGCAGCTCATCGCGCAGGAGGAGGTCACGCGCCAGGCCGAGCGCGAGGCCGAGGACATCGTCGAGGATGCGCGCGCCCGCGAGCGGGAGATCCGCCTGGGCGCCGAGGACTACGCGGACGAGATCCTCAACACCCTCGAGGTGAACCTTTCGAAGTTCATCGCCGCCGTGCAGCGGGGCCGCGAGCGCCTGCAGGGCAAGGACGAGCCCGCCGAAGTCCGCTAGCGGCCCGCCCGCCCGACCGGCGGCGCGAGTGGCGATCTGCCTACCGTATACGTGGTCAGACCGCCAGTCGTCGGGTAAGCCGGCGCGGATGGCACGAATGGAGGTGCTCGACGCCGACATTACGACGCTGGGGGTGGACGCCATCGCGAACGCGGCGAACACCGAGCTGCGCCACGGCGGGGGCGTGGCGGGGGCCATCGCGCGCGCGGGTGGCCAGGCCGTGGACGCAGAGTCGCGCGAGAAGGCCCCGATCGGACTGGGCGAGGCGGTCGAGACCTCGGCCGGGGACCTGCCCTCGCGGTGGGTGATCCACGCCGCCACTATGGAGCTCGGCGGGCCGACATCAGCGGATGTGATCCGCCGCGCGACGGCGAGCACGCTGGCGCGGGCCGACGCGCTCGGCGCCCGGTCGCTCGCCCTCGTGGCCTTCGGGACGGGCGTCGGGGGCTTCCCGGTGGAGGACGCGGCGCGGATCGAGGTCGAGGAGGTCCGTCGGCACCTCGCGCAGGGCTCGGTGCTCGAGCGGATCGTGTTCGCCGTGCGCGGCGAGCGCGCACGCGACGTGTTCCAGCGGGAGGTCGATGCCGGATGATCCGTCGGCGGGTCGTCGTGCGCGGCGAGGTCCAGGGCGTGTTCTTCCGCGACGGTCTGCGCGAAGAGGCCGGGCGCCGCGGGATCGGGGGCTGGGTCCGCAACGCCGCGGACGGAAGCGTGGAGGCCGAGCTCGAGGGCAGGCCCGGGGACGTCGACGCCCTCGTGGCCTGGTGTCGCGAGGGATCCCCACCGGCGCGCGTGGACGACGTGCAGGTCGAGGAGCACGAGCCCACGGGCGAGGATGGCTTCGAGGTCCGTTAGGCCGCGGCGGTGAGCAGCGCGTCGATGTCGCCGAGCCGGGCGCGGACCCGGTCCTCGAGCGCCTCGACGCTGCCCCGCGCGCGCTCGATCGCGCCCGAGGCGTTGGTGAGCTCACGCTTGGCGTTACGCGCCTCGTCCAGGGCGCCGACGGCGCGCTCGACCTTGTCGCGCAGCGCCGTGGCGTCGAGCCCGTCGTCGCCGGCGCGGGCGAGCATCACGCGCCCCCGGGCGAGCTTGTAGGCGACTTCGAGGGCGAGCCGCGAGCCCTCCTCGGGATCGTAGGCGACCACGAGCTTGTCCCCGTTGAACTCCCGGAGCGCAGTGAGCTTCGCGGGGACCTCGTCCTCCGTGCGTACCACCAGCACCGCGTAGTCGGCCCCGCGCTGGGCCAGGGCGACGTCGAGGACCTCGATCGCCTTGGGGCGCGAGAGCCGCGAGTCCTTGACCTCGAAGACGACCCGTCCGCGGGCCGGGCCGCCGCAGCCGTCGAGCTCGACGACGACGTCCCCCTTCTTGCCGCCCGCGCCCGTGAAGTCGCCGACCGCGTCGCACACGTCGCCCTGACCGGAGGCGATCGCGTCGAGCGCGGCATAGACGGCCTCCTCGAAGGTCCGGCCCTTCGCCGTCCCCTTCTCGTGCGCGGCGGCGACCTCCACGAGGCGCTGCTTCTCGTCGCGCAGGCCCTGGAGCTCGCGCTGGAGGGCGGCCTGACGCTCGGCGAGCGTCTGAAGGTGGGTGTCCTGGCGGCGCGATTGCTCGGCGAGCTGCCCGATCACTCCGCGCTTGAAGTCCGCGAGCAGGCCGGAGTCCGATGCGAGCGAGCGCTGGAGCTCGCGCTGCGCCTCCCGGTTCGCCTGCTCGACGAGCGCCCGGACCTTGTGCTGCACGGCCGAGGAGGAGCCGTCGCCGAAGTGCTCGCCGAGGGCGCGTGAGAGTTGGCCGGTCTCGGGGGCGAAGATCGTGTCCAGCCGGGCGGTGAGTGACTCCGTGACCAGCCCGGCCCGCTCGGCGAACTGCCGGTCGACCTCCCGCGCCTGCTTCTCGAACTCCGCGCGCACGAAGTCGGTCTGCGCGACGGTCTGCTCGCGGTCGAGCACGCGCGCGCCGATCTCGATGGCGTCCACGACCACCCGCGCGGGGTCGTCCCCCGACCGCTCGCGGTCCTCCACAAGGCGCCGCGCGCACGGATCGGACACCACGAGGCTGTCGACGACGAGCCGGTCGCCGAGAGTGCGGACCTGCGGGCGGTGGAGGGGAGTGGCGGCGGCTTCCATGATTCCGACGTCGAACCGTAAGCCACCGACCTGACAGAACGAACGTCGTCGTCCGCCCGCAACCGCGGGGGGGCGAAGCACCCCTACGCTCACCCCCAGGATGTCCGCACTCGCCGAGGCCCTTGCCGACGCCGGCGGGGCGCGTGCCCCGCGGGAGCGCCACGCCCGGCTGCGTGCCCTCCTCGCGGCCGCCCTCGTGCGCGGGGAGGAAGAGCTCGCCAGGCCCCGGTCGGGCTACGGCGAGCCCGTCGAGGTGGTCCTCGCCGCGGGCCACGGCGTCCTGCTCGCCGCCGCACCCGTCCCCGCCTCCCTGAGAGCCGACCCCACGAGCACCACCGTCCGTGGGCTGACCCTCCTCTCCGGACTCGTCGAGGCGCTCGCCGTGGCCGCGGACGTCCCGCCGCCGGCGCGCGCCGCCGACCTCGCCCTGCGCGCCGCCGACGAGGACGGCTTCCTGGCGCTCTCGCTCCCGACCCGCCGTCCCGACGTCGAGCTCGCGGTGCTCGCCTTCGACGAGGCGGTCGGAAGGGTCGACCGCCTGCGTGCCGTGGCGCGCGCCGTTCCCGGCGCGCTCCTCGAGGCGACCGACTGGCGCGAGCCGATCGGCGCCGACCACCCGTTGCGCGCGGCCGAGGCGATCGCGCGCCTGGGCGGCCGCCTCGCCGAGCCCGGGACGATCGAGGCCCTCGACGACGCCCTGCCCGCCGTGCTCGGGCTCCACGACGCCGCCTCGCGCCCCCACGAGGACCCGGACCCCGCCCGCCGCGCCGCGCGGCGTATCGTGCAGCGCCTGGCGGGGATGGGCAAGTGGGGCGGCTACCACACGGCCTGGGACCATCTCGCCCGCGGCTTCCGCGGCAACGACCGTGAGCTCGCCTACGCGGTGGGCGAGGCGCTGCTGGCCGCCGGGCTGCTCGAGGAGAAACCGAGCGTCGGCCAGCGCCACGTGTTCCTCAACCCGCGCCGCGCGGGAGACATCCATCGACTGATGGAGGACGGCACGCTCCCGACGGGGCTCGTGCTGCCGTGATAAGGATGGGGCAATGCCCTCGCACCTGGAGCACCTGACCAACTCCGCCTGGGTGGCCCGGACGCTCCTGGGCGCCGGGATCGTCACGCCCACCCGCCCCGACCGCGCCGCGCGCCTGGCGCTGGCCATCGCGCGCTGGGGACCGACGCCCGCCGCGGGCTACGCCGTCGGAGCGATCCGCCACCCCGATCGTCTTGCGCTCGTCGATGAGCTCGGCACGCTCACCTTCGCCGAGCTGCACCGCCGCACCAACGGCCTGGCCCACGCGTTCGCCGCCGCGGGCGTGGGGGAGGGCGACCGGGTGGCGATCCTCTGCCGCAACCACCGCGGCTGGGTCGAGGGGACGGTCGCGCTCTCCAAGCTCGGCGCTCACGCGCTCTACCTGAACACGAGCTTCGCCGGCCCGCAGATCGAGGATGTCTGCGACCGGGAAGAGGCGGTGGCGATCGTCTTCGACGAGGAGTTCCGCAACCTCGTGGAGGGAGCGCTGGAGGACCGCACCCCCTTCGTGGCCTGGTTCGAGGGCAAGGAGAAGCCCGCCGACCCCGTCCTCGAGGACCTCATCGCCGAGGGGGACCCCTCCGACGTCTCCCCGCCCGACGAGAAGGGCCGCACGGTGATCCTCACGAGCGGCACCACCGGGACGCCGAAGGGCGCGGACCGCGGTCCCCCCGACACGCTCGACCCGGTCGCCTCGATCCTCTCGAAGATCCCGCTCAAGGCGCAGGAGACGACGATGATCGCGGCGCCCCTGTTCCACGCGTGGGGATTTGCGCACTGGACGCTCGGGCTCGCGCTGTCCTCCACGGTCGTGTTGCGCCGGAGGTTCGACCCCGAGGAGACGTTGTCGGTCGTCACGCAGCATCGCGCCACCGCCCTCGTCGTCGTACCCGTGATGCTCCAGCGGATCCTCGAGCTCCCGCCCGACGTGAGTGAGCGCTACGACCTCTCCCACCTGCGGACGATCCCCGTGTCGGGCTCCGCGCTGCCCGGGGAGCTGGCCACGGAGGTGATGGACCGCTTCGGGGACAAGCTCTACAACCTCTACGGGTCCACCGAGGTGGCGTGGGCGTCCATCGCGACGCCGGAGGACCTCCGCGCCGCTCCGGGAACCGCCGGCAGACCCCCGCGGGGGACGACGGTGAAGATCTACGCCACGGACTCGGACTCCGGGCTCCCGACGGGGGAGACGGGGCGGATCTTCGTCGGCAATCCGTTCCTGTTCGAGGGCTACACGGGCGGCGGCGGCAAGGAGGAGATCGACGGGCTGATGGCCACCGGCGACGTCGGTCACCTCGACGAGGACGGCCGCCTGTTCGTCGACGGCCGCGACGACGACATGATCGTCTCGGGCGGGGAGAACGTCTTCCCCGCGGAGGTGGAGGACTGCATCTCGAAGCTCTCCGGGGTCAAGGAGGTGGCGGTCATCGGCGTCGAGGACGAGGACTTCGGCCAGCGCCTGAAGGCCTTCGTGGTCGGCGACGTCTCCGCGGACGAGGTGAAGAGGACGGTCAAGGAGACCCTCGCGAGGTACAAGGTTCCCCGCGACGTCGAGCTCCTCGACGAGCTGCCGCGAAACGCGACGGGGAAGGTCCTGAAGCGCGAGCTCCGGGAGGACTCCGGCTCCGGCGCGGAGGACTAGGGCGCGAAGCGCGGCTTCAGCCGCCGCGGCTCGTGTGAGAGCGCGGCGGCCGCGAGCCCCAGCACCGCGAGGAGGACGTGCAGGACGTCGTCCTCGCTGTTGACCGGCAGGAACCCGAGGATGCTCCCGTGCGCGCCGAGGGCGATGCCCCAGACGGCCACCACCAGGTAGACGACCCCCAGCCCACCGGCGTAGGCCCGGGCCGGGTCCCGGCGGCCCGCGAGCGCGAGCCCGAGCGCGCCGGTCACGAGGTGCACGACGTTGTGCCAGCCGTTGACCGACAGGATCCCGAAGGCGTCGTCGACCTTCCCCGGCGCGCGGAAGTCGCCCGAGTAGAAGAAGCCGAGGACCCCGGCGGCGACCAGGGAGAGCCCGATGACGCGGGCGTAGAGCTGGGCGGGCGAACGGTCGGCCACGGGCGCGGCGGCGGAGGGTACCGTGGAGCGGCCATGGCGCCGAGGACGGATTCCTTCGACCTCGCGCGGCTCAAGCTCTCTTCGGGAGAGGGCCGCCGGCTCGACCTCGCCGCCCCCGTGGAGCCGCTGCGCTACGGCAACGCGGAGTACCGGGTGCAGCCCGACCCGGTCGGAGTGCGCGTCGACGTCTCGCGCACCACCCACCATGGCTGGGCGCTGCGCCTGCGCTTCTGCGCCCACCTCCAGGGTCCGTGCATGCGCTGCCTGGAGCCCGCGGTCCCGGAGATCGAGGTCGACGCCCGTGAGGTCGACCAGCCCGGCGCCGGCGACGACGAGTTCTCCTCGCCCTACGTCGCCGACGGTGAGCTCGACCTCCACGGCTGGGTCCGCGACGCGCTCGCCCTCGCGCTTCCGACCACGCTGCTCTGCCGCGCGGACTGCGCCGGGCTCTGCCCGCAGTGCGGCGCCGACCTGAACCTCGCCGGCGACGACCACTTCCACCCACGCGAGCCCGATCCCCGGTGGGCTGCGCTGCGAGAGCTCAAGCTGCCCGGCCAGTAGGCTGACTCCTCTCATGGCCGTCCCCAAGCAGAAGCAGTCCCACGCGCGCACGAGCAAGCGCCGCTCGGCCCACAAGCTCTCCGCCCCCGCGTTCAACGCCTGCCCGCACTGCCACGCCCCGCGCCGGCCTCATCGCGTCTGTCCGAACTGCGGCACGTACGCGGGGCGCGAGGTCGTCGCCCAGGCCCCGTTCGAGGCCGAGTAGGGCGGGCGGGAGCCGGTTTCCCGCGGCCCCGCCGCTCTTCGTGCCCACGGTCGCCGTCGACGCCAACGGGGCCGACCTCGGCCCCGGCGAGGTCGCCGCGGGCGCCGCGCTCGCCGCGGAGCAGGGGATCCGCATCCTGCTCTTCGGGCCCGCAGCGGAGCTGCGGGCGGCGGGGGAGCTGCCCGACGGGGTCGAGGTCCGCGACGCGCCCGTCTCGATCGCCAAGGCGCCCGACCCCGTCCACGCCGCGCGTCGCACGCCGGAGGCGTCCATCGTCCAGGCCGCACGGGCCGTCGGCGGTGGCGAGGCCGACGCCCTGGTCTCCGGCGGCTCCACGGGCTCGGCCCTGGCCGCCGGGCTCTTCCACTTCAAGCGGGCGCGGGGCATCTTCCGTCCCGCCCTCGCGCTGCCCGTCCCCATCCCCGGCGCGCCCGTCCTGCTGCTCGACGTCGGTGCGAACACCGAGGTCCGCCCCGAGCACCTCGTGCAGTTCGCGTTCATGGGTGCGGCGTTCGCCGAGACCGTGCTCGGAGTGGTCAATCCGCGCGTCGGCCTGCTCTCCAACGGCGAGGAGCCGACGCGGGGCACGCCGGACGTCGTCGCCGTCGGCGAGCAGCTCCGAGCACGGCCCGGCATTCTGAACTTCGTCGGCAACGTCGAGGGCACGGGGCTCACCGAGGGCCGCGCCGACGTCGTCGTCACCGACGGCTTCACGGGCAACGTCGCGCTCAAGCTCCTGGAGGGGACGAGCGTCGCCATCATCAACGCGATCCGCGAGCGGGCGAGGTCCTCGCCCCGGGCCGGGCTCGGCGGCCTGCTCCTGCGGCCCGCGCTGCGCGACCTGCGCGACCAGGTCGACCCCGAGGGGACGGGCGGCGCCTACATGCTCGGTCTGCGGAGGGTCGGGGTCGTGGCCCACGGCCGCTTCACCCGGCGCGGGTTCGCGCGCGCGATCGAGGTCGCCGCGAAGGCCGTCACGGAGGAGTCGGTCGAGCGCACGCACGCCGCGCTGCAGGAGGCCGGGGTCCTGCGCACGCCGTCCGCCGCGAGGTCTAGCGTGGCCGGACCTTGACGCGCGACGACGTCCTTGAGCTCATCCGCAACCACCTCGCGGACGAGCTCCAGCTCGAGCCTGACCGGATCGACGAGGAGACCCGCTTCCGTGAGGATCTCGACGCGGACTCCCTCGATCTCTACACGCTCGTGCAGGAGCTCGAGGACTCCTACGACATCCGGATGTCCGACGAGCAGGCGGCGAAGATCCTCACCGTCGGCCAGACGGTGGACTTCGTCATGGAAGTCGGTCCCCACCCATCCACCGAGTCCCGTCCGAGCCCGTAGCCCCTGACCGCACCCTCCTCCCTCGCCGCCCTCCTCGACGAGCTCCCCGCGCCGGTCGCGCGCCAGGCGTTCACCCACGCGTCGTGGACCGAGCGCCGCGCCCACTCCTACGACCGGCTCGCCTTTCTGGGGGATGCCGTGCTCGCCCTCGCGGTGACCACCCACCTCCTGCCGCGGCTCGACCCGGACGCCTACGGGGCGGGGCGCCTCACGAAGGTCCGTGCCCAGGCGGTCTCGCGCGCGTCGTGCCGGCGGGTCGCGGTCGCCCTGGGCGCTCCCTCCCGGATGCGGGCCGTCGCCCCGGAGGCCCTCGGGCGCAATGTCGAATCCCTGCTCGCGACGGAGAGCGTGCTCGCCGAGGTGTGCGAGGCCGTGATCGGGGCGTGTCACTCCGCGCACGGCTACGGGCCGACCGCCGAGGCGGTGGTGGAGGCGTTCGCCACCGAGATCGGGGTCGCCCTCGACGCCCCCGACGACTTCAAGTCAGCCCTCCAGGAGCTCGCCGCGCGCCGCGGCGGAGGCGTGGGCTACGAGGTGGTGCACCGCAGCGGCCCGCCGCACGACCCCCGCTTCGCCGTCGAGGCGCACGTCGGCGGAACCGCGCGCGGCCGCGGCGAGGGGCGCTCGAAGAAGGAGGCCGAGCAGGAGGCCGCCCGGGAGGCGCTGACGGAGCTCCGGGAGGCATGAGCGGGGAGGTGGTCGGGGCATGTACCTGAGGGAGCTCGTCCTCAAGGGCTTCAAGTCCTTCCCGGACCGGACCCGGCTGACGTTCGGGCCGGGCGTCAGCGTGGTCGTCGGGCCCAACGGCTCCGGAAAGTCCAACGTCACCGACGCGGTGCTGTGGGCCATGGGGGAGCAGTCGCCGCTGGCCGTGCGCGGAGCCTCGATGCAGGACGTGATCTTCGGTGGCGGCCGGGGGCGGCCCTCGGGGTCGGTCGCGGAGGTCGAGCTCGTCCTCGACAACGGCTGCGGAACCCTCGGCGTCGACTTCCCCGAGGTCTCCATCGTCCGCCGGCTCGACCGCGCGGGGGAGGGGGAGTATCGGCTCAACGGCGCCCGGTGCCGGCTCGTCGACGTGCTCGAGGTCCTGTCGGACACGGGCCTGGGCAAGGAGATGCACTCCGTCGTCTCCCAGGGCCGCGTGGAGGGCATCGTCACCTCCAAGCCCCGCGACCGGCGGCTGCTCGTGGAGGAGGCGGCGGGGCTCGGCAAGCACCGCAAGCGCCGCCGGCGCACCCAGCTCAAGCTCGACCGGACGCGGGAGAACCTCGACCGCGCGCTCGACGTGGAGCGCGAGGCGCGGGCGCGGCTGCGGCCGCGGGAGCGCCAGGCCGAGGCCGCCGAGCTGCACGAGCGCCTCGAGCGCCAGGCGCTCGAGGCCCGGTGGATCCTGGCTCGCGACGATGCCCGGAGCGCGGAGGGCGCGCTGGGGCTCGCCGAGGCGGACGCGATCCGGGCGGGAGAGGCCCGGCGCGCGGCCGAGGCCGAGCTCGCGGAGGTCGGGAAGCGGCGCGAGCGGGCCGAGGAGGCGTTGGGTAGGCGCTCGGCGCAGCGGGAGGAGCTGTCGGGCCGGGCCTACGCCGCGCGCGGGGCCGGGGAACGGATCGCCCTGCGGCTCGAGGGCGCCCGGGCGCAGGCGGCGGGGCTCGCCGAGCGCGTCACGCACGGGGAGTCCGAGCTGCGCGGGCTGGAGGCCGAGACGCTGTTCGACGCTGAGGACGCGGGCGCATCGGAGCGGCTGCGGGCGCTGGAGGCCGAGCGCGAGGGGCTCGAGCGCGACGCGGAGGGCCGCCTCTCGACGGAGCTGGCCGGGCTCGAGGAGCGCGAGCGCGAGGCCGGCGCGGCGCTCGGCGCGGCCGGGGAGCAGGAGCGCGCGCGGCGCGAGGTGCTCGCTCACGCCGAGGAGGAGGCCGAGGTCGCGCGCCGGGCGCGGCGCGAGGCCGAGCGCGGCGCCGAGGCGGCCCGCCGCGAGGCCGCGCGGGTCGGCGGCGAGCTCGCGGCCGTCAACCAGTTCCTGCGCACGCACGCCGGGGCGCCCGGCGGCGCCGCGTCCCTCGCCGACGCCCTCGGGGTGCCGGCGGGCGACGAGCTCGCGCTCGCCGCGGCGCTCGGGCCCGCGCTCGGCGCCGCCCTCGTCCCCGACCGCCCCGCGGGCGCCGCGTTGCTCGAGCGCGCCGGCCGCGACGGGGGCGCCGTGCTCGTGACGGGGTCGCCCGAGCGCACTGCGAGCGGCCGCACCTACGGGGCGGGCGGGGCGCGGGCGGGCGGGCCCCCGATCCCCGGCGCGCGCCGGCTGCTCGACCTCGTCTCCGGCCCGGCCGATGCCCTCGCGCTCGCCCGCCCGCTCCTCGCCGACACGTGGCTCGTCGACGACGTGGCGGCCGTGCCCGACGACTTCACCGGCGCCGTCGTGACCCGCGCCGGGCGCACCTGGTCGCCCGCCCGCCGCGAGCTGCGCCAGGTCCCGCCGGGCGGCGGGGAGCGCGTGCTCGCCGAGCGCAACCGCCGGGAGGGGCTGCTGGCGCGTACGGAGGAGGCCGCGGGCGCCGAGCGGGCCGCCCAGACCCGGATCGGAGAGCACACCGCCGCCCTCGCGGCCGCGGACGCCCGGCGCGACGAGGCCGAGGCGGCCGCCCGGTCCGCGGGCCGCGCGCGCGACGTGGCCGGCGAGGAGGTCCGCCGGGTGCGGGCCGCGATCGAGCACCGCCGCCGGGCCCCCGACGAGGGTCCCGGGGCCGTGCGCCGGGCGCAGGTCCTCGCCGAGCTCGCCGCCGAGCGCCGCCTCGCCGAGCGCGCCGCCGCCCAGCGCGAGGAGCGGGCCCGGCGTATCGCCGCGGTCAGCGCCCGGCTGAGCCGGGAGCGCGCATTGGTCCCCGCCGCGTCCGTGCTGGTGGACGTCCTCGCCCGCGCCGCCCAGGCCGTCGTCACCCGGGGCGACGCCTTCGCCGAGGCCCTGCGTGCCGACCGCGCGGTGGGCGACGCCCTGGCCGCCGACCTGCGCGCCTGCGCCCAGGAGGAGGCCGGCGTCCAGACCCGCCTGCGCGCGCGCACCGAGGAGGTCACCCGCGCCGAGGTCGCCGCCCAGCGCGCCCGGGACGCGCACGCCGACGCGGCCCGGGCGCTCGCCGAGCTGGCCGGTCGACTGGACCAGGGGTGGGTGGGATCCGATCCCCCCGAGCCCCTCGACGCCTCCGAGCGCACCACCCTCCTCCAGCGCCTCGAGCGCCTGGCCCGCCGCCGCGAGCTGCTCGGCCCCGTCAATCCCCTCGCCCAGGACGAGTACGCCGAGGCCGTCGCCCACGTGGAGGAGCTCGAGGCCCAGCGCGAGGACCTCGAGGCCGCCCTGCGCGAGCTCGGCGATCTCCTCCGTGACACCGACACGCAGATCCGCGAGACGTTCGAGGAGACCTTCGCCGCCGCGGCGAAGAACTTCGAGGAGGTCGTCGGGCACCTCTTCCCGGGCGGACGTGGCGCCCTGCGCCTGGTCGCGGAGGATCCCGGCCCGCGGCCGGTGCTCGGCGGCGAACGCCCTGAGGAGGACGCCGACGCCGAGGACGCCGCCGACGCCCCCGAGCTCGGGGTGGAGATCGAGATCACCCCCGCGGGGAAGGCCACGAAGCGCCTCTCGCTGCTCTCGGGCGGAGAGAAGTCGCTCACCGCCCTCGCCTTCCTGTTCGCCGTCTTCCTCGCCCGGCCGTGCCCCTTCTACATCCTCGACGAGGTCGAGGCCGCGCTCGACGACCCGAACATCACCCGCTTCCTCGAGCTGTTGCGCCGCTTCGGCGACCGCGCCCAGTTCATCGTCGTCACCCATCAGAAGCGCACGATGGAGGCCGCGGACGTCCTCTACGGCGTCTCCATGGGCGACGACGGGGTCTCCAAGGTGGTCTCCCGCCGCCTCGAGCCCGAGACCCGCGCGGCCGCCTGACCTAGGCTGCGGTCTATGGCCTCGGATTGGCGCGAGCTCTTCGTCACCGACGATGCCTCCGCGTCGGAGGAGGGCGGGGCGGGGGGCGGGACCGGATCGGAGGAGCGCCGCGGCTTCTTCCGCCGGCTGCGTACGAACATGCGCAAGACCCGCCAGGCCCTCGCCGCCGAGGTCCAGGCGACGCTGTTCGAGGGCGACCTCGACGAGGAGACATGGGAGCGCCTCGAGGAGGCGCTGATCTTCGCCGACGTGGGCGCGCGCACAACCGCCGAGGTGGTGGAGACCCTCGAGCGGGAGGCCGGGTCGGGCGAGGTCGCGGGCGGGGAGGCGCTCACCCGGCGCCTCGAGGAGCTCCTGGCCGGCATCGCCCGCACGGGGAACGGGCGGATCGACCTGCGCCCGACCCCCACCGTCCTGCTCGTGGTCGGGGTCAACGGGACGGGCAAGACCACGAGCGTCGGCAAGCTCGCCCACCACCTGCGCCACGAGCTCGGTCGCACCGTCGTCCTCGGGGCCGCCGACACGTACCGCGCCGCCGCCGTCGAGCAGCTCGAGCGCTGGGCCGAGCGCGCGGGAGCGATCTTCGTGGCGGGCGCGCCCGGCGCCGATCCGGGGTCCGTGGCCTACGACGCGGTCGCGACCGGTGTCCGGGAGCGGGCCGACGTGGTCATCGTCGACACCGCCGGGCGCCTGCACACCCAGGACGACCTCATGGCCGAGCTCACCAAGGTGCGCCGGGTGATCACGAAGCTGCTGCCCGACGCGCCGCACGAGACCCTCCTCACGATCGACGCCACGACAGGCCAGAACGGGGTGCGCCAGGCCCAGCTCTTCGCGGAGGCCGTGAAGGTCGACGGGATCGTCCTGACCAAGCTCGACGGGACCGCGAAGGGCGGGATCGCCCTGGCGATCGCCCGGGACGTCGGCATCCCCGTCAAGCTTATCGGGATCGGCGAGGCGCTCGAGGACCTGCGCCCCTTCGATCCCGACGACTTCGCACGGGCTCTGATGGCGCCGGAGTAGCCTCTGCCCGTACATGGATCCCTGGGTCCTCTGGGTCATCGCCGCCGTGGTGCTCGCCGTGGGGGAGATGCTCACGGTCTCGCTCTGGATCGGGCCGTTCTCG
>JAABUT010000591.1_pt1 | contig 54863 bp, 53 predicted proteins | sample 5559281 | NCBI WGS metagenome assembly JAABUT01 (sample SAMN10711880, study PRJNA513359) | rock metagenome | isolation source: Antarctica rocks | place: Antarctica: Victoria Land, Ricker Hills nord | collected 2016-01-04
GCACCAATCAAACCTTGTCTGTAACCTTTACCCCAACCAATACTACGAATTATAACACCCCCGCCGCAAAGACTGTAAGTATTAATGTGTCGAAAGTAACTCCGGTAATAAGTTGGAATAATCCTGCTGACATTACTTATGGTACAGCTTTAAGTTCAACAGAATTGAATGCAACAAGTGGTGGAGTAGCAGGAACGTTTGTATATACACCAGCATCCGGAACAGTATTGAATGGAGGTAACGGACAAACGCTTTCTGTATCTTTCACTCCAACCAATACTACGAATTATAATACACCTGTTGCAAAGACCGCAAGTATTAATGTACTGAAAGCAGATGCAACAATAGCAGTAAGCGGATATACAGGAGTATATGACGGTAATGCACATGGAGCAACCGGCACAACCAAAGGCGTGAAGAACGAAGCACTTACAGGTCTAATCCTTGGTGCATCATTCACTAATGTACCAGGTGGCACAGCTACATGGACATATACAGATGCAACAGGCAACTATAAAAATGCAACAGGCACAGCAGCTATTGTGATCAGCAAGGCTGATGCAACAATTGCAGTAAGCGGTTACACAGATGTTTATGATGGTGATGCTCATGGTGCTACTGGTACTGCTAAGGGTGTGAAGGATGAAGACCTTTCAAGCTTACTACACTTAGGTAACAGCTTCACTAACGTACCAGGTGGTACTGCAAACTGGACTTTTGATGGTAATGGTAATTATAAAACTGATGCTGGTACTGCGGCTATTGTGATCAGCAAAGCTGATGCAACAATTGCAGTAAATGGATATACAGGAGTATATGACGGTAATGCACATGGAGCAACAGGTACTGCCAAAGGCGTGAAGAACGAAGCACTTACAGGACTTAGCCTTGGCGCATCATTCACTAATGTACCTGGTGGCACAGCTACCTGGACTTATACTGATGCAACAGGTAACTATAAAGATCAAAGCGGCACAGCAGCTATTGTAATCAGCAATGCTGATGCAACAATTGCAGTAAATGGTTACACAGGTGTTTATGATGGTAATGCACATGGAGCAACAGGCACAGCCAAAGGTGTGAAGAACGAAGCACTTACAGGTCTAAACCTTGGTGCATCATTCACTAATGTACCAGGTGGCACAGCTACCTGGACTTATACTGATGCAACAGGTAACTATAAAGATCAAAGCAGCACAGCAGCTATTGTAATCAGCAAGGCTGATGCAACAATAGCAGTAAATGGATATACAGGAGTATATGACGGTGATGTGCATGGTGCAACAGGCAGTGCTTCAGGTGTGAAGGACGAAGACCTGAGCACATTATTACATTTAGGCAGCAGCTTTACCAATGTACCCGGTGGCACAGCCAACTGGACATTTGATGGTAATGGTAACTATAAGAGTGCAAGCGGTACAGCAGCTATAGTGATCAGCAAAGCAGATGCAACAATCGCAGTAAATGGATATACAGGAGTATATGACGGTAATGCACATGGAGCAACAGGAACAGCCAAAGGCGTGAAGAACGAAGCACTTACAGGTCTAAACCTTGGTGCATCATTCACTAATGTACCAGGTGGCACAGCTACCTGGACTTATACTGATGCAACAGGTAACTATAAAGATGCAACAGGCACAGCAGCTATTGTAATCAGCAAGGCTGATGCAACAATTGCAGTAAATGGTTACACAGGTGTTTATGACGGTAATGCACATGGAGCAACAGGAACAGCAACTGGTGTTAAGAGTGAGAACCTCGCAACCTTACTACATTTAGGCAGCAGCTTTACCAACGTACCAGGTGGTACTGCCAACTGGACCTTTGACGGTAACGGTAACTACAATTCAGATGCAGGTACTGCAGCTATCGTAATCAGCAAAGCTGATGCAACAATCGCAGTAAATGGATATACAGGTGTTTATGATGGTGATGCTCATGGTGCAACAGGAACAGCCAAAGGCGTGAAGAATGAAGCCCTTACAGGTCTAAACCTTGGTGCATCATTCACTAATGTACCTGGTGGCACAGCTACCTGGACTTACACTGATGCAACAGGTAACTACAAAGATGCAACAGGAACTGCAAAAGGTGTGTCAAGTGAAAGCTTAACAGGTCTTAACCTTAGCGCGACGACACATACCAATGCAGGTACTTATGCAACGGATGCATGGACATTCACTGACGCTACAGGAAACTACAATAATAAGAGCGGTACAGTGAGCGATGCTATCAACAAGGCTACAACCAGTATTACTGTTGCAAATGTCAGTGGTACTCAGGGTGGACATACAACGCTTACAGCTACATTGAAAGACATATCGAATAACCTGCTGCTAAGTGGTAAAATCGTAACTTTCAAAGTAGGTACCGGTACACCAGTTAGTGCCATCACTGATGCAAATGGCGTTGCTACTTTAAGGGTTAATGCTTGCGCTGCTGGTACAACGCAGGCAACATTTGCCGGAGAATCAAATTACTTAAGTTCAAACAATACAGCTACACTAACAGTTTCAGCACCAACTTATGTGTGGAGTGGAACTAATGTAATGACTACACCTCAACAGCTTCCAACAACCGGAGGAATTACTATCACTCCAACTATAACGTTTACAGGTTTAACGCTGACTAACGTTTCAATAAATTGGGATGATAATTCATCTACTCCAATATCAGGGACATTTACTAATTCAGTTTCATCAAGCCACAAATATTTAATAGCCGGGGTATATGGTGTTAAACTTACAGGTACGGATGTTTGTGGTAGTACTGTAACCAACATCTACCAATACATTGTTATCTACGATCCTTCAGGCGGCTTTGTTACAGGTGGTGGCTGGTTCAATTCACCTGCAGGTGCTTGTAAAACTAATCTGACAGCAACAGGTAAGGCTAATTTCGGGATTAACTCTAAGTATAAGAGCGGTTCTACTATACCAACCGGTGAAACAGAATTCAATTTCCAGGCAGGTAATCTTAAATTCAATAGCTCTTCTTACGAAGATATGTCATTAGTGATCGGTGCAGGAAAAGCAAGCTATAAAGGCTCCGGAACTATTAACGGAACAGGTAGCTATAGCTTTATGCTGGTTGCCACTGATGGAGATGTAACTGGCGGAGACGGAGTAGACAGGATACGGATGAAAATCTGGGATAAGGCAACAGGAAACTTAGTTTATGATAACCAGATTGGTGCCTCTGATAACACTAATCCAACTACAGCCATAGGCGGTGGTTCGATAGTCATCCATACCGACAAACAAGCCAAACCAACAACTGTTGAAAGCGCGCCAATAGTTCGTGCTCCGGTACTTGAGATCGAGCCATTAACATTGAAAGCTTATCCTAACCCAAGCACTAATTACTTTACAGTCAAACTGCAAAGCAGGGTCAATGAAAAAGCTCAATTGAAAGTGTTTGATGCATCTGGAAGACCGGTGTACTTAACAGAAGGTTCTTCTAACCAGACGTACAGATTTGGAGATAACTTCACAAGTGGCGCTTACTTCCTTAAAGTAACCCAGGGCGAGAAACAACAAATTCTCAAACTGATTAAACTAAAATAATTAGCTCCTTCTTAACGGTAAGAGGCTGCCCTAAAAAGGCAGCCTCTTTTTTTACCGTAAACTCACGATCTTTATTTTCGAAAGCAGTAAAACATTTCCTATCTTTTCATAGTTAATTTTATGTGTAAAGTCAATATGCTCTTTTAGTCAAAACGCAAATTGTTAAGGCGATAGCGAATATGATAAAAAGAAAGGTTCTATGATGAATGGTATGGGTAACTATAATTAAGGTGCAATTGCCACGACCTTCAGGTCCTGGATAAAGAATAATAGATAACACACTTAGCCAAACAATAACCACACATGCGATCTACTTGCAAACCTAAAACCTGAAAACACTCCACAAGAAAAACTTTTACTAAAGAATAATGAAATAATTTTTAAATGCACCTTATTTGAAAGAATTTTGGCTAAAGCCAATACCTGAATTTTTAAGACCACGACCTAAACGTCGTGGCAATTTATAGCCACCCAAATCGTCATAGAACCAGTTCTCTTTGTCATCGTTCTATAATATTAAAAAATCTTTCTCCTTATTAAACGACAAACTTTTTTTCATTGTATATGCAGCGTTAAAAATACTATTCGCTGCCACTTTAATAATTGTGTATAAGAGTAAAAAAACATATTTTTTAAGTAGATTTGCTCTTTCTCTTTTCCCTGCTTCTTCCTTTTGGATTTTTCGCTTTCGATACACCATCTTCATTCAACCCATCTTCAATTTCCGGCTTCAAAACCCATTCAAAATCAAGTTGTCTTTTAGCAAGATTTGCTGCCACCACTTTTATATACACTTTATCTCCCATTCTGAATTTGCGTCCGCTGCGGCGGCCTGCCAGGCTGTAGTCAGATTCGATTAAACGAAAATCATCATAATCAGAAAGGCTGTTGACAGAGACAAGACCTTCACACCTATGCTCTACGGTTTCTACCCAAAAACCAAATCCGGCTACGCCGCTTATTACGCCCAGAAATTCTTCGCCCAGGTGGTCTTTTAAAAACTCTACCTGCTTGTATTTGTTGCCTGCTCTTTCACAATCCATCGCGCTTCGTTCCATATCGCTGCAACGCTTGCACTTTTCTTCCATCTTTTTATCAAATACCGGCGCTCCTTCCAGGCAGCTTTCCAATATGCGGTGCACCATCACATCAGGATAACGGCGGATGGGAGATGTAAAATGACAATAAAACTCAAATGCTAACCCATAGTGACCAATGTTTTCAGCAGAATAAACAGCTTTTGACATTGTACGAATTCCTAACTGTTCCAGTACATGCTGCTCCGGTTTTCCACGTGCGTCTTCAAGCATAGTATTGAAGCTGGAAGCAATTTTTTCAGGTGTGGATGTATCGAACTTATGACCATATTTTGCTGCAAAAGCCATGAATGGAGTGAGCTTTTGTTCATCAGGAACATCGTGAATACGATAAGGAAAAGGCACTTCTTTTTTATTCACTTTTACCTTCGACACATATTCTGCCACTGTTTTATTGGCAAGCAGCATAAACTCTTCAATCAGTTGATGGGCTTCTTTACTTTCTTTTACGATAATACCAATTGGTTTGCCTTTTTCATCCAGTTTAAAACGAACTTCCGTTGAGGAAAAATTAATTGCTCCTTTTTTAAACCGGTCTGCCCTGAAATGTTGAGCAAGGTCATTCAGCAATAAAATTTCCTCCTTGTTAATGCCTTCTTTTTTTTCTATTATTTCCTGCACGTCTTCGTAAGTATACCGCTGGTCACTGTGTATAACTGTTTTGCCTAACCAGAAATCTTTTACATGTCCTTTCGTATTTATCTGAAAAACAGCGGAGAATGTAAGTTTATCTTCATTTGGTCTTAAAGAACACAATTCATTTGATATTCTTTCCGGCAACATTGGGTTTACCCTGTCAGGAAGATAAACAGAAGTAGCGCGTTGATAAGCATCGTCATCGAGAACTGAACCAGGCAATACATAATGACTGACATCAGCTATATGGACACCAATTTCATACAAATCAGTTTTAAGTTTTTTAATAGAAATGGCATCATCAAAATCTCTTGCATCCACCGGATCAATTGTAAATGTAAGCACGTCGCGCATGTCTTTACGCTTTTTTATGTCAGCATGCGATATTACGTCGGGTAACCGCATTGCTTCTTCCATCACATCATCTTCAAATACCAGCGGAAAACCATTTTCAACCAGTATTTCTTTCATTGCAATATCACTCTCATCCTCGGCGAGCAATACCTGCACCACTACTCCTTCCGGTTTTTTATTTGCGCTGTCCCATTTTGTAATTTTGGCCAAAACCCTGTCTTTATCTTTCGCATTATTTAATTTATCGAGAGGAATATACAGATCAGGCATGGGCTTGCCGGTATCGGGAATAAAAAAAGCATAATTTGAGCTTACCTGCACATGCCCGATAAATTCGCTCTGTTTGCGGCTGACCACTTCTGTTATTCTGCCTTCTTTTTTGCCGCTTCGCAAATTTTCTTTTAACACTTTTACCCTTACCGTATCTCCGTTGAGCGCTGTATTAAAATCATTTGGCCTTACCAAAACATCACCACCTTCTTCATCAACCACCACATAACCCACACCGCTGCGTGTTATTTCAAGTACTCCTTTAGTTGCGCCTGCTTCGTGTTTTTTTCCACGAACAGGCTTTTCTTTTTTGCTCATATTATTTTTTATCGACGGGAAACATTTTTATAAAAGTATTTATAATGTAATCAAATTGCATGCCTTCACCAAACAAGAATTTATGCCGGACAGGCAATACAAAGACAGGCATATTAATCAATTCTTCATTAAATTCCATTAAACGTACGGCATCTTTTTCAGTAGTGATTATCATTTTTTGAGCAGCAGCAATATCGTTAAATTTTTTTCTTATTTCCCTGATGTCGTGTATAGCATAGATATGATGGTCGGCAAAAGATAGCTGGGAATAGGTTTTAGCTGTGCCTGAAAGATAATTTTTTAAAGGCGCCGGATTTGCAATACCGCAAACCAACATTACTTCATCGCCGGCAGTAACCGGTTTTTCGGCTGCTGTAATAATATGGAATGGATGCCCATATTCTATAGCAGTAAAAAAAACCTTTTGATGAGATGAAGCATTTATTTCCTTTTCTATACGGGTTCTTTCTTCGCCTGATAAATTAAAAGGACATTTTGTAACAATTATCACATCTGCTCTTTTGTATGAAGATTTTTGGTCTCTTAAGTTGCCGGTTGGCAAAAAAAAATCGCGGGTAAATAAGTCATGATACAAAGTAAGCAGAATATTTAATCCTGCTTTTACAGTGCGATGTTGAAAAGCATCGTCAAGTATTATCACGTTTGTTTCCGGCCTGTCTTGTAATAATCGGGGAATTGCCACTATTCTTTCTTCGCCCGCAGCCACTGCCACATCAGGAAACTTTCGGTGAAACTGCATCGGCTCGTCTCCAATTTCAAGCGCTGTTGTTTTTGCTTCTGCCAGTAAGTAACCATTTGTTTTGCGTTTGTATCCGCGGCTTAGTGTAGCTGGTCTGTATTTGTCTTTCAACAGGCCAAGCAGATATTCCACCATGGGAGATTTACCCGTTCCGCCTGCAGATAAATTGCCAACACCGATGATCGGTAAATCAAATGAAACAGATTTTATAATGTTTTTATCGAATAGGTAATTCCTGATAATTATAATAAGTCCGTAAAGCAATGAAAAAGGGAAAAGAAGAATTCTGAATAATGTAAGCCGATAGAAATTAAAATTCATAAATCTTGTGAGGCGTGATACAATAATTTAAAGGTACATCAAATTGATGGGTATCTTCTATTTTGTCAACAGCTTCAAAATAAGAAAAACCAACAGTTATAACATCTTCGCGACAGTGTTGCAAAAAGCGGTCGTAATAGCCTTTGCCATATCCTGCACGAAAACCATTTTTATCAAAAGCAAGCAAAGGCACAAAAACAAGGTCTATTTCATCCGGTGGAATTTCTTCACCTTGCTTAGGTTCCGCAATTCCATATTTGTTTTGAACGAAGTCAGTATTATCATCTATAAGCACAGCACGCATTTTATCGGCAGAAAAATCTATAACAGGAAAAGCTACTTTGATTCCGGGAATTGCATATTTAAGATAGCGGGTGTACAAATGTGTGTTCATTTCGCCATGATTTTCCAGCGGCCAAAAACTCATCACGACACTTATATTGTTGTCAAAAGAAAGCCGTTGCAATTGTATCAACAGCAAATCATCGAGCTTAAGCCTTTCACTTACAGACAAATCAATTCTTTTTTGTCTGTAGATTTTTCTAAGTTCCTGTTTAATCACAATTATTATTTTTCAAAAAAACAATTACTTTAGTAAAAAAGAAAATAATTCTTTGGCAATTATGGCAAATATAACAGAACAAAACCTGCAGGAAATACAACAAATGATGATAAAAGATGGAGTACAGGGTGCTGCATTTTACAGCGGTATAAAAAAATCATATTAACGCTGAAATGATCTTGATTTTATCAGCCTGTTCTGTTTAGCATGCAAGCGTAATGAATAGAACTTATTGTTACTGCCTTTTTAAAAGCTAATTTACCAGCAGTATCTTTAGTCGAATATATATAAAATCTCTGTTTTTTTTATTTGTTATTATTTAACTTCGTAATAATGCTGTTTAGTCAAAAATCTCTTTTATTGTTTGTTCTGCTCTTAGTTACAACTTTGTCCTTCGCACAGCATACTGAAATTCAGTATCTGTCCGGAACCGATAAGGACCATACCGTTCAATGGGATTTTTTGTGCACTAAAGGGCGTAACAGCGGTAAATGGTCAACTATTCCTGTACCTTCCTGCTGGGAGATGCAAGGCTTTGGCACCTACAACTATTACCAGGACACGCAAAACCCGGATGAGCAGGGTTTATACAAATACAATTTCAACGTTGCGCCACAGCATAAAGGAAAAAAAATATTTATCGTTTTTGATGCATCTATGACGGATACGGAAGTGAAGATCAATGGCAAACCGGCAGGTGGGAAGCATCAGGGAGGCTTTTATCAATTTAAATATGATATTACAGATTTGGTGCAGTTCGATAAAGCCAATTTACTTGAAGTAACCGTAAGTAAAAAGTCAGCTAATGCATCCATCAACAGAGCAGAGCGTAAGGCAGATTTTTGGTTATTTGGCGGCATATTCCGCCCGGTATACCTGGAGATAGTTCCATCAGTATTTATTGAAAGAACAGCGATAGATGCACGGGCAAACGGTGATTTTAACGTCCGGGTGTTTAGTAATGCAAGTGCGAAACAAACGATAGAAGCACAAGTGTATGAACTTAACGGAAAGACAGTTGATAAGCCATTTATACTATCTCCGGGAGATAGTATGCTGCATCATCATTTTACCGGCGTCAGGCTATGGAACCCTGAACAACCAAATCTTTACAATGTAACAATATCCATAAAAGAAGGAGCTGAAATTATTCATATAATAAAGCAACGTTTTGGTTTTCGTACAGCAGAATTGCGCGAGGATGACGGAATGTATGTAAACGGAAAGAAGGTAATTTTTAAAGGCGTTTGCCGCCATAGCGAATGGCCGGAAACCGGGCGGACTCTCAGCCGCGCCGTTCACCTGATGGATATTGGCGCAATTAAAGGCATGAACATGAACGCCGTTCGTATGTCTCATTATCCCCCGGACAAAGAATTTTTGGACTTGTGCGATTCGCTTGGCTTGTTTGTATTAGATGAACTTACGGGCTGGCAGGCAGCTTATGATACAACTGTAGGAAGAAAGCTGGTAAAAGAATTAGTGGTGCGTGACGTAAACCATCCGTCTGTAGTGATCTGGGACAATGGCAACGAAGGAGGCTGGAACCGGGCGTTGGATGGAGATTATGCTTTGTATGATCCTCAAAAACGACATGTCATTCACCCCTGGGAACGGTTCAACGGCACCAATACCAAACATTATCCTGATTTTAAATACGTACAAAATGAGGTAGCGAATGCAAAAGAAGTGTTTTTCCCTACGGAGTTCATGCATGGCTTGTTTGATGGCGGTCATGGGGCAGCGCTGGAAGATTTCTGGAACGAAATGTTGAAGCATCCGCACCTCGGCGGAGGTTTTCTGTGGTCGTTTCATGATGAAGGCGTGGTTCGCGGCGACAGGCACGATAGTATTGATGTTGCCGGAAACGCAGCTCCGGATGGCATTACAGGCCCTCACCGTGAAAAGGAAGCAAGCTATTATACTATTAAAGAACTTTGGAGCCCGGTTTATATTGATTCCAGGTCAATCACTCAAAATTTTAATGGCAATATCGAAGTAGAAAACCGGTATCTCTACACCAATCTTAACCAATGCAAATTTGAATGGAAAATTGTTGCTCTTCCGAAAGCAGGTGAAAAAACAACAACTCCGAAAGTGATTCAAAAAGGTATTGCCAGATCACCATCATTAGCGCCGGGCGAAAAGGGCATGTTACATATTCCTTTGCCCGCCAATAGCAATGCCGATGCTTTTTATCTTTCTGCATTTGATGCTAAAGGAGATACCATTTGTACGTGGAGCGGCGCTTTACAACCACCGGGAAAAGTTGCAAAAGAAGCAATCACTGTTGTTTCAACTTCACCCGTTTCTGTAAAAGATGATGAGCAATCCCTCGCAGTTGCCTGCGATGGCATTACATATCATTTTGACAAAAAAACAGGTTTTCTTCAAAGAGTATTTACAGGTAAAAAAGAGATTTCCCTGACCCATGGACCGTCATTAGCAGGAAGCTCGCAAACATTAAATGAGTTTAAACATTCCCGGCAGGGAAATCAATATATAATTGAGCCAACATACAAAGGCGACAGCATGCAGGTTAAATGGATTTTTCAATCAGGGAAGCTGCCCAAACTGGAATATAAATATCTGACAAAAGATTCGGCCGATTTTATGGGCATCACTTTCAACTACCCGGAAGAAAAAATCAATGGAATGAAGTGGATGGGTCGCGGACCGTACCGGGTTTGGAAAAACCGCTTAAAAGGACAGCAGTTTGGTGTTTGGAAAAAAGCGTATAATAATACAATTACCGGGGAAAACTGGAAATATCCTGAATTTAAAGGTTGGCATTCGGAATTGTACTGGGTGAGGTTGCAGAATAAGGAAGCTGATTTTACAGTGTATACAGATCATAGTAATATTTTTCTTGAAATGCTGAAACCTGAAAAGCCAAAGGCTGCTAATAACGATAATACGAGTCCGCCTTTCCCGGAGGGCAACATCGGTTTTATGCATGCTATTTCTCCCATCGGCACCAAGTTTCAACGGGCAGAAGTAATGGGTCCTCAGAGCCAGAAAAATGTGCGGCAAAGCAACGAACCGCTCGCCGGAACGCTGTATTTTGATTTCAGGCAAAATAAATAAGAAGCGCTACTTTATAATCAACAACAGGGTAGGAGGATCCGGTACGTATTAAAGGATGTCACGGGAGATTACGCCTTTATAAATTATAGCAGAATTAAAAATAATAAATTTATGTTCCTCGTAAACCATCAAATTTGAGATAGCTATAATTTGGACATTTTTACGATAAAGGACGCACCACAATGGCTGACCGATAAAATGTTTATTACATGAAAAAATTTCTTGGAAAGAATTTTCTGCTGAAAAATAAAACTTCGCGGCAGCTTTATCATGAGTTTGCCAAAGAGATGCCGGTTATAGATTATCATTGCCACCTGCCTCCTGCGCAAATTGCTGCTGATTTGAGATTTGAAAATCTTACTCAAAGCTGGTTGTATGGCGATCATTACAAATGGCGGGCAATGCGCGCGAATGGAGCAGATGAAAGCTATTGCACCGGGAATAAAGCAGATGAGGAAAAGTTTGTAAAATGGGCGGAAACAGTGCCTTACACCTTGCGCAATCCTTTGTATCTCTGGACGCATTTAGAGCTGCAGCGTTATTTTGAGATTTATGAAATATTGGATGCAGGTTCTGCAAAAAAAATTTATGAAGAATGTACGGCAAAATTGCAAACTCCTGAGTTTTCTGTTCGTAACCTTCTTCGTAAAATGAATGTAAAGCTCGTTTGTACTACCGATGACCCTGCAGATAGTCTTGAGTCTCACCGGCAATTGAAAACAGAAGGATTCGAGATACCTGTTCTTCCTGCTTTCAGGCCCGACAACGCAATGAATGCAGATCATTCCGTAGTTTTTAATAGTTATCTTGAAAGGCTGGAAAGTTCAGCCAATGTCTATATTGATACTTATATCCATTACCTCGATGCTTTGAAAGCAAGACATGACTTCTTTGCTTTGAATGGTTGCAGTGTTTCCGATCATGGCCTCGAAGAAATGTACGCAGAGGAATTTGCTGATATAGAAATTGAGGCAATTTTTAATACAATACGTTCAGGCAAAGAATTAACCGGCCTTGAGAAGCGAAAATTTAAATCGGCAATGCTTGTTCAGTTTGCCGAATGGGATTGGGAAAAAGGTTGGGTGCAGCAATATCACCTCGGCGCTTTAAGAAATAATAACAGCCGCAAGTTTCGAGAGCTTGGCCCCGACACCGGTTGGGATTCCATTGGTGATTTCCCGCAGGCAAAATCTCTTTCCAGGTTTTTAAACAGGCTTGATAGTAATAATCATCTTGCTAAAACTATTCTCTATAATCTAAACCCTGCCGACAATGAATTAATGGCCTCTATGATTGGCAACTTTAATGATGGATCTGTCCCCGGCAAAATTCAGTGGGGTTCGGCCTGGTGGTTTCTCGATCAGAAAGATGGAATGGTAAAGCAGATAAATGCTTTATCCGAGATGGGCCTTTTAAGCCGTTTCGTCGGCATGCTTACGGACAGCAGAAGCTTTCTTTCTTTTCCCAGGCACGAATATTTTCGCAGGATTTTATGTAATCTTTTTGGAGAAGAAATTGAAAACGGTGAATTACCTGGCGATATTGACTGGACAGGTAAAATAATACGGGACATTTGTTTTAATAATGCCAAAAACTATTTTAACTGGTAACAAATGAGTATTTCCCGGTGATGACGCCGATTTTTGTAGAGTGAGAATTTATTTCCCTATAAAAAATATCTCTGCAATCTGCGTTATCCCTACATCTGCCGGAAAAAATATTTTACCAGCAGCAGAGATAAAATGCGTGAAGTAACGGAAAAAGCTTTTTAAACTTATCTTCACTTTTTCAAGGCAAAATCTTCAAAAGGAATTGCCTTTAATTATTTATTAAAACACTTACTGCCAGCCAAATGAACTTTTCTGCACAACTTGAAAAAATCTTTGTAACAGAAGAAGAAATACCGGAAGAATTTAAGCTGCCTTCTAAAGTGCATCAAAAAACTTATCTTCTCAATGAAGATGCAAAACAAAATGGCGCATCTGTTATAAATGAAAATGGCGCAACAACTGCAGAATCATTTTTTTATCCTGCTATTGTTTATCTGGTAAACAGCAAAATGAAGTTGTACCGCGAAGAGCAGTTTGGCCCCATTATCCCGGTTATTCCTTACGAAAATATGGAAGAACCTCTTGAGTACCTTATTGAGTCTACCCATGGCCAGCAAGTAAGCATTTTCAGCAACGACAGTATCGAAGTAGCTTCATCCATCGATGTTTTGGTAACCCTGGTTAGCAGGGTAAACATTAACGCCCAATGTCAGCGCGGGCCTGATGTATTTCCGTTTACAGGCCGAAAAGACAGCGCTGAAGGAACTTTGTCTGTAGTGGACGCGTTGAGATCATTCTCCATCCGTTCCCTGTTAGCAACAAAACTTAATGAAAACAACAAGCATTTACTGAACGAAATAGCAAGTGGCGAAGAGTCGAACTTTTTAAGCACAAAGTTTATATTTTAATGAGCAATGTTTTTTGTTTCGGGGAAATATTACTGCGGTTATCACCCGTTTTGCAGGGCGAATGGCTTCGTCAGCAAACTATGTCTTCATTTTTAGGCGGAGCCGAACTGAATGTTGCTGCAGCGCTTGCGAAATGGAACATACCTGTTACGTATTGCAGCGCCATGCCCGACAATTATCTCTCCCGCGAAATAATTGCGGAGATAGAGCAAAAAGGTATTAATACATCTTCCTTCCATTTTAGCGGCAGCAGAACAGGCATTTATTATATGCCTCAAGGTGTTGATCTGAAACACGCAGGTGTGATATATGACCGCGCTAATTCATCTTTTGCTTCGTTAAAACCAGGTATGATTAACTGGAATGAAGCGCTTGAAAATGTTTCCTGGTTTCATTTCAGCGCCATCACCCCGGCATTGAGCCAGGACAGTGCAGATGTTTGCGAAGAAGCTTTGAAAGCAGCTTCAGAAAAAAAAATTACTATTTCAGCAGATCTTAATTACCGTGCTAAACTCTGGCAATATGGGAAAAAACCGGTTGAAGTAATGCCTTCACTTGTTAAGTATTGCGATGTTATTATGGGCAATGTATGGGCGGCAAATACTTTATTAGGTATTTATGCCGATGAGAAAATTCATAACAACAATTCAAAGGAAAATTACCTTGAACATTCCCTTACATCTACCCGCGAAATTCAACAAAAGTTTCCTAAGTGTACAACTGTTGCAAATACCTTTAGATTCGATCACCAGGAGGGAATTCGATATTTTAGTGCATTGTATCAAAAAGGTGCACAACTGTCTTCCCGCGAGTATTTTGCAGAGGCAATCGCAGATAAAGCAGGCAGCGGAGATTGTTTTATGGCAGGGTTAATTTATGGATTATACAAAAATCAGTCTCAGCAGCAGGTTGTTGATTTTGCTGCCTCGGCCGCGTATGGTAAGCTTTTCGAAAAAGGAGATATTACTAACCAGGATGTAATAACGATTGAAAAAAGATTGCAGGCAAAGGAATAAAAAAAATGGGATCAGAGCGCACACTTTCATTTGCTTGACATGAGTATCAAAGATTTCCGACAAACGTATAAGCGATGCGGGCTGAGCTTTGATAATCCTAAAACAAACTCATATGAATACATCTAAGATTGGACAGTACAGGTGGACTATTTGTTCGCTGGTTTTTTTCGCCACTACCATCAACTATCTCGACCGGTCTGTAATAAGCCTGCTGAAGCCTTTCTTAGAAAAACAATTTACATGGACAGAGCAGGATTATGCTCATATTGTTATTGCCTTCCAGGTAGCTTATGCATTTGGAATGCTTACGGTTGGGAGGCTTATTGATAAAATAGGCACTAAAACTGGCTATGCACTTTCTACCTTATTCTGGAGCTTTGCAGCCATTGGCCACGCTCTGGCAAACAGTACATTTGGTTTTGGCGTCGCGCGCGCTGCTTTAGGAGTAAGTGAGGCAGGTAATTTTCCCGCCGCAATAAAAACAGTGGCAGAGTGGTTTCCCAAAAAAGAGAGAGCCCTCGCTGCAGGTATTTTCAACTCAGGGTCAAATATAGGAGCCATAATAGCTCCCTTAACTGTACCCTGGATTGCAGTAAATATGGGTTGGAAATGGGCTTTCATCCTTACCGGGGCAGTTGGTTTTATCTGGGTTTATTTGTGGGTAACTATTTATGAAATACCTGCAAAGCACAAGCGTTTATCTAAGGCAGAGCATGATTACATTCTCAGCGATCATGAGGATCTTTCAGCAGCAATCCCAGGCCACAAAGCGGCTGAAGTGTCGTGGTTAAAAATACTAAGCTTCAGGCAAACCTGGGCTTTTGTAATCGGCAAGTTTCTGACCGATCCCGTCTGGTGGTTTTATCTCTTTTGGCTGCCTGCATTTCTAAAGGCGCAATACCATATTGAAGGCACAGCCTCTGCTATTCCTATAGCTACGGTATATTTTATGACAACTTTCGGCAGTGTTTTCGGCGGATACCTTCCTTTATACTTTACCAGGAAGGGATGGCCGGTTTACAGGGCAAGAAAAACTTCAATGCTTATTTATGCCTTTTGTGTAATACCAGTCGTATTTGCTCAATCTATCGGGTCATACAACATGTGGTATGCAGTTCTTATTATTGGCTTTGCAGCCTCTGCTCACCAGGCATGGAGCGCCAATATTTTTACAACAGCTTCCGATATGTTTCCCAAAAGAGCAGTCGCTTCTGTTACAGGTATTGGCGGCACGGCAGGCGCTATCGGAGGTATTTTAATTGCCTGGGTTTCCGGTGTTCTCTTCGATCATTACAAAGCATTGGGAAACATTGAAACCGGTTATTATATTATGTTTATGGTTTGCGGAAGCGCTTATATTGTTGCGTGGATCATCATGCATTATCTTGCTCCAAGACTCAAAATGGTGCAGGTATAAGCATTACAGAAGCCATCAGGGTACCAGTGGGAGTGAAGCATATTAAAAGTTGTCCTTCTGCTGGTTCCAAAGTTATTTATAGATAGTAAAACATCCATATGCCGCGTAAAGAACATAGTCTGAATTTAAAAATAAAAATAAGAGAAAGCTTTTATACTTTAGACATATGATTCAACAATGGTTCAACTGGCGCACGGTGCTTACTTTGTTTGCCATTTGTATTGTAAGCGGTACTATTTTTTACTCAAGCTACCTGTCTCAAAAAATTGCTGCCGAAGAAAAGCAAAAAGTTGCTACATGGGTAGAGGCGCAAAGAACGATGATAATTGCTACCGATCAGACCAGTCTTAATCTTGCCACGCGCATTTCGACAGAAAATGATGATATTCCTATTATTGAGACTAATGAAAAAGACAGCATTACCAACAATTATCGTAATCTTGACTCTGCAAGGGTGAAGTCGGATAAAAATTATCTGCGAAAAAAGCTCGAAGATTTCAGGCGCTTGCATAGCCCTATCATTTTACCTCTGAGCGAAAAACCATATACAGCTAACCGGTACTACTATGGTGAGAGCAAATTGCAAAACGAAGTAAGGTATTATCCTATCATTCAGCTTATCATTATTGCTTTGTTTATCATCATTACTATTATAGCTCAAAGAAGCCGCTATCAAAATACGCAAAACCAGGTATGGGCAGGCCTCGCCAAAGAAACAGCGCACCAGTTGGGTACGCCGGTCACAAGCCTGGAAGGGTGGATAGAAGTACTGCGCGAAATACCGGGAAATGAGAAACTGGTTCCTGACATAGAAAAAGATGTTGACCGGCTAAAACTAATCTCTGACAGGTTTGGAAAAATCGGAAGTATTCCAAAACTGGAGGAACACAACCTGGTAGAAAAGATAAACGTTATGTTGGAATACATAAAGAAAAGAGCAAGCGGTAAAGTGCAATTTACCTTTAACACCAATGGAAAAACAGCTATTGCGGGAAAAATTTCACCGCCATTGTTTGACTGGGTTATTGAAAACCTGTTGAAAAATGCCCTGGATGCGATGGAAGGAAAAGGGAAGATTGACGTAATGCTGAGAGATGAACCTGCAGCTATTATAATCGACGTAACAGATAACGGGAAAGGAATAAGCAAACAAAATATTTCAAAAGTATTTAAACCCGGATTTACAACAAAAAAACGGGGGTGGGGCCTTGGATTAACTTTAACGAAGCGTATAGTAGAACAATATCACCGCGGGCAGATTTTTGTAAAAAACTCCGCACCAGGCAAGGGAACAACTTTTAGAATTATATTGAACAAGTAGTTTTTTTATAGGAATTTATTAAATTTGCATTTTAATGCGGTGGTGGCGAAATTGGTAGACGCACTACTTTGAGGTGGTAGCGCCGTAAAAAGCATGGCAGTTCGAATCTGCTCTACCGCACACAAACCTTCCTTTATGGGAGGTTTTTTTTTTGAACCACATAGACACTATATGACAGGGAGTTTCACAGAGAGTAATAGTAACCCTCTGTGTTTCTCGGTGTCGCTGCGACTCTGTGGTTCAAAAAACTTATGTTCATTTTCCAATTCGATAAAATGGAAATATTCAAATTTGCTCTTCAAAAACTCCTTCAAAATCTTAATCTTCTAACCCTACCTTTACACCTCAAAATCATTACCTTCTAAAATTTATAAACGATTGTTACAATGAAAATTACAGTAGTAGGAGCCGGAGCCGTAGGCGCTACCAGTGCCGACAATATTGTCCGTAAAGAACTCGCAGAAGAACTTGTATTGCTCGATATTAAAGAAGGCATTGCCGAAGGAAAAGCACTGGATATGACACAGACTGCTGCCTTGTTTGGTTTCGACACACGCATTACCGGCTCTACAAACGATTATTCCAAAACTGCAGACAGTGATGTCGTCGTAATTACTTCGGGCCTTCCAAGAAAGCCAGGCATGACCCGCGAAGAACTTATAGGCACCAATGCGTCTATTGTAAAAGGTGTAACAGAAAATCTCTTAAAACATTCTCCAAACGCCATTATCGTTGTTGTCTCCAACCCTATGGACACAATGACTTACCTTACCCTCACCACAAGCGGACTTCCTAAAAACCGCATTATCGGCATGGGCGGTATTTTGGACAGTGCCCGGTTTAAATGCTATCTCAGCGCTGCATTAGGTTGCAGCCCTAATGATCTTAATGCAATAGTGGTAGGCGGTCATGGCGATACAACAATGATACCTTTAATTCGCTTTGCTACCTGGAACAGTGTTCCGGTTACTGAATTTTTAAGCGAAGAACAAAAGCAAAAAATTGTTGCTGACACTATGGTTGGAGGCGCGACGCTGACCAAACTTCTCGGCACCAGTGCATGGTACGCCCCGGGTGCTGCAGTCGCTGCTCTGGTGGAAAGCATTGTTCGGGATGAGAAGCGTTTGTTTTCCTGCTCTGTAGGTCTCGAAGGCGAGTACGGGCAAAAAGATATTTGTTTAGGTGTGCCTGTTGTAATTGGCAAAAGTGGTTGGGAAAAAGTGGTAGACTATAAATTAAACGAACAGGAACAGGCAACTTTCAGCAAAAGCGCTGATGCAGTAAGAAGTATGAACAATGTGCTGAAAACATTATAAAGCGATCCTAAAGAGCAATGTCATCAGTTAATTAATTTGTGAGGACAAATCACAACGAATGTGCTTGTGGTTGTGTCCTCACAAATTACAAAAGAGTGGCAAACTTCGCCCTTTTTTTTATGTCTTATTCATAGCTTATTCATAGTTAGTATAGTTCGAATTATTATACTGTAAGGTCATAATAATAATATTAAGCTTCAACTTTCACTCCTTTCCAAAAAGCTACATAATCTTTTATCTGTGCCGCCGCTTCTTTAGGTTGAGGATAATACCATGCAGCATCTTTGTTTACATTGCCATTTACTTTCAAAGAGTAATAAGATGCCGTTCCTTTCCAGGGGCAGGTAGTGTGCGTGAGCGACGATTCCAGGTAATCTTTATTAACAGCGCTCAACGGGAAATAATGGTTTCCTTCAATAACGATGGTGTCATTACTCTCTGCAATTACTTCGTTATTCCATATTGCTTTCATCAAAATCGTAATTTAGGGTTAATAATGCTGACACAAATAAGTGCCAAAAGAAACGAAATATAGTTAATTTCAATGCCTGTTTCCTTTTTGGTCAAATTAGGCATTCACTGTTATCTAACAAAAAATTTGTTCTATTGTTTAAACGTTTTTAAACCAGTATAATACATTTTCGCGCAGTTTTGAAGTGGCATGATTATTACAAAGATTAGAAAAATTATTTTTCATGGAAAATTCTCAAAGCATACTACAAGGCTCAACTGATATGGAAAAAGGAGCTTACCTGGGTGCAATTGCATCTATAGCTACAGCCGACAGGCAAGCCACCCCTGATGAAATTCAGTTTCTTTCTTCACTTGCAGACTCAGCCGGCCTCTCTGCAGAGCAAAAAGAAGCTGTGCTTAAAGCGGCAAATGAAATATCTGATGATGATGTACTGCGTTGCCTCGATGTTTTGAAAAACAGTGATCTGAAATATTCCCTCGTAACTGATGTTATAGCTTTTGCCAAATCAGATAATAATTATACTGAGAATGAGCAAAAAAGCATTCAAAAAATGGCAGATTATTTGGGTGTAAATCAGCAACAGTATTCTCTTTTAGATCATTTTACAAATAAAGCTAAAGAAGCTGCTGCTTCTAATGTACCAATAACGCAGGACGAAGAAGGTAAGCCTGGTCTTCTTTCTTCGTTGGGTTTGAAAGATAAGCTGCAAAGCGCAGGTATTAACGGCAGCAGTCTTTTAAAAGGTATATTGGGGATTGCGGGCCCAATGGTTTTGGCAAATATGGTTAGCGGCGCACTCAATAACAACAGGGGAAATGGAGGAGGTTTGTTTGGCGGCAGAGGGGGCATGTTTGGCGGGGGTGGAGGTCTTTTTGGTGGTTTAGGTTCTGTTTTTTCTATGTTTGGCGGCAACAACGGATTTGGTAATTCTGGCGGTTTGCTTTCAAGAATTTTTTAAAACAGTTTTTTAATAAAGGTTATTTCATAAATACCGAAGCTAAAAACGGGAAATAAACAATTTTAAAATATAGTTTTTAAACAGCTAATTAGAAAATGAGTTGGATATTACAATTATTGATTAACGCAGCAGTCTTGCTATTAGCGTCTAAAATAATGACGTCGGTAAAAGTAAGAAGCTTTGGCACGGCAGTAGTTGTAGCACTTGTTATAGGCATTTTAAACGCAACTATAGGAGCTTTTTTAAGATTTCCGCTGAATTTGTTCACGCTTTTTCTTCTTTCTTTTTTTGTACGCCTGATCGTGCTTGCTATAGTAATAAAAATTACTGATGCATTATTCTCAGGTTTTGAAGTCCAATCATTCAGGGCTGCCGTTATACTTGCCTGTATTATGGCAGTGGCAGGAAGCTTATTAACCTATTTACTTGCAAGACCGGCATATTATTAACCTTAAAAAATAAATATGAGAAATTATCATTTTAAAATGTCTGTGGTGGTCTTTACGCTTTCAACAAGTGTGTACCTCACAGCCTGCAAGAGTAAAACCACGGATACAGGTAATACGATCGATACCACCTCTATGGCCGCCCCTGCGCCGGTTACTCCCGCACCTGTTGTGATAGCTCCCGACACTGCTTTGCAAGCTGGTGTAAGAGATGCGACAAAAGATTATCCCGGCGTAAAAGCAGATGTAAACGGTGGCGAAATAACACTGACGGGGCAAATCCAGCGTAGTAAGCTGCCAAATTTAATGATGTCCCTGAATTCATTAAAACCTAAGAAAATCAACAATCAGTTAACTATTAAATAAACGGAGGAAAATAGTATGGCCTTACAGGATAAATACCAGGAACTTATTAATGCAGCAAAAACTTCTGAAGTGAATAACCTGCAGGTAAGAGAACAGGATAACGTGCTTTACATTGACGGTGAAGCGCCAACAGGAGAAGTAAAAGATAATCTCTGGGGCATATATAATAAGATTGATCCTGACTTCAGAAGCGGAGACCTGATAATGAATATTAATGTATCTGCGATGGCACCCGGCACTACGGCAACAGTTACAACAGATTCATCAAATTTGAATGTAAGAAAAGGCCCCGGTACCGATCAGCCCATTGTTGGTAAAGCTGCCCACGGAGCAACAGTTACACTTGTAAGCAAAACCAACGACCAATGGTGGCTTATAAGAACAGAAAATAATGAAGAAGGATATGCTTATGCTCAATACCTCAGTGTCGGGTAACCTTTTATCAGTATTATTAATCTTCTCGTATTTTAATTGCAGCTTTGCTACCGGTTTTTGTTTGTTTATATTCTGATTTTAAAATAGCAAATATGCAACCATTAACTGCAGTGGTACTTGGTGCAACCGGCCTTGTTGGTGAACAATTGGTACAACAATTATTAAGTGATCCGGCTTTTTTGAAAGTGAGGATACTTGTAAGAAAACAGGTAAAATTATCACATCCAAAGCTGGAAGCAGAACTAGTAAATTTTGATAACCTTATCGATTTCAGGCGAAAACTTGGAAAAGGGAATTGTATTTTTTGTTGTATTGGCACTACCCGGAAAAAAGTAAAGGGAGACAAAACCACTTACCATAAAATTGATGTTGACATTCCTGTGAATGCTGCTAAAATGGGCAAAGATGCTGGTTTTGAAAAATACTTACTTGTTTCTTCCGTAGGAGCAGATTTCTTTTCAAAAAATTTTTACCTGCGTTTTAAAGGAGAGGTTGAGAAAGAAATCGCAGCCTTAAACTTCAATAGCTTTCATGTTTTTCGCCCGGGCATTTTATTAGGCAAAAGAAAGGAATTTCGCCTGGCCGAGACAATCGGAAAAGAAGTGATGCAAAGCATATCAGGTTTGTTTTTCGGCGATTTAAAAAAATACCGCGGAATTAATGCTGTACATGTTTCCCGGGCAATGGTGGCTGCTGCAAAGTTCGATGGAAAAGGAATGTTTGTTCATCATTATGAGGATATGATGCAAGTGGATTAAGTGTAATAAACGCAGATTTTTAAGCCTATTGCTTTGGCATCTCTGGTTATTTCTCGAATAAATAGTTGATAAGAGAGACATTGTAGTTATAAGGAACTCAACGAATTACCTCACCAAGTCAAGTTATAAATTAACTGTCTCTTGATTGCCTACTTATTCCATTATCCATTTTTTGGCAGCTTCAATACAACTGTCTCCATCTGTATTTGTCAAACACTTCGCTTCAACATTAAACATCGTCTTCAGGCACAACTCCGATAAAATATTTCATGAATAGTTTGTTTTCTTACACTCTTTCTATTAATAAGACAATATTTTAAATTTACTAAATTAAAACTACCTTTAATTTTGAAACAAAAACTAGTTGAAAACAAGAAGTATTGAATTTGAAACAGAGCTTGATAAAAATGGACTAGATAAATTAAGAGTACGATTGAAAACACACAAAAACGAATTAATTGACGTAGTTTAACAGTATGAAACATTTATAAAAGAGAATTGGGTTGCAATAGTTCGTTATGATTGCTCACACGGTTTTTTTCACAAAGATGTTATGTTTCCTGACGGCAATAAGGAAAAAACAGAAATGACTTTTGATTCTTTAAAAAGTGCTTCTCAGTACGCAGCACAAGACCTGAAGGACCGCTGGGAATGGTACAAAGAACGTTACTTAAAAAAACTGAAGAAATGACAAATAAAGAAACAGTAACACGAAATATTGGTCTAACGTTTGACTTTGTTGATCATCTGATTGAACATCCGGGAATAATTGAAAGCTTCCCTGACAATTTCAAATTAAACTTTGTCGACTCTGACTTTAGCAATACAATGAAGAATGTTGTTGAAAAAAGTGGAGAGAAGGTAAAAGAAAAATATGTGAAAGTGAAAAATACATTTGAATTTGGAACCTAAGCAACAGCATTGGAGGTTACCTGAATTATCAGTTGACCCTAAAACCTGCAGATAATGTGTTGGCAATGTGAGTGAAGGTTAAAACATGGATCTACACTGCATCCACATCTGAAATAATAGTTACGCTCCGGTATCTTTTATTAGATTGAATAATAGCGATTTGTTGTAATATATTATTCTTGCATTGCCTTATTAATCGGGTGTCTTTGGGCAGCTTCAGCAGCAACTCAAACAGGTATTGATTTCTTACCCGGTTCACTGAAGGCTCGGCGGGACCGCTTACATAAGCTTTATATTTTTCGGTTAAAAAAAGTCCTAAAATATTAGCTGCTTCTTCAGCTATATCTCTCAGTTTATGTTTGCAGGTTATCTGGATGATCCTGGAGAAAGGCGGGTAAAAAAACTGTCGCCGGTTTTCAATTTCAAACCGGTATAACTCTTCATAACTATGATGTTGCACAAACTGCAGTACGGGATGATGGGTATTGCTGACCTGCACTATTACTTTTCCCTGCTCTTCACGCCGGCCTGCGCGTCCGCTCACCTGCTCCATTAGCTGAAAAGCTCTCTCATTTACCCTGAAATCAGTAAAGTTCAGCAGCGCATCGGCATCTGCAATGCCTACAAGATTTACGTGCTCAAAATCAAGTCCTTTTACCACCATTTGCGTTCCGGCAAGAATGTCTATTCGCTGCTGCTCAAACAATTTAATGAGTGCATCATGATCGTTTTTGCCACGAATACTGTCATAATCCATTCTGGCAACCTTTGCCTGCGGAAATACTTCAGTTAAGGCTTCTTCCATCTTTTCCGTACCGAAATTTTTCTGCATAAAATTATGACTTCCGCAGGCGGCACAGGTAAGCACCAAAGGATAAACCGTACCGCAATAATGGCACTGCAATTTGTTTTTTGCCTTGTGATAGGTGAGTGAAACATTGCAATGCTCGCACTGAGGTATCCAGCCGCAGGTGCCGCAAACCTGGTAAGGTGAATATCCCCGCCTGTTCTGAAATAAAATCACTTGTTTTTTCTGTTCCAGCGATTGCTGTATAGCTTCAGTTAATTGAGGTGATAAAATAATTTTTCCTTTATCTTTTGTGATAATTGTTTTTACGTCAACTATCTCTATCAGCGGCATCTGCACATTGCCATATCGCTCTGCCAGGTTTACCAATCCATATTTGCCTGACTGTGCATTGAAGTAACTTTCTATGGAAGGAGTTGCGCTCCCCAGCAGCACTTTTGCATTGAACAAGGAAGCAAAATAAATAGCCGCGTCACGACCATGATAACGGGGCGCAGGTTCCTGTTGTTTATAAGACGCATCGTGCTCTTCATCAACAATTATCAAACCGAGGTCTTTAAACGGAAGAAACAAAGAAGATCTTGCTCCCAACACCACTTTCGTTTCACCTGTCTTTATTTTGTTCCATATTTCAACCCGCTCATTAGGATTGAATTTGGAATGATAAATAGTAATGTAGCCACCAAAGTATTTTTGTAGCCTTCTTATGATCTGTGCGGTAAGGGCAATTTCAGGAAGCATGTACAGCACCTGCTTGCCTTCCTTAATATATTGTTCAATAATTTTAATGTAAATCTGTGTTTTACCGCTCGAGGTCACCCCTTGCAGCAAACAAACGGATTTATCATTTAAAACCTTTTTTACATTATCAAAAGCTTCAACCTGTGCCGGAGATAAGGTAAAATCTATGTTTATATCCCGTGGAAGAGATGGAAGCCGGTCAACAGAACGTTTTTCCAAACGCACGATATTTTTATCAGCCAGACCTTTTAGCTGTGCTGCTGTTGCATTGGCCTTTTTTAAAAGATTGGTTTGTGTTACTTCTCCTTCTGTTTTAAGCAAATGCAGGTACGCCAGAAGCAATTCCAACTGTTTGGGTGCTTTATTTTTGCTCCATTCGTTTAACAGCTTTGCCAGGTTTTCTTCCTTATGATATTCAGGGGTAAGATGTATATATGTTTCAAGTTTTTCCCTGTATGTTTCTTTTAGTGCTTCCCACACTATGCAAACCTTTTTTTCTATCAATCTTTTTATAACCGGGTATACGTGTGATACATCCAATATTTGCTGCACTTCGCTCAGCTTCAGTTCTTTTTTTAGTAAGAGCGCTTCGGCTACCAGGTATTCTTCGTCGTTTAAATCAGAAAAATCCTCGCCGAATTCTTCATTATAAGTAAGAATGCTTTCACTCGACAGTTTTAAATGTGATGGCAAAGCAGCCTGCATCACATCGCCTTCGCTGCACATGTAGTATTCCGCCATCCATTGCCATAGCTTCAACTGGTTGGGATAAACCAAAGGCTTTTCATCCAGTACATTTAAAATCTCTTTGGGTTCAAAAGAAGCTGGTTTGTAGCGGTGAATAAGCTTAACAATGCCCGAGTATTTTTTATTTTTAAGTTCCACTTCCACCCGCGAGCCGGGATGTAAATTTTCCTGCAGATGGGCCGGGATAGCCCATGTATAATTTTTAGGTAGTGCAAGCGGAATAATCACTTCAGCAAAAACCTGGTGATTTGTTTGATCATTAAAAAGGGCAGAAGATGTAGTAAATTGTTGCATGTGTCAGAACACAAAATAAGTTGAATTATTATAAACGTATTCTGAAGGTTGTGAAATTTACATTAGTTATAGCAATTATTGGTGTGGGTGCTTTACCCATAAATATTAAAAGCAGTACGAAAAGTATTACAATGTGCCTCCACTATATTTCTTATATCGGGTGAATATCCACCGCCCATAGATACGACACAGGGGATAGAAAGCTTTTTAGCAAGAGAAAGCACTGTTTCATCTCTTTGTTTACAACCTTGTGTCGTCACTTTCAGTTTTCCATATTTGTCTGTTTCCAAAATATCAACACCGGATTGAAAAAAACAAAAATCTGGTTTTACCTGGTCAAAAAGTTTAAATAAAGTTGCTGACAAAATACCGAGATAAGCAGCATCGTTTATTCCATCAGTCAGCGGAACATCAAGGTCTGATTTCTCTTTGTGAAACGGATAATTGTGCCGCCCGTGCATACTGAATGTAAAAACATTTAATTCATTTTCAAAAAGCTTTGCTGTACCGTTTCCCTGGTGCACGTCGAGATCAATTATTAAAATCTTTTTTGCAAGCTTTTTATGTAAAAGATAGTTTGCTGCTATGGCCTGGTCATTGAGCATACAAAAGCCTTCTCCACGGTCAGCGAAAGCATGGTGAGTGCCACCTGCAACATTTAAAGCTACCCCGGCTTCAAACGCAGCATGACAGCAATCAATTGACCCCTGGCTAATGATCAGCTCACGCACAGTAAGCTCACGAGATAGCGGGAAACCAATTTTTCTTTGCTCAGATGCGGTAAGTGTTTGATGCAACAATTTGTCTAAGTATGTTTTTTTATGAGTCAATAATATGATTTCTTCTGCGCAACATGCAGGAGCCATCATATTTTCATGGGTAATTGTGCCTTCGTACAATAGCTGCTCTGGAATCAGTTCATACTTTAGCATAGGAAAGCGATGGCCTTCAGGCAAAGGATGAGAATAGACTTGAGAGTATGCTATTTTGATTGGGTTTCTAATTGTTTAATTGCTTAAATTGTTAAGTTACCGGTTGCTCATAAGCGGCGCTGTCACTGCGAAATTGTTCGATATAAATACCATTTATCCTTTAACCCTTTAAAGCATTGCTTTAGCGTTTCATCCATGTGGTAAGCAGCAGGTGTATTGCCACCGCGACCTTCTATAAAAACGATCTGCCTCCCAATAGCAGCAATACCAGGCTGGTAGCCGGTAGTCATTTTGTAAGTCCTGGGCCGCATCCCTTTTTTGTTAAGCTTATCATGTCCGGAGTTTTTACCAGAAAGCCATATTTTTTTATAAAAAAAAACCGCCTCAGTTTAGCGACGTCTTCTTTTATACGGTTATATACTATATCTTAGGCCCAGAGGTTCTGAGGATATTCTCCTGCCTGTACCAGTTTGTTTATGTCTGCCAATACCACCGGCGCATCTTCCTTGTAGGTAACGCCAAACCATTGTGCGCTTGTTGGAATAACTTTTATAACTCCTTTGCCTGATTTTATAAATTCATCTCCCAGGATCGGGATAAAAAATTCTGCTTTAGGATTATTAATATTTTGATCTAAAAACTTTTGAAATGACTCTTGAATCAATTCAAATACGTTTGAGGCAAAGGCCCAGAAATTCATACTTACCGGACTGTCTTCGCTTACTTCGTGTAATCCGCCGTTTTCATCTTCGTAAGTAATTTTGCCTTGTTCGTTCCGATAAATTTTGGTACGCTCGTTTATAGCCGTCAGGTTATTATTTTCATCCACGGCGCACACGCCACGACTTACACTTCCATTTTCACTTAAGGTCTTTTTTAATTCATATCCTATAATACAATAAGTTCGGTCATTAACCTCTTTTGTCAAAAAATCAAAGGCTTTTTGAAAACTGTCTTTGCCATAAAAATCGTCTGCATTAATTACCGCAAAAGGCTCTTTCACTGCATCTTTTGCACACAATACCGCGTGGGCTGTTCCCCATGGTTTTTTTCTTTCTGCCGGCACCGCGTGGTTACCCATGTTCGCATCAAGGCTCTGGTAAACGTAATCTGTTTCTATTTTGCCTTTAAGCTTTGGCTCGAATATGCTTTTAAAATTTTCAGCGAAATCTTCCCTGATGATAAAAACAACTTTGCCAAATCCTGCCCGGATGGCATCATAAATAGAATAATCCATAATAGTCTCGCCGGAAGGACCAAAAGATTGAATCTGTTTCATACTTCCATAACGGCTTGCCATACCTGCAGCCAAAATAACTAATGTTGGTTTCATATATATTTTTTAAACTTTGCTAAACCGGTTTCTATTGCTTAAAATGTAAAACAGCTTGTAAAATTGCAAATATAATACCTTGAGCCCTTGAACTTCAATATAATTAATTTACTTCCTCAAAGTTCAACCTGTACTTCTTCATATAACTTTGGGTTTGCTTTTATTCTTTAATTTTTAAATCACTAAAACCGATCATGGTTCCAATCTGAATTCGATCCCGATTGTTATTGTGATTTCCGGCCCAGTAATATTGATGCCCAACGCTTCCAAAGATGGAAATTGTTTTTGCGATGCGAAAGTATGCAGCACAATCTAATCTAAGACTAACCATGTTATCGACTTTCATTAGAGAATAGTTAACCACCTCATTATTTTTCAAGTCGTTTGGCTTTGTTGGGGTGTTTTTTGGATTAAGGCCGTTCAAACGGACATCTATACCAAGAGATGGAGCAATTGTGAAACGTTTTAAAATTGGATTAACACATGGAGCTTGCTGATCAAACGCAAATGTTCGTGCATATCGGCAACCCAGGAACCATTTTATGTACTTGTTGTTAGTCTTGAAATTTTCCGTGTAGATGGACACAAGATTATTATTAATATTTGCACCAACATCTATGCCTTCACGTAGCCTAAATTTGTCCTGCCAGGCAAGGTATGGACGAACAAAAATAATGTTATTGGTGAAGTTTTGACTTTTTAGGGTGCTGATTGCAATTGTTGCCGACACCAGGGTTAATAGAAATTTTTTCATGTTATTAGAATTTGGAAATGAATAATTGTGTTTTTTATTGTTTTACACAAGCCATATATGCAGAATGGCTTTTAGAAAAAAAGGTTGCATTAGACGTTTTAAGATTAGATAAAATTCATCCTGTCATAAGTGGTAACAAGTGGTTTAAGCTGAAATACTATTTACAGGATGCTGCAGCTCTGAAGAAAACGATTATAGCTACTTTTGGGGGTGCATGGTCTAATCACATTGTAGCTACAGCCTTTGCCTGCAAAGAAGCTTCTTTAAAAAGCATCGGCATCATTCGGGGAGAACAGCCTGCTGTTTTATCAGACACGCTAAAAAAGGCTGCAGAATATGGGATGGAATTACATTTTGTAACAAGGGAAGAATACCGGAACAAAGAATCGATAAAACAAAAATTTGCCAATAAAAATTGGTATTGGATAAATGAAGGAGGTTATGGTGAATTGGGAGCAAAAGGCGCGTCAGAAATTTTGAGCACAGTTGACTTGAGGCATTATTCCCACATAATTGCTGCTGTGGGAACAGGAACTATGCTTGCCGGATTACTGCTTGCAGCAGGAAGCAAACAAAATGTAATAGGCATCAGCAGCATGAAAGGAAATTTATCGTTAGAAAAAGAAATATCGCGTTTGGTTGAGAAACAAAAACCTGAAGTTAAATTCGAGGTAATACATGACTATCATTTCGGCGGATATGGCAAGCATTCTTTACCGCTCATTGATTTTGTAAATGAAATTTATGCAATACATAATCTACCCCTCGATATTGTATATACCGGCAAAACAATGTTTGCAATAAAAGATTTGACCGAAAAAGGTTTTTTTGAACCTGGAAGCCGGTTATTAATGATTCATAGCGGAGGACTGCAGGGAAATGCAGGTTTAACTGAGAAAAGCTTGTAAAGTGTTTGAAGTTAACTTCCCGCACACACTATTATTTATAAAATTGGCAAAACTGTCGATTTTAAAAAAATTATTTACCAATCTTCTGTCAAAGCCTTAATTGTGCAGGTAATAATAGTAGTAAGTTTTATAAATTGAATTCATACTTCAACTGTTGCGCTACTGTATTAATAACCATATCTACCTTTACAGCTATTGTTCCTAATGTATGCGTATTTACCTGGTTTTTGGCATTCAGTTCCAATGTACGAATATCTGATGATATTGATTTTATATTCATACTGTCTATCGTTGGTTTCATTTTATGAGCAAGTTTCGATACCATATGCCAGTTTTCTTCTGTAGTGGCCTGTATCATTTCTTTGCTGTTGCTGGGAATGGTGGTGAGGTAAATGCCTGCAAGCGAAACTAAAAATTCAGAATTTCCATCTAACATATCTTCTAATTGCCTGAGATCATATAGCTTCTCAGCAACCACGTTTTGAGCTTCAATAGTACGATGCATAGTTGTATGATATTATATTACTTTTTTAGAGGTTTTTGGCTATTAGCCTTAATTTAAACTGCTTTCTTCCAGCGAATATTTTTTATTTACAAAAACTTCTTTATTCTGAATCATCCGGTAAATGGTTGATTTGCCTACGTCAAGTTTTCGGGCAACTTTTAATACGTCATAATTATATTTATCAAGATAAAACTGGATAAACCTTGTCGTAAATTCTTTCAGGCTGGCCTCTTTAAGAATAAAATCAGCCATCGTGTTTTGTGAGGTTACATTTATGTGTTCTGCTTCTATGTCTTTATCTTCCGACATTACACAGCCAAGTTCTATAACCGATTTCAGCTCTCTCACGTTTCCCGGAAAAGCGTGTGCAAGTATTTTTTTCTTGGCTTCTGTTAATAAATTTTTCTTAGGCAGACCATTTTCTTTACAGAAATGATCCATAAAATATTTTGCAATTATCAGCACGTCACTTTCTCTCTCCCTTAGCGGCGGAAGATTGATAGGCAACCCTAAAATGCGATAATACAGGTCTTCTCTGAAAGCGCCGTTTTTAACCATTTCAAGCAGGTTGCGATGGGTAGCTACAATTATTCTCACGTCTACTTTCACTATGTCATTGCTTCCCACGCGAACTATTTCTTTTTCCTGTAAAGCCCTCAACAGCTTGGCCTGCATATTTATATCCATCTCTCCTATCTCATCCAGAAAAAGCGTTCCTTTTGAGGCTTCTTCAAACTTACCAATCCGCCTGGCAATCGCCCCGGTAAAGGCTCCTTTCTCATGACCAAACAATTCACTTTCCAAAAGGTCTTTCGGAATTGCAGCCAGGTTAACAGCTACAAAAGACATATTTTTCCGCGGGGAGTTGTAATGAATTGATTTGGCGACAAGTTCTTTTCCGGTTCCTGTTTCTCCGGTTACCGACACAGTTATATTTGTGCGAGCTGCTTTTTCCATCATACCAAATACCCGCTGGATCACCGGGCTGTTGCCAATGATAGAATTACTGAAATCATATTTCCTGCTTACCTCTTCTTTCAGGATTTCAATTTCCTGCTTGAGCTCAATATTTTCCCGAAGGTTTTTTAGTGCATTCCATATCCGTTCCTTGGTATCTTCGTCTTTTACAATGTATTCGTTGGCGCCTTTCTTTAAAAGATCCAGCGCTACTTTTACATCTTCCTGTCCGCTAATTATAATAACCTTCGTGTCAGGACAATTTTCTTTAATTTGCTTCAGCAACTGATCCCCGTTCATGTCGGGCAATGAATAGTCAAGCGTGACTACATCGGGCTTTTCGTGCAGTTTTGAAAGAAATAATTTTGCTGTATTAAATTTCGTAATGGCATAATCAGGGTTCAAAGACAGGTAATACTCTAACATAGAGCTATACCATAAATCGTCTTCTACAATAAAAACCTTAAAGGGCTTTTGGTTCTTCATATAATGCTAAACGAAAAAATATTTCAGGTATTGTATTTTTAAATAAATATGAGATAAAAAATATGAAAATATGTAACGAAGAACTTAGCCGGATACTTGTTCGTTGTTAGTTGATCGTTTGCCAATTGTTAGTTTGTTGACTGTAAAAAACTATTTTTGTTATAATTAATACGTTTATGGAAGTAAATGATGAACTGGCAGACAAGCTTGCGCATCTTGCCAGGCTAAAATTTGAGCCGGCAGAGAAGGCTGGTATTAAACAGGATTTACAAAAAATGATATCATTTATTGAGAAACTAAATGAACTGGATACAACAGGGGTGGAACCATTATTATTTATGACCGATGAAGTAAATGTATTTAGGGAAGATGAAGTGAAAGGATCTGTCACAAGGCAGGAAGGATTGCTGAATGCACCTTTAAAAGATGACCGGTTTTTTAAAGTGCCAAAAGTGATTAGAAAGTGATAAAAAGCCCGGCATTAGTTTACAATTTTAATAAGCTTTGGCCTTTTATTCTCATTCTCACCTGTACCTTAATAGCATCAAATATAAAATATTATTTTTAGTTTATGGAGTCAGTTATACATCTTGATAATATTAGTAAAAGTTACTTCATGGGCGTACAGGCCCTGCCTGTTTTAAAAGATATAAGCCTGGATATTTTTAAAAACGAATATGTAGCTTTAATGGGACCTTCAGGCTCCGGTAAAAGTACTTTAATGAACATTTTAGGATGTCTTGACAGTCCAACTTCGGGCACTTATATTTTAAACGGAAAAGATGTAAGTAAAATGCCTGATAACGACCTTGCAGAGGTGAGGAATAAAGATATAGGATTTGTGTTTCAGCAATTTAATTTATTGCCAAGATTAAGCGCTGCTGAAAATGTTGCTCTCCCGCTGGTATATTCAGGCATTGGCAGAAAAGAAAGAACAGAAAGAGCTATGGAAGTTTTGGCTAAAGTGGGCCTGGCAGACAGAAGTCATCATAAACCCAACGAGCTGAGCGGCGGACAAATACAACGTGTAGCCATTGCCCGGGCTTTGGTAAATAACCCCGCAATCATACTGGCCGATGAACCAACAGGAAACCTTGACAGTAAAACTTCTGTTGAGGTAATGGATATATTCAGCAAAATACAGGCTTCGGGCAATACGGTAGTGCTGGTGACACACGAAGAAGACATTGCAGCCTACGCTAAAAGAGTGGTAAGGCTGAGAGATGGCGTAATCGAAAGTGACACATTAAGAAGTCCATCGACCATCATTGAAACTATGCGGATTTAAAATATAGTTAATGCGAGACGCTGAAAAGGCAAAGCAGAAAAGCGGTTATGCTTCTTAAGCCCAGCCTGCGGATGCTAAAACGCGCACTTTTACCTTTAATACATAGGGCTCAGTTCAAACAATTATCAAATGAAATTATTGTCTGAAATTAACAGACATATAAGAATTAACCATAGTATTTATCTTCCTGTTACTTTGTTTTAATCTTTCAAGGATAGTCGAACCATCCATCCTGAGATACCCTGACAACTCATTCCATTCAGTACCTGATACGGTTTTAAATCCCATTGACCAGTCAGGGAAATTACGTTCATCAGATAAGCCTGTAACCATTTTCACAATGTTGCGATGACGATCATCCTTTTCAATTTTATGATAAAGACTCATAACGGTTTCTTCATCGCCTTCCATTATCTGCAGAATACTTCCCTCGTGATATAGAAGAAGACCCGTAACGCCTTTACTTGTATTATTTATCCTGCTTTTCGTAAGAATATCAGATAGATCAGCATGTGTATATAACTGGCTGGCTGAACTGAGATATATGAGGTAAAATATCATTGTTTTACAATTTCATTAATAACGTGTTTAAATTATCATTATTGTGTGGCTTACTTTTTAATAAACAAAAAAAATGCTTTACAAAGTCTTTACACTATGTTTGTTCTATTGTACCTGTGGTAAAATTATTAAAACGCTTAAAAATTATTAAGTATGGAAAAATTACAAAAGCTGGAATTGATGGACAAGATTCTGAGAGAACTTGATGATCTGAAAAACAGCCAGACTGCTGTGTTGAAAAAACTGGCACAAATAGAAGCTGACAACATTACCCTCAGTGTTCCCCTGCTGGAAAAAAAATTACCTGACATGCACGAAGAAGTAGATTCGAGTGTAGTAATTGTTACCAGTTTGTTGGAAGAATTTCAGGCGTACAGGGATAAATTTTTTGCAGATAATAAACTTGCTGCTTTGCAAGATCCTACTGCCTAAACTGTACATTCAGGCATAAAAAAATGATTAGATTTTTTGTTTATCAAATCATTTTTTTATTGTTTATTGATACGCATGCAGGCTTATCGAAGTGTCGCTGACGGTTGAAAACAAAAACACCCGGATTAACACCTGAAATGATGGCGTGTGGGCTTAAAACGCAGGCTGAGACTATGTGTCCAATTGTGAAAAAAGTATCTCTTATTAAAAGAAAGCCTGCATTAATGATGCGCAAAATCCATAGTAAAGTCTCCTTTTATTCTTTCGATGGGAGGATTGAAATAGCCATATTTAAGATGAGGAAACTCTTCCTGTATTAATTCCATCAGTTGTTTCACACCTAAGAATTCGCCCGTATCTGCAACATTTATTTTACCTAAATACCAATCCGGATCAATATTAAAATTGCGCCATTGTATCATTTTCAGATCTGTATCTTTAATCAGTTTTCTCAATGCTTCATATTCTTCAACACTATCGGTCATTCCCGGAAAAACAAAATAATTTATGCTCGTCCAGCCTCCAAAGCTGTTAACTACGCGAAGGCTTTCAATAATATCTTCAAAAGCATAGTTATTAGGACAATAATAAGGCTCATAAATATGTTTGCGAACGCTGTTTAAACTGACGCGTATACTGTCTAAACCAACTTTGCAAAGTTCACGAACTGCACCAGGTTTAGAGCCATTTGTATTAATATTTATACTTCCTTTGCTTGTATGCTTCCTTATTTCAATAATAGCTTCCCTTATAGTTTGCCACATCAGCAGGGGCTCGCCTTCGCACCCCTGGCCAAAACTAACAATGGAGTAAGGAGCAGTCTCTAAGTGCGGAACAGTATATTCAACAATCTCTTCAGCAGAAGGCCTGAAGGTCAAACGATCTTGTGTAGAAACAACAGTTTCTTCTTCCGGCTGAAAAGATATACAACCTATACAATTGGCATTACAGGCCGGCGACGAAGGAACAGGGCATTCCCACCTGCTTAAAAAATAATTCCGGGCTGCAGGGCAATGATAAGTAAGGGCACAGTTATTGGCAAGATGCTGTACCAACCGGTTATGCGGATATATCTGCAAAACTTTCTCAACGCCCTGCTCTACTGCGGCCTGGTCGTAGCCTTCACAATCCTGCCTGATGTCCTGTTCTATACGGATGGAGGGAACAAAAAATTTGTCGTTTAACCAACCGGCAGCAGTATAACAAAATAACGGGAGCGTAGGTGCATCTGGGGCTGTTTCGTAAGCCGCAAGATAAAAACCCGTATGAGCCGGCGGAATAAATGCCGCTACTGCCCATCCTTTCTCACACAAACGCATTTCACCTGTTTTCACATCAATACCAATTCCCCATCGCCCGGGCAATTCATATAATTGTCCGCCTTCCGGCAATTCTATCCATTCATCTTCCGGCACAGCAACGGCATCCCAACCGCTTCTGCCTGTTACGTATAAGGTGGTGTCTTCAAAAATATTTCCGTCGCCGTCTGAATATAAAAGGTATGGTGATTGTGTAAGCATGAATTGTATTTTAACAGCACGGGCTTGAGTAAGACTCAAAGTGCAGCCATTTTACTTTTTTGCAGAAACTCCTTTTTAGCTTTTTATTTAATAGTTTCAGCTATTTATAAAAGTATACCTGCATAAAAATTTTTGACAAAATTAAATTTTAATGTACAATTGCGACTGGTTAATTACAACGTTAAACTGAGGAAGCTGTTAATTTTTTGGTTACCGCCTACAGTTCATTGTGAATCTCCGGTTGTGTCACTCACTTTTACGGTAACTTTTCATAGCAGCATTTTTCCCCATTTTAACCCTTAAAAGGCATTAAGCAGATAAATACGTTCATGACCTAAATGTGAAAATAATATTATGAAACCATTACTTATAGCATTGTTAGTATTATCGTCAGCTTGTAACAACACAGGCGAAACTAAAGTAAATACAGACAGTATTACTATTACGAAAAACGACAGCGTTCACAATGAAAAGGATACAATAAGCGCCAGTACACCAAAAGAAAGTGTGACCAATGACAGTGTGACCAATGACAGTAATATTGTCGTAAAATTCCCAAAAGACAGTACGTGGACTACGGTTGTTGGAAAAATGAAAGGCGTAAATCATCCGGTAAGCGTTTACATTGATGTAAAGCAGGGAAAGCACTTAACCGCTGCAATTTCTGCTGAAGACTCAACCGCTAATGTTCGCATCAACCAAATGATTACTCCTGATGGTAAAGCTGACGGACCTTTTGGCAAAGATTTTACATTCACCATACATCAGCAGGGAACCTATAAACTTCTTATTGGAGAAAACCTGATGCAGGGAGATGAATGGAAAGGAAATTTTAAGCTGACCATAAGAGTGAAGTAGTTTTTATTGAAGTTTGTAGGTTAATGCCACGAAGACGCGAAGACAAAAAGGCGCGCTAAGAAAAATTTCAGCGATAAATAAAGTACCGGGATTAATTTTAATACCTCCAAAAGGTTAAAATAGAATTGTTATTTATAAACGTAAGGTTGTGCAAGCCAATCAGTAAAATCATATTGGTTCATAAAATAATTTAACCAAATAAAACAAGCGGCAATTACCGCTTGTAAACTATCTGATTAAACTATTTTTTATTGTAATACTGAGTTTGGGTCTGCGGTTACTTTTGCTCCGGGAATTTTTGCTAACATATCTCTGTGCGCCCGTATTTTTGGCAACGCTTTGCCCATGGCCGCTTTTATACCGGCATCTCGTGTGGTGGCCATAAATTTTTCCAGTTCGTCAATTTTTGCTTCATGCATTGTTAGCATGGCTGAAGCCCACTTTGCATCAAAATCAGTTCCTGCAGAAATGTCTGTCGGTGGCATTACGGGCATTTCATGCAACTGATTCGTTGCGGCGCCTTTTCTTGCAGCTAATCTTTTCAGGTCATTTAGTATTGCTGTATGGTCTGTTATAATTTGGCCGGCAACTTTTTTTACAGCCGCAGAAGTTGCTTTATCACGACCTAATTTAGAAAGTTGTATTTCCATCATATTGTCCATGATGTTTTTGTTGATAAATCCTGTATCTGTCATTGCTGCCATGGGATCGTTTGTTTTACCGGGATTTACTGCAATGCCATCATTCGACTTGTCGGGATTAACTACCATAGGGTCGTTTGTTTTACCTGTCTTTACTGTGTCAGCAGATGTTTGAGCAAAAGAAAAATGAAATAAAAAAAACAGTATTGCTGTAAATAATGATTTATAAGGAAAAACAGTCGTCTTTTTCATACAATTAAAATTTTTATTAAAAATTAAATTCGTCATTAAAGTTATTAAGAAGCGATTTGCCATATAATCCTTAAAAATCGTTCCAAACTTTGATTAGGAAATTGTAAAAAAAAGCCCTTCTCTGATGCAAGGACAGATACGATAATTTTTATAGCGCCGCTTTTTTTTAAAACTGATATTTAAAACAAGAAAAGCAGGCGGATGCAACCACCTGTTGTTTATTACAGTCATTAAAAATCAAATAAAAACTATCTCTTTCTAATGTTTTTTCCTTTAATAAATATTATAAACTTTCCTTTCGAGCTGGCATCAGGAATTATTGCCGGGTTAATTTGCAGGGCCTACTTTTTTAACAAAATGAAAAATAAGCTTAAACGTTATGAAAATGATCTTACAAAAAGCCAGGAAAGAATTTTGGAACTGGAAGACGAGAACGACAAACTTGAAAAACGCCTGAAAGATGCGGAAGTTCATTTCTCAAAAGACAGTATTAATATGAATTAATATTTTCCGTCTTTGCTCTTCACGTGTTTTCTCCATTTCATTTTACTGTTATTTTCTGTAGGTTTGCCGCCATTATGACGACAAGCGAAAACAAGTTTCAGCAGATAATTTCTCACGCCAAAGAATACGGCTTTGTTTTTCAAAGCAGCGAAATCTATGATGGATTAAGCGCTGTGTATGATTATGGACCCTACGGCAGTGAATTGAAAAAAAACCTGCGCGATTACTGGTGGAAATCGATGACGCAAATGCATGAAAACATAGTAGGTATAGATGCCGCTATATTTATGCATCCGACCACCTGGAAGGCAAGCGGGCATGTTGACAATTTCAGTGACCCGATGATTGATAACAGGGACAGCAACAAAAGGTATCGCGTTGATCATTTAATAGAAGGCCTTGCAGATAAACTTAAAGACGAAGGAAAGACCGAAGAAGCTGACAAACTGATTGCTGAAATGGATCGTTTGTTAGCTGCAGAAGATTATACAGGTTTAAAGGATTTAATCATTTCCAACAATATCGTTTGCGCTGTAAGCGAAACAGTCAACTGGACTGATATTCGCCAGTTCAACCTGATGTTTTCTACCCAACTCGGCAGTGTTACTGAAGAGGCTGATACCATCTATCTGCGCCCCGAAACCGCACAGGGAATTTTTGTAAATTTTTTAAATGTGCAGAAGACCTCCCGGATGAGAATTCCTTTTGGCATTGCACAGATTGGTAAGGCTTTCAGAAATGAAATTGTTGCCCGCCAGTTTATTTTCAGAATGCGTGAATTTGAGCAAATGGAAATGCAGTATTTTGTTCGTCCCGGTACTGAGGGCGATTGGTACAGGTATTGGAAAGAAGCAAGGCTGCAATGGCATTTGAGTTTAGGCATTTCTCCTGAAAAATACCGTTATCACGATCACGTAAAACTTGCACACTACGCCAAAGAAGCCTGCGATATCGAATTTGAATTCCCTATAGGTTTCAAAGAGGTAGAAGGTATTCATTCGCGCAGCGATTTTGATTTATCGCAGCACCAGTTGTACAGCAAAAAGAAAATGCAGTATTTCGATAATGATGTTGATCCTGCTACCGGAAAACCATTTGGTAATTATATACCTTATGTCGTTGAAACTTCTATAGGCCTCGACCGTATGTTTCTGCTCATTTTAAGCGAAAGCTACGAAGAAGAAACACTAACCAAAGAAGACGGAACTACAGATACAAGAACGGTTATGCACATTCCTGCTAAGATTGCGCCGGTAAAGCTTGCCATTTTACCATTGGTAAAAAAGGATGGCCTACCTGAAATTGCACGAAAAGTAATGGATGATTGCAAAGCACATTTTCGTTGTTTTTACGAAGAGAAAGATGCTATAGGCAAACGTTATCGTCGCCAGGATGCTATAGGCACTCCTTTCTGTGTCACCATTGATCACCAGTCTAAAGAAGACGAAACGGTTACCATTCGCTACCGCGACAGTATGTTGCAGGAGAGAATTCCGGCAAGCAAAGTGCGGGAGATAGTATTGAATAATATTTTATAAAACGCGCTATAATTAGCTAAAAAATCCGAAGCCTGTACTTCGGTTTTTTTTTGACTTTAACCATAAAGAATTGAAATAGCTTTAGATTGGCTGCTCTGCTTTTTTTATTAACTTATATCTCAAATGAGCATATATTTTTCAATAATAATTTCTTCTTTTTTCGTCATTTTAAAATTTCATTTAAATAACATTTAAATTAATTTTCTTGTTTTAGTTAATTATTTACTTTCAAAAGCTGATTGAGATTTTCTGCCTAACTTTTTTGCTGCAAGTTTAATATCTGATAATTTGTTCTGTCCTTTTTCTAATTCTAATAACTCTCGTTGCAATTGCAGTTTATCTATAAAATTAATTAATTGTAATTTTTCAGCGGACGACTTAAAAAACTCTATTTCTAAATATTTCTGAAGAAAAGCAGAAAAAAAAGTTAACAACTCTTCTTTTTTATCTATTATATCCTTGTTTTTATAATGCTGGTTCAAAAGAAAAGATTCTAATAATAGATCTGTAATATTATTAAATTCTCTTTTATTTATTTTATTAAAATCCTCTATTTCTAATGCTGTCATATTAAATTTCCTCGATAGTTATTAAAGTATAATTACTCTCATTTATTATTTCCAAAACTTTAAAACCACTATTTGGTTTGAATAGTACCTCTCGTTCATTTTGGGGATTATGCGCTCCAAATTTCGCAATTTTTTCAATCTCTTTTCCTCTTTTGGAGAAAATTCTAAATAAAGTATTTCCTCTGTACTCCATTGCAATTAGCCTTGACTTACTGGTAGAGATGAAGGTAGGCTCTATTAGTATATTGTCATCTTTGTTTGCTGCTATATATTTATTAATTTCATTTTCTGTTAAATTAACTCCTCTGAATACAAGTCCTATATAATTTTCAAGTTTTGACAATGCAGAATTTAGAAGCTTTCCGAATTCGCTGTCATTTTTGCCATTTGTCTTTCTTAAATTTTCATTAAGGCTTTCAAACCCATCATTAGAGTATTTATATATTATTGCTTCTTCATATATAGTAAGTACTGAAATCTCCTTGTATGCTTTCCTCCTCTGAATCTCATTAATTTCATTCTTTAAATACTTCTTAGAATATTTTTCTGCTATTTTCAAATTTTCTTATTAGATAACTTTTACAAAAGAGTGTTAGCATATTTAGTTTCCTACCCGTACAACTCCAAATGAACATCTTTTTTATCGTATCCCAGATCAAGTATTCTTTTTTTTGCTTCATCTATCATATTTTTCCAGCCGCATAAATAAAAATAAGCGGGAGGTTTTTCATTGGCAAGAATTTCTTCATATACGGTATGTACATAACCCTTTCTCACATAAATGTTTTCTTCCGGCTCTCGCGAAAAAGTGGGAATATAAAAATAGTTCTCGATTTCTTTTTCCAGCTCTTTTAATTCGTCGTAGTATAAACAATCCTTTACCTGCCGTGTGCCAAACAACAGGTAGATATTTTTGTGAAAAATTCTATAGCGATTGATATGATGCAGCATGCTTCTGAAAGGCGCAACACCGGTACCTGTGCAGATAAAAAAAACATCTCTGTCAATTGTTCCTGGCAAAACAAATACGCCCTGTGGCCCACGCAGCAATAATTCAGATCCTTCTTTTACTTCATTAAATAAATAAGTTGTACCTGCTCCTCCTTCGAGCAAAACAATTACTAATTCAATTACATTAGTTTTATCTGGTGCGGAAGCTATAGAATAACTGCGCCACCTTTTGTTCTTTTTCTCGTGAATGGGAAGATCAAGTGTAACGAACTGACCAGGATTAAAATCAAAAGATTCAACTTCCGGTACCTGTATCCAAAAGCGACGCGTAGCAGGGGTTTCATCAGTTATTTTTATGACCACACCTTTTCTCCAGGGTTCTAACATTGCTTTTTTTTAAAAATACCAATAACTTTCATTACTGCTTTTCGAAAAACGATATATTGGTAAAAAAAATCAGGCAACGACTTATGTTGAAATCTAAATATCTGACACACTTATAAAAGTGCGGAGGTTTGAAAGTTTTCTATCCAATTAAAATTCCTGCAATAGTCGCTGACAAATAAGAAGCAAGTGTACCACATAATAAAGCTCTCATTCCCAGCCGGGCAAGATCTGCCCGCCGTTCGGGAGCAAGTGCGCCAATGCCACCAATCTGCATGCCTACGCTGCTGAAGTTTGCAAAACCGCAAATAGCAAAACTTACTATTAATAATCCCTTTGGAGACAATGTTTGTTTAATGCCGTGCGTAAGATCGAAAAAAGCTACAAATTCGTTTATTGTTAGTTTTTTCCCCATAAGCGTAGCAACTTTATCTATATCCGCCGCCGGTACTCCCATTGCCCATGCTATGGGATAAAATATTTTGCTAAAGATTAAATCAAGTGTTAGCGGGAAACCAAGATGTATCCATCCGCCTATTTTGCCTAAAAGAAAATTTACTAATGCTATAATAGCAAGGAAGCCAATAAGCATAGCTATTACATTTATTGAGATTTTCATTCCGTCTGCCGCTCCGTGTGATATGGCGTCGATAATATTTCGATATTCACTTTTTACTTGCAGTTTTACTTTTCCCATTGTCTGGCTCTCTTCCGTTTCGGGCCAAACAATTTTTGAAATGACCAAAGCCCCCGGGGCCGCCATTAAACTTGCCGTTAAAAGATATTCGGCAGGAGCGCCCATATTTACATAAACGATTAAAATACCACCGGCAATACAGGCAAGGCTTCCGCTCATACTGGCAAGTAATTCACTCATTGTCATTCCTGACAGGTAAGGTCTTATCATTACCTGCGCTTCTACCTGGCCCACAAAAGCACTGGCAACATTGCTAAGCGCCTCAGCTCCGCTCACCCTCATTATAAAATTCATCGCTTTTGCAATAACAGCCACTATTCGCTGCATTATACCCAGATAATAAAAGATAGCCACCAGGGCGCAAACTATAATAATAGTTGCCGTGACACTGAATGCGAAAACAAATCCCCCGGGCGCTTCATAACCCGTCATGCCGGAAGGAGCAGTTGGATTTTCTACCACTACGCCTTGATATACAAAGGCAGCGCCTGCTTTGGCAAACTCCTCAATGTGACCTATTTGTCTTCCGATCCAATGAAAAAAATTGGTAATGAAATTCACTTTTAATACCAATAATCCGATTATCACCTGCAAGATGATACCGCTTAACACCAGACGTATGTTTATCCTTTTTTTATTATTTGAGGCGAGGAAAGCAATTCCTAAAATCAAAACAATACCTATCAGTCCATGAAAACGTCCCATGTGCGTTTGATAAATTTCGGTTAAGAGTTCAAGATATGTATTTTTTATGCCTCTATACCTATAACGATTTCATTATTATGTTTCAGGCGTCTGCAAATTATATTGTAAATATTATTTTAACCTTATTTAGTCTATTTCGCCTGATAAAACTTTTAAGTAAAAAAAATTTCTTTCAAGGCTATTCACAGTCAAACCGGTTGGACTATCTATTATGTTGCAATGCTTTCTTCGCATAAACATTATAGCATTTGATCGAATGAAATTTAATCTTTTGTCAACTTCCATACAAAACAAGAGCCGTCTTTTCTATCAGGCCTGGTGCCGGGAGAATCGGCGGAACTTAGGCTTCTGGCATGAGGATCGGCAAAAAGATATCTGTGGGTAAATAATGACATGAGCATCAGATCGCCCTGCAACATATCCTGCCATTGAAACAAAGAAGCATCACCTTTTTCTTCTTTTTCAATCCGTACCTCTGCCATGCCACCTAATCCTTTCACGGTTACAAAACCACTGTCCGTAACTGACTGCAGCGCTATCCGTCCCTTACCGCGATCAAGTATACGGAAATAAGCAGCCCGGCTTTTAGCTAACCGGTCGGCAGCAGGAACAGGTCGTACAAAATCCTTCCAGTTTACCAGGACTGTGCTGTCTGCCTGGCTGGTGAGCGTAATGGTTTTTCCATAAGGAATGGGTTTGGTAAGTCCACGTGACCGGGGCTCATCTACAATAAAATTATTGAAATCAGCATAACCGCCTTCAGAACCGGATGTATTGAAATTGAAAAGAGAAAAACGAACTCCCTGGAATGTTCGAAGCTGAAACACCATAATAGTTGTATCACCCATGGGTTGAAAAGTTGTACCATCTGTGCTATAGCTAAACAGGGCTTTCTCCGTATCAAAATTGCAATGGACACGAAGCCAGATACGATTAGTATTTAATTGCTTACTGTTTACCTTTCCGGTTTGCTGATCAAACTGCCTTACTTCAGTTGAATTACCAATCTTATTTACGCCTATCCAGGCATACGGAAGGTTTAGCAATGCAAGCCCTGCAATGTCCCCGTTTTTTAACCCGCCGGTCTCAAGTTCCGTTGCAACAATAGACTCCGGGCCTACAGCACGTTGAGTAAGCGTGTTCCGGGCAGTTAGCAGATCTTTTGCAGGAAGGGATTTGAGGCGGAGATACCCTTTTCTGTCTTTAAGCGACCATTTATTATCTGCAGGTACATGGTTCCATTGCCATATAGGTTTGAGTGTAGTTGCAGAGAAATCGTCCGACCGTTCGTAAGGAGCTTGCGGCGGCGAAGAAAAACCTGTGTTGGGTTTTATCCAGGTGCGCGGCGAACGGGTTAAGTTTCCCGGAAGACCAAAATATGGCCAATCATTTTGCCAGGTTACCGGTGAAAGGGCGGTGACTCTTCCGACAGAGTTATAATCCATCATTGACCATCCCCACCATTCCCCCGATTGAATTTGAATAATGCCGCCCTGGTGCATTGTGACAGAACCAACAAAATTTTCAACAGGAGGTATCAGCTCAAAAGGAGGCCCTTTCCTGGCATCTCTCATTCGCCAGCCCGTTCCTACACCAAGATTTTCCTTTGCGCTCATTACATTCACTTCATAAGGCCCGGTGGGTTTGTCTGCCCGCAGGCATACCTGGTAACAAAGCGGATCGTAGTTGGTGTTGGTAATGTAATATTTACCATTGATTTTATAAAAATGAGAACCTTCACCCGCGCCGCTTCCTTTTTGTACAATAATCGTATCTGTTCCTGGTTTGATATCGGTTAAATCTTCTGTCAGTTCGGCTAAATGAACTTCATCATAACCCCAGACAACATAAGTCTTTCCGTCGTCATCAAAAAGCACCGAAAGGTCATGAAAAGATTTTTTCATCTTGAAATGTGTCCACGGCCCTTTCGGGTCAGTAGCTGTATACATTTGTGTAGTCTGGCCATTTACATTACTAAAAATGTAAAATTTATTGTCATGATAACGTATACATGGAGCCCAGATTCCCTGTCCGTATATATCCTTTCCTTCTTCCAGCCGGTATTCCGGCCCGAAGTCAAGTTTGTCTGAAACATAACATAAAAACTCCCAGTTTACCAGATCTTTTGAGCGCAAAATGGGAAGGCCAGGCATAGCATGATTGGTTGTACCGGTGAGATAATAATTATCGCCGACACGTATCATATCAGGATCAGAAAACTCATCATAAAAAAGCGGGTTGGTAAATGTGCCGTTGCCATTGTCTGAAGTCCAGGTTTGGTTCTTAATATTTTCTGTTAACTGGCTTTTATCTTTTTGCTTATTTTTTTCTAAAGATGATTTTTGTGCATCAGATAAGGTAGTTAAACTTACAAAGCACATAAGAACAGAAAACTTAGCATAAAAAACTCCGGCGCTAATAATATCTTGGCTCAGCAATCTCATAATTCATTCAATTAATTTATTGGGTATTTCTATTTTTGCAAGGTAGTAATAGTGGATTGAGCATGGGTGCTTTCTTCAAAAAAATAAAATTAATAAGCAAAACCTCCGTTTCTCACTATTCCTGAAATAAGTCATTAAATAAGACATTTTGTGAAATGTGGTTTTACTGTTATTTCGATTGATATTCTTTTATTTACTAATTGAAGATATTCATCTAAATTTAATACCTGTATGAAACGAATAAATTTATGGGTTTGTTTATTACTGATCTTTCAGCTTCAATTTTCTTTTGCTCAAAAGGTAAGGCAGAAAGAGGTAAAGAAAGCCCAAACCTTTACCAATCCTTTGTTGCCCTCCGGTCCCGATCCCTGGAATATTTACCATAATGACTATTATTATTATATGCATACGTTAGCAGACCGGTTAGACTTATGGAAAACCAAAGATATTTCTCAGCTTAAGAATGCACAAAGAACAACAATATGGACGCCGCCAAAAGAAGGTATGTATTCTAAAGATATATGGGCGCCGGAAATTCATTTCTTCGACAACAAATGGTATGTCTATTTTGCCGCAGATGATGGTAATAATAAAAATCACCGTCTTTATGTATTAGAAAACACTTCACCCGATCCTATGCAAGGCAACTGGGAATTGAAAGGAAAAATCAGCGATCAGACGGACCAATGGGCTATTGACGGTTCAGTGTTTGAACACAAGGGGAGTTTGTATATGATATGGTCAGGATGGGAAGAAACGAATCCAAACAGGGAAGTGCAGGAAATATATATTGCCCGCCTCAAAAATCCTTACACGGTGGAAAGTAAACGGGTTAAAATTTCAAGTCCGGTTTTGCCATGGGAACGATATTGGAATAATTCTGCTGCCTCGAAGCCTGACCACCCTGTATATGTAAATGAAGGCCCGGAAATATTAGAACATGAGGATCAATTGTTCCTTGTATATTCAGCAAGCGGCTGCTGGACCAACAATTACGTTGTGCGCAACTTTATTTTCAAACTTCCCTCACTACATTATGGCAGACACTACAAACACCAGAGACGATTTTAATCCAAAAACAGTTGATGCTTTAGCTAGGCGAGCAAGTTTCATTTGCTCCCATCCAGATTGTAGATGCTTGACACTTGCAGCATCCGAATTTGATGAAATGAAATTTATCTACACCGGAGTTGCTGCACACATAACTGCGGCTTCGCAAGGTGGAGCCAGATTCGATGCCTCTATATCACCAGAAGAGCGCAGTGATATATCAAACGGTATTTTTTTATGCTCAAATTGCGCCACCATGATAGATAAAAATAAGGGCGTAGATTTTTCAAAAGAATTACTAGTTGAATGGAAAGAAAAACATGAAAAGTGGGCAAGAGAGAATTTAAACAAAGCCATTGAAAATTCGATAGTGATAGTTGACGGAGAGCATCATGCAAGTGGCATTGGTGAGGTTACGGGATTAGAGATAAAAAAAGCAACAATCATTCAGCCGGGCACAGTTTCGACTGCTAGCGGTATTGGAAAAGTAACTGCAACTAAAATTGGATAGCTATGAATACTTCAACTTTTTTTGGCTTCATTTGCCCTAAGTGCACCACGTCTATTACTTTCGGAATTGGCGGCGAACCTGTTTGTCCAAATTGTGGAACCAGAATGATTCCGAATAAGAATGCTACTCCAGTAGCAATGAATGTTCACTGTAAAAAATGCAACAGTTCTTTTCAGATGATCGATTCTGATACTTGCCCAGAATGCGGGACTAAATTCGAGTAAGCAAAGCTGCGCGCAACATGCCGTTTGCCAATATTGGGGCTGGAAGTTGAAGCATCGGCAGTAGTTCGTTATTCAGCTTTAGTCCCGGCTGAAAGTTCTTTATTCATCTTTTGTTTGTTACATTTGGCATCCGTTCGTTGTTGTGCTGAAGTTCGGGCAGAAGAACGTTAAATGCCCCAACATCGGCAAGCGGGCGGACCGTTCTCGGTATGTTATCTGCTAAAGATACCAGCGATTTATTAGATGCTGCTACCTGGACTAAATACCCTGAGCCTGTTTTTCAACAATCCGTAAAAAACAAAGTGTACGGAACCGGGCATAATTCATTTTTCAAATCGCCCGATGGTAAAGAAGATTGGATACTATATCATGCAAATCCTGCCCCTGATCAGGGTTGTGGAAATCACCGTTCTCCCCGTGCACAAAAGATCTCCTGGAACAAAGATGGCACAGCCTTTTTTGGTGAACCGGTTGCGGCAGGTGTTTCTATTCCGGTGCCTTCAACTAAAAAGCAATAACGTAAAAAGCCTGATTTTCTTTTTGTATTGAAAATATAGTATTAACAAGCTGACAAGTGCAGTAACATGGTAACACAAACAAAGATTTTTTCGGGTATTATTACCAAAATCTTTATATTACAAAAAAGCTTTTAGAAAAACAGCGACAAGCATTATGAAAAGACTAATTGCATTGATGTTAATAATGGCAGGATTTGCCTCAGCCAATTCGCAGACTGTAAACGAAGTAAAGAGCCCGGTAGATTATGTAAACCCATTGATGGGAACCGACTCAAGACCGGCATTGTCCAATGGCAATACCTATCCCGCTATTGCGTTGCCCTGGGGCATGAATTTTTGGACGCCACAAACGGGTCGCATGGGCAGCGGCTGGCAATATACTTATGATGCAGAAAAGATAAGAGGCTTCAAACAAACGCACCAGCCCTCACCCTGGATGAATGACTATGGACAGTTTACCATTATGCCCGTAACCGGGAAAGCTATATTTGACGAAAACGACCGGGCCTCCTGGTTTTCGCACAAGACAGAGGTGGCAAAACCCTATTACTACAGTGTCTACTTGGCCGATCATGATGTAACCACAGAAATAACGCCTACCGAACGGGCTGCCCGTTTTCGCTTTACTTTTCCAAAAACAGACAGCGCCTTTGTAGTAGTGGATGCCTTCGACAAAGGCTCATATATTAAAGTGATACCAGGCGAAAACAAAATCATCGGATACTCCACAAAATATGCAGCGGGTAAACTCACCAACTTCAAAAATTATTTTGTGATGGAGTTTGACAAGCCTTTTACTATCAGCTATGCCTGGCACGACAGCGTAGCAGAAAAATCAAAACTTGAATTAACTGCAGATCATGCCGGAGCCTTAGTGGGTTTTAGCATCAAAGCAAAGGGTGAACCAGTGAATGTGAAAGTTGCTTCTTCCTTTATCAGCGCAGTGCAGGCAGAACAAAATTTAAAAGAAATAGGCAATGATAATTTTGAAACCGTAGAAGCCAAAGGCAAGGCCGCCTGGAACAAGACATTAGGAAAATTATCCGTAGCAGGTGGCAGTGTAGACCAGGTACGCACTTTTTATTCCTGCCTGTATCGTGCAGTCATGTTCCCTAATAAATTATATGAAATTGATGCCGCCGGCAAGCCGATACACTGGAGCCCCTACAACGGGAAGGTATTACCAGGTTATATGTTTGCAGGTACCGGCTTTTGGGATACTTTTCGTGCCTTATATCCTTTCCTTAACCTGATTTATCCTGCTATTAATAAAGAGATGCAGCAAGGGTTGATTAACGATTACAAGGAAGGCGGCTTTTTACCCGAATGGAGCAGCCCCGGCTATGCTAATGTAATGGTGGGCAATAATTCCGCATCTGTAGTAGCGGATGCCTATATCAAAGGGCTGCGTGGCTATGATATCAACACTTTGTATGAAGCGCTGGTGCATGGAGCCAACAATGAAGGGCCGGAAGGTACCGGCAGAACGGGTGTGGCGTACTACAACAGGTTGGGTTATGTTCCTTATAATGTAAAGATCAATGAGAACGCGGCACGGACACTTGAATATGCTTACGATGATTTTACTATTTATCAATTGGCAAAAGCACTTAAGCGGCCTCAATCAGAGATAGACGTGTATGCAAAGCGCTGCCAGAACTACCGCAATTTGTTTGATAAAGAACACAACCTGATGCGTGGTAAGAATGAAGACGGAACATTCCAGTCACCATTTAATCCGTTTAAGTGGGGCGATGCTTTTACCGAAGGCAATAGCTGGCATTACTCATGGAGCGTCTTTCATGATGTGCAGGGACTAATAAACATGATGGGTGGTAAAAGCATTTTTACCGGCATGCTTGACTCCGTCTTTAAAATGCCGCCCGTATTTGATGACAGTTATTATGGTGGCGTGATACATGAGATTCGCGAAATGCAAATTGCAGGAATGGGTCAATATGCTCATGGCAATCAGCCGATACAGCACATGGAGTATCTGTACAACTATGCAGGTCAGCCGTGGAAAACACAGTACTGGGTGCGTGAAACGATGAACAAATTGTACAAAGCCACACCAGATGGCTATTGCGGCGATGAAGACAACGGGCAAACTTCCGCCTGGTACGTGTTCTCGGCTTTAGGTTTTTACCCGGTTTGTCCCGCCACAGACCAATATGTGCTGGGTGCTCCGCAATTTAAAAAAATAATCCTCACCCTCGATAACGGTAAGCAGTTTATCATCAACGCACCAAACAACAGCGACAGCAACCGCTATGTGCAAAGTGCTATACTTAATGGAAAAGTCTACACCAACAACTGGCTCAGCCACCCGGCCATACAAAACGGCGGCAGCTTTAATGTAATCATGAGCAATACACCTAATACACAAAAAGGCATTCATGAAAATGAGGTTCCTTATTCCTTTTCAAATAATAAAAAAGGTTTTTAATTTATGAAAAAAATATGTACACGATTATTGTTAGCGGTATAACTGCCGGCAGTAGGTGTTCATTAAGTAAATATTTCAGCCACCAATGTTTATGTTCTGCTAAAAGCCAACTTTAATAGATGAAAATCGTTTTTTTAATACAAGTCTGCGCTGAGGGCTAACTGCCCATTTTTAAGGTGATTGACACGAAAGAGAAAACCTTCGCTCTCTATTTACAGGAATTTAAATCAATCATGATTCTTAAAAAATAAATTTCAAAGGCATAAACTGCCTGCTCCCAATAAAGCCGCTTCTTCTCCCAGCATTGCTTTTACTAATGAAACATTTATAGAATAATTATTTAAAACCTTTTTTGTTTCCGGGATAAACAACTGCCATGCGTTAATAATATTGCCACCAACAACCACTGTTTCTGCATCGTGTTTTTTTATATAAGCAGCTAATACCTCGCCCAGGTTTTTGCCAAAGGCTGTAAACAAAGAAGTGGCTGTTTTATCACCCGGTATTTGTTCTCTGATTTCTTTTACATTTTTTGCAGACCTTCCTGTTAGTTTCTTATATTCTTTTATAAACCACCTTGTTGATAAATAATCCTCTGCAGTATTCTCTTTGTAGGGCGTATAATAAAGATCTCCCTCATATATATTTCCATTTCTGAAAGTTGCTGAGCCAAGTCCGGTGCCAAGAGTGATACCTATGACATTATTGCTATCTCTTGCAGCTCCTCCAAACACTTCTCCTTTTAAAAAACAGCTTGCATCATTCATCATAAAAATATCTTCTTCTCCGATTTGAAGTTCTTTTGCCAGCAGTTCTTTTACATTCACATTATAAAGAGCGTCATACTTATCCTGATCCCTGATCAAGCTAATACCTTTTTCATAATCAAAAGGTCCCGGCATGGCAATACCAATTTTTTTTGATGTTTCTGAATGATATGCTTTACAATCAGCAATTGCACCGGTCCAATCTTTTATAATCTGTTCTGTAGTGCTCTTAGAGTTTACATGAATACGAACTAAAGACTCCCGGATGATAGAATGCGCCTGCAGATCAATAAGAGCAGCGGTGATATGTGATCCTCCTATATCAATACCGGTTACAATGTTATTATTCATTTATACAAAGATTTAAAATAATCTTCATTTACTGGTTCCATTTAAAGTTTGATACAATATACTTCTATTATATTTAAGTAATCGGGAAAGTTTATTTTTCTGTTGTGATAGCGTTTCGGCGTTACCTGTTCAACATTTCTTATTTTGCACAGTAGCAAAACATCTGCATGTCTAAACCGCTTATTCAACAGTATTACAATCAGCTTGACCGTTCGTTTCAATTCAGCAAAAGCAAAAATGAAGACACTATAAAAAGTTACTTCTGGATGCTGCTGAATGATTATGCGCACAGGCAGAACTATGAAGTGGTGCGCGAAGTGTTTACTATGGGCACAAAAGGCGCTAAAGTAAGACCAGACGGTATCCTAAAAATCTTTGGGGAAATTATTAGCTTAGCCAGACAAAAAGAAACGCTTTAAGCTTTAAAACCTTTTGAACGATTCTCATCTTTGTGGGTAACTTGAAGATTTTCTATCACATCTTTTCCCCCAATTGCTATAGGAAAAGTATGATCAATTTCAAACTCATCTCCTAAGAAAATTGGAGCTCCACTTATTCCGCTCTTGTTCTGTTGCTGCCGAATTAAATCTAACTTTTCTGGTTCAGATAATTTTATTTTTCGTTCGTCTTTTAGATATTTATGTTTAAATACCATTGCTTTCCTTAAAAAAGCTTCATATCCTTTATTTTCGCTACGTAATTCAATTGGTAAATCTTTGATAAACGTATAAATCGCTTTAAGTTCCTCTTTGATATTTAATCGGTGAAATTTTACCATTTCTAAATTAATATCTTTCAAAAGGAACCAAGCAATATAAAAATCTTGCATTGTTCTTTTTGCGTACTTTACCTCGCGATTACCCTTAAAAATTATGTCAAGTTCTGCTTTTAAATAAGATGGCAATTCCTCTTTAGTTTTATCCTGATCCAATATTATATATTTAAGTTTCTTTATCAAATTTTCTAAACCTTTTAAAGAGTCTATAAATTCCGATTTAGTAATAACATTTTCTGTAACATCAATAAACAGTTGACTAATGTAAGATTTATCTCCAATCATTGCATTTATTCTGTCTTCTTTTTGATAGATGTATAAATATTTTCTTTGATCTTGCTTTTTATCAAAAAAAGTAATTGCAGATAGCGCTGTAATTAATTCCTCATTTTCCATTCGATCTCTATCCTTTGTCTTGGTAATTTGTTTTAAATAAAACCAAGAATAATTTTTTAATACCACTTGTCTTATTTGAGAAATTACTTCAAAATCAACCCATGAATTCCACATCTCAAAAGAATGTTCTCTTATCGGATATGGTTTATCATTTAATCCTTATAAATAAATCTACTGGATCAAAATGAGGATTTTTACTTTCTTCAATTTCTACAACATAAAGTTGAAAATCTAAAATTTTATTTCTTTGATCTTCAGGCAATTGATCAAATCGCTGTCCTTCAATCTCCTTTAAAATTCTTGGTTTTCGAATACTGAACTTGTGATTTTTAGAATAAATTGTTTTTTCATTTTCATCAATATATTCAGACCCAATATATCCCAAAATTGTTAACAGCCTTTGCTGACCATCTATTACTTCATTTACAGCATCTTCTCTTTTGTAAATAAAAATTGGAGGAAGTACAATCCCCAATAAGATACTCTCAATTATAGAAGATGCTTTTGTTATATTTATAACTTCCGATCTTTGATAAGATGGTCTTACTAAAAATCTTCTTCTTTGCATAACTCTTCTTATGTCTTCTATCGAATTTCTAGCTGGCTCTGGTTTATTCAAACGAAGCGATTCTAATTCACTTAGCTTAGTCATTGTATCAGTTGAACCTTTTATTTCTTTTAGCTCAACTTTTCTTTTTAAACCGCCACTTAAATAAACACTCAACTGAACGCCATATTTTTCTTCAAAGAAAGTGGCAGTCATTTCATATCTTTCCGTCACTTGTTTATAATAATGAGAGTCTTGCTCATTGTAAGAGTGAATGTTATTAGAAATAAATAGACTAATAGCAGTTACTAAATCAGAATCGTACTTTAAGAATAAACCTTCAATTTCTATTACAGAAAGACCCCATAAAAAACATTCTAACGCTAACCGATTAGAATTACTCTGTTGTTCATCGGAATACTGCTTAACTTTTGCTAAAAATTCTAACTTAGAAATGAAATCAGTTATAGTTTTTTCTTCGTCCTCTACAGTATCAGAAAAGTAATCGTACAATTTAGTCAACGTCTCTGTCCTGCCATGACCTCTAGCGTATGAAATTATAGGATATTTTGGCAATACTAAGTACCTTCTTACAAAAGACATTGTTTGCTCAATCTTCGGCTCATTATCAATGCTAGCTTTTGATTTAAAAAAAGTTTCAAAAATAATTTGATGAAGGGCTTTCTTTTCCTTTAAAGTTTTCTTAAACAAAATCGAAATTTCATCCTCATCATATACAGCATTATCAATTTCAGATTTTTTTAAGGGAGTAATACCAGTATTGTATCGTGAAAATATTTCTTTTTTTACTCGATCTTCTAAAAATTTATCAAGAGGCGGCTCATTAACTAAAGCAAACTCAATTATTCTAATTTTAGCATCTAAAAAGCTTTCAATAATCTTTGTATCTTTTTTTGCAAGATCATCAAAAGATTTTTTACTTAATTGTTTTAATATAGAAAGACCTTTACTAGTTAAAGCAAACTTATTTTCCATGAAACGCATGATTGTTTCAAATCTCTGTCTTCCGTCAATGACTTCTATATCTGTGTTGTTATTAAAAAAAATCAGTGGTGGTATTTCTGTACCAAGCAAAATACTTTCAATAAAATAAGTGGCTTTGTTATCATCCCAAACATAATTTCTTTGGTAGTAAGGCTTATAATTTATTTTACTTTTTAGCCTAGGACTAAACAAACTATCTATAGATTTTGAGTAAGTTTCAATTTTAAGATGCTGTTTAAATATTTTTTCAAAATCTTCTTGTCGTATTGACGAAACCATCTTTAATTATTTTGATATTAAAAATATAAAAAATGCTTAGTAATACCTTTAAAAAATTTAAAAAGCCAATTATTCTTTCACTTATTAGGCAGGCTTAGATTATAAAGACATGGTGATTGATTTATTAAAACGAGTTTGCACCGTAAGCGTAGAGACGATGAAAATTGTAAGCGAGATGGAGGAGATGGAAAAAATGTAATTAATGATACAGACAACGCACAGTTAGAAATTTTACGATTGTTAATAAGCGCAGGTGCTATTAATAAGCATCAAGCGTTTTGAAGACTAAATTTTTTCTTTCTAAATCTAAGCTTAGTTCGAAAAGTTCTTTAGTCTTAATACATTCTAAAACCTTTTTGTACAGGTATGCTTTTGATTCATCGGTTATGTTTTCATAACCCAAAGAACCAGTTTTAGCATGAACAAACATTAAGAATAAATTTTCATCCTTTATTATCAAAAGAAAATAAAATCGAAATCCGCCTCTTCCTTTAATCCTCTTTTTTATATATGGTGTTGTGCTGCTGTTATTTAGTCTTGTGCCTGCACATAGATCCTCAACACTTTTATCAAAAAAATAATTTATAACATCACTGGCAATAGAATTGTATGAATTTTTTGATTTGAGTTTTTCGAATTCAACTTTAAACTCTGCAAGACAAAAGATTTTCATTAAATCAATGATAACTGCTTTGTAGTTTCTTTAAAATCAGGAATATTAGGCAAAAAGAAAAAAACAGACTCTAAATCCTGATATGATTCTTTTAAGTCATCTATAGCACTTTTAAATTTACTTAATTCTTCTTTTGCTATTCTTTTTGTACGAATATTATTTAATGAAACATATTGTTTGATAAGCGTAGAATGTGCATCTTTAATTGAAGAAATTAAGTCATTTAATAATATAAGACACTCATCGTTTACATCATTAAACCAGGTTAATTTTTCAATTTCTTCATTTATAGAATTAATTTTTTCAGTTTTATCCTTAAAAAATTTTTTAATTTCTATAATAGCGTCCAAAAGTGCATTTACTTTTTCTTCATTTAAAAAAGCCTTTTTTTCTTCAAAAGAAAAACTTCTTACACTTGAAAAAGTATTGTAAATCTCAGACTTAAATGTCAAACAACACTCCATAGCTTTTTAATATTACAATGCTAAGGTAATCAAACTAAATCAAACACAGACTGTAATAAAATGGATGGGGTGCATCCCAAATTGTCGCACTTATCCTGTTTTTTTCAAATCGGTATGCTTAAAGTCTGTTTTAACCAACTGTATAACATTGTCCCACTTTTCATTCATATAAGTTACTCTAAGATTAAGCATG
>JAABUT010000592.1_pt1 | contig 54675 bp, 46 predicted proteins | sample 5559281 | NCBI WGS metagenome assembly JAABUT01 (sample SAMN10711880, study PRJNA513359) | rock metagenome | isolation source: Antarctica rocks | place: Antarctica: Victoria Land, Ricker Hills nord | collected 2016-01-04
CTCGCCGCCCACAACGACAACCCCAAACCGTTCGTGTGGACCGCAACCGCCGACGACATCCTGGCCAAAGTCGCCCGGGGGCGCGTCGCACTCCAAGCAGTCAACCAATGACGAGACACACCACTAGGTTGTCCGGGATGCCTCCCGCTGGCGCGAACCGAGACGGTGCGAAGGTGAGAACTGCCAACGCATCAAGACCGCCGTCGAAGGTTCGTCCGCGTCGGCGGCGGCCCATTCCGTCGGCGTCGCCTATCCCATCTTGACGAGCTGGCTCGCTGTCGCCCGGCCGGCTCGTCGTCGCACGCGTAAAGGCGAAGCGCGACCACGGTCACGAGGTGGTGGGGTCCGTGCCAGCCGGCGGGCTTGTCATGCGAGGCGGAACGCGCCGTCGGACCCCTGCGAGGGACGTCCACGATCGCGACCTCGGCGCGGAGACTGAGAACAACGCACGCGGCGACACCTCACGGCAGAACTCCGACGGTCGAGCCGCCCTCGTCCATGGCCTTACTGGTCTCTGAGACTGGGCTGAGACTCGGCCGCTCACGAGGCCGGTTTGCCGCCACGGCAAGCCCGAGGCGATGTTCTCGCTCGGTTCGCGGTTCCGGGTGCGCGGTGAGTTGGCGATGAGCCGGTTCTCGCCGTATGCGTGGGGTGGCGCGGCGGACACCTCATGGGCGAAGCGACCGCGCCGCGACGAATGGGCACCGTCTTCGGCGCCTTCGTTCCCGCCGGCCACGCCGGCCCGGTCCCCCAGCCGTCGTCACCAAAGAGTGACCGTCTCACCCCGACCGGGGACGATGACCTCGGTCCGCTGGCCCGACCGAGCCACGAGATCCACGAAATCCGATACGGGAGAACGAAACACGCCGTAGTCGTCGTGGTGGACGGCGACCACGCGCGGCGCGGGCACCTGCCCCAGCAGGGTCATTCCCATCGGTGCATCCATGGTCACGGTATGGAACAAGATGCGCGTGCCCCCGAGATGGGCCATGACGACGTCGACGGGACCGTGCCGATCCTGGATGTCGTCGAGGTGTGGACCCGGCAACGTGTCACCGGTGATGTAGAGGAGGCGAACGCCCGAGGGCGACTCGTGCCGAAGCAGCGACCCCATGACGGGTGGCAGCAAACGGGCAACCACCCCTCGACCGTGCACCCCGGGCAGGGCGTGGATCTCCAGGCTCTCGCCGGGCGCTTCCAGCTGATGCATCGACCAGGTCGGCAAACCCTGGGCGTCGAAGCCCCAGTGCCGCAGTCGCGAGGCGGCTGCCGGTGTGGTCAACACCGGAATTGAGCGGTCGAGTCCGCGTCGGGCCACCCGGTCGAAGTGGTCCCCGTGCAGGTGTGACAGGACCACGGCGTCGAGCGCTGGCAGGGCGTCGACCGACATGCTCGGCTGGGTAAGCCTTCGGGACCACAGCCCTTTTCCCAGGTACGCGCGTTGGCCCCGGTGCAGGAAGTTGGGATCGGTCAACAGCGTGAACGACCCGAGCCGGAGTATGGTCGTCGCCGTCCCGATGAACGTCAGCGAAGCGGTCGGGGCCGTCATATGGTCAGATCACTCGCCGAGGGACGCCACTGGCCCCGACTCACGTCAACCGTCACGACCGGTTACTACCCGCGTCGATCCTGAGTATGCACGGCCGCCTCGGCGACTGACCGGTCCGCCGCCCGAGCAGGACCTGTTCTTACGGGCTGCGGGGAGGGCGGGAGCCGTGTTCACTCGACGCTCGACCAGCCCGTTGCGCTCGGCCACCACCGCTGCGTCGCCTCCAAGCGCGCTCTCGACAGCCTCACCCGGGGCGCACCTCGATCGCCTTCGCCCACCGGCTCTCCACCGCGCAAGCGGCCGACGAGGTCATCGTCGTCGACGACGGGCGCATCGTCGACCGCGGCCCGCATACCCAGCTCGTCGACGGCGGCGGCGAATATGCCCGCCTGCACGCCTCCTGGGTCACCCCAGCAGCACAGCGGCGGCTGACCGGCCCCGCACCCCACCGACGCCCGGGGTCGGCTCCACCTTCGGCAGGTTGGCTCGCCATCCACGGCGATTCAACCTGCGTGAACGGGAGCCAACCTCCTCCTGCGACGTCACACCCACCCGGGGGGCCGGCCTGTCGGGCGGGCAGCGCCAAAACGGATCCACCGCTACGTCGAGTTCGATGAGGGGCGTGAGTCACGCCCGGACGCTAGGACGCTCCGCACCGCACAACCCTGAACGTCCTCCGTGGTCAGCGCGACCACTGTGCCATCCGCGGTCGCCGACGGGGGTTCGTGGTTGACGGGCGACGAGGACGGGGTCTGCGTCGGACCTCAAACAGGGACGGCGGCGGCGTAGACGATGCGCGACGTGACGGCGTCGGGTCCGCCGGGTATGCCGTCGGTGAGGAGCCGCTCCTCCTCCACGATCAACAGCCGCCGGTCCGACCCGTCATCGGCAGGGACCGTCACCTGACCGGTCCAGGTCGCCGCCGTCCCCGACAACGACCGAGCCAGCACGACCGAGCTGCCCGGCACGGTCTGCCAGCGCAGCACGTCGTCCGCCACGGATGGGTCCGCCCGCTGCACCGAGACGGTCACCGCCGGCATCGCCGGGTCGTCCGAGCGCGCCCCGCCCCGACCTCGCACCGCGGTGTAGCTCGGCCCGGCCACCGTTACCGTGCGCACGGCCTGGTCGACGCCGGACGTCACCGTCGCGGTGCGGTTGGGCAGCGGCTGCACGATGTCGGCGAGCACGATCGGCGAGACGGCGCACCCATCCAGCGAATGGGGCTGGTAGCGCACCAACGCGAGGCGCACGAACGGCGCGTATGCCGCGCCGGTGTCGAGCGCGATGTCGGCGTACCACCGCCTGGTCCCGTCGTCGTACTCCGGCGCGAACCCGACGACCGTCACGAACGGCACGGGCGTCCCCGTCAGTGGCACTCTGGTCGCCACGACGGGGTCACCCGTGAACGAGGTGGCCTGCAGGTTGCGCAGCGGCGCACTCGACCGGATCAGATCTTGTCCGATGAGTGACACGAACGGGTAGTCGGCCCCTTTCGGCGAGATGACGTCTCCCCCGACCACCACGCCGAGCAGCTCACCCGCGCCGGCGGACCACCAACCCCGCCCCATCCAGACCCGAAGACCGCCGCCCCGACGCCGGCTGACGAAACCGGCGTCCTCCGGACCGGCCGTCCACCCCATCGTCGGCACGACGTACTGAAGGTCCGGCAGCTTCGGTGGCGCCGAGCTCGGCACGTCCACCGTCACCGCGTCACTGGTCCACGACAGCCGCTCCGGCTCGTCGATCCACGACACCGGGAAGTCCTCGCGGAACCGTGTCGTCGCCGTCACCGCATAGCTGATCCGCCGGTACTTGGTGTCGCCGAACTGGTGCGATGTCGGCTCCGGGAGCCCCAGCTCCCGGGCCATCCCCGAGTCGAACGTCAGCTCTTTGCCGTCTCGCAGCCGGTAGGCCGCCGGCCGACCCTCCGCGACCAGCGCCGAGGCGTCCATCGGTAGGCTGAAAACCGTTGTGCGCGCTGACAGCTCGCGGGGACCATCCTCCCGCGGGTCGTCGACGGGCTCACTCCAGGTTGCGTCGAGGTCGACCTTCTCCGTCGACCGGCCGTCGATGTACACCGTGCCGTTCACGTCTGCGTAGGTCTGCTCCCCTGATCGGCGCACCGCACAGTCACGCCACTGCGGCACCTCCAGCGGATGCTGCACCGCGTGCACCAGCTCGAGGTCGTGCCACGGCGTCGTCAGCCAGCAGCGGTTGTCCTTCATCGCGCCGATCACCCGGTCCAGCTCGACGCCGCCCAGCTCCTGCTCGCACCAACGGACCATGCCCATCAGGTCGAGCTGCGAGAGCCGGGACACCATCCGCACCTGCGCCGTGCCCGCCTGCGGCAGCCGGACCGTGAGCCGCCGCGCTGCAGCGTCCCACTCCGGTGGCCCATCGCCGCCGGCCAGCTCCAGCCGCAGCGGCCTGGCCTGCCACCAGGCCGACTCGGGGGACACCCCGTCGGCGGCGTCGAACGGCAGGGTGTACCCCTCCCCCGACGCCACCCCCGGAAGCCCCCAGAAGGTCACGGCGGTCGCCAGCGGGTCGGGGAGGTACGGCAGATCGAGCTGGTCGACGTGGTGCGCGACGTAGCGGCCGCCGGGTTCGCCGTCGGCCTGCAGGAGGTCGACGACGACCGCCCCGGGCGCAGCGGCGTCGTCGAAGCTGCCCTTCTCCCGACGAGCCACCGCATACGCACCAGCGATGGCCGCGACCTGCTCCGCCGTGGGTGGTGCGCCGTCGGAGCCGATGGCCAGGTCGAAGAGGCCGTGCTTCTCGGCCAGGTCGAAGCTCGCCTTGGGCGGCGCGAGGTGCCTCACGTCCTCCGGCGCACACCCGACGTGGTCGGGGAACTCGACGTTGAACGCCGCTGCGTAGGCACCTGGGTCCGAGCCCCGGTCGCTGCGGATCACCAGCCGGTGCAACGAGGCGCCCTCGCCGTATGCCGCGTAGGGCACCGCGGTGGGCGCACCGACCGGCTCGAAGCGCAGGTACGCATCAGCGGCGACGTCGGCGGGGACGCCGCCCGCCAGCAGCGTGTCGGCCTCGGCCTTGGTCAGCCCTCCCCCGACCAGGTCGACCTCGCGCAGGCGCAGGCGGTATGACCGGCCGAACCTCAAGCGGGGCAACGTGCCCGGGACCACGGCCGAGTCCAGGGTCAGTCCCATCGCGGTGGCCGGGTCGTTGGGCACCGCCGCCGGCAGCGTCTCCGGCCGGTCCGGGTCGGGGGCGTCCGGGTGGCGGGAGAGCGGGAGACCGGCCCGTGGCGCGGACAGGCTCCACCCGTCCCATGACACCAGCGCCTCGTGGACGTAGAGCTCGCCGTGAGGATCCGGCGCCTGACCTGGCGGGGTCAGCCGCTCGGCGAGGCTGACCTGGACCATCCCCTCCCCTGGAGCGGACAGGACCCCACCGAGCTGCCCTGCCGCATACCGGCTGGCCGTCGCCGTCAGGACGCGCTCATGCAGGGAGCGCCAGACCCCGGTCGACTCGTCGCGGACGTCGAGCCGGTAGCCACGGACCAGGTCCTCGGCGAACAGGGTCGCCGGGCCGCCCTCGATTGCGTCGTTGACCGTGCTGCTGCGGCTGAACTCGGCCTGGAGCGCGTCCGCCCGCCCCGACTGGACCAGCGACAGGCCCGCGGTCCGCAGGGCGGTGAGCCCGGAGGTGTCCGGCTGGTGCAGGGCCGCACCGCCGGGAGCGGGCGGCGGCGTGGTCGCCGTGGTCGCCGTCGCCACCGTCTTGAGGGCGCCTCCGTCGACGTCGACCTGGTTGACCGAGAACCCGCCGAGGGGGACAAGACCTTCGGACACGGCCGGGTCAGGCGTCTCCCTGGCGGCGACGAACCGCCCACCCCCAGCGCTGTATGCCGTGTGGTGGACGACGTTCTCACGCACCACCCCGTCGGCCGGCTGGCCCGCCGGCGCCGCGAACGCCGGTGTGGCGGTGAGGAAGCCGGTTGGGGCGACCAGGGCGTCAGCGGGCACGGCCAGGTCGACGACCAGGCCGAGCCGGCGGAGCAGCTCCGGGTAGTCGCCCAGGGCACCGACCATCTGGTGAATGTCGACCGTGGCCTCGTAGTAGGTGCCGTCGCCGGGCATCTCCCGTGGCTGCTGCTCGGGCGAGGAGTGGAACAACGCGGCGCGCTCGACCTCGAAGACGCTCCCGGGCGGCAGCGGGTGGATGGCCGGGCCGCCGTGGACGCCCGCCGCCGCGCGCTGAGCCGCCCGCTGGCGGGCGTCGGACAGCAGGCGGGCCGCCGCCCCCGACACCCCGAGACGACGTTCCAGCTCGCCATAGCGCGTCTGTCCAGGGCTGACGACCGCCCGCAGCACATCGTCCAGGCCGGGCACGATCGGCTCGACGTCGCGCCGAGTCCGCAATGATGGCAACGTATCCGGTGAGGCCGCGCCGGCTCTGGCGTAGAGGGTACGCAGCTGGTCCCGCACCTTGACCAGGTCGAAGCTGACCATCGGCCGGTCGGCCAGGGCGGGGAACGTCCACGGCTTCACCGGGGTAGCCGACGGGAACAGCGCCGCCCACAGGTCGGACTCCGGCGCGGGGCCGACCACCTCGCTGGGCACGACGGTGCCGTCGATCTCGACCACCCAGGTCACCGTGGCCAGGGTCGCCGGCCAGTCGACCAGGTCGGGGTACAGGTCGAGGGTGGCCCCGTCGTCGGTGCGCAGCCGGGGTGACATCGCGACGGCGACCCGCAGCCGTCCGTCGGGAAGCACCCCGCCCGGCACGGCGACGTACTGCAGCCTCTGCTCGGTGGTCACGGCGCGACGTCCTGGGCGAAGGCGAGGCAGTAGGCCTCCCAGTCGTCCTGCGTCAGCACCTGCTCCAGGGTGGGATCGCCGGCGGGGCCGGCAAAGCGCTTCTCGATGGAAAGCTTCACGCTCGCGCTGAAGCAGAGCACCTTGACGCTGACCGTGAGGCTGGCCTGGCCCCAGATCTCGTTGTGGCCGCCGCCCTTGTCGCGGTAGGTGAAGGCCAGGTAGAACTCCAGCGAGACACTGATCAGCCCGAGCACCGACAGGTAGCCGCCGCATCGAAAGTAGCCGGTGAGCTCGGTGCCCTTGGTGGTGGATAGCTTGAAGTAGACGCCCGCCATGACGTAGACGCCGCCGCTGGCGACGCCGAGGTTCAGCGAGATGTTGCCGCCGAACTCGATGCTGGCCTCGATCTCCTCGACCCCGGCGGCACTGACACCGAGGGCGAAGAACCCGCCGCCGCCGAACAAGGTGACCGTGACCAGGAACGGATGCTCGCGCGACGAAAGGGCGAACCGCAGCCCGGCCGGCTTCCCCACGAAAGGCAGTGAGAGGGCCGCGGAGAGCGACAGGTTCTGCAGGGAGAAGATGCCGACCCCGACGGTCGGGATGCCCAGGGAGAAGCCTGCCTGGATCCCCTCGGGCGTGACCGTGATCGCCGGCGGGTCGGAGAACCCGTCGGCCGGCAGGAGCCGCCGGATGGTGTCGACGAACGCCAGGGCTCCGACGAACTGCAGCTCGACACCGTCGGCGGTCACGTCCGGCTTGCGCCCCGGCAGGGACACGAACTTCAAGGTGCCCATGGACACCCGCACGACCCCCGCGAGGGTCAGCGAGAACCCGCGCAGCTCCCCGGCGACCGTGGTCTCGGGTGGTGCGCCGTCCAGCCGGGTGACCGTGCGGACGTCGAGCAGGAGCTGTGCGGTGCCGAGCTCGAACAGCGGCGTGACCGGCGGGGTGTCGAGCAGCTGGGGTTTCCAGACCAGCCGGGTGGTGGTGGCGACGGGCCGCCCGTCCGGTCCCGGCACCGGGCGCGTGCGGATCACCGGCGTCCGGATGAGCCCGGCGGGGTCGGCGAGCGCCGCGTCCAGGTCGGCGTCGGTTCCCGCTGCTGGCCCGCCCGGCAGGGCCGGGCCCATCGGGGCCAGCAGGTCGGCCAGCTCCACGGTACCGAACAGCGTCATACCAGCGAGCAGGCTCTTCAGCGCGGGCGTGCCGACGCCGGCGGCCATCGCGCTCGCCATCGCACCCTGCGTCGCCGAGAGGGCGTCGAGCGTGACGGAGGGCGCTGCGACCCCGCCCCCGGACGCCGCTCCCATACCCAGGCCGACCTGCGGGTAGGCCGCGAACAGGCTTGCCGGGTTGGCCCCCTGGTCGAAACCGTGGTCGAGGTAGGCCGGGGACAGCTGGACCTCCAGTGACCGAGCCGAGCCGGTGAGCCGTTCCACGGACTCCAGGTGGAGCCCGGCGGTGACCGCCCGGGGCAGCCACCCTGGGATGTAGTCGCGCGGCATACCGGCGCTGTTCGCGATCTTGACCAGGTCGAAGGTGAGGTAGTCGGTGGGGGCACTGGTCGCGTCGGGCTTGCCGGGCAGCGCCTCGGTCAGAGCCAGCTTCTGGGCCCGGACGGCGGCCCGCCGGCTGGTCGACGGGGCACCGTTGAACGCGGTGAGGACGGCGTCGGTGTTGCCGATGAACAGGTAGGGGATGAACATCATCGGCTTCGTCAGGCTGACCCGGCGCCCCTCACCGTCGATGCTGTCGACGTCGAACGGGACGAGCTGACCACCGGCCTTGATCCAGAACGGGTTGCCGAGGACGTGGTCGATCTGGTCCTGGGTGACCTCCGCCGTGAAGGGGATCCCCAGGTCGATCTTCGGCGTCTCCAGCGTCCGGATCTCGATGGTGCGCAACGGCATCTCCCGGCGGCCCTTCGGGTAGCCGACGGCCAGGTCGCGGTAGTCGAGCGCGGGCTGGGTGACGACGATCCGGTAGTACTGCCGCAGCACGGCGCGGGTCCCGAACACCCCGACCGGCCCGTGCGGTCCGGGTTCGGTGCCCAGTGAGACCGGCTCGAACCGGCGTTCGGTGATCTTGACGACGGTCGCTCGATGACCGGTGTCGAGGCAACCGCGCTTGACCACCTTGACGTACTGGTCGCGGCCCAGGCCGGTGATGTGCTCGTAGGCCCGGACCGCCGGCACCGTGATGCCCACGCGCTGGAGGTCGGCGGGCTTCTGGTCGTCGCGAGGGAAGTCGAACGACCCGAGCACGTGGTGGTGCGCCCCCAGAGCGGTCAGGGTGATGTGCTCAGCGGTCAGGGTCGCCGGCGGCGGGACGATGGGCCGGCCCAACGGGCTGAGCCGGCGAGTCCAGAGCAGCCAGAGGAAGAAGGGGATGCCCAGCTCGCCGGCCGACTTGGACGTGTTGCCGAAGTCGCCGGTCAGGGTCACCAGGTCGGCGACTTCGCTCGACGACAGCGAGGTGAGGAACGGGTCGGTCGGTCGGCCGAAGATCGCGCGCACCGACGACGGGTTCGTCCCGACCAGCCGGGTGTGCCAGAGTTCGGTGACGCCCGCCGGACTGGTGAAGGCGTGGGGGCGGTGCGCCCAGCCGTGCTCGCCAACGGGAGAAAGCACCAGCCGGTAGGCGAGCTCCAGCGCGGTGACGTCGGCGGCGGGGTCGGCGGGGCGGACACCCCCGGACGTGGTCGGGGTGCCCGGCGGGAGGGCGTTGGGGGCGAGAGCCGGCTGCAGCCTGGCCCAGTCGAGCAGCCCGGCGACGGTGAACGGGATGCCGTCGATGTTGACCGGCCCATCGGCGGGCACGTCGAAGGCGAGCCGGCTGGGCGCCGCTGCGGACGAGCGCACCGGAAGGGGGTCGACCGGTTGGTTCTGGGTCTCGTTCTCCTGGAACGCGGCCTCGGCGACGTGTTGAGGCGGTAGGCCGATGACGATCCGCCCCGGCGACGCCGGGTCGACGACGCGTAGCCGACCGTCGTCACCGGTGCCCAGGTTGCGCAGCGTGACGTCGAGCACGAGCAGGTCCTCGGGTCGGACCAACCGCAGGCTCGTCGCCTCGTTCGCCACAACACCCTCCCGAGGTGCATCACGCTCGACTCAGTGAGGTCTGTGACGCTAGGGCTCGGCAGCCGTCGCCGTCAACGGCATGGTCCGCGCTTCAGACAGGCACCGGGACCGGCTCCTACCTGGTTCACCCGGTATGCGCGGGCGCCAGCCGGGCGGTGCCTGTCGGGCTTGCGGAGGGACCGTCTCTGGCGGCCTCGACCCCTTGTCGGGTGAGTCCAGTTGACAGGGAAGTCGCCCGGCCGAAGACTTGCCCTCAGCCACATCGTGGCTGCGGCCCCAGCCCCGGTAGCGCTGTCGACGTGCAACCCGAGGCAGGTCTTCATGAAGGTTCTTCCGTCATCCTCGGGGCCCGAGCCGGATGCGGGAACGCATACCGAGACACCCCCGCCGTCGGCGGAGCGGGCCCCCCTGACCTTGGTCCCGGGTTCCGAGCTCACCGGGCCCAGCTGGGGACGCCGCGGGGCGTCGCCGGACACTTACCCCCGGGTGTCCCCTTCCCCGCCCCGGCCCACGGGCGACCACGAAGGCGGGGTGGCCGGTGGCCCCTCGGCTCGCGGGCACGGCCTGGAGATGTCGTTGGTCACCGCGGCACGAACCGGTGACCTCGAGGCATACGAGTGCCTCGTCCGGACCCACCGCGATGACCTGCTGCGTCTCGGGGTGTGGCTGCTGGCCGACGGCGGCGCGGCGCAGGACGCGGTCCAGGAGACTCTGGTGCTGGCCTGGCGCCGCCTCCCCACGCTGCGGGAACCGCAGCTGTTCCGCGCCTGGCTCTACCAGATCATGACGCGTCGGTGCCTGCAGACGCTGCGTCAGCGTTCACACCACCCCGTCAGTCTCAGCTGGGACGGCAACGTGGCTGCCCACCCGGTCGGCGTCCTCGTCGCGGACCCGGGCGATGGACCCGCCCAGCAGGCCCAGCTCACGGCGATCGACACCGCCCTGAGCCGGGCGTTGCACGAGCTGCCGTCCGACCAGCGTGACGTCTGGGTCCTGCGGGAGCTCCATCACCACTCCTACGCCGAGATCGCCCAGACGACCGGCGCGCCGGTCAGCACCGTGCGTGGGCGTCTGGCGCGGGCCCGCCGCGGCCTCCCCGCCGCTCTGGTGGCCTGGCGATGAGCGCCCCACCACCTCCCGCCGGCTCCCCCGCGTCCCTGCGGTCCCCCCGGGTCCGACCCGTGAGCGACTTCGCGGAGCTGAGCGCCGCCGTGCGGGCCTCCGGCCTCCTGGAGCGTCGGCTGCCCACCTACGCCGGGCGGACCGGCGCCCTCTTCGGAGCCATGGCGGCCGCGGTGGCCGCCTCGCTGCTCATCGGCGACTCGTGGTGGCAGATAGCGGTCGCCGTCGTCAGCGGCATCGTGCTCAGCCAGTTCGGGTTCCTGGCGCACGACGCCGCCCACCGTCAGGTGTTCGCCCGGCCCAAGGCCAACGAATGGTCCTCCCGGCTGGTGTCGACCATGGTCATCGGACTGAGCTACGGGTGGTGGACCCACAAGCACAACAAGCACCATCGCAGCCCGAACCAGCTCGACCGTGACCCCGACATCGCGGCCGGGGGCCTCGTCTTCACCCAACGAGACGCCGCCCGGCGGCCGACCTGGCTGGACCCGATCACCAGCCGCCAGGGCTACCTGTTCTTCCCGATGCTGCTCCTCGAAGGACTCAGCCTGCACGCCGCCGGGTTGCGAACCCTCGCCGAACGGCGTGACATCCCCCATCGGCGGCTCGAGGCGGGGCTGATCGTGGGGCGCTTCCTGGCCTATGCGGTTGTCCTCCTGGTCGTCATGTCCCCCGGGAAGGCGGCGGTGTTCGCGGCCGTCCAGGTGGCGGCGTTCGGGTTCTTCCTCGGGGCCGCTTTCGCCCCGAACCACAAGGGAATGCCCATTCTCGGACCTGACGCGACGCTCGACTTCCTGCGCCGCCAGGTCCTGATGTCGCGCAACATTCGCGGCGGCTGGTTCGTCGACCTGGCCATGGGCGGGCTGAACTACCAGATCGAGCACCACCTCTTCCCGAACATGCCACGAGCCAACCTGCGCCGGGCGCAGCCACTGGTCCGCGCCTTCTGTCGCGACCGGGCCATCCCCTACACGGAGTGCAGCCTGACGGCCTCGTACGCGCGGGTCATCAGCTACCTCAACGAGGTCGGGCTGAAGGCCCGCGACCCGTTCACCTGCCCCTTCGTCGACACCCACCGCCGCTGAGCGAAGCGGCCGACCCGTGGCCGCCGGGCCGGCTGCGCTGCGACCTAAGGGCGTTCGGTGAGCTGAGGGTGCGCCTTGGGACTGGCGACGACATCGCGGGCCACGTCACCGAGGCGCAGATGGTTGCTGCGGGCATACTGACGCATCTGGTCGAACGCGGCGTCCACGTCGATATTCCTGGTGCGGGCCAGGAAGCCCTTCGCCTGCTCGATGGTGACCCGGCTGTTCAGGGCTCCCTGCAGCTGCTCGGTGAGAAGCTCGCCGCCGCGGATGGTGCGCTCCTGGAGCAACCCGATCGTCGCGACGTCGGCCAGCGCCTGGATGATGCGGACGTCGGCGGCGTCGAGCTCACCGGTCTCGCTGCCGAACAGGTTCATCGCCCCGAGGACGCGCGAGCGGTGCCGCAGGGGAAAGGCGTGCACGGAGCGGAACCCGCCGGCCACCGCCCGCGGCGCGAAGAGCGGCCAGCTCGAGGCGGCCCGGGCCAAGTCTGTGTTGAAGACGGGGACGCCGGTCCTGAAGCAGTCGAGGCAGGGCCCTTCCTCGTTCTGCAGCTGGAAGAGCTCGAGCAGCTTGACCGACTCCTGGGAGGCGGCCATGAACTGCAGCCGCCCGTGCGGGTCGCTCAGGAGCAGACCGGCGGACACCGTGTTGGTCAGCTCAGCGGTGCGGCTCGTGAGCATGTGGAGGAAGTCGATGAGGTCGAAGTCCTCCACTAGCGTGTCGGCGATCTCGACGAACGTCTCCGCAAGCTGTTCGGTGGCGATCATGGCATCATTTCTCTCCACCCGCGGCGGGCGGGTCTTCGTCGGCATCAGGTGCCGTCCCCACGAGCCTGTCGCGGTGGAGTCTCAGCCTACCCGCCACGATGTCCCGCGCGACGTCGCTGAGATGCCGGTTCTGGGCGTAGGCGTAAGCCCGCAGACGGGCCATGGCCACCTCGAGCGAGACGCCGAGGTCGAGCATCGTGATGCCCTGGGCCTGGTAGACCTCGACCCGGTTGGCCAGGACGTCGTCCAGCCCGTCGGCCAGCTCCCCCTCCGCAGCGTCGCCCTGGGCGTCGAGCAGCACTGTAACGGCGATATCGGCGAACGTGACCGCCTGGCTCACACCGCGGGTCGACAGACTGCCCGGTTCACGACAAAAGACGTCGAGCGCTCCCAGGCGAGCGACCCCGACCTGCAGCGGAAAGGCGAAGACGGCACGAAGTCCGTGCTCTGACGCCGCCGGACCGTAGACCGGCCAACGGCAGTGGCCCGGTCCGGGGAGGTCGGGTTCGAGAACCGGCCGGCGCGTCGCGTAGGCATCGATGCAGGGCCCCTCGCCGAGGGAGAAGTGCAGATCGTCGAGGAGCCGGCTGACGGGGTTCGAGGCCGCTGCCGTGCCCCCGCCGGAGTGATCCTCGGTCAGCAGGCTCAACCCGACTCCGTATGCCTGAAGGTCCCGGGCCAGTGCGGAGCTGAGCTGGTGCAGGCGCCCGACCATCCCGCGCGGGGTCTCGAGGGTGGTCGGCTCCTCGTCGATGAGATCATGAGCTCGGGCCACCCGGCGATCTGAGTCAGCCATGACGCGCAGCCGTGGGTCCACACGCGTTCGACGTCTGAAACCGTTGCCACAGCAGGGAGCCGGTAAAAACGTAGGCCAAAGTCGCAGGACCATTCATGTTGCCACCTGTCGTCGACCGTGAGATCTGGCGTCTCGGCGCGGTCGGGTCCAGGTCGGCGTCCGGTTCGTCATGTCGAGGCTAGCAGTGCCTTGTCCGGCGGGCGCGGGGGCGGCGGCGGTCCCCGGGGTCGCGTCACCCGCCCGCCGCGTCGACGGACATCCATCTCCCGTGACCGACGACGTAAGTTCAGCGCGCCGGAGCGTAGCGGTCGGCTCCGTGGTCGCGTAGATTGCTGGACATACACGGCCGCCCCGGACCCGGCAGCCCACTCACGGTGAGAACGGGTCGAGGGCATGCGGATGTTCACCAGTGCGGGTGACTCCCCGCTGGCACCGGGAACGTGGGAGCGCCGGACGCGGGTGGGGCCGGGCAGCGGGGCTCCCTGCTCGAGCTCGTCCTGAGCCTGGCCCAGGTGCAGTACGAGATGGAGAGCCGGAGCCGGGGCGGCTTGTCCACCGACGAGCTGCGGCGGTCGAGGATCCGCTGATCCAGGAGCTCCACCGGATGGGGGTGCCCATTCCCCAGCGTGCCCCCCGCTCTTCCACAGGGCGACACGCGCGAGGGCCCTCCCCGTGGGACGGCCGCCGGGCCCCCCCGGCCGCCACGGACGGTGGTCAGCTGCCTTGGGAAGGGCTGTCCTGATGTGGAGCCGCTCGTGACTGCGGCACCCGCACGACTCGACGTTGACATGCAGACCAGCCGGAACAGCGACGTCGACACCACCGCCCCCGACGCCGACGTCGACCCCGGCGGCATCCGACTGGAGCTGATGGACGAACGAGCCCGGGCCGACCAGCTGGCCACCGCTCTCGTGAGCAACCGCCGCATCGGCATCGCCGTCGGCCTCGTCATGGCCCACCGGAGGTGCAGCGATATCGAGTCCTTCGCCGTGCTGCGCCAGGCCAGCATGGACACCAACCGCCGGTTGGCCGATGTCGCCGAGGACGACATCGGCCTCCGCCGGTTGGCCACCCCACCCCGCTCACGTCGTCGCCGTTAGCCTCCTGCCTGGACCGGTCCAGCTCAAACAGGTCGCCGGAGAGAGCGACCTCTGCCCCCGCCGTAGTCGCCAAGGGGGCTGCACATGCGGTGAGTTTCAGCCACCCTGACGAGCTGGCCACGATCATCCGTCGCTTCGCCGATGAGCCCCTCCCCGACGACCCGAGCACCCCTCGGTCGCTCGTCCCTACGAGCTGCACCAGGGGGCCGCTCCTGACGCCCCCGGCGGCCTCAGCGTGGTCGCGGAGCACCTACTCCCGGACCACGGCTGCGGGGTCGTAGTCGTCGCGCAGTCCCTTGAAACTCGGGTGTCGCAACGACCCGGTGCGCGTCCACTCGGTGTAGTCGATCTCGGCGACGAGCTCAGGCCGCACCCACGTCGCGTCCCGCGCGTGTGGGCGTGGCACCGGTGTGTCGAGCGGCGACGCCTTCGCCTCCAGGGGTCCGAGGAGCTCCTGCAGCATCGCGAGGGTGCGCTGGGTGAAACCGGTGCCGACGTGGCCGGCGTACTCGAACCCCATGTCGCCGTGCACGCCGAGCAGCAGCGACCCGATCTGGCCGGCGCGACCGCGCTCCCCCGGAGTCCAGCCGACGATCACCGCTGACGTGCGACGGATGTTCTTGATCTTCAGCCAGGCCTTGCTCCGAGCGCCGGGACGGTAGAGCGAGCTGCGCTGCTTGGCCACGATCCCCTCAAGCCCCTGAGCCCGGCTGGCCGCGACGACGGTGGGGCCGTCACCACGCACCTGGGCCGGGGTGCGCCAGGCCGGCCCGTCGAGCGTCAGGCCGGTCAGCGCGTCACGGCGCTCGTCGTAGCTCCAGTCGAGTGTGGGCTCGTCGAGGTGCAGGACGTCGAAGACCAGGAGGACGACCGGCGTCGAGGTGATCAGGGCGGGCGTCGGTGACCGGACGTGCATCCTGGACTGCAGCAGCCCGAAGTCGGTGCGGCCGGCCGGGTCGAAGACGGCCACCTCGCCGTCGAGGACGACACGGCGCCCCTCGAGCTGGTCGGTCATCGGCCTCAGCTCGGGATACGCGGCGGTGACGTCGTTCCCGTTGCGGCTGACCAGGGTCAGCCGTCCCCGCTCGACCGCGGCCAGGAGCCGGACGCCGTCCCACTTGACCTCGTAGGCCCACCCGTCGTCGTCAGTCGGCAGCCGACCGGGCGTGGCCAACATCGGCGAGACGCCCGACAGCAACGCGGTCATGGGGCCACCCTAGGTCGGACCGCGCTCCAGGCCAGCGGAATCGCGCCCCTGGCCACGGCGTCGTGTATGCGCCGTCCCCGACGACTGGAGCAGGGGGTCAGCGCCGGTCTCGCCCGAGCGCCAGCAGGGCGCCGTCGCTGAGTTCGACGGCTGAAGGACCGGGCAAGGTCTGGGGACCACAACGGACCTCGGACAGTTGTCTTCGCCACCTGGGAGCAGGCAACGCGAGCCGACACACCGTCGGTGGTGACCAGATTGTGACCTTTTTGGAACGCGAGAGGTCAGTGGTGACCCTGTTGCCAGAGTGACCTCCGCGGTTACCGTGGGCAGGCTCAGGCTCACCACTGACCGACGGGAGGACGCGATGCCCACGCTCGTGACGTTCCGTCGACGTCGGACCCAGGCCGCCCTCGGGGTCGGGGTCTCCGTCGTCCTGGTGGCGGCGACGTCGACGGCTGCCCATGCCGACCGCGGCCCGACCTACCCGTCGGCGGCCGAGGTGGCTGCCGCCACGACCGCGGTCTCGTCGACTCAGAGCCAGATCGCCGGTCTGGACGCCTCGCTCGCCGGGGCCCGCGCCACCTTGGGCCGCCTGTCCTCGGCTGCGGCTGTCTCCGACATGGCTGCACACAGCGCCGACCTCCTGCTGGCTCAGCGCACGACCCAGAGTCAGGCGGCGGTGGCCGCGGCATCCAGCGCCGGCACCCGGGCCGACGACGCCGATCTGGCCCTGTCGATGTTCGCCGCGCAGGTCTTCCAGCAGGGCGGCAGCTCGCTCAGCGAGCTCGGCCTCTTCCTCGACGCCGGTGGCCCGCAGGAGGCGGTCGACCGGGCCGCCGGCCTGGCCGCGGTCGGTGACGAGCACGCCCGCCTGCGGGCCGACGCGACGGCGACCCGCTATCGCGCCGACGCCGCCGGGCGGGCCGCCGCCGAAGCCGTCGGGCGGCAGCACGAGGCGGCCGCGGCCGCCGAGCGGCTGGCCGCCCAGGCCAAGGTGGACGAGCAGCAAGCCGCGACGCAGACCCAGCAGCTGCAGACCCAGGTGAGAAGCATGGTCGACCAGCTCGCCCAGTTGAAGCAGACGTCCACCGATCTCGAACAGCAGCGTCAGGCCGGATTGGCCGCCGAGGAGGAGGCCCGCCGGCTCGAGGCCGTCCGGCAGGCGGCCGTCGCGGCCGCTCAGGAAGCGGCCCGGCAGGAAACAGCGCGGGTGGCGGCGGAGGCGGCGGCCCGGCAGGAAGCGGCGGCCGCAGCCGAGCTGTCCGCACGTAACGCCCGCGACGCGGCCGCTGCCGCATCGGCCCGGCAGGCCGCCACGACGCCCGCCGCGTCCGCGCCGGCCCCCAGGCCGAGCACGACCACCAGCTCCAAGCCGGCCTCGACACCCAACCCGCGACCGAGCCCTACCCCGAGTCCGTCTGCGAGTCCGATACCGACTCCGACGCGTACCCCGAGTCCGGCACCGACCCCGACGCGTACCCCGACCCCCACTCCGACCCCCACCCCGACCCCCACCCCGACCCCGCCTCCGCCCTCGGGGAAGCCGCCGCTCAACCTCGCCAACGCCGCGATGTGGGACCGGATCGCGATGTGCGAGTCGAGTGGCAACTGGCAGATCAACACGGGGAACGGCTACTACGGGGGGCTGCAGTTCAACCTGCCCACGTGGTTCAGCGTCGCCGGCGGTGACTACGCCACTAGGCCCGACCTGGCCTCGCGTGAGGAGCAGATCACCGTGGCCAACCGGCTGTACGCGGCTCGGGGCCTCCAGCCGTGGGAGTGCGGCTGGGCGGCCTGAACCGACCAGAACGCAGCTGTTCGCCGCCAGGCGTCAGGCGTCGACCAGCCTGTCCAGCAACCGGCCGACGTCGACGGTGGCGAACCGGATGGACGAGTCGCTGCACCCGTAGGGCAGCACGAGGTTGCCCTCGTGCACCACCGCGCCACAGGAGTACAGCACGTTGGGCACGTAACCGACCTCCTCGTCGGGGTCCGGCGACATCAGCGGCTCGGTCAGGGATCCGAGCACCCGGCTCGGGTCGTCGAGGTCGAGCAGGAGCGCGCCCAGGGAGTACCGGCGCACGGGTCCGACGCCGTGCGTCACGGCCAGCCAGCCGCGGTCGGTCTCGATGGGCGGGCCGCAGGTGCCCAGCTGGATGAGCTCCCACGCGTTGGTCGGCTTCTCGAGCACCGTGCTGCGGGTCCAGGTGGTGCCGTCCGGTGACTGCGCCAGGCAGAGGTTCTCGCGGTCTCGGCGGGCCAGGCTCCAGTACGTGCCGCCGATCCGACGTGGGAACAGGGCCATCCCCTTGTCGTGCGCCGCGTCGCCGACGAGCTTGCTGACCTCGAAGGTCGTGAAGTCGCGCGTGCGCAGCAGGTGGGGGGCGATCGCCGCGCCGTCATAGGCGGTGTACGTGCCCCGGTAGCTCGTCGAACCGTCCTCCTCGAGGAACCGCACCAGGCGCACATCCTCGATCCCGCCGCGCTCGTCCAGGCTCACCGGGAAGAGCACACGCTCGGACAGCTCACAGTCGCCAGGAAACTCGAGCTGGTAGCAGCTGTCCGCCAACCGACGGATCCGGTCGATGAGGGTGCCGTTCCGGGCTCCCGGGGCGACCGAGAGCTCGAACCGGTGCATGGCTGCGTCAAGCTCCTCCCGTGAGAAGAAGTCAGGCAGGACGTGGACGAGGGGCTCCGCCTCCGACCACAGGCCAGCGTCCACGAGGGCGGCGGTCAGGTAGGCGGCCGGGAGCGCCACGCGCGTGACGACGCCGCGGGTCAGGTGGCTACCGGGCTCGTCGAGGACCACCGTGCCGTCCGCGCCGACGACCCCCGTGCGCAGCTCAAGGCTCGAGATGTGCCCTTCGCCGACCGCACGCACCGACATGACGACCCGCAGGTGACCGGGCTCAAGCGCCGACTGGTCCGGATGCGCGACCAGCGACGGGTTGAGAATGGCCGCCGCCTCGAGGGCATACTCCTGGCTGACGTAGGCACCCACGAGGTCGAGGCGCGCCTTGGTGAGGTTCTCGATCCCGTCGAGGTCGGCGGGCAGCAGGGCGGCGTGGGCCCGAAAGGTCGCTTTGATGTCCGGATGCCTCGCCCCGAACTGCCGCACGGCGTCGTCAAGGCAGTCGCGTACGGTGTCGTCGTCGAGCGCCAGCACTCTGGACACGACGGCCTCGGCGCGGGAGACCCCGATCGCAACGAGCTCCTGTCCGGGGAGGAACGGGCGCAACAGCCGCCGCGACGCATCGGGGCGCATCATCGGGGTCGGCCGGCGCACGACAAGGCCATCGCCCCCGCGGTCCGGGGCCGTCACGTGGTTCGGCATCACCCTCGGGCCCGCACCTGGTTCACTTGCTGATGGGTCGACAACCAGGCCAGGGTCGACTCAGCCCCCTGGTTCTCGTTGTGACCCGTCGGCATCAAGCCGTCGTAGCCGCCACCGGTCGCCGGGTCCGCCATGGCGACGCCGATGTCGTTGACGCCGAGGAACCAGTCCTCGCACCGCTGCACGTCCGCGGCCCAGTCGCGGGTCTCCCCGCCGGGAAGCGCCGCGGCTCGGGCGCAGGCATCGGCCAGCGCGGCGACCTCGATCGGCTGCTGGTCGAAGCCCGGCCGCGGCTCCCCAGGCGCCCAGCCGTGGGCCGCGCTCATCGACAGGTGCCGGACGCCTGGGCCTGCCGCGGTCTCGAGGTCGACGAGCCAGGCCAGCTGCTCGAGGCCGCGGGCGAGCCACCCGTCGTCCTCGAGCAGGGCGCCCGCCGCGACCAGCGTCTCGGGAAGGACGGCGTTCGCGTAGCGCAGCCGAGGCTCTGGCCACGGCCACTCCTGTGTCGGAACGCTCGGCAGCATGACCCGAGTATCGAGGAGCCGGGCGGCGTCACCTAGGAGCCCACGCGCCGCCGCGTGTCGCGGGTCGACAGCGAGGACCTCGGCCGCGCCCATCGCGGCGAACGCCATGGCGTGCAGGTCCGGCGACCTCAGGGCGCCAGCCCGCTCGAAGCCTCGGGATGCCGCGTCGGCCAGCTCGGGTAGCCGGGCCGCGACCGTCCCGAGACCCCAGACGGCCCGCCCCCAGCAGTCCTCGGCGGTGGCCCGGTCGGTCCACCCGCCGCCGTGGACGCGGCGGTTGTGCACCCGGCCGTGCTCGTCCAGGGCGTCGACGACGAAGTCGAAGCAGGTCTGGGCCAGCGTCGTGAGCTCGTCGGTGAGATCGGGCTCGCGCGCGAGGACGACGAGGGCGCGGGCGACGTCGTCGACGCAGTAGCCGTGCTCGTGCCGCGGCAGCGTCCACTCCGCGTGCTCGAAGATCCCGACGTCGTCGCTGAGCCGCAGCAGGTGCGCGTACGAGACGGCCGGGTGCCCCGCCGGGTCGCTGTTGCGGCGGGTGAGGGGCGACGCGGTCATGAGGCGAGCGCGCGCCGCCCCAGCACTGTCCCTGCGGTTTTCCTGAACCGGTCCGCGACGGCAGGCCACAGCTGGGTGGGCGCGATCCGGGCGGCCTCGGCCGTCAGGTCGTCGAACAGGTCCTGGTCGGTGAACACCCTGCGGAGTGCGGCGGCGATGGCGCCCGGGTCGTGGGGGGGCACGAGAAGTCCGGCGCCGCTCGTCAGGAGCTCACGCGCGTGAGGGAAGTCGGTCGACACCACCGGCTTGACCGAGGTCACCGCTTCGACGAGGACCCCAGAGGTGACCTGGTCACGGGAGTCGTAGGGCAGCAGCACGACATCAGCGCGGCGGACCAGCTCGTGCAGCTCGGACGTGGGCGTGTAGCGGTCCACGAAGTGCACGCGGTCAGCGACACCGAACGCCTCGGCGCGGGCGACGAGGCCCTCGCGGTAGCGCTCCCCCATCCGCTCGACGACCTTGGGATGGGTCTCGCCGACCACGTAGTAGTGGACATCGGGCTCGAGGTCACGCAGCTGGGCGATGGCCTCGATGCCCCACTCGATGCCTTTTCCGGGCCCGATGAGCCCCCAGGTCAGCACGCTGCGACCGCGCCCGAGGGCCGCCGGCAGCGCTCCGGCCCCGACGTTGCGCAGGTCGCCGCGCGGCCGGTTGTCCGGGGCGCCGTGGGGGATGACATGCACCCGTGACGGGTCGACGACGTAGTTGTCGACGAGCCGCTCCTGCGCGGTGCGGGTCATGGTGACGACGGCGTCGGCCCGCTCCACGAGCTGCTCGATGATGTTGCGTTGCGACGGGGTGGGCTCGACCAGCACGGTGTGCAGGACGACGATCATGGGCACCGTGCACGCGTGGACGAGCTCGAGCACGTCACGGCCGTCTCGGCCGCCGAAGATGCCGAACTCGTGCTGAAGGACGACGACGTCCATGTCGTCGAGCACCCGCGCGGCCTCGTAGGTCTGCACGGAGGAGCCCTTGGTCCACTGGTAGACCACCTCGGGCGGAGCGTCCGGCTGGTAGGCGTCCACCGGGCTGACGACCTCGACGCGGTCGAGCGGGGAGCGCAGGTGTGCCAGAAGAGCCGCGCTGAAGGTCGCGAGCCCACACTGCGTGGGCGGGTAAGTGCCGACGATGCCGAAATCAGTCATGTGGGGCCGTTCTGCTCGGGAGCCGCGCGGCCGCCGCTGCTGAGCAGCGATGCGGACGGACTCGGTCAGGGCCTGGCTACCCGCACAAACCCCTGATGACACCACCCCAATGGAGGTACGACGCGGCGCGCCGGGGTGTTGTCCTACCGACCGCAACGTCGGCTGTTCCTGCGGTGATGGTATCCGCCACAGTGGGCACCATGCGGATCGGTCTCATCTCGTCCATCGCGCACCGCACCCCACCGCGTGACTACGGGCCGTGGGAGCAGGTTGCCTCGACGCTCACCGAGGGGTTCGTGGCCCGGGGTCACGAGGTCACCCTGTTCGCCACCTCCGACTCGGTGACCTCGGCTCGCCTGGTGGGCTCTGCGCCCACCGGCTACGAGGAGGACCGCGGCCTGGACGCCAAGGTGTGGGAGGCCCTGCACCTGTCCGGCGCCTTCCAACGGGCCGGCGAGCTCGACGTCATCGCCAACCACTTCGACTTCCTGCCCCTCAGCTACAGCCGACTGGTGCGCCCCCCCGTCGTCACGACGATCCACGGGTTCTCCTCGGAGAAGATTGTCCCCGTCTACCGGGCCTTCAACGACATCGGGCACTACGTCGCCATCAGCGACGCCGACCGGCACCCCGACCTGAGGTACGCCGCGACCATCCACCACGGCATCGACACGGCCGCGTTCACGCCGGTCGCCGAGCCGGCGAGACCGGCATACCTGCTGTTCCTGGGCCGGATCCATTCCGACAAGGGGACGCACCAGGCGATCGAGGTCGCCCACCGGACGGGTATGCCGCTCAAGATCGCCGGGATCGTGCAGGACGAGGGCTACTTCGAGCGGGAGGTCCGGCCCCATGTGGGCTCGGACGGGGTGGAGTACCTGGGGTCGGTCGGTCCGCGAGAGCGCGACGCCCTGCTCGGCGGCGCGACCACCCTGCTGCACCTCATCGGCTTCGACGAGCCGTTCGGGCTGTCCGTCGTCGAGGCGCTGGCGACGGGTACGCCGGTCATCGCCACGGCTCGCGGGTCCATGCCCGAGCTCATCGACCACGGTCGGACGGGTTACCTGGTGGACGGCGTCGACCTCGTCAGCCAGGCGGTCGCCGCCGTCGGCGCGTTGGACCGGATCAACCGCGCCACGTGCCGTGCGGAGGCGGTGGCCCGGTTCGACCAGGAGCGGATGGTCGACGCATACCTCGACCTGTTCGAGGGAATCGTGACCAGGCGCCTAGGTTTCTGACGTTGTCGGGCCCCCCGAGAACAGGTCGACGATCTCGCGGTTGAACGCCGGAATGTCATCGGGGTTCCGGCTGGTCACGAGCGACCCGTCGCGGACGACCTCCTGGTCGACCCACGTGGCGCCGGCGTTGCGGATGTCGGTCTGCAGGCTGGGCCACGAGGTGAGCGTGCGCCCGCGCAGCACGTCGGCCTCGATGAGGGTCCACGGGGCGTGGCAGATCGCCGCGACCGGCTTGCCGGCGTCGAAGAACCCCTTGACGAAGGCCACGGCGTCCTTCTCGGTGCGCAGCGTGTCGGGGTTGGCGACCCCGCCCGGCAGGACCAGCCCGTCATAGTCGCTGACCTGTGCGCCGGCGAAGGTGGCGTCGACATCGAAGGTGTCGGCCTTGTCGAGGTGGTTGAACGCCTGGGCGGTGCCCTTCTCGACGGACACCAGCACGGGCTTGCCGCCGGCCTGCTCGACGGCGTCCCAGGGCTTCTCGAGCTCGACCTGCTCGATGCCCTCGTTGGCCACGGCGAACGCGATGGTCTTGCCGGCGAGGGCGCCGGAGGTGCGGTCGGACATCGTGCTCCTCATTGAGTGTGGTGCGATGGGTTGATCGGACCGCTGGTGACCAGAACGGTCACAGATCGACGGTGGCGCTCTCGCCCGCCTGGGGTGTGGTGCCCGACACGCGGGCCTTGACCATCGACATCGTCATCGCCACGCGGCCAGGGCTGTCCCAGTACTGAGCCGAGTCACCGGACACCTTGACGACCACCACGGTCGGGTCGTCCTGCCCCTTCGGGAACCAGGCTTCGGTAAAGGTGTTCCAGAGCTCCTTCTTCTTCGCGACGTCGTCGACCACGGCCGCCGTGCCGCCCAGCGACACCCAGGACGTCGCCCCGGAGTAGCTGACGTTGACCCGGGGGTGGGCAGTGAGGTTGCGCACGGTCTCGGAGTCGGACTGCGCGATGAACCAGGCGTCACCGTCGAACTCGGCCTCCTGGGTGGTCATGGGTGCGGCGTGCAGGTCACCGTTGTCGGTGCTGGTGGCGAACATGCACGTGCGCACGTCCTTCATGATCGAGCGGACGGTCTCGAGCTGCTCGTCGTGGTGGGTCGTTTGATCGCTCATGGCGAGCCCCTACCCGCGGTTTCCTGGTTCGAATCAGGGTTCTCCGAGCGCACCCAGCTCTCAGGACCCAACCACCTGAGACTCAGGAGTTCTTCACGATTCGATGACCAATCGGGGGGTAGACCGCTGGCGAGGGTCCCTGGCCGGTAAGTTGCGGCCATGAGTGATGCCCCCCAGCACGACACCGCCGCCGGGTCGAGCTCCCCCCCATCCCCCATGGGTGGTCAGCCGATGGTGCAGATCTGCAACGTCAACAAGCACTTCGGCGACCTCCACGTCCTCAAGGACATCGACCTCACCGTGGGCAAGGGTGAGGTCGTGGTCGTCCTGGGTCCGTCCGGCTCGGGGAAGTCGACGCTCTGCCGCACGATCAACCGGCTCGAGACCCACGAGACCGGTGAGATCCGCATCGACGGCGTCCCGCTGCCCGACGAGGGCAAGGACCTGGCCCGCCTGCGCGCCGAGGTCGGCATGGTCTTCCAGAGCTTCAACCTGTTCGCGCACAAGACAATCCTCGAGAACGTCACCCTCGGCCCCATGAAGGTGCGCAAGCAGAAGAAGGCCGATGCCGAGAAGCGCGCCCAGGAGCTCCTCGAACGGGTCGGCGTGGCCCATCAGGCGGAGAAGTACCCCGCCCAGCTCTCCGGCGGCCAGCAGCAGCGCGTGGCCATCGCCCGGTCGCTGGCCATGGACCCCAAGGTCATGCTCTTCGACGAGCCGACCTCGGCCCTCGACCCCGAGATGATCAACGAGGTCCTCGACGTGATGACCCAGCTGGCCAAGTCGGGCATGACGATGATCGTCGTGACCCACGAGATGGGCTTCGCCCGCCGGGCGGCCAACCGGGTCGTCTTCATGGACGATGGGCAGATCGTCGAGGACGCCGCTCCCGAGGACTTCTTCAACAACCCCACGTCCGACCGGGCCAAGGACTTCCTCGGGAAGATCCTCACCCACTAGCCGGCACCGCGCCATCAGCCTCACGAGCCCCACCAGCCCACCTCAGAGCGGACCCGGGTCAGACGGAGACCCCCGCTTGCACCAGACCGGGCACAACCAGGGAGGAACACCCATCATGAAGTTCGCACGCATCAGCGCCGCCGGCATTGCGGCGGTGGCCGCGCTCGGCCTCGCCGCCTGCGGCAGCGGCACCCCCGGAGGGTCGAACGCCGGCGCCAGGGGCGCCGGCGGCGGCACCGCCGCCTCGACCGGAGGCGCCGGCGGCGGCTCCGGACAGTCGGTCAAGGTCGGCATCAAGTTCGACCAGCCCGGCCTCGGCCTCAAGAGCGGCTCCACCTATGAGGGGATGGACGTCGACGTGGCTAACTACGTCGCCAAGGAGCTGAACTTCACGCCGGAGTTCGTCGAGGCGGTGTCGTCTCAGCGCGAGACGCTCATCTCCAGCGGCCAGGTCAAGTACATCGTCGGTACCTACTCCATCAGCGACGCCCGCAAGGAGAAGGTCTCGTTCGCCGGGCCCTACTTCATCGCCGGCCAGGACCTGCTCGTCCGGGCTGACGACTCGTCGATCACCGGCCCAGACACCCTGACCGGCAAGAAGCTGTGCTCGGTCAAGGGCTCGACCTCCGCCTCGAACCTGCAGACGAAGTACCCCGGCATCAACCTGCAGGAGTACAACACCTACACGCTGTGCGTGGACGCCCTGAAGGCCAAGAGCGTCGACGCGCTGACGACCGACAACACCATTCTCGCCGGCTACGCCGCGCAGGCGGCCAACAAGGGCAAGCTGAAGGTCGTCGGCAAGACGTTCTCCACCGAGAACTACGGCGTCGGGCTCAAGAAGGGCGACACCGCGTTCTGCACGCAGGTCACCGACGCGCTCAAGAAGTACATCAGCTCGGGCGAGTGGCAGAAGTCGGTCGACAAGTGGCTCGGCCCGGCCGGGTTCAAGCCGGGCGCCGGCAACCCGCCGACTCCGGCGGCCTGCTCCTGACGGTCGTCTCACCACTCACCACTCACCACTCACCACTCACCGGTATGCCGGGTGGCCAGGTCGGCACCCGGCATACCGGTAGGGGTCACGAGGGTCACTGACTCCCGGATCCGCCCATCACACGCCCCGCACGCCACACTGACGGAAAGGCGCCTCTCGTGGGTGAGCTCTTCGCGAACTACGCCATCCTCGGGGCCTTCGGCCTCACGCTCGTCCTGACGTTCTTCGCCGCGATCGGCTCGCTGGTGATCGGCACCATCGTCGCGGTGCTGCGGGTGTCACCGATCCCGTTGCTGCAGAAGGTTGGCGCCCTCTACGTCAACGTGTTCCGCAACACTCCCCTGACGCTCATCATCATCGCGTGCAACATCGTCATGATCGTCAACCTCGGGTTCAGCTTCACCGCCGACATCGCCCGGGACAACATCTACTGGGCGATCATCGGCCTGTCCGTCTACCACGGCGCCTTCGTCTGCGAGGCGCTGCGCAGCGGCGTCAACACCGTCCCGGCCGGACAGGCCGAAGCAGCCCGGTCGATGGGTCTGTCCTTCGGCCAGAGTCTGCGAGAAGTGTTGCTACCACAGGCGTTCCGCGGAGCGGTGGTCCCCCTCGGGAACACGCTCATCGCGCTGACGAAGAACACCACCGTCGCCACGGCCATCGGGGTGGCGGAGATCGCCGGCCTCCAGCGCACCATGCTCGAGGACCGCATCGACCTGTTCGGGCCCATCATCGTCATCGTCGCGCTCGGCTTCGTCATCATCACGCTCCCGATGGGCCTGCTGACCAGCTACCTGTCCTCGCGCCTGGCGGTGAAGCGATGAGCGAGTCGGTGCTCTTCGACAGTCCTGGCCCCCAGGCCCGGGCACGCTATCGACTCGGGGCCGCCATCGGCGCCGTGCTCCTGCTGGCCTTCCTCGCGTTCGCGCTGTTCAAGCTGCAGTCCACCGGCCAGCTGGAAGCCGACAAGTGGAAGCCGTTCGTCGGCATACCGGTCAACGACATCGACGCCAACGTCTGGGCCGACTATCTGATCCCCGGGCTGGTCAACACGCTGAAGGCCGCGGCCATCTCCATCGTCTTGGCCATCGTCTTCGGCTTCCTCTTCGGGATGGGCCGGATGTCGCAGGTCGCGGTGATCCGCTGGTTCTGCACCATCGTCGTCGAGCTGCTCCGCTCGATCCCGGTGCTGGTCATGATGCTCGGCGCGTTCTTCTACTTCGTCTACTACAACGTCTTCGCGGCCGACCTCAACTCACTCGCCGCCGTCGTCGTCGGCCTCACGCTCTACAACGGCTCCGTCGTGGCCGAGCTGCTGCGCTCGGGCGTCGGGAGCCTGCCTAAGGGGCAGGCTGAGGCCGGGCTGGCCATCGGGATGACGCGTGGCCAGACCTTGCGGTCCATCCAGCTGCCGCAGGCAGTCACGGCCATGCTGCCGGCACTCGTGGGGCAGCTCGTCGTCGTCCTCAAGGACACCGCACTGGGCCAGATCATCACCTACCCGGAGCTGCTGAACACCTACCAGCAGATCGGCTCGACCTGGTCGAACATCGTCCCGGCCATGTTCGTCATCGCGCTCATCTTCATCGCCATCAACTACACGCTGTCCATACTGGCGGGGCTGATCGAGCGGCGGCTACGACGGCGTGGTCGGTCCACGCTGGCGCCCGGCGGTGGCGGTGCTCCGACCCTGGCCGTGGCCGGTTCGGGCGCGTCAGGGTTCGGGACGGTCGAGCCAGAGGCCGAGCCCGTCGACGCCCGCTGACTGGTAAGACCCCCCGACCGGAGTGCTGTCCGGTGACGCCCGGTGACCCGTGTGCTGTCCGCCCTGTGGTGTCCCGCCCCGTGCGCTGTCCGCCCCGATTTCCCCCCAATAGGAGTGCAGCGCACGGCGGCGACAACATGAGGAGCGTAGCGCTCGGGATTCCGTGCGCTGCGCTCCTCATGTTGCATTCGGCACCCAAGTTCCGTGCGCTGCACTCCTATTGGGCGGGCAGCGCACGGTCGTGGACCCAGGAACCGAGCGCCCCGCTGCCGGGGTCCACGACCTCAGGGGGGCGAAAGGCTCCCCCACTTGGACTCGAACCAAGAACCTGCCGATTAACAGTCGGCTGCTCTGCCAATTGAGCTACAGGGGACTGCGTGCTCGCGCCGGGAAACAGTAGCAAAGGCGATGCCCGGAACAGGAATCCGGCGGCGCGGCGCCCCCCACTGGCCTAGTCGCGCGGGAGCCCGACCTGCTCGCGCAACCCGTCCAGGGCGAGGGCGGCGGCCGCCGACACCTCCTCGTCGGGCCGGACCCCGCGTCCAAGGACGACCTGTTCCACGAGCGCTCGGGTCCGCAGGTCCTGCCGAATGACCGCCCGCCCCGTACGCCGGCCGGACAGGCTGAGCTCCTCGGCCAGCACCACGCTGGCCTGGACACGCTCCCTGAGGGTCTGGAGGAAGACACGCTCCTGCTCGCTGTCACCGAGCCGCCACTGACCCGGCCGCGACCGGTCGACCCAGGTCACGGTGAGCATCGAGCTCTCCCGACCCCACGAACCGGCGTCGACCTCGTGCCACGGTCTCGACCACACCAGCGCCTCGCCACCCCGCCCCGGGTCCACGAGGGTCAGGACATATTGGCTGGCGACGAGCCACGCCTGGGAGTCGGCGTCCGGGGCGGCCGACAGCGTCCGGCCACCGTCGGCCTCGGCCACGGCGGCCGCGATCGGCGGCGGGACGTCGTCGGCCCGGCGTCCTTGGAACGGGAGCTTCATCAGGCCTCCTGAATGTCGCGGATGGCGGCCAGCTCACGCTGGAGGGCCTGCAGGCGTACTCCGAGCTCGTGGCGGGCACCGAGGTCAGGGTCCGGAGCACTGTCGAGCCGGCGCAGCTGCCCCAGCGCGTCGGCCACCTGACGGGTCAGCCCCACCTCCCGCAGCCGCGTCACGAGCTCGGCGGCGTAGCGGCGGCTGGGCAGGCCGGTGGTGCGGTCGATCGTCACCGGCAGCGGGGCGACGGCGAGCTCGGCGAGTAGGGGGTGCACCGCCGCGGGTGCGGCCTGGACGACGGCGTCGGTCCACGCCAGCACCGAAGCGCGGGGTATGCCGCCCGCGCCCACGACCCCGTCCCAGACCGCCCGGTGGGCCGGCGCGCTGAAGGCCTCGACGCCGATGCCGTCGATGGCCCCGGGGTCCAGCAGCGACGGGAACTGGAGCACGACTTGAAGCAGCTGCCGTTCCATCGCGACGACCGGGTCCCGTATGTCGGGGCGCGGGATGGCGTCCCGCAGCTCGGCCGCGGTGGGCTCCAACGACGCCTCGGAGGGCTCCTGGTGCCGCCGAGCATGGTCGGCCGGCTGCGCTACCGCCTTCCCGGCCCGGCTGACCTCGGCCGTCACCTGCTCGACCTCCACGCCGAGCTGTCCCGCCAGGACCCGGGCATACTCCGGTCGCAGAGCCCGGTCGCGTATGCCGGCGACGATCGGTGCCGCGGCCCGCAACGCCTGGATCCGGCCCTCGGCGCGGTCGAGGTCGAACCGGCCGATCGTCGTGCGCACCGCGAACTCGAACATGGGGACCGCGTCGTCGACGAGCGCGCGCACGGCCTCCGGTCCTTGGGCCTGGCGCAGCTCGCACGGGTCCATGCCGGAGGCCTCGACGGCGACGAACGACTGCGAGGCCCAGCGCTGATCCTCGCCGAACGCCCGCATGGCCGCCTTCTGGCCGGCGGCGTCACCGTCGAAGGTGAAGATCACCCGCGCGGGCGCCAGCTCGGCCTCGTCGCGCATGATCCGGCGCAGGGTTTTGATGTGGTCGAGCCCGAAGGCGGTGCCACAGGTGGCGATGGCCGTCTCGACACCGGAGAGGTGGCAGGCCATGACGTCGGTGTACCCCTCGACGACGACGGCAGTCCGGTCACGGGCGATCGCCTTCTTCGCTGCGTCGAGGCCGTAGAGCACGGTCGACTTCTTGTAGATCGGCGTCTCGGACGTGTTGAGGTACTTGGCCTCGATGCGGTCGTCGTCGAAGAGCCGGCGTGCACCGAACCCCACGCAGTCACCGGTGATGTCGCGGATGGGCCAGACCAGCCTCCCGCGGAACCGGTCGTAGAGACCCCGGCTCCCCCGGCCCACCAGCCCGGCGGCCACGATCTCGTCGTCGGAGAAGCCCTTGCCCCGCAGCTGGCGGGCGAGGTCCTCGCCGCCGCGCGGCGCATACCCGACGCCGAACATCGTTGCGGCCGCGCCGTCGAAGCCGCGGGCCCGCATGAAGTCCCGTGCGGTTCGTGCGGCGACGTTCGCGGTGTCGAGGAGCTGCTCGGCGTAGAACTCCTGCGCCACCCGATGCGCCTCGACGAGCCGGGCGCGACGGCCGATGCCGACGTCGTCGCGAGGCCGGGACCCGCCGTCCTCGTAGCGCAGCTCCATACCGAGCTTCTGTGCAAGCCGCTCGACGGCCTCGGTGAAGGTCAGGTGCTCGACCTTCTGGACGAAGGAGATGACGTCGCCGCCCTCACCGCACCCGTAGCAGTGGTAGTAGCCGTTGTGCGGGTTGATGTTGAACGACGGGCTCTTCTCGTCGTGGAACGGGCAGAGGCCGACCAGGCTGGTGCCCGAGCGTCGCAGCGTGACGTGCTCGCGGACGATGTCCTCCAGCGAGCTGCGTTCCTTGACGGCGGCGAGGTCCTCCGCCCTGATCCGTCCCGCCACCACCCGAGTCTAGGTCGAGGGGCAGGGTCAGCCGGCGGGGCTGTCCCCAACCCGGCCGGCCGCCCCCGTGGTCGTGCCCGAGCCGCTGCCGCCAGTTGTCTGTGGCACCTCGACGTTGGTGCCCGTGGCCGTGACCCGTACGCCTTGGGCGACCACCGCGGCGCTGCTCAGGGCGAGCCCCTTCGGCAGCCCGTCCACCGGCACCTCGATGCCCTGGAGCCGGCTGCGGAAGGCACTGGGCAGCTGCGTGGCGGTGACGGTGGCCCCGTTGAGCTTGAGGCTCTGGATGTCGACGAGGAGCTTGCCGGCGTCGACGCGCGGGGTGAGCGCGATCTCGAGTGGCAGGGTGAGGATCTTGGCGGTCGCGGTCAGCGCGTCACCAGTGACGGCCAGCTGCGTGGAGAGGCCGGTGCGGTCCTGCACGATGGCGGCGATCGACGCCGTCGGGATCGTGGCGACGACGCTCACGTGACCGGCCCGAGGCGGCTGACCGGCGGGCGGTCGGATGAGCACGTCGGTGGCGTCCAGCCCGACATCGGTCACGGGGATGCCCCCCAGCTTGGCGCCGGGCACCGACCCGGTCACATGGTCGAGCGTGCCACGCAGCGCCTGGGTGAGGAACGGGAAGCCCGTGATGTCGACGGTGGGGGTCTGCGTCACGGCGATGTTCTCCGACACGACCTGGCGCGCGTACGCCTCGGCCTGGCCCTCGGCGTACCGGTCGCCGTAGAGCGCCCCGCCCCCGAGGAGGGCGAGGATGACGACGAGACCACCGGCGGTCTTGGCTGCGCTCACGACGTCACCGTATGCGGCCCACCTTGCCGGCGGCTCAAGAACCGGCGGCCCGGGCAAGGGCCAGAGCACGGGCGTCCGTCAGGGAGGCCACCTGGTCGACGACGACCCGCAACGCCTCGCCCTCGGTGGCCGCCTGCTCGAGATCGGCGTGCAGGTCGGCGTCGAGGCGCGACGGGTCGGCCCGGAACGCGTCGACCAGCTGGGCGACGACCTCCCGCTGACGCAGCATCACGGACATCCGCTCGTCGGCGAACATGACGAAGTGGTTGGCCACGGCCTTGAGCACCGAGGCCTCCGCGCGCACCGCGTCGGGGACGACCAGGCGCGCGTCGTAGCGGCTGAGCGGCCCGGGCCCGTGGCGTTCGTGGGTGGCGTCCTCGACGGCGAGGACGAACCGGCCGACGAGGCGGCTGGTCATGTCCTTGAGGGCGGCCAGGTCGTTGCGGCTGCCGTCGTATGCCGCCGGCAGGACACCCGACGCGAGGAGCCGGTCCAGCGCGGCGGCGAAGAAGTCCTCGGCGAGGTCGGGGGCGTACGCCTCGCGCGCGACCGTGAAGGCCACGGCCACGTCGCTTCGCGAGTGCAGCAGACGCGGGTCGATCGACCGAGAGGCGATGGCGTCCTCGACATCGTGCACGGAGTAGGCGACGTCGTCGGACCAGTCCATGACATCGGCCTCGAGGCACCGCTCCCCCGCGGCCGCACCCTCCCGGAGCCAGTCGAAGGCCGGGCGGTCGTCGGCGTAGACGCCGAACTTCCGTGTCCCGGGCGGCCCGTCACCGCGACCCCACGGGTACTTCGTCGCGGCGTCGAGGCTGGCACGGGTGAGGTTCAGGCCCGCAGGTCGACCGTCCGGGTGGGCTCGCTTGGCCTCGAGACGGGTGAGGATGCGAAGGGTCTGGGCGTTCCCCTCGAACCCACCGATGTCTGACGCGATCGCGTCGAGCGCCTGCTCGCCGTTGTGGCCGAACGGCGGGTGCCCCAGGTCGTGGGCCAGGCAGGCGGTGTCGACGAGGTCGGCGTCACACCCCAGGACCGCGCCGAACTCACGCCCGATCTGAGCCACCTCGAGCGAATGGGTGAGACGTGTGCGCGCGAAGTCGTCGCTCCCCGGCTGAACGACCTGGGTCTTCGCCGATAGCCGGCGCAGCGAGGCGGAGTGGATGAGGCGGGCGCGGTCGCGAGCGAAGTCGTGCCGGTCGGCCCGTTTCTGCGCGGGGTCCTCGGCGACCCAGCGCTCCCGGTCGTGTGCGCCGTAGCCGCCCGGTTGCCTGGCCATAGGACGAAACCTACGGGGGACCCAGGTCCCTTACCCCGGCGGATCCGTCGTGGCAGGCTCGCGACCCATGATCATCTCCACGATGAACGACCTACCGGGCTACCGCGTCGACCAGGTGCTGGGGGAGGTGACGGGTCTGACCGTGCGGTCCCGCAACGTCGGCGTGCAGATCGGCGCCAGCTTCAAGGCGCTGGTGGGCGGTGAGCTCAAGGGGCTGACCACCCAGCTGATGCACAGCCGCGAGGAGGCGATGCAGCGCATGGTCGACGAGGCGACGAGGCGAGGGGCCAACGCGATCCTCGCGATGCGCTTCGACGCCAACGAGGTCGCGCAGGGCTACCAGGAGGTCGTGGCCTACGGCACCGCCGTGTCGGTGACGCAGCGCGACGCCGGCAGCTGATCAGCGCTCGGCGCGCACCCGCACCAGATGCGCGAGGACGCCGGGGAGCCATCCGGTCTCGGCGTTCATCCACCGCGCCGCAACCAGGTTTCCCGGCACGACGACGAACTCGTCCTTGCCCCCGGCGACGGCCAGATCGGTGCCGAACGCGTCGGTGACCCGCGACCAGCTGAGGTCGGTGTTGCGGTGCAGGTGGTCACCGATGGCGATGGAGAACCGCTCGACGATCTCCCGCTCGTCCTCGCGTTCGCTCTTGCCCCCGGACTGGTAGGCGGCCACCGCTGCGTCGTACGCGGCTCCGAGGGCCGTGAGGTCGTCGACGTCGATTCCCGCCCCCTCGAGGGCGGTGCGCCCACGAGCGACGCGTTGCTGCTCCTCGACGCCGAGGCGCTCGATGCGCGGCCGAAGGATCGGTTCGACGGGGGCATCCTCGACCTCGGACGCCGGGTCGCCAACCTCATCCGAACGTTCCTTGCGGGAGAACCACGCCATCCGATGAGCCTAGTGCTGCCTACGATCCCGGGGCGGGCCAGTCGGTCTCAGCCCGCAGCAGCGGCCGCGTCCGCGGCTCGGGTCAGCCAGCCGGGTGGCGTGCCGTAGCGCTGGCTCGGGATGAGCTGCCCGCCGGCGCATACCTCGACGAGCTGGGCCATCCGGGCATCGTTGGTCTCCTGTCGCTTGGCGGAGCACACCCAGGTGATGCAGATCTTCCGGTAGCTCGGCGTCGCGGCGGCCCAGAACGCCGTGGCCGCACGGCTGTCGGCGAGCTGGCGGGCATACACCGGGGGCAGCTCGAGAATCTCGGCCTGCTCGTAGGCGTAGATAGCCTGGCGGTCGTCGCGCCGGGCCTCCCACGCGGCGACGCCCGCCGGTCGCATCCGGCCCTCCGCCGTCAGACGCTCCACGAGGTCGAGGTTGATCCGGCTCCAGGTGCTGGTCTTCTTGCGCGGCGTCCACCGCTGGCGCCGGGTGCGCTCGTCGATGCCCTCGGCACGGGAGTCGATCCACCCGAAGCACAGGGCCTCGGGGACGGCCTCCTCCCACGTCAGCCCGCGCGGCTCGACCCCCTTCTTGCTGAGGCCCATCCACAGCTCGGTCTCGGTCGCCGCGTGCTCCTCGAGCCACGCCCGGAAGTCCCCCGGCCCGTCGAAGAACAGCGCCGGCTTCTCTGGTGTCCCTCCCGCGCGTGCCGCCATGAGGCGAACCTACCGAGGACCACCGACGCCGGGGCTCCAGCTGCTGGCCTACCCGCCGGAGTGGTGCTCCTCGGCGGCGGCCACCTGGGCGGCGTGCTCGGGGGTGAGGTCCCGGGAGTCGAGCCACCCCTCGGGAAGGATGACCCGCCGCGGGGAGCCGGCCCGCCCGCGTGGACCTTCGGCGGGCTCCCCCGGCCATGGCGCGTGGGGGTCGAGGGTCTCGAGCAGCCGGTCGAGGGCGGCCAGCGAGTCGACCAGGGCCAGCGAGCTGCGCATGGTGCCGCCGGCCGGGAATCCCTTGAGATACCAAGCGATGTGCTTGCGGATGTCACGGCACCCCCGACCCTCGTCCCCCCAGAACTCCACGAGGTATGCCGCGTGCCGGCGCATCGTGTCCGTCACCTCGCCGAGCGTGGGTGCGGCGCGGACGTCGGAGCCGGCGAACGCAGCCGCGAGGTCGGCGAAGAGCCATGGCCGGCCGAGACAGCCGCGGCCGACGACGACGCCGTCACAGCCCGTCTCGTCGACGAGCCGCAGCGCGTCCTCGGCCGACCAGATGTCACCGTTGCCCAGCACCGGCACGTCGGTGACCGTCTCCTTGAGCAACCGGATGGCGGCCCAGTCCGCGGTGCCCGAGTAGGCCTGTGCGGCCGTCCGGGCGTGCAGCGCCACGGCCGCAGCGCCCTCCTCCTGGGCGGCCACGCCCGCCTCGAGGTAGGTGAGGTGGGTGTCGTCGATGCCCTTGCGCATCTTCACGGTCACCGGGACGTCCCCTCGGGCACCCTCGTCCACGACCGCGTGGACGACGGCGCGGAAGAGGTCGCGCTTCCACGGCAACGCCGAGCCGCCGCCCTTGCGAGTCACCTTGGGCACGGGGCAGCCGAAGTTGAGGTCGATGTGATCGGCGCGGTCCTCGCTGACGAGCAGGCGGGCCGCCGCGCGGGCCGTGGCGGGGTCGGTGCTGTAGAGCTGCACCGAGCGCGGGCGCTCCTGCGGGTCGTGGGTGATCAGCCGCATGGTCTCGGGGTTGCGCTCGACGAGCGCGCGGGACGTGATCATCTCGCTGACGTAGAGCGAGGTCGCCCCGGAGCCGCCGGCGGACGCCGACTCGCGGCAGAGCCGACGGAACGCCCGGTTGGTGATGCCCGCCATGGGTGCGAGCACGACGGGCGACGCGATGACGTGCCGGCCGATCCGCAGCGGCGGGGCGAGGGTGGCAGTGGCGGTCATGACCGGCCCAGTCTCCCATCCGCGGCGTCGAGGGCGAAGTCGACGAGCATCCGGGTCACCCCGTCGGGCTGGTCGAGCCCGACGAGGTGGCCAGCCCGTGGGACCCACTGCACCCGTCCGAGCGGGGCGGCGCGGGCATACCGTCCCGCGTCGACCATGAGCTGGTCGAAAGTCCCACCGGCGACGAGGACGGGGCAGGTGACGTCCCGCAGCTGATGTGGGCCGCACCGCGACATCACCTCGTGCCACGCGGCACGGGTGGGGCCGAACCAGTAGCCACCGGCGATGACGTCGTCGACGAGGTCGGGCGGGTATAGCCGGTGCAGGACCCGGTCGTTCACCCGGGTCATCCGGGCGGCACCGAGACGTTCGGTCACCGCGGCGACTCCCCGGTATGCCGCGGCGCCGGGACCATGCGGAACCGCACCGCACCCGAGCAGGACGAGCCCGTCGAGCCGGCGCGGGTAGGTCCCGGCGTACGCCAACGCGACGTAGCCGCCCAGGGAGTGACCGGCGAGCACCACCCGCTCCCGCTCGTTTCTCTCTGAGTGGTGTGTAGCGCTCGAATTCCCGAGCGTTGCGCACCACTTGGGGGCGAATGGCTCGCCCTCGACCGCCGCGGCCACGGCACCGACCGCCCGGTCCAGGGTGAACGGCTCACCCGCCCGGGACCCGTGTCCCGGCAGGTCCGGGGTGACGACCTCGAGCCAGCCGTCGCACTGCGGGTCGGCTCGGATCCGGCTGACCTGGGGCCACCACTGGGTGCCCGACAACCTGGACCCGTGGACGAGCACCAGCCGGACCGGGCGGCGCAGCGACGTCATAGCCAGCCGTTCTCCTCGGCAACCCGCACCGCGTCGCCGCGGTTGCGCGCCTCCGTCTTGCCGATGGCCGAGGACAGGTGGTTGCGGACCGTGCCCTCGGAGAGGAACACGGCCGCGGCGATGTCGCTGACGCTGCCGCCGTTGCGGGCCGCGCGGAGCACCTCGGACTCGCGGGCGGTGAGCGGGGAGTCACCGACCGCCAGGCTGTCGGCGGCCAGGTCGGGATCCACCACCCGAAGCCCGCTGTGCACCCGGCGCACGGCGTCGGCCAGCTGCCGCGCCGGCGTGTCCTTGACCACGAAGCCGCTGGCGCCGGCGACGAGCGCCCGACGCAGGAAGCCTGGCCGCCCGAACGTCGTGACGATCACGACCTTGACGTCGGGCAGAGCGGCGCGCAGTCGGCGGGTCGCCTCGATGCCGTCGACGCCAGGCATCTCGACGTCGAGGAGGGCGACGTCCGGGAGGCTGCGCCGAGCCGCGTCGACGACATCGTCGCCCCGGCCGACCTCCGCGACGACGGTCATGTCCGCTTCGAGGTCAAGCAGGGTGGCCAGAGCCCCACGGACCAAGGCCTGGTCGTCGGCGAGCAGCAGCCGGATGCTCACCGGACGGGCGGAGCGACAGGCTCCAGCTCCGGTATGCCGCTGGCCGGGCCGGCCGAGTCGGATGGCCGGTCGGGGGCGGCGGTGGCGGCGGCGGTGGCGGCGGGGGCGGTGGCGGCGGCGGCGGCGGGGGCGGGAGCGGCGTCAGTCCGAGCTGGTGGTGCCACGACGACCGCAAGCCGGACCCCCCCGGCGGCCGGGGTCTCGACGGCCACGAGCGCCCCCGAGGCCCCCGCACGTTCTCGCAGCCCAGACAGACCGTGACCGCCCCGGAGGCCCTCGCCGTCGGCGGCCCGCATACCCCGTCCGTCGTCGGCGATGGTGATCCGGTCGGGCCTCAGGGTGACCACGCAGTGCCGGGCAGCGCTGTGCCGGACGACGTTGGTGACCCCTTCCCGCAAGGTCCAGGCGAAGAGTCCGCGCAGCTCCGAGGGCACGTCGTCGGTCGAGCCCGGCAGCTCGGCCTGGATCTGCGCGGCCGCGAGGGCCGCCCGGGCGCGACTGATCTCGCCGGGGAGGGTGAGCTCGCGGACACCGTCGACCGTGAGGCGCACGTCGCGCAGGGCATCACGGGAGAGGCGCTGGATGTCGGCGATCTCGGCCCGAGCCCGCTCTGGGCTGACGTCGACGAGCCGGTCGGCCAGCTCGGCCTTGACGGCGATGACGGTCAGGGAGTGGCCGAGGATGTCGTGCAGGTCGCGGGCCAGTCGGGCCCGCTCCTGGCCGATCATCAGCAGCGCATTCTCCTCCTTGGCGGCCACCAGGTCGCCGCTGCGCCGCATCGCCGTCCAGATGCCGAGGACGGCGAACGCCGCCAGGAAGACCGAGAGGGCCACACCGGCCGCGCCGTCCCAGCCGGGCACGGTGCGCGCCAGGGTCTCGGCGATGGCCGCGAGGACGACAGTCAGGGGCATGCTCGCCCACCAAGGCAGCAGCGTGACGGCCGCGACGGAGATGTAGACCGCGGCGCCCAGGCCGGCCGAATGGACGGTGAGCACCATGACGACACCGAGCACGAGGAGAAGGGCGAGGACGCCGGCCGAGGAAGGCACCACACGGCGCCACAGCTCACCGCTGTGGCGCCGGGGCCGGGCCCACAGGAAGGTCCATACGTAGACGGCCGAGAAGGCGATGATGTCGAGCAACCCCACCCAGCCGACCGGTGCATCGCGCTCGGTCCAGGCCTCCTGCACGGCCGGGGCGAGGAACAGCAGCCAGACGCCGGCCCCAAGGGCCGCGAACCACCTGAACCGCGTCTCGTCAGGCGTGTCTCCCAGTGGTTCGAAGACCGACATGCTCAGCACGGTACCTCCGGACGAGCCGGCCTTGTTCCCGCGCTGCCGACCTTCCCCCGCCACGGTCAGACCCGCGCCGTGTCCTTGCGGAAGCGCCAGATCGCGCCGCCGCCGAAGATGAGCAGCCACGCCACGACGTTGGCGACCCACGTCCACTCGAAGGCCTCACCGGTCAGGGGCGCATGGGCGAGGGAGGAGATGCCGAACATCGGGGTGAAGCGGGCGATCGTCAGGAGCGTCGACCCGTCCTGGAGGGGGACGAACAGACCGCCGGCGAAAGCGAGGATGGCCAGGCCGGGACCGATGAACTGCATGACGTTCTCGCTGGGCAGCAGGTAGCCCATGAACAGGCCGAACGACGCGAAGACGACGGACCCGACCCACGCGATGGCGGCGGTCGCCACCCACAGGCCGACCGAGTCCATCTGCGCGTCGGTGAGTTTGCCGCAGACGAAGACGACGAGCACGGCGAGCGCACCGAGCGTCATCGCGACGAGGATCTTGACCGCGACGTAGACGGCGGGCGACAGGGGGGTCAGCCGCAGCTGGCGGCTCCAGCCCTGGGCCCGCTCGGTGGCCACCATGGCCCCGCCGCCGGTCGCTGCGATCATCGCGCCGTAGGCGGCCATCGAGATCATGATGTAGGCCGCTACGTTGCCGTGGCCGGCACTCTGGGACGAGTACTCCTGCCCGACGCCGAAGAGGAAGAAGAAGGCGGCGGGCATGAGCAGGGTGAAGAGCATTGTGCGCCGGTTGCGCAGCACCCGGAGCATCTCGATCCTCAGCAGGGTGGTGCTGAAGCCGCCCATCGGGGGGACACGGCGGTCGTCGGGGATGGTGGGCAGGGCGTTGCTGACGGCGCTGGTCATGAGGAGCTCTCCTGCTCGCTGTCGTGGGCATAGATGGCACGGTTGGCGTCGTCCGAGGTGAGCGCGATGAAGGCGTCCTCGATGCCGCGCGACGCGATCTCGAGATCGTGGGCGGCGGTCTGTGTGAGCAGGAAGCGCGCGACCGCGTCCGAGTCACCGGAGTGGATGAGGACGGTGTCACCACGGACCTCCACCGAGTCGGCCCCGGGCACGGCACCCAGCTGCGTGGCGTCGGCCCCCGGGATGGTGGCGCGGACGGTGCGGCCGGCGGCCATCGCCTTGATCTGCGAGGCGGAGCCGTCGGCGACGATCTCACCCTGGCGCACGAGGATGATGCGGTCGGCGTACTCGTCGGCCTCCTCGAGGTAGTGGGTCGCGAAGAGGATGGTCCGGCCGCGGGTCGCGTCCTGGCGGATCGCCGCCCAGAAGTCTCGCCGCCCCGTGACGTCCATACCGGTCGTCGGCTCGTCGAGGATGAGCACCTCGGGCTCCGACAGCAGGGCCATGGCGAACCGCAGCCGCTGTTGCTGCCCCCCGGAGCACTTCGTGACCCGGCGTCCACCGAAGTCGGTGATGCCGGCCCGCTCCATCACCGAGTCGACCGATGCGTGGTGGACGAAGAGGGAGCCGGTCAGCTCGAGCGTCTCGCGGACGGTGATGTCCTTGAGCAGCCCGGCCGTCTGCATGACGGCGGCGACGAGGCCGCGTGAGATCGCGCTGCGCGGAGACTGGCCGAGCACGCTCACCGTGCCCGCCGTCGGCTCGGACAGCCCGAGGATCATGTCGATGGTGGTGGTCTTCCCGGCGCCGTTGGGTCCGAGGAAGGCGACGATCTCGCCGGGCTGGATCTCGAGGTCGATGCCGCGCACGGCGTGCACCGATCCAAAGTCCTTGCGTAGCCCGACCGCCGAGATCGCGGCCACTCCCCCGAGCACGCCGTGGGCGGGTCCGTGGACGGCCGTTGATGTGGGTGTGGTGGTCATGTCGTCCAGGATGGCGTGGCCCCCCTCCGCCCGACCCGCACCTTCGTCACGACTGACCCATGACGGTTGTCACCCGTCGGCGGTGCAGCGCCCGCCCGACGAGTTCGTGCGGGTGCGGCCGCCTCACGGGTATGCCCCATCCTGAGCTGTCCGCCGAACACACCGCGGCTGACCTTCAAACTCGCGGACTGAGGCCTCCGGCGTCCGGCCCGCCGCGGACCGCCGACCTCAGCTGCCGATGAGCCGCTGGGCCAGGAACCCCTCCACGTGGTCGAGCGCGATCCGCTCCTGGGCCATCGAGTCGCGCTGGCGCACCGTCACCGCGTGGTCGTCGAGGGTGTCGAAGTCGACGGTGATGCAGAATGGCGTGCCGATCTCGTCCTGCCGGCGGTAGCGCTTCCCGATCGCGCCGGCGTCGTCGAAGTCGACGTTCCAGTGCCGGCGCAGCTGTGCCGCCAGGTCGCGCGCCTTGGGCGAGAGGTCGGCGTTGCGAGACAACGGGAGCACCGCGGCCTTCACCGGGGCCAGCCGTGAGTCGAGCCGCAGCACGATCCGCTTGTCAACGCCGCCCTTGGTGTTGGGGGCCTCGTCCTCGGCGTAGGCGTCGACGAGGAAGGTCATCAGGGAGCGCGAGAGGCCGGCCGCCGGCTCGATGACGTAGGGCGTATAACGCTCCCCCGTCGTCTGGTCGAAGTAGACGAGGTCGGTGCCCGAGTGCGTGGAGTGGGTGGAGAGGTCGAAGTCGGTGCGGTTGGCGATGCCCTCGAGCTCGCCCCACTCGGAGCCGGTGAAGTTGAAGCGGTACTCGATGTCGACGGTGCGCTTCGAGTAGTGCGACAGCTTCTCCTTCGCGTGCTCGTAATGCCGGAGGTGGTCGGGCGCGATGCCGAGGTCGACGTACCAGGCGGTGCGCTCGTCGATCCACCGCTGGTGCCACGCCTCGTCCTCGCCCGGCTTGACGAAGAACTCCATCTCCATCTGCTCGAACTCCCGGGTGCGGAAGATGAAGTTGCCCGGCGTGATCTCGTTGCGGAACGACTTGCCGACCTGGGCGATGCCGAACGGCGGCTTCTTGCGCGACGTGTTCATGACGTTGAGGAAGTTGAGGAAGATGCCCTGCGCGGTCTCGGGCCGCAGGTAGGCCAGACCCGACTCGTCCTCGACGACGCCGAGGAAGGTCTTGAGCATCATGTTGAAGTCGCGGGGCTCGGTCCACCTGCCGCGGGTGCCGCAGTTGGGGCACGCGACGTCGGTCAGCGACACCGAGTCGGGGTCGATGGGGGTGGCGCTGTCGCCCTTGGCCGACGCCTTGGCGGCCACCGCCTCCTGCAGGTGGTCGGCCCGGAAGCGCTTGTGGCACGACAGGCACTCGACCAACGGGTCGGAGAACGTGCCGACGTGGCCGGACGCCACCCAGGTATGGCGCGGCAGGATGATCGAGGAGTCGAGGCCGACCACGTCGTCGCGCTGCGTGACCATGGCCTTCCACCACTGACGCTTGATGTTCTCCTTGAGCTCGACGCCGAGCGGGCCGTAGTCCCACGCCGACCGGGTGCCCCCATAGATCTCGCCGCTGGGGAAGACGAAGCCGCGCCGCTTGCAGAGGCTGACGACGGTGTCGACGGTGGTCCCGGGGGACGTCAGGCTGGCCATGTGTCCAGGCTATCGGCCGGCGCGAAGGCGCTGGTCCGCGCTCACGCCCGCGACCGAGACCACCCCGACCGGTGCACACCAGGGCGATTTTCTCCCAATAGGAGCGCAGCGCACGGTTTCAGCGGGGCCGCCACAACATGAGGAGCGCAGCGCACGGGATTCCGTGCGCTGCGCTCCTCATGTTGTCCTGACCGTGCGCTGCACTCCTATTAGGAAGGCGACGAGGGGGTGTGGACCCCACGGCGCCGGCGTCGGACGTCTGACCACGACCATCGCCGGGCCGACCGCCCCGTAGCCTGTCGCGGTGTCCTTGCCCCTTCGCTCCCGTGTCGAGCACACGGCATACCCGCTCCTCGAACGTCTCAACCGGCTGCCCCGCCTGGTGCCGTTTCTCGTCGCCTTGGGACTGCTCGTCGTCGGCGTCCTCGTCCCCCGCTGGGGTTTCGTCGCGACGGCCCTTGTCGCTCTCCTCGTGGCCGCCATGGTCTACCTCACGTGGCCGCGGCTGACCCAGCCCGAGAAGCTGATGCGACTGGCGGTCCTCGCGGTCGTTGTGGCTGTGACGCTGGTGCAGGCCGTGCCGCGCGGCTGACGGGTGCTCATGTCCCAAGTTTGACAATCATTCTCATTATCGGTTGACTTCGGGTATGCCCGGCCGCGCCTTCCGACCTCTCCTCGCCCTCGGTGCCGCCCTTGCCGTCCCGGTCGCGTCGCTTGCGAGCTGCTCGGCCGGTGGCGGCAGCTCTTCGTCGGCCTCGGGGGGGCCGGGAACGCTGCTGGTCGTCACGTCCTTCTACCCGATCGAGTTCGCCGTGGAGCAGGTCGGGGGATCCCACGTCAGCGTGAGGAGCCTGACCAAGCCGGGCACCGAGCCCCACGACCTCGAGCTCAGCCCCAAGGACGTGGCCGGGGTCGCCGATGCCGGGCTGGTGGTCTATGCCGGCGGGTTCCAGCCCGCCGTCGACACAGCGGTGGCGCAGGAAGGGGCGGCCCACGCGTTCGACGTCGCTCCCGCCGCGCATCTCGACCTCGCCGCCCCGGCGGAGGGCGACGACCCGAAAGCGGAGGCCATTGCCGGCGGAACCGCCACGACCTCGCCGGCCCCCGACATTGCCAAGGACCCACACTTCTGGCTCGACCCCGAGCGGTATGCCGCGGTGGCGAACGCCATCGCGGGACGTCTCACCGAGGCCGACCCTCCGCACGCGGCCGACTACACCGCCAACGCGGCCCGGTTCGCCGACTCGCTGAGGGGTTTGGACGGCGAGCTCAAGGCGGGCCTCGCCACCTGCACCAACCGCGACCTCGTCACCAGCCACGCGGCGTTCGGTTACCTGAGCCAGCGCTACGGGCTCACCCAGGTCGCCATCGCCGGCCTCTCCCCCGATGTCGAGCCGTCCGGTGCGCGCCTGGCGGAAATCGCGACATTCGTGAAGGCCAACCACGTCTCCACGATCTATGCCGAGACTCTCGTCGAGCCGGCCTTCGCGCAGACCGTCTCGCGCAGCACCGGTGCCACCGTGGCCACCCTCGACCCGATCGAGGGCCTGACCTCCGAGTCGGCTGGTCGTGACTACCTCGAGGTGATGCGGTCCAACCTCGCCACCCTCCGCACCGGACAGGGCTGCTCATGACGCCCGCGGCCGCCGCCCCCGCCCCCGTGGTGTCGATGAGCCACGCGGCCTTCGGCTACGGCGACACCACCGTCGTCCGCGACGTCACCCTGGACGTGCACCCCGGTGAGGTCGTGGCCGTCCTCGGACCCAACGGTGCCGGCAAGTCCACCGTCGTCAAAGGCCTGCTCGGTCTCAGCAGCGTCGTCGCGGGTGAGATCCGTCTGTTCGGCGTGCCGGTCGCCCAGTTCGTCGACCACGCGCGACTGGGCTACGTGCCCCAGCGACACACCCTCTCCGGTTCTGTGCGGGCGACGGCCGAGGAGATCGTCTCGACGGGCCGACTGGTCCGGCAGTCGTGGTGGGGTCGGCCGTCCGCGGCCGACCACCAGGTCATCGCCCGCGCGCTGGAGGTCGTGGGGCTCGCCGACCGGGCCGGCACTGACGTCACCACCCTCTCGGGCGGCCAGCAGCGGCGGGTCCTGATCGCCCGGGCACTCGCCGCCCAGCCCGAGGTGCTGCTCATGGACGAGCCGACCGCCGGGGTGGACACCGCGAACCAACACGTCCTGGCCGAAGTGCTGGGCAGGCTTGCGGCCCAAGGGGTCACGATGATCGTCGTCACCCACGAGATGGACGCGTTCGTCGACGTCGTCACCCGCGTGGTCGTCATCGACCGCGGCGGCGTGGCCTTCGACGGTCCGCGGGACGCGTTCCTCGCCCAGGAGTCCGAGATCCTCCACGAGCACCACTCCCACCACCACGACGACGAGCCCGACCGGCGGTCCGGTCGGCGGACCATCACCGGAGCGGTGCATCATGACTGACCTGCTGGCGTACGACTTCATGCAGCGGGCCCTGCTCGCGGCCCTCATGGTCGGCCTGGTGGCCCCACTCGTCGGGGTGTTCCTCGTGCAACGCAAGCTCTCCCTGATCGGCGACGGTCTGGGGCACACCGCACTCGCGGGGGTTGCGGTCGGGCTGGTGCTCAACACCTCGCCGGTGTGGGCGGCGCTCGTGGCCGCCGTCGCCGCAGCGGTCGTCATCGAGCTCATCCGCGCGTCCGGCCGCACCCAGGGCGACGTCGCTTTGGCGGTGATCTTCTACGGCGGCATTGCGGGCGGTGTCGTCATCATCAGCAAGTCGGCCCAAGGCACCCCGGCCAACCTCACGGCATACCTCTTCGGGGCCATCACCACCGTGCGGAGCGGCGACCTTGCGGTGTTCGCGGTTCTGGGGGTCCTCGTCCTGGTCACGACGTGGCTGTTGCGTCCGCGGCTGTTCGCGGTGGCCAGCGACGAGGAGTATGCCCGGGCGATGGGTATGCCGGTGCTCGCCCTGAACATCGCGCTGGCCGTGCTCACGGCCGTCACCGTCGTGGTCTCCATGCGGATCGTCGGCCTCCTGCTCATCAGTGCGCTGATGATCGTGCCCAACGCGGCCGCGCAGCTGCTCGGCACCAGCTTCCGGTCGACGATGCGGTGGGCGGCGGTCATCGGCGTCGTCTGTGCGGTGTCGGGGGTCGTCGTGTCGTACGAGGCCGACACCCCGTCGGGCGGGACGATCGTCGTCCTGGCCATCGGCGTGTTCGTCCTCGTATCCATCGGACGTTCGGTCGGCACCCGGGTGCGGGCGCGACGCCACGCCCGCGCGGAGCTGCACCCGCACGAACACGGACGCGACTGCGGCCACCCGGCGGTGCCGCACGAGGGGCACGTCGACTACCTCCACGACGGTCACCGACACGCCCCGCACGAGGGTCACTACGACGAACACGCCCTGGCGGCTGCCGCCCGAGAAGCAGCTGAGCGAAAGGAGATGGGGCGATCATGACCGGCACCAACCCCGTTCGCCGGCTGACGAGACAACAGAGCGTCGTCGCCGACGCACTCGGCGACACGGTCGACTTCACCTCGGCTCAGGACCTGCACGCGAAGCTGCGAGGGGCCGGTCACTCCGTCGGTCTCGCCACGGTCTACCGCGCTCTCCAGACCTTGAGCGAGGACGGCGATGTCGACGTGCTGCGCACCGACGACGGCGAGGCCGTCTACCGACGGTGCAGCACCGGCGCCCATCACCACCACCTGGTCTGCCGGTCCTGCGGCCGGACGGTGGAGGTGGAGGGCCCGACCGTCGAGCGATGGGCCGATGCGGTGAGCACCGAGCACGGGTTCCGCGACGTCACGCATACGCTGGAGATCTTCGGCACCTGCTCCGACTGCGCTGTCTGACCGGGTCATCACGCGAGCACCATCCCGCGACGTGGTGCGGCGCCCACCCGGGCTCAGCAGCGCGAGCACGAAACGTCGGCCAGATTACCGATGTGCAGTCCGATGAGGGGTATCCGTCGTTGGACTGCACATCGGTCATGTGTGGCAATCGGGCTACTCGTGCCCCCGGCTCGTCGTACCGTCGAGCGACCTCGCGGGGGTTGGAGGTCGGGGCGACGTTGGGCAGCACCCCGTCCCGCCACCGGCGGGCCGGCTCAGGCGTCGCGCTGACCGAAGAGGATGGCATCCAGCTGCTCGCGTTCGAGGTCGACGCCCGGGAACGAGGCGACCCGCCCGACCGGGAACGAGCCGATGACCTTGAGCAGCCCCGGATCCTCGCCATCTCCCAGCAACTGACCGAGCGCCGCCCGCATCTGCGACCCCACAACGGGATCGGCGAGCACCTCAGCGATCGACGAGTCACGGCTCAGTGGGAATCTGACGTCGTCGCCGACCATGGCGACCCTGGTCACGAGGCGGAGGTCGCGGCTCGAGGCACCCACCTCGATGACGTACTCACCGCCCTCGACGACCCAGCGGTCCACCCGCGCATCGTAGTAGGCGAGGTCGTCCCGGTCGACGACCAGCTCGACCCGGCGCGACTCCCCAACCGGCACCGTGACTTTCGCGTATGCCCGCAGCTCGCGCGGCGCCCGCGTCACGGCGGAGTCCGGCTTGCTGGCAAACAGCTGGACGATCTCGGCTCCGTCTCGGGAGCCGGTGTTAGACACGACGACGGACGCCGTGAGGCCCGTGGTCCCGTCGTCCACTCGCACGTCCAGGTCGGCATAGTCGAATGACGTGTAGGACAGCCCGTGCCCGAAGGGGTACGACACCGGCAGGTCTCGGGCGTCATACCACCGGTGTCCGACGAAGAGCCCCTCGCTGTAACGCACGTGACCGTGCTCGCCGGGAAAGTCGAGGTAGGCCGGGGTGTCCTGCAGGCGTAGCGGGATCGTCTCGGTCAGCCGACCAGACGGGTTGACGACGCCGTGGAGGACATCCGGTCAGCGCACCTCCCCCGGCCTGACCGAGCAGCCAACCCTCCACGATCGCCGGAACGCGGTCAGCGAAGGACGACAGGCGCACGACGCCGCCGTTCGACAGCACGACCACCGTGCGGGGGTTGGCGTCGAGAACGGCGTCGAGCGGCGCCAGCTGGTCGGTCGGCAGCTCGATGTCGACGCGGTCGAAGCCCTCGGACTCATCCGAGTCGGGCAGGCCGAGAAAGACCAGGGCGACGGCGGCGTCGCCTGCCGCGGCCACGGCCTCGCCGACCAGGTCGGCGCCCTCCGTCGCCTCAGCCCCCTCGGCCAACGTGAATCCCGGGGCGAACGTCACTGCGCCAGAGGCATTCTCGCACAGCGAATCCAGGGCACTGTCGAGGCGCGACGGGTTGATCTGGGAGCTGCCCGCCCCCTGGTACCGAGGGGTACGGGCGAACTCGCCGATCACCGCAATGGACGTCTCGGGCGCCAAGGGCAGCAGACCCCCCTCGTTGCGCAGCAGGACGACGGCGGCAGCCGCCACCTCCCGCGCCAGCGCGTGGTGGGCGTCGACGTCGACCGTCGCGTCCCGGCGCTGGTGGGCGACGGCCCGGGCCACCAGGCTCGCGACCCGCGTGGCCGCGGTGTCGAGCAGGTCCTCGTCAAGCTCACCGGACCGCACGGCGGCGACGATCTGTGCGTCCGTGCGACCTCCGCTGGCCGGCATCTCGAGGTCGAGCCCCGCCCGCAGGCCCGCCACGCGGTCGTCGACGGCGCCCCAGTCGGACATGACGAGCCCTTCGAAGCCCCACTCGTCGCGCAGCACCGTGGTGAGGAGCCAGGGGTCCTGCGACGCGTACACCCCGTTGACCTTGTTGTAGGAGCACATGACCGTCCACGGGTGAGCGGTCGTCACCACCCGCTGAAACCCGCGTAGGTAGATCTCGCGCAGCGGGCGGATGTCGACGTCAGCGCTGACCCGCAACCGATCGGTCTCCTGGTTGTTAGCGGCGAAGTGTTTCAGCGAGGCGCCGACCCCCTCGCCCTGGAGGCCGTTGACCAGGGCCGCGCCCAGTGTGCCGCTGAGGTACGGGTCCTCGGACAGGTACTCGAAGTTGCGCCCGCACAACGGCGACCGCTTGATGTTGATGCCCGGGCCGAGGAGCACCTGCACCCCCTTGGCCTGAGCCTCACGGCCGAGGGCCTGACCCACCCGCGCGAGCAGCTCGGGGTCCCAGGTCGACCCGAGAGCCACCGCCGGGGGGAAGCACGTCGCCGGCTCACTGGACTGGAGCCCGAGGTGGTCGGCCCCCTCGGCCTGCTTGCGCACGCCGTGTGGGCCATCAGAGAGGAGGATGGACGGGATGGCACCGGCCGCCTTCGTCCGCCAGAACGTCGCTCCGCTGGTCAGAGAGGCCCTCTCGTCGAGGGTCAGCGCGGACAGCGGCGCGGGGGACTGCAGCTCGTTCGTCATCGTGCGGCTCCTGCTCTCGTCTGTTCCGCCGAAACCGTAATAGCCGCGGCGAGGTTCACGACGGCGTGGGCGCCGTCAGGTGGTGGCCCCAGCCGCCACGGCGATGCCCTGCGACCCGGCCTGGTCGGGTGATCAGCCGCGGCGCGTCTCGAGCAGCCGCAGCCAGACCTCACTGACCGTGGGGTAGGACGGCACGGCGTGCCACAGGTCGGCCAGCGTGACGCCGCCGATGATCGCGACGGTCGCGGAATGCACCAGCTCGGCCACTCCGGCGCCGACGAACGTCGCGCCGACCAAGAGGTCACGAGGCCGGTCGATGACCAGCTTGGCCCGCCCGACGTAGCCGTCCTGGAGCAGGGACGCGCCCGCCACGTTGGCCAGGTCGTACTCGACCGTCTCGACGTCGATCCCGGCGTCGCGCGCCGCCCGCTCGGTCAGACCCACGCTGGCGACCTCGGGCGACGTGAACGTCACCGACGGCACGACCCGCTCGCTGGCCCGGTCGCGGAGGTCCTTGCCGGTGGCCCGCTCGCCCTCCCCGGCGCGGGCACCGATGACCGCGCCCGCGATCCGGCCCTGGTACTTGCCCATATGCGTCAGCAGGGCCCGGCCGTTGACGTCGCCCACCGCATACAGCCACTTCCCGCTGACGCCCTCGACCTGCAGCTGGTCGTTGACCCGGAGGTAACCGCGCGCGGCGGCGACCGAGTCGGCAATGCCGACGGACTCCAGGCCTAGGTCTTGGGTGGCGGGGGTGCGGCCGGTGGCGACCACGACCTCGTCCACCACAAGGGGGCGTCGACGGCCGGTGTGCAACGTGACCGGACCGCCATTAATGTGACCGATCCCGTTGTCGTGGGTGTCTTTTCGGCTCACGTGGGTGACCGAGGTGCCGAACCTCACCTTGGCGCCGCTCGCAACCAAGGCGTCGCGCACCAGCTCACCTGCGAACGGCTCGGCGCGGCCGAGCAGCCGGTCCCCCGCCTCGAACAGCGTGAGCTCCTCGACACCCAGGCCGAGGAGCCAGGTGGCCGACTCGCAGGCCACGACGCCCCCGCCGATGACGGCGACACGTCGCGGCACCTGGTGCATGTTCGTCACGTCACGCGAGGCCCACGGCTGCGCCTGGCGCAGGCCGGGGATGTCGGGCACGGTGGCCGTGGTGCCGGTGGCCACGACCACCGCATGCCGGGCCGTGATCGTCCGGGCCGGCCCGTCGCCGTCCGACACCCTGACCGTCCGCGGGCCGCTGATCCGGGCGTGCCCGCGGAGGACGTCGATGCCGGCCCCCTTCGCCCACTGCACCTGGCTGGAGTCGTCGAGGTGGTGGGTGAACTCGTCGCGGCGAGCCAGCACCGCCTTGACGTCGATGCCCCTGGTGCTCAGCCGGCTCTCCACGCCGGGGAGGTGCTCCCCTTCGCCGAAGACCTGGACCGAGCGCAACAGGGCCTTGCTGGGCATACAGGCCCAGTACGAGCACTCCCCGCCGACCAGCTCGGCCTCGACGATGACCGCCGTCCGGTCGCTGCCCCGGATGGCGTAGTCGGCGACGTTCTCGCCTGCCGGTCCGCCTCCGATGACGATGACGTCCCACGTGTCCTGCGCTGTCGTCGGCATGGTGGCAGCGTAGGGCGTCTCGCGTCGCCGACGCCTAGGTCTTAGTCGACCGGTCCACGGCCCCGCCGTAGCGGCGGTCCCGGTCGACGTACATCTCGACGGCCTCCCACAGGTTGCGGCGGTCGAAGTCGGGCCACAACGTGTTGAGGAAGACCATCTCCGCGTAGGCCGACTGCCAGAGCAGGAAGTTCGATGTCCGCTGCTCCCCGGACGACCGCACGAAGAGGTCGACGTCGGGCATCTCCGGCTCGTCGAGATAGCGCCCGATGGTCTGCTCGTCGATCGACGACGGCTTGAGCCGTCCGAGGCGGACGTCGTCGACGATCCGCACGACCGCGTCGGCGACCTCGGCCCGGCCGCCGTAGTTGACGCAGAAGTACAAGGTGAGTCCGGTGTTGTGCTGGGTCATCTCCTGGGCGACCTCGAGCTCGTGGATGACCGAGCGCCACAGCCGGGGGCGCCGGCCGACCCAACGCATCCGCACCCCCCACTCGTTCAGCTGGTCGCGGCGCCGGCGGATCACATCCCGGTTGAAGCCCATGAGGAAGCGGACCTCGTCGGCCGATCGCCGCCAGTTCTCGGTCGAGAAGGCGTACGCCGACAGATGCGTCACGCCGACCTCGATGGCGCCGGCAACGACATCGAGTAGCGCGCCCTCGCCTGCCTCGTGTCCTTTCGTCCGTGGGAGCCCTCGGGCGTTGGCCCAGCGTCCGTTGCCGTCCATGACGATGGCCACGTGCCGCGGCAGGAGCGCCGGCGCGATTCGGGGCGGGACGGCGCCGCTCGGGTGCGGGAGGGGGGGCGCATATCGACCGGCCCGCGTGTCGCTCACGCGCCCAGCACCCGCTCGGTCCGTGGGGCGCGCTCCACGTGCCGCAACGAGCGGACCCCGCGTTCGAGGTGCCACTGCAAGAAGGCGGAGACCAGACCGCTGCCCTGGCGGCGGTGCCCGTCGAGCGACGCGTCGGCCAAGATCCAGTCTCCGGTGAGCAGGGCCGCGAGCAGGCGCAGGGTCTCGGTCTCCGGGGCGGCCGAGCCCGGCGGGCGGCATACCGTGCACACCGCTCCGCCCGCGGCGACGTTGAACGCGCGCTGCGGCCCTGGCGAACCGCACTTGGCGCAGTCGTAGAAGCTCGGCGCCCACCCGGCAATCGCTAGTGATCGCAACAGGTACGCGTCGAGCACGAGGCTGGGGTCGTGCTCGCCCCCACTGAGCGAACGCAGCGCGCCGGCGAGCAGAAGGTACTGCTGGGTCGACGGCTCGTGCTCCTCGGTCATCCGCTCGGCGGTCTCGACCATGACGGTAGCCGCGGTGTAGGCGGTGTAGTCGCGGCAGATGGTCTCGCCGTGGGTGGCCAGACTCTCGGCTTGGGTGACCGTGTCGAGGTTGCGGCCCTCGTAGCACTGGACGTCGACGACCATGAACGGCTCGAGCCGGGCCCCGAAGCGTGACTTCGTGCGACGAACCCCCTTGGCGACGGCCCGAACCCGACCGCGGTCCCGGGTCAGCATCGTGATGATGCGGTCGGCCTCACCCAGCTGCTGGGTGCGCAGGACGACGGCCTCGTCACGGTAGAGCGGCACCGGCCCATTGTCTCCCAGCGCTGGGTCGACGGTGGACCCGGTGACGACGGCGCCGCGGAGGGTCTCGAACACGCGTTCGACAGCGGCGGTATGCTCGGCGCATGGCGTTCACGCTCCAGGGCTCGCTGCTCGACCTCGCCGACGAGATGACGCTCGGGGGGCTGGACCGCAGGCTGACCCGAACGGATCTCGGCGAGGGAGCCTGGGTCGACGAGCGGCCCGGCTGGCTCGCTGGGGCCGACACGTTGCTCGAGGCGCTGCTGCACGATGTTCCGTGGCGGGCCGAGCGTCGGCAGATGTACGACAGCATCGTGGACGTGCCCCGGCTGCTGTCCTTCTACGGCGAGGGTGAGCCACTGCCCCACCCGCTGCTCGTGACGGCGCGCGAGGCGCTCAGCGACCACTACGCACCCGAGCTGGGCGAGCGGTTCGTGACCGCCGGCTTGTGCCTCTACCGCAACGGGCGTGACAGCGTGGCCTGGCACGGTGACCGGATCGGTCGGTCCACGTCGGAGGACACCATGGTCGCGATCCTCTCAGTGGGTAGCCCCCGTCCGCTCATGCTGCGTCCTCGCGATGGCGGCGCGGCAGCCGTCCGCCTGCCCCTGGGTCACGGCGATCTCGTCGTCATGGGCGGGTCGTGCCAGCGGACATGGGATCACGCGATCCCCAAGACCGCGAAGGACGTCGGGCCACGCATCTCGATCCAGTACCGGGTGCGCGGCGTCCGCTGACCGTCGGTCGTCGCGCTCGCTCCGCGTCACGACGAGGGATGGCGGTGGATTCGACCCCCTCTGAGGCGTCGAATCCACCGCGTTGTCGACCCCGTTCTCAGGACGGAGACGTCAGGGGGGCCACACAGGTCGGGGAGGGCCACGTCACGGACCCCGTCGGCGCCCACCTGTCGCCGTCGCGGCGCAGGGTGACGACAGAGTCAGACCGTTCGTTGGCGACGAGCAGGACGTCGCCGGCCGCACCGGGGCCCGCCCACCGCGGCCAGGCACCCCCGCACGCGTCGACCGACAGCAGTCGGACGGTATGCGCGTCGACCGCCAGCGTCGACAGGGTGTCGTCCCCCCGGTTGGAGGCGACGACGGTGCGCTCGTCGGCGGCGAGGAAGATCTCGGCAGCCGTGTTCTCCCCCACCGCGCCCCCGGACCGCGCCGACTCCGTGGCGAGCACCTCGAGGCGTGGCCCGTCGACGCGGCATACGGAGACAGCGGAGGACAGCTCCCCCAGGACGTACGCGGTGCGGCCGGCCGCCGTCAGAACGAGGTGACGAGGCCCGGTGCCCGGCGGGAAGGGTGACCGGGCGAGCTCCGTGAGCCGGCCCTCCCCCGCGTCGAAGCCGTAGGCCACGACCACGTCGAGACCGAGGTCGCAGACGAGCAGCGTGCCGTCTGGAGCGAACGCCACCTGGTGGGCGTGCGCGTGGTCCTGCCGGTCGGAGACCGGACCCAGGTCGCCCGAATGCTCCACCAGATCGGTTCTGCCACCGATAGATCCGTCGTCGAGCAGCGGATGCACCGAGACCGACCCCGATGTGTAGTTGGCCGCCAACAGCCACCCACCGTCAGGGCTGAACGTCAGATGGCAGGGGTCGGCGCCACCCGTCGGCTGGCGACCCAGCGCGTGCCACGGGCCGTCAGACGTCACGGCCCACGCGCCGACGTGACCCTCCGCCGCCTCCAACGCGGCGTAGACGAACCGGCCGTCGGCGGACGGCAACACCCATGAGGCGCCTTGCGCCTCGGCCACCGCTGACACCGGTCCTCGGCCCGCTTCGTCGAGATCGACGACGCCGAGCGACGGCCCGTAGCCGCCGATCACGAAGTGCATCAGCGGCATCCCGTGCTCACAACAACTCGGCCGCGTCGCGCTCGGCTCGGTTGACCGCCGACACCACCGCCTTGAGCGACGCCGTGACGATCGACGAGTCGAGACCGACGCCCCACAGGACGCGGTCACCGACGGCGCACTCCACGTAGGCCGCGGCCCGGGCGTCCCCGCCCGCTGACAGCGCGTGCTCCTGGTAGTCCAACACGCGCACGTCGACGCCGAGGCCGGCCAACGACGAGGTGAACGCCGCAATCGGGCCGTTGCCCGTGCCCTCGACCGTCACCTCGTTGCCCTTGTCGGTCAGGCGCACCGACAGCCGGCTCCCCCCGTCGACACTGGAGTCGGAGTGGTAGCCGACCAGCCCGAACCGCCCCCAGTGATCGAGCGGCGCCGGGAGGTACTCCCGCTCGAACTTGGCCCACAGCTCGGCCGCCGAGACCTCACCGCCGTCGTGGTCAGCGTCTCGCTGGACCACGCCGGAGAACTCGATCTGCAGTCGGCGGGGCAGGTCGAGGAGGTGCTCCGACTTCATGATGTAGGCCACGCCGCCCTTGCCGGACTGGCTGTTGACGCGGACGACGGCCTCGTAGCTGCGCCCGATGTCGTGGGGGTCGATCGGCAGGTAGGGCACCGCCCACGGGATGTCGTCGACACCGACGCCGGCCTTGGTGGCGTCCTTCTCCAACCACTCGAAGCCCTTCTTGATGGCGTCCTGGTGGGACCCCGAGAAGGCCGTGAAGACGAGGTCGCCACCCCACGGGTGGCGCTCTCCGACCGGCAGCTGGGTGCAGTACTCCACGGTGCGACGAATCTCGTCGATGTCGGAGAAGTCGATCTGCGGGTCGATGCCCTGCGAGAACAGGTTCATGCCCAGGGTCACCAGGCAGACGTTCCCCGTGCGCTCGCCGTTGCCGAACAGGCAGCCCTCGATGCGGTCGGCGCCGGCGAGGTAGCCCAGCTCGGCGGCGGCGACGCCCGTGCCGCGGTCGTTGTGCGGGTGCAGCGAGACGACCACGGACTCGCGTCGCTCGAGGTGGCGCACCATCCACTCGATCGAGTCGGCGTAGACGTTGGGCGTGGCCATCTCGACGGTCGCCGGCAGGTTGACGATCATCTTGTGGTCAGGTGTGGGGTCGATGACGTCGATGATCTCGTTGCAGATCCGAACAGCGAACTCGAGCTCGGTGCCGGTGTAGGACTCGGGCGAGTACTCGTAGTAGACGTCGGTGTCGGGCACGGTCTCCTCGAGCTTGCGACATAGCCGCGCGGCCTGCACGGCGATGTCGACGATGCCGTCCTGGTCGAGCCCGAAGACCACTCGTCGCTGCAGCACCGACGTCGAGTTGTAGAAGTGCACGATGGCCTGCTTCGACCCCCGGATCGCGTCGAAGGTGCGCTCGACGAGATGGTCGCGGCACTGGGTCAGCACCTGGATCGTCACGTCGTCCGGGATGTGACCGCCGTCGATGAGCTCGCGCACGAAGTCGAAGTCAGTCTGGCTCGCCGAGGGGAAGCCGACCTCGATCTCCTTGTAGCCCATGCGCACCAGGAGGTCGAACATCCGCTTCTTGCGCTCGGCGTTCATCGGGTCGATGAGCGCCTGGTTGCCGTCACGCAGGTCGACCGCGCACCACCGGGGCGCCTCCGCGATCCGGGTCGTCGGCCACATGCGGTCGGGGAGCTCGACGGCGATCTGCTCGTGGAACGGCGTGTACTTGCCGAACGGCATACCGGAGGGTGTCTGGGGGTGGAGCATCTCTCACGTCCTCGTCAGTTGCATCGTTTCAGTCCGGCCGGACATCACGAACCCCGCGACGAGGAAGGCCAGTGTCTAGGCCCCGTCGCGGCAACGAAGGAGGAGAAGCGCTGAACGCACGCGACGAGCGTATGCCGCGCGCGCCCGGGCGTCCACCCCGCGCCCTCCGCGCCCGCATCCTGAGATCCCGGTCCACGCCTCGGTGCCGAGGCGTCTGCACCTTAGGGAATCGCTGATCATCGACGCTTTCGGGGCGTGGTCGCCTTCGATGGCGACGGAAGCGGCGTTGTAGGTCCCGGATCGGGCGTGTGCGGGTGGTATCGACCTGACCATCGGTCTCGATCCGGC
>JAABUT010000594.1_pt1 | contig 54528 bp, 45 predicted proteins | sample 5559281 | NCBI WGS metagenome assembly JAABUT01 (sample SAMN10711880, study PRJNA513359) | rock metagenome | isolation source: Antarctica rocks | place: Antarctica: Victoria Land, Ricker Hills nord | collected 2016-01-04
TAGATGTGGGTTTCGAAATGTCTATTGCTCTTCCAAGCGATCTTCGACCAGAAACGCCAGGGTGCGTTGCGGTGTTTTACGCCCGGCCTAAAACCTCCATCAACTCCCCCCACTCCCGCTTGGACAGGCCGCTCCCCCCCTGCTCCACCGCCTCCCCCGCCAGCATCCGCCGCACCACCGCCAGCATTCCCGCCGAAAGCGTCACGGCGCCCATGCGGTAGTCCTGGAACGCCTGGAATGTGAGGGGGACCCAGGCGCGCACCGCGTCCAGCATGGCGTCGGCATAAACCCTGATCTCGTATTGGGCGTGGCTGTCGGCGCGCAGCGACAGGAAGCCGAGCAGGTTATGCAGGTCGGCCTTCCAATACCATTGGGTGTAGGTGTTGAGGGTCAGGTTCATCCGCGCCAGCTCGCGGGCCAGGCCCTGGCGCGAGGTGTCGGCGGGCTGGCCGTCCGCGCCCTCGTTCAGCATTTGGGCGTAGTGGTCGTAGGTCAGGCTGGCGTCGGTGCGCAGCATGTGCAGGACTTCGGCGGCCTCGTCGCCCTGCAGGACTTCGCCGCGGCCTTGGCGGTTGGTGCTGCTCTGGGCGGCAAGGTGCTCGGGGGCGGGGATGTAGAACTCGCGGTCGAGGATCGAGTAGCGGGCGGAGTATTCGTTCACGTTGGCCATGCGGTGGCGGATCCACTGCCGGGCCACGAAGATCGGCAGCTTCACATGGAACTTGATCTCGCACATCTCGAACGGGGTGCTGTGGCGGTGGCGCATGAGGTAGCGGATCAGGCCCGCGTCCTCGCTGACGCGCTTGGTGCCGCGGCCGTAGCTGACGCGGGCGGCTTGGACCACGGCGTTGTCGTCGCCCATGTAGTCCACGACGCGGACGAAGCCGTGGTCGAGTACCGGGGTGGGGTGATACAGCAGGGCCTCCAGCGCGGGGACGGTGGCGCGAAGGGTGGGGTGCGCGGCGTCGCGTTGGGCGGCGACTTCGGCGAGCTGGTCGGGGGTCAGGGGCATGGGGAAGGGTTTAGCATCTGGGGGAACTGATTCGGCAAGGCTGGTCTCTTCTTGTCCTTCCTCCATGAGAGCGTCGGGAGCGAAGGGCTGCTTGAATAGGATTTGCCTGGCGTAGGAGGACTAGCGCCTCCCTTGGGCGAAGGTGCGCTGCTGGGCTTCCCTCACCCCCGCCCTCTTCCGGAGGGAGAGGGAGCAGCGAGCAATACGCGGATGGCTCTGGTAATCCTCTGCGGGATGGCCTATCTTAGTCTCGCTGTAACAACGGCTATGGTGATAAACGGCAGTTGGAATAAGCGTTGTGGACCCGGGGGCAGTGCCCGGCGCCTCCACCATCCCCTTCAGGGTGGATACGGGGGCGACACAGGCTCGACACGCGTAGTAAAGACCTGCTTTTTGCCCGGCATGATACCGCCGTTATCGGGTCAAATCACAAGTGCCAATGACAATCATCAGGCGCTCGCGATCGCTGCGTAAGCAGTGACACGCGCGGTCCGGGGGGTACCGGGCAACAGAAACCCCCCACTTCCCGCTCCTACTTCGCGCGCCGCACCACCGGGGTGCCGAATACCTTGTCGACTGCCTTCTGCTGCGGCGCCGGCATCGCGGCGTAGAGCGGCGCGACGGCGTCGGCAAGCTGCTTCAATTCCCTCACGTGGGCGTCGGCGACGGCCTGGTAGATCTGGATGTCCTCGACCGCGCTCATTGGTCGCAGCTTGTTGAAGCGGGCTGGCATGGCGTCGCCCACTGCCCCTGCGCTGTCCGCCATCGCGTCGGCCACGGGCCGCCATAGCTCTTCCTGTTCCGGCGTAATGCCGAGTCGGTCGTGCAAGGGGCGGACCCGATGGTCCAGGCCGCCCTTCGGCGCGGTCTGCAGCGCGGCCGCTGCTGGGCCGGCCGGCGCCTGCGCGGTCCCGGCCGCGGCGGACGGCTGCGCCGCGGCCGGGTGAGCCGTTTCCAGGATCGGGCGTTACCCGCGCTGGACGCCCCAGAACACCGGCATACCCGGCTGGATGCCGGCAATCTCCGCACGGTGCGCCATCTGCTGGAATTGCTGGCCCAGCGGCACGTAGGGCACGTCCTCGAACGCCTGCAACTGCATCCGCTCTGCCAGGGCATGCTGCGCCGGCGGGCCGTCGGCGCGCAGCCATTCGTCGCGCAACGCCTCCAGCGCCGGGCTGCTGGGCCAGCCGGGCGCGGCCTTCAGACCGTTGCCGCGCAGGAAGGGATGGCCGGCCGGCGTCGCATGGTCCAGGCCGGACCAGCTTGTTTCGAACACGCTCCAGCCGCCTTTTTCCACCGGCTCCATGCTGGTGCGGCGCTGCACGGCGGTGCCCCAGTCCATCGCCTGCGCGTCGAGGTTCAGGCCGAGACGGCGGAACAGGTCTGCCGTAAGCTCGGCTAAGGCGTTGGTGCTGGGGATGTCGGTGGGCACCAGCAGCGCCACGCGCTCGTTCTTGTAGCCCGCGGCCTCGATCTCCCGCCGGCTGCGGTCGAGGTCGCGGGGACGGGTGATCGCCTCCATGCCGGCGGCGCTGGCCAGCGGCGTGCCGGGGCAGAAGTAGCCGACGCCGTCCGCCCATAGCGTCCGGTCGGGGCCGGAGACAGCCTGCATGTGGTCAGCTTGGGTGACGGCGCCGAGGATTGCGCGCCGGATGGCTGGATTGTTGAAGGGCGGATGGAGCTGGTTGAAGCGCATGGTGCCGATGATGCCGGTGGGGTCCTGGGTGCGGACGACCAGGCGCTTGTCGGCGCGCAGGCGCGGCAGCAGGTCGGGGTTCGCGGCCAGCCACCAATCTGCCTCCCCCGTTTGCAAGGCCGCGCCGGAGGTGGCGGCGTCGGGGATGACCAGCCATTCCACCCGGTCGAACCCGGCGTGCTTCGGCCCTGCGGTGCGGGACGGCGTGCCGCCGGCGCGGGGCAAATAGGCGTCGAACCGGGCATAGACCACCCGTGCGCCGGGCACGCGCTCGTCGGCGACGAAGCGGTAGGGGCCGCTGCCGACCATCTCCGACACCTGCTTGAAGGCGTCGGTTGCCGCCAGCCGCTCCGGCATGATGCAGCAGGGGCTGGGGGCGGTCTTGGCCAGCGCGTCCGGCAGCAGCGGGAAGGGCCGGTTCAGGCGGAAGGTGATCGTGCGGTCGTCGGCCACCACCAGCTCGTCCGTCGCGGCGAGCAGCGCCTGGCCGAAGGTGTCCCGCACGCCCCAGCGGCGTATGCTGGCGACACAGTCCCGCGCCAGCACCGGCGTGCCGTCATGGAAGCGCAGGCCCGGACGCAGCCGCAGGTCCCAGCGCAGCCCGTCCGATGACGGCCCGGCAGCCTCCAGCATCTGCGGCTGCGCGGCGTAGTCCGCGTCCTGGCCGAAAAGCGTGTCGAACACCAGGAAGGCGTGGTCACGGGTCTGGTAGCTGGTGGTCCAAACCGGGTCCAGCACCGCAAGGTCCGCCTGCGGGATGAAGCGCAGCGGCCGCGCCTCCGCCCCGCGCCCGATCCGCGGTGCCGCCAGTGCCGCCAGCCCGCCCGCCAACGCCGTGCGCCTGTGCATACCTTGACCCCCCGTTGCGCACGCCGCCGTGCATGAAGGGGTTGAGCCTGCCACAGGGCAGCGCATCAGGCACCCCGTTCCAATCCGCCGTGGGAGGGGTTAAAGCACCGGGAATGGAAGACAATGACGACGGCGCCGCCGGCCGGCCCGACAGCCTGCTGCCCTACGATACCTGGACCGAGGAGGCGCTGCGCCACGTCGTCGTGCGCGCGCTCGCCTATGTCGGCGCACAGGGGATGCCCGGCGAGCACCACTTCTATGTCAGTTTCCGGACCAACCGGCCCGGCGTCGCCATTCCAGCCCGGCTGCTGGCGCAGTATCCGCACGAGATGACCATCGTGCTGCAGCACCAGTTCTGGGACCTGCAGGTGGACGAGGGCGAGGGCTGGTTCAGCATCGGCCTGTCGTTCGGCAACATCCCGACGACGCTGGTCGTCCCGTTCGACGCCGTGACGGCGTTCGCCGATCCGCACGTCCAGTTCAGCCTGCGCTTCCGCCCGCCCGGTGACGAGGCCGCGAACGATGAGGCCGAGGCCGCGCCGGAGCCGGAGCCGGAGCTACCCGCAGACGCGCCGGCGGAGGCGCCGCAGGTCGTAAGCCTCGACGCCTTCCGCCGTCGCCCGCCCGCCAAGGACTGATCCCCCCGAGGACCCGCTGCCATGAACGCACCCGTAACCCCGGCGCAGGCGCGCCCGGCCAATTTCCTGTACTCGCCCATGTTCCCGCTCGGCCCCAGCCAGACACCGTGGCGCAAGCTGGACATCGCCGGCGTCAGCACCGCCACCTGCGACGGCCAGACCGTGCTGCGTATCAAGCCGGACGCGCTGAGCGAGCTGGCGTTCCAGGCGTTCAAGGACGTGTCGCACCTGCTGCGGCCGGGCCATCTGGCGCAGCTCAGGAAAATACTGGACGATCCCGAGGCGTCGGCCAACGACCGGTTCGTGGCGCTGGACCTGCTGAAGAACGCCAGCATCTCCGCCGGAGGGGTGCTGCCGATGTGCCAGGACACCGGCACCGCACTAGTGTTCGGCAAGAAGGGTCAGCGCGTTTGGGTCGAGGGCGACGAGGAGGAGGCGCTGTCCTGGGGGATCGCGCGCACCTATACCGAAACCAACCTGCGCTACTCGCAAATGGCGCCGTTGACGATGTATGACGAGGTCAACACCGGCAACAACCTGCCGGTGCAGTTCGACATCATGGCGGCGTCGGGCGACCATCATGCCGACGAGTTCTTCATGCAGTTTGTCGCCAAGGGCGGCGGGTCGGCCAACAAGAGCTTCCTGTTCCAGGAAACCCGCGCCATCCTGAACCCGGCCAAGCTGGTTGATTACCTGGCGATGCGGATCAAGACGCTGGGCACCTCGGCCTGCCCGCCGTATCACCTGGCGATCGTGATCGGCGGCACTTCGGCGGAGTTGTGCCTGAAGACTGTGAAGCTGGCCTCCACGCGTTATCTCGATGCGCTGCCGACCAGCGGCAGCAAGGCCGGGCACGCGTTCCGCGACCTGGAGCTGGAGCAGACGGTGCTGGAGCTGACCCGGACCATCGGCATCGGCGCGCAGTTCGGCGGCAAGTACTTCTGCCATGACGTGCGGGTGATCCGCCTGCCGCGGCACGGCGCCAGCCTGCCGGTCGGGATCGGGGTGTCGTGCAGCGCGGACCGGCAGATACAGGCCAAGATCACATCGGAAGGCGTGTTCCTGGAGCAGTTGGAGACCGACCCCGCCCGCTTCTTGCCGGAGGCGACGGAGGACAAGCTGGGTGAGGAGGTCGTCCGCGTGGACCTGCACCAGCCGATGGAGGCGATACGCCGGCAGTTGTCGGCCTACCCGGTCAAGACCCGGCTGTCGCTGAGTGGCACCATGGTGGTGGCGCGGGACATCGCCCATGCAAAGCTGAAGGAGCGGCTGGACCGTGGCGAGGGGCTGCCGCAGTATTTGAAGGATCATCCCGTGTATTATGCCGGGCCGGCCAAGACGCCGGTGGGATATGCGACCGGCAGCTTTGGGCCGACCACGGCCGGGCGGATGGACAGCTACGTGGCGGAGTTCCAGCGTGCGGGCGGCAGCTTCGTGATGCTCGCCAAGGGCAACCGTTCGCGGGCGGTTCGGGATGCCTGCAAGGCGTATGGCGGATTTTACCTTGGCAGCGTCGGTGGGCCGGCAGCTCGGCTGGCGCAGGACTGCATACGCAAGGTGGAGGTGCTGGAATACGAGGAGCTGGGCATGGAGGCGGTTTGGCGGATCGAGGTGGAGGACTTCCCGGCCTTCATCATAATTGATGACAAGGGCAACGACTTCTACGACGGGCTGGAGTGATGCGGTTCACCGTGGACCGGCTGGACCACCTGGTCATCAACACGTCCGATGTGGAGATGGCGGCGTCTTGGTATCAGCGTGTGCTTGGCATGGAGCGGGAGGAGTTCGGGCCGGACAACCGTACCGCACTGAAGTTCGGCGGCCAGAAGATCAACCTGCGCCCGCGTGACGCGGATAAGCGAAAGTGGTTCACCGGCGCCAACAGCGAGCCGGGCGCCGCGGATCTGTGCTTCGTGACGGCGGTGGGGCCGGAGGACGTGGTGGAACACCTGCATGACTGCGGCATTGCCATCGAGGCCGGGCCGGTCGCCAAGGAGGGCGCGCTGGGTACGATCCAGTCGGTGTATTGCCGGGACCCCGACGGCAACCTGATTGAGATTTCGTCTTACCTGGACCGGTGACCCATTCCTCCCGCGCTGGGCGGGCCATCGGCTGGTCGGCGCTGGCGGCCTTTTTGCTGTGCGTGCCGCTTGCCAACTGGATGGTCCAGCATGCCGGGACCGTTTGCTTGCCGGACGGGCCGTGTCTGGTGCCGGTAGCGCCGGGGCTGCTGGCGCCATCCGGCGTGCTGACAGTTGGCGCGGCGCTGGTGCTGCGGGACGTGGTGCAGCGCTATCTGGGCACGATCTGGGGCGTGGGCGCCATCGTTGCCGGCGCCGTGCTGTCCGTGGCGGTCGCGCCGGCGTCCCTGGTGCTGGCATCGGGGGCGGCGTTCCTGTTGAGCGAGTTGGCGGACTTTGCGATCTATACGCCCTTGCAGCGGCGGGGGCTGGTGCGGGCGGTGCTGGCCAGCTCGGTGGCGGGGTTGGTGGTGGACAGCCTGGTGTTCCTGCTGCTGGCGTTCGGCAGCCTGGAGTTCCTGCCGGGGCAAGTGGTGGGCAAGGCTTGGGCGGTGCTGCTGAGCGTGCCGCTGATCCGGCTGCTGCGGCGGGTGGCGCCGACGCCGGCCTGAGTGTGGTATGGTGCGCGCCATGAACATCGCGCTCCGCCAGGCAAGGATGACCCGTGACCAGTTCTTCGCGTGGGCGCAGGCCCGGGACGGACGGTACGAGTTCGACGGCTGCGGGCCGGTTGCGATGACGGGTGGTTCCATCAACCACAACCGGATCACGCTGAACTTGCACCGGGCCTTGTTTAGCCGGCTCCAGGGCAGCGGGTGCGAGACGTTCGGCCCGGATGCCGGCGTTTCAACAATTGGGGACACGGTGCGCTATCCCGACGCTGTTGCGACATGTTCGCCGGTTGACGGCGGCACGCACCTGATTCCCAATCCCGTTGTCGTGTTCGAGGTGGTTAGCCCCTCATCCGGCCGGATGGACCGGATCGTGAAGGTTCGCGAATACCGGACCGTTGGCAGCATCCGCCGGTATGTCATCCTGGAATCGCTAAGCATCGCCCTGACAGTCTTGTGGCGGAAAGATGCTGGAGACTGGACGCTGACGACGCTGGTCGCGGGGGACATGATGCCGGTGCCGGAATTGGGCACCGAAATCCCGTTGGCAGAACTCTATGCGGCGACTGGATTAGCCGAGACGATTGAGGGACAAGCGCCTGAGGCTTGATCTGCTGTCACCGAGCGTGACCATGCGCCTGTTCTCCATCAGCCTCGACCTTCCGCCCGGCGGCGTCACTTACGCCCTCGCTTGCGTGCGTGATCGCATGCGCATCAGTGTGGTAGGGTTTGTGCCATGAACGTCACGCTACGCCACGCCGGGATGACCCGTGAACAGTTCTTCAACTGGGTAGACGCTCAAGACGAGCGGTATGAGTTCGACGGCGTTGGGCCGGTTCTCATGACCGGCGGCAACAACAATCACAGCCTTATAAACCAGAACCTCTATTTTGCTCTCCGGAGCCGCCTGCAAGGAAGCGGCTGGCTCGTGCTTGGACCAGATGCCGGCCTCAATACGGTTGAGAACGCGGTCCGCTATCCCGATAGCATGGTAACCCGGGCGAAGTACTCGGGGACAGATCGTGTCGTGCCTGGCGTCGTCGTGGTGTTTGAGGTACTTGGCCCGACTTCGGGCCGGATGGATCGAATTATCAGGTTGCGTGAATACCGGGCAATCTCAACCATCCTTCGTTACGTGATCCTGGAAAGTGCGAGCGCGGGAGCAACCACGTTCTCTCGTGGAGATGGTGCGGCGGATTGGACTGCGGTTCCACTATTGGTTGAGGACACGCTTGATTTGCCTGAGCTTGGCGTTTTCATCCCGGTTTCTGAGCTTTACATAGATGTTGACCTTCCCGGCAACGATGGGGACACGGCAGCGACCGTCTGACATGCATGCACCTGTCCTCCTTTGACTTCGATCTGCCGCCCGGCAACATCGCCCACGCCCCTGCCCGCCCACGCGACGCCGCCCGGCTGCTGGCGGTTGGCGACACCCTGCAGGACCGCATCGTCCGCGATCTGCCCGGTCTGCTCCGGCCCGGCGATGTGCTGGTGGCCAACGACACGCGCGTGATCCCCGCCCAGTTGGCTGCCCGCCGCGGAGATGCCCGCATCGGGTTGACGCTGGACCAGCCCGGCGCGGACGGCACCTGGCATGCCCTTGCCCGCAACGCGCGGCGGCTGCGACCGGGGGACTGCCTGGCGTTCGAGGGTGCGGACGACTTGGCGGCGGAGGTGGTCGGGCGCGATCCGGGCGGGGGGGTGACACTGCGCTTCAACAAGGCTGACGACGCCTTTGCCGATGCCCTGCGACGGGCGGGGGCGCTGGCGCTGCCGCCCTACATACACCGCCCGAACGGCCCAACCGAGCGGGACGCGCAGGATTACCAGACCGTGTTCGCCGACCAGCCCGGCGCCGTTGCCGCCCCGACGGCCGGGCTGCACTTCACCCCTGCCCTGCTGGCGGCGCTGGAGGCCGCCGGCGTCGCGCGGGTGCTGGTGACGCTGCATGTCGGCGCCGGCACGTTCCTGCCGGTCCGCACCGACGACGTGTCCGAGCACCGGATGCACCCGGAGCGCGGGACGGTCACGCAGGAGGCCGCGGACCGGATCAACGCCGCCCGGCGGGTGGTCGCGGTCGGCACCACCAGCCTGCGCCTGCTGGAGTCCGCCGCCGGGCCGGACGGGACGGTGCAGGCGTTCCAGGGCGACACCCGCCTGTTCATCACGCCTGGCTTCCGCTTCCGGGTGGTGGACGCGCTGCTGACCAACTTTCATCTGCCGCGCAGCACCTTGTTCATGCTGGTCTGCGCCTTTGCCGGGCAGGAGCGCATGCAGGCGGCCTATGCCCACGCGATCCGGGAGGGCTACCGCTTCTACTCCTATGGCGACGCGTCCCTGCTGGAACGCGCCCTGCTGGAAGCCGCATGACGTTCGAACATGTGACGGCGGCGACGGATGGCGCCGCCCGCGCCGGGGTGCTGGCGACGGCACACGGCGCAGTGGAAACGCCGGTGTTCATGCCGGTCGGCACTGCCGGCACGGTGAAGGCCATGACGGCGGACCAGGTGCGCGCGACCGGCGCCGGCATCGTGCTGGGCAACACCTACCACCTGATGCTGCGGCCGGGGGCGGACCGGGTGGAGCGGCTGGGCGGGCTGCACCGCTTCATGGACTGGCCCGGGCCGATCCTGACTGATAGCGGCGGCTTTCAAGTCATGTCGCTGTCTGGGCTGCGGAAGATGGATGAGGGCGGCGTCACCTTCCGCAGCCACCTGGACGGCTCGCAGCACCGCCTGACGCCGGAAAGCGCCACCGGCATCCAGCACCAGCTCGACGCCACCATCACGATGGTGCTGGACGAATGCACCCCCTTCCCCGCCACGCACGACCAGGCCCGCGCCAGCATGGAGCTGTCCATGCGCTGGGCGGCACGGTCCCGCGCCGCATTCGTGCCGCGGCCGGGCTATGCCCAGTTCGGCATCGTGCAGGGCAGCGTGTTTCCCGACCTGCGGGCGCGCTCCGTGGAGGCGCTGCTTGCCGTGGGGTTCGAGGGGTATGCCGTGGGCGGGCTGGCGGTCGGCGAGGGGCAGGGAATGATGCTCGGCGTGCTGGAGGCCACCGTGCCGCTGCTGCCGGCGGACCGGCCGCGCTACCTGATGGGGGTCGGCACGCCGGACGACCTGGTGGCGGCGGTGCAGCGCGGGGTGGACATGTTCGACTGCGTGATGCCCACCCGCGCCGGACGCACGGCACGCGCCTTCACCAGCCAGGGCGTGCTGAACATGCGCAATGCACGGCACATGGACGATGCCGGGCCGGTTGATCCGGCCTGCGGCTGCACCGCTTGCACCCGGCACAGCCGCGCCTACCTGCATCATTTGTTCCGCGCCAAGGAAATTCTTGGCCCGATGCTGCTGACACAGCACAATATCACCTACTACCAGTCCCTGATGCGCGGCCTGCGCGGGGCGATCGTGGCGGGGCGGTTCACGGACCACGCCGCCGCGCTCCGCGCCGCCTGGGCCGGCGGAGACCCTCCCGGAGACGTGCGATGAGCGACTACAGCGTCCTGACCCAGCTCGGTTCCGCCATCGAGGCGCCGGCCAACCCGGACGAGGCCGTGCTGGAGCGGGTCGGCAACCCGCAGCCCGGCATGGACTACCTTGTGCGCTTCACCTGCCCGGAGTTCACGTCGCTCTGCCCGCTGACGGGCCAGCCGGACTTCGCGCACATCGTGCTGGACTATGTGCCTGATGAGTGGATCGTTGAGAGCAAGTCCCTGAAGCTGTTCCTCGCCAGCTTCCGCAACCATGGCGCGTTCCACGAGGCATGCTCGATGCAGGTGGCGCAGCGGCTGGTGGACCTGCTGACGCCGCGCTGGCTGCGGATCGGCGCTTACTGGTATCCGCGCGGCGGCATTCCGATTGACGTGTTCTGGCAGACCGGGGCGCCGCCCACTGGAGTTTGGGTGCCCGACCAGGGGGTTGCGCCCTACCGCGGGCGCGGCTGATCCGGGATGGAGGCGAACATCGTGCCGCTGGCGAGCGCGATCCAGATGCGGCGGCTGCTGAGGTAGTCCGATCCGATGATCATGTCCCCCGCCTGCGGCGGCAGGTCCGCGACGTTCAGGACGGGATCGTCAACGGCGTCGTCGCCGATCTGCAAGCTACGGAAACGGCGCGGCCGGGTGATGATCCCCGCCGCGTCCAGGCTCTGCGTGACGCTGGACGGGCCGCGGAGCAGATCGGCCGCGGTGAGGCCTGCCGCGGCTGCGGCGGGGAGGCCGACCGTGCTGCGGCTGGCGCCGGTGTCCAGCAGGGCGCGGATCGGCTGCTTGTTCAGCGTGGCGGGGATGAACAGGTGGCCGCTGCGCTCCTGCTCGGTCGGCAGGCGGACGAACGGCACGGTCCAGGGCGGCGGCACCCCGGCGCAGGCAGGGGGACGGGCGCGATACAGCGCCACCTCGCCTTTCGGGGCGTCCAGGTCCAGCTCGAAGCCGGCAAGCACGTTGATGCCCAGCACTCCGTCAATGGGCGGGCGCAGGCCGCGGCCGACGACGGCCCGGACGCCCCGCAGCAGCGCGGTCCCGAACTGGACCTCCGGCAGCACCGCCGGGCTGGCGCTCGCCTGGCCGCCGGCGCCGTTCAGACGGATGGCGAGCCGGTCGTCGAAGCGCACGCCCAGCCGCAGGGCCGCCGCGCGGCTCAGCAGGGTGATGTCCGATCCGATGTCGAGGATCAGGGCGGCGGGACGCTCGTTGATGCCGACGACCGTCACAGGGACGTTGCCGATCAGCCGCACCGGCAGCACCCCTACGGGTTGCAGCGCGCACACCTGCCCGGCGCCCCCGGCGCAGGCGGACAGCAGCAGCATCAGCAGCAGCAGGGTGGGTGCCTTCATGGGGGCAGGATGATTGACGGCCCGCCCGATGGAAAGCCCGGCCGTGGCCTGGCGGGCGCCAAGGGATTGATTCGGGCCAAGGCGTTCGGCCTCGGCTTCCATGCCGTCGGCTTTGCCCCGGCCTCGCTGGGACCGGAGGCACGCGAGCGGCTGGCGGCCTTCCTCCAGGCCGGGCAGCATGGCGACATGGGGTGGCTCGCCGAGCGTACGGAGCAGCGCGGCAGCCCGCAGGCGCTGTGGCCGGAGGCGCGCAGCGTGGTTGCGCTGGGCTTGTCCTACGCGCCGGACGAGGATGCGCTGGCGGTGCTGGGGCGGCCGGAGCGCGGCAGCATCTCGGTGTATGCCCGCAACCGGGACTACCACGACGTGGTGAAAGGAATGCTCAAGCACCTCGGCGCCTTCATCGTCAGCCGGTTCGGGCCTGAGGTGAAGGTGTTCGTGGACACCGCCCCGGTGATGGAGAAGCCGGTTGCGCAGCAGGCCGGGCTGGGGTGGCAGGGAAAGCACACCAACCTGGTTTCTCGCGCCCACGGCTCCTGGCTGTTCCTCGGCGAGGTAATGACGACCCTGGAGCTGCCGCCGGACCCGCCGCATGCCGACCGCTGCGGCACCTGCTCGCGCTGCTTGCAGGCCTGTCCGACTGCGGCCTTCCCTGCCCCGTATCGCCTGGATGCCACGCGCTGCATCTCCTATTTGACGATTGAGCACCAGGGGCCGATCCCGGAGGAGCTGCGGCCCCTGATGGGCAACCGCATCTACGGCTGCGACGATTGCCTGGCGGTCTGTCCGTGGAACCGCTTCGCCCAGGCGGCGCACCCCAAGCTGCAGGCGCGCGACGACCTGCGCGCGCCGGAACTGGCGGAACTGGCGGCGTTGGACGATGCGGGGTTCCGCGCCCGCTTCGCCGGCGGGCCGGTCAAGCGCATCGGACGCAACCGCTTCGTGCGCAACGTGCTGATCGCCATCGGCAACTCCGGCGCTGCATCGCTGCTGCCCACGGCCCGCGCCCTGATGCGCGATCCCGACCCGGTGGTCGCCGAGGCAGCCAGTTGGGCCGCCGCGCGTTTGCCCGGTGGAAACAGCCCTGGGGACGCCGTATGACACGCACTGAAACAGACAGCCTGGGCACCATAGACATAGATGCCGAGCGCTACTGGGGGCCGCAGACGGAGCGCGCGCGCCTGCTGTTCAAGATCGGCACTGAGCGTTTCCCGCCGGTGCTGGTCCGCGCTGTCGGGCTGCAGAAGCAGGCCAGCGCCGAGGCGAACGAGGCGCTGGGCGAGTTGCCGCCGGACCTCGCCCATCCCATTGCCGCCGCCGCGTCGGAGATCGCTGCCGGCAAGCGCGACGCCGAGTTCCCGCTGCCGGTCTGGCAGACGGGCAGCGGTACCCAGACCAACATGAACGCCAATGAGGTCATCTCCAACCTTGCCAACGAGGCGCTGGGACAGCCGCGCGGCAGCCGCAAGCCGGTGCATCCCAATGACCACGTGAACCGGGGGCAGAGCAGCAACGACAGCTTCCCGACGATGATGCACGTCGCGGCGGCGGAGGCGGTGCAGCACCGGCTGGTTCCGGCCCTGCAAACCCTCCATGCCAGCCTTATGCGGCGCGCGGCGGAGTGGGACGGGATCGTCAAGGTCGGGCGCACCCACATGATGGACGCGGTACCGGTCACTCTGGGCCAGGAGGCCGCGGCCTGGGCGCGTCAGGTCGAGCTGGGGCTGGCCCGGCTGGGGGACGCCATGCCCCGGCTGCTGAGCCTGCCGCAGGGGGGCACCGCGGTCGGCACCGGGCTGAACCGCCACAAGGACTTTGACCGCGTGTTCTGCGAGCGGATGGCTGACCTGACCGGGCTGGCGTTCACGCCGAACCCGAACAAGTTCGAGGGCCTGGGGGCGCATGATGCCTTCGTCGAGTTGTCGGGGGTGCTGAACGTGGTGGCGGTGTCGCTGAACAAGCTGGGCAACGACGTGCGGCTGCTCGGCTCCGGCCCGCGGTCCGGCCTGTCGGAGCTGACGGTGCCGGCCGATGGGCTGTCATCCTCGATCATGCCGGGCAAGACCAACCCGACGCAGAGCGAGGCGCTGACGATGGTGTGCGCCCAGGTGATGGGCAACCACGTCGCGGTCACGTTCGGCGCGGCGCAGAGCTTCCTGGAGCTGAACGTCTTCAAGCCGCTCATCATCCACAACATCCTGCAATCCACCGGGCTGCTGGCGGACGCCGCCGAGAGCTTCGCGCACAACATGGTGGACAAGCTGGAGCCGGCGCGGGAGCGCATCGCCGAGAACCTGGCGAAGTCGCTCATGCTCGTGACGGCGTTGAACCCGCGCATCGGCTACGACAAGGCGGTCCGCATCGGCAAGCTGGCGCTGGCGGAGAACATGACCCTGCGCGACGCGGCGGGGCAGCTTGGCTTCGTGACGCCGGAGGACTTCGACCGCTGGGTAGTGCCGGCGGACATGGTGCGGCCCGGCGCGACGCTTGGGGAGTGACGCGCCTGCGGGCGGCGCATCTCCGGCGCGGGATGGCTGGCTTGGCTTGCAGAAACGCAGCTTCAGCCTGTCCGGCCACCGCACCAGCGTCGCGTTGGAGCCGGAGTTCTGGACGGTCCTCGCCGCACTGGCGGACGAGGCAAGCGTGCCGCTGTTGGTCCTTGTCGGACGGGTGGACGCCGCGCGCACGCCGGGGCAGCCGCTCGCGTCCGCATTACGGCTGAAAGCGCTTTTGGGCGGAAAATAAATGGGATGGTAACCTGGGGCAGGAATGCTTGGCATAGCGGCGCATCCGCGCTGCGTGTCGAAGGAAAATCCTATGAGCACGTTTCCAATGCCTAACCTGGTCAGCCCGCTGCAACTCGCCGACCGCCTGATCCAACTCGCGAGCGATGCCGACCGCGCCGGGTTTGCCGGCGCGGCGGCCACCCTGCTGGGCCTGGCCTACAGCGTTTTGGACAGGGACGCGCTGGCAGCGGCCTGAGAGCCGGTTTAATACCAATGGCCATCTGCCCTGACCCTTACGCAACCGCACCGTCATTGCGAGCCGCCCTTGCGGCGTGGCAATCCAGCGGCCGGCAGCACCGTCCTCGCCGTCCCTGGCTTGCCGCGGCGCTGCGCGCCTCGCAATGACGGGAAAAAACAGTGAGAGCGGATGGCCGCTGGTATAAGCGGGCTCCGAGGGGCTGGCTTGCACCGCAGCCGGTCAGGGCCGCGACGCGAGCCAGCGTGACAGACCCGCCAGTTCCGGCGTGCGCTGGGTGCCGGCCGGTCCCGTCAGCAGCAGGCCCAACTCCGGGCCGGGCGCCGGCGGCGGCGCCGAGGGCCGGACCAGCAGCCGTACGTCCGTCAGGCCGAGCAGGTCCAGGCTACCCGAGACGGCGATTTCGCCTGAGGGCGCTGTCACGAGTCCGGTCAATGCGGCGATGCCGCGCTGCAAGTCCAGGCCCATGTCCAACCGGGAAAACGGGGTCGTGCCGCCTAGCAGCGCCGCACGGACAGCGGCGGCCATCGTAGCGGAGTCAGTTCCATCAAGCGCCTTGGCTGCCGCGGGAACGTCCAGGCCGGCTGCCGTGCCATCCTCCGCGTGGAGGCGCGCGGTTCCGGTTACCGTCGCCAGCAGGGCTGCCGGGCTGTATCCGCTGGCTTGCAGGTCGAGCTGGCCGTCCAACGTGCCGCCGGTCAGGTCTACGGGTGTGTCCAGCGCCGGGCCAGGCAGGCTGGCGCCCTTCAGGCTGGCCGTTGCCGCCACCTGCGGCGGGTCGGCGCCGGCGTCGAGCAGCGCCGTGCCGCTCAGGGCGCCGCCCAGCAGGAAGGCGCTGGCGCGCGGCAGCCGCAGCACGCCGTCCCGCAGGAGGACATCCGCCGACAACGTCTGGACCGCCGGCGTGCCGCCGAGCAGCACCTGCCCGGCATCCACGTGCAGCGTCGCCGTCCAGCCGCGCAGCATCCCGACCGGCAAGGGATCGCGTCCACGGGGGTAGGGCAGCGGCAACGGCAGCACCTCTGCCGCGACCTGCCCGGCGACGCCCCCGCCCTCGAACGTGACCTGCCCCGATGCGCGCAGGGAGCCTGCGACCAGGTCGAACCGGTTCAGCGCCACCTGTCCCGGCTTGGCTGCGGCCTGGGCCACCAGGGAGAACGACCCGTCGCCGAGCCAGGCGGCGGCACCGGGCAGGCCCAGGGCTTCGAGCAGGCGTGGGGCGCCGGGGTGGTGCAGGGTGACCGGCCCGGTCCAGCGGCGGGCCGCCAGGGCCACGGTCGGCTGCGCCTCCATGCGGAGGCCGGCGCCCTCGGCGGCCAGCCGCGCCGTCAGAGCATCGGGTGGGCCGGATAGTGTCACGGACAGCGTCGCCGGCCCGCGCAGCAGCGACGCAGGCGCGGCGTCCGCGGGCAGGAACGGCCGCAGCAGGCCCAGGTCCGGCAGGTTCAGCTCCGCCTCTCCGTCCGACACGCGCCCGCCCTCTCCGACCGTGCCGGACGCCGCGAGCCGGCCGCCCAGCGGCGCCGCCAGCAGCCGGCGCAGGCTGAGGCGCGTCGCGTCGGTTTGCGCATCCAGCGCAACGGTGCCGAGAGACACGCCGCGGAGCGTCGCCTGCCGCATCTGCAGGTGCAGGTCGGCATCAACGGAGCCAGCCCTTGCGAGGGCGCCAGCCATGCCCGCCGGGGTTCGCAATGACGCCAAGTCGGGCAGCCACGGGTCCAGCGCCAGCCGGTCGAAGGACAGGCTGGCGAGCAGCCCCAGCCGCTGTCCCGCCGTCACCGTCAACCCGCCCGTCAGGCCATTGCCGTCCAGTGTGCCAGCCAGATCCGACAGGGATATGCGTCCGGGGCTGGCCGACACCTTGCCCGACAGGTCCGCCGTGCGCAGCACCCCTGGCGGGACCCTGCCCGGCGCCAGCGCAGGCGGCAGCAGCGGGGCCAGCCAGTCCAGCGTCGCCCGGAGGTCGGGGGCCGCCAGCCGCGCCGTGCCCTCGAACGCTGGCGCCTCGCCGCGCGGCAGGCGTCCGGACAAGGCGAGCGTGGCGTCGCCGGGCAGCATGGCCTGGCCATCGCGCAGGGTCACGCCGTCGCGGTCCAGGTCGAACCCGCCGCGTATCCGGCGCAGGGTGCCGCCGGCCAGGGTCGCGGCCTCGGCGGACAGGTCTATCCCGGTCGGCATGGCGGGCGCGGCGCCGCGGGCCAGCACCGGCAGCCATGCGTCCAGGTCCAGCCGGCCCGCGGCCAGAGACAGGTCCAGCCTTGCGTCCGGCAGCACGCGCAGGGCGACGGCGCCCCGTGCCGGGGAGCCAGCGACCGACAGCGCCAGCTCGTCCGCCACCGCTAGCCCGCCTGCGGCGTTCAGCCGGCCCTCGGCGCGCCATGGCACTGGCGGCGCCGGCATCAGCCCGGACAGGTCCGGCCCGCGCCCGGCCACCCGCCCGGACAGCGACCCGTCGCCGGCCAGGATGCCGGAGAAGGTGCCGCCGGTGTCCCGCAGCTTGTCCTGGCCGTCCAGGCTGACGTCCAGGCCCGCGGACCCGTCACGCCCCGGACGCGCCAGGCGCGCCGTGAACCGCCAGGCCCGCGCGCCCAGCGTGCCCACGCCGGAGAAGGACAGCGTCCCGGTGTCCAGGTCCGTCGCCAGCCCGGCGTCTATGCCGGTGAAGGCGACGCCGCCGACCTGGATGCGGCTATCCTCCACCCGCGCCTGCAATCCCGACAGCCAGGTCGGCGGACGCTGCGCCAGGGCGCCCGGCGCCGGCGGCCAGGGCAGCCGGAGGTCCGCCCCGTGCAGCACCAGGTCGCGCGCATCCACCCGGCCCGCCAGCAATGGGCCGAGCGCCACGCGCAGCCGCAGCTCCTGCGCCGTAAGCACCACTCCGTCGCCGTCGTCGTCCACGGCGATGCCGGCCGCCGTAAGCACGGGTTCCGGCAGCAGGTGCAGGGTGACGGCGCCGCTGATCCGCACCGGCCGGCCGATGCCCGAGGCGGCTAGGCCGGCGATGCCGTCGCGGTAGCGGCCCCAGTCCAGCAGGCCCGGCACGATCCAGATCCCGGCGAGCAGCAGCGCCACCAGCCCCGCGGCGCCAGCCAGTACGGCGCGTCCGGTCCGCATCCTCAAATCGGCCCGGGACGCGGTGCGGCGGCAATCAACGGCGGGTTTCCAGGATGCACAGGCGCAAGTAGCGCGACCTGGCGTGGTTGGCGCAAGGGCTGCCTGGCCTTTCGTCTCCGGCGTGTTACCTTGCTGCCATGAGCTATTGGGGACGGGTGCTGGGCGGGATCGCCGGGTTTGCGGTTGGCGGGCCGTTCGGCGCTGTGCTGGGCGCGACGCTCGGGCGCGCTGCCGAGGAGGGGCTGCCGCGGATCAGCCTGGGCGACGGCGGCGCGATCCAGGCGCGGCTGGTGGCGGCGGTCGGCGGGCGGGAGCACCTGTTCTCCATGTCCGTCGTGATGCTGACCGCCAAGCTGGCCAAATGCGACGGCCCGGTGGTTCGCTCGGAGATAGACGCCTTCAAGCGGCAGTTCCGCATCCCGCCGGAGCAGGTGCGGGAGGTCGGCCGCCTGTTCGACCAGGCCCGGGACAGCGGGGACGCCTGGCAGCCGTATGCCAAGGTCCTTGGCGAGCGTTTTGCCGACGACCGCACCAGGCTGGAGGGGCTGCTAGCCGCCCTATTCGCCATCGCCCGCGCCGACAAGCCGCTCACGCGCGCGGAGCACGACATGCTGCGCGAGGTCCACGCGGCGTTCGGCCTCGACGCCCTGGCCTGGGACCAGGCCCGCGGCGCCGCAGCCCGGGTGACGCTGGGGGAGGACGACCCCTATACGGTGCTTGGCATGACGGCGGCGGCCACGGACGAGGAGTTGCGGCGGGGCTGGCTGCGCCTGGTGCGGGATCACCACCCGGACGGCCTGGCGGCACGCGGCGGCGCCCCGGAACAGGTTGCTGCGGCTGGCAGCAAGGTCGCGCGCATCAACGCCGCCTGGGACCGCATCAAGCGGGACCGCCGGCTGTGATGCCTGGACCCGCGATACGCGACCTACCCAGCCCCAACCAGGACGACCGGCCGGCAGGCGTCCCGGTGGACATGCTGATCCTGCACTACACCGGGATGCCTACGGCTGAGGCCGCCTTGGACCGCCTGCGCGACCCGGCTGCCGCGGTGTCATCACATTATGTCGTGGAGGAGGACGGGCAGGTGTGGCGCCTGGTGCCGGAGGGACGGCGGGCGTTCCATGCCGGCGTGTCGTCGTGGCGCGGCCATAGCGCGCTGAACGGGCGGTGCGTCGGGATCGAGATCGTGAACCCTGGCCACGAATGGGGATATTGTCCCTTTCCGGCACTACAGATGGCGGCGGTGTGCGACCTATGCCTGGGCATCCTGTCCCGCCACCCAATCCCGGCGCGCAACGTGGTCGGCCACAGCGACGTGGCGCCCGACCGCAAGCAGGATCCGGGCGAGCTGTTCGACTGGCGCGGCCTGGCCCGGAACGGCGTCGGGCTGTGGCCCGGGGCGGACGGGGCGCCGGTTGCGGATGCTCGGGCGGCGCTGGAGGGTATTGGCTATCCGGTGCCGGACCTGGCCACGACCTTGCGCGCGTTCCAGCGTCATTGGTTGCCGGAGCATCTGGGGTTGCCGGAGCATCTGGGGCTGCCGGAGCATCTGACGGGGGAAGCAGACGCGGCCACACTTGCCCGGCTTGGCGCAGTGCTGGCCGCCGTCACCGCTTGACGCCGCCGGGTCGTACGCGCAAACCCCGGCCTGCCAGACGGCCGGACGGCCGCTGCCCCTGACACGGCGCGCAAGCGTCCTGGCTGGGGTGGAGGAAAGTCCGGGCTCCACGGGAACACGGTGCCGGTTAACGGCCGGCGGGGGCGACCCCAGGGACAGTGCCACAGAAAACAAACCGCCCGCTGCGCCGTGGGACATCGGTGGTGTCTTGGGGGATGCGGGCAAGGGTGAAACGGTGCGGCAAGAGCGCACCGCGCCCCCGGTGACGGGGGCGGCAGGGTAAACCCCACCGGGAGCAAGACCGAATAGGGGCAGCCGGCAGCGAATCGGGGAGACCCATTCGTGATGCAGGGGCGGTCTCGCCCTGCTGCCCGGGTTGGTCGCGTGAGGCGCGCAGCGATGCGCGTCCCAGAGGAATGGCCGTCCCCGGTCCCATCCATGAAGGTGGAAGGGGCCGGACAGAACCCGGCTTACAGGCCGTCTGGCAGTTTTCCCACTTTATCCCGACGTTATCCACGAAGTTACCCACAGGAACGAACAGAGTATACTGAGTCGTTGCTCACTATGTTAGGAAGTGTTGTCGTTTGTTGCTGTCAAATAGCCCTTCTTATACAGGATTCCGGCGGAAACCAGGTTCCTGACCCGCCTATTCCCTTTGACGCCCATGTTTGCCCATGATAGCCCATATCATCCCATGAGTTCACGCAGCCATGCGCCCGTGGGGGGCGGCCCGCAGCAGGACGGGCGGTGCATTTGCAGCGGGAGCCGGCGGTATGACCCAGTTCCTAGGCACGCATCAAAACCGGCTCGACGCGAAGGGCCGCGTCTCGGTCCCTGCCCCGTTCCGCACGGCGCTGCGCGGCGAGGATGGCGTCGCCGCGCTGATCCTGCGTCCGTCGCACAAGCATCCCTGCATCGAGGCCTGGCCGGCACGGGCGTTCTACGCGCTTGCGGCGCCGGTTGACCGGCTGGACACCTTCAGCGACGAGCAAGACGACCTCGCGACCAGCCTGTATTCGGACGCCTGCCCTGTGGAGGCCGACAAGGAAGGCCGCATCGTGCTGCCGGAGGACCTGAAAACCCATGCCGGACTGCGGGATGCCGTGGTGTTCATGGGGATGGGCCGCATCTTCACGATCTGGGAGCCGGCGGCGGCCGAGCAGCGCCGGACCGAGGCGCGGGACCGGGCGCGCAGCCGCAACTTCACCCTGCCGGGCGCCCTGCCCGGCGCCAAGCCCGCGGGCAGCGCATGATGCGGCACGTCCCGGTCATGCTGCCGGAGATACTGCGCTATCTGGCGCCCACCGCCGGGGAGACGCTGCTGGACGGCACCTTCGGCGGTGGCGGCTATGCCGCGGCCATCTTGGACGCAGCGCCCTGCACCCTGTGGGCCATTGACCGCGACCCGGACGCTATCACCCGCGGCGCGGCGCTCGCCGCCCGGCACCAGGGCCGGCTGCATCTGGTACAGGGCCGGTTCGGCGACATGCTGGCGCTGCTGTCCGCCCGCGGCGTATCGGCGCTGGACGGCGTCGTGCTCGACCTCGGGGTGTCGTCGTTCCAGATTGACGACCCTGCCCGAGGGTTCTCGTTCCGCAGCGACGGCCCGCTCGACATGCGCATGGCGGCGGGCGCGGGCGACCGTGGCCCGACCGCGGCCGACCTGGTGAACGCCCTGCCGGAGGGCGAGCTTGCGGACACGCTGTATCAGTTCGGCGAGGAGCGGCTGTCCCGCCGCATCGCCAAGGCGATCGTGGCGGCCCGGGCGGCCGAGCCGATCACGACGACGCTGCAGCTTGCCGGCATCATCCGCGGCGTCGTTCCCCCAGACCGCAGCGGCATTGACCCGGCTACCCGCAGCTTCCAGGCGCTCCGCATCCGGGTGAACGACGAGCTGGGCGAGGTCGAGCGGGCGCTGGAGCAGGCGGCGCGGCTGCTGGCGCCGGGCGGGCGGCTGGTCGTGGTGTCGTTCCACTCGCTGGAGGACCGGCTGGTCAAGCGCTTCATGCAGGATGCCGCCGGCCGCACGCCGGCGCCGTCCCGGCACGACCCGCGCAGCCTGGCGCAGCGCGCCGCCCCGGACTTCGCCCTGCTCACGCCCAAGGCGCAGCGGCCCACCGCGGCCGAGGCCCAAGCCAACCCACGCGCACGCAGTGCCCGCCTGCGCGCGCTGGCCCGCCACCGCAGCACCCTCCACCAAGAGGTTATCCCGGCATGATCCGACCCGTCACCGCCATCTGCATGTTGGCCGCCGGAGCATCCGGCCTGTTCCTGTATCAAACCAAGCACCGAGCGGTGATGCTGGACCGGCAAATCATGGCCGTCCTGAAGCAGACCGACGCCACGCGGGAGCGCATCGGCGTGATGCGGGCCGAGTGGGCACTGCTGAACGAGCCGGACCGGCTGGCGGAGCTGTCCGGCAAGCACCTGGGCCTGCGCACGCTATCGCCGACGCAGTTCGTATCGGTTGCCGACATGGGCAGCCGCCTGCCGCCGCCAGATGCGCCGGGCACGTCGTATGCCACGGCTGAGGACGCCCTGCCGCCGCCCGCGCCTGCTGCGCTGCCGATGGCTGCGCTTGCCGCCCCTGGCCCGCGCGTCACCGCCCGGCCCGTTCCGCCCCAGGCGCCGGCCGCCGCGGCCCCGGTCCAAGTGGCCACGGCCGCCCCGCCACGCCCGCCTGCCCCGCCCCGGCCGGCCCGTGCCGAACCGCGGGAGGACGCGGCCGCCGCGCCGCGTCCGGCACAGCTTGCCACCTCGTCCAGCCAGACGGCGACGCCGACGGTCAGCGTCTTGGCTGCGCCCATCAAGACGACGCGCCCGGCGCCGGTTGCTGCCGAGGCGGCCGCAGCCCATGCCGCGGCGCCGCGGGCGACAGTGGCACAGGCAGCCTGGACGGCCGCGCCGGCCGCGGCCGCGCCAGCCTACCAGGCGGCCCAATACTCGTCGGCGGCATACGCACCGTCGGCACCGGTGGCGGCCCAGTCGGCGCTGGGCGGGACACGGGCATCGCTGCCGCCGCCCGTGCCCTATGGCGCGCAGCCGCGCTGACGCATTCTGATGCAGGCCCCCCCTTTCGCTCCGCATCCCGACGCGCCGCCCCCTGGCGGCGGGTCGCGGCTGGGCGCCCCGCCGGTGGAGACGGTCCGCGTCACCGCGCCGGACCTCGCCCGCCGGGTCGCGCTGGAACGGACGCGCGGGCGGCTGGTGATCGCCGCCGGCGGTTTCCTGGTGCTGTTCTCGGCCGTGGTCGTGAAGCTTGCGGGCGCCACGGTGCTGTTCCCGCTGGCGTCGCGCCGGCTGGAGCACATGGCGCGCCTGCCCGACCCCACCCCGGCCGGGGAAGCGCCAAGTGCCACGCAGGCAGCGGCCGTACCTGATCCCAGCCCGCACGCCCGGGCGCAGATCACCGACCGCAACGGCGAAATCCTGGCGATCTCCCTGCCGACCGCCGGGCTGTATGCCAACCCGCGCGAGATGATGGACACCGACGACGCCGCGGCGAAGCTGAAGCGGATCATCCCGCGCCTGGACCTGGACGTCGTGCGCGCCCGCCTGGCGAGCGAGAAGCAATTCGTCTATCTCGCCCGCAACATCTCGCCGCGCGAGCAGCTTGAGGTGAACAACCTCGGCATCCCCGGCATCTACTTCCAGGGCACGGAACGGCGCCGTTATCCCCAGGGCCGGGTCGCCGCGCATGCCATCGGCAACGTGGACGTGGACGCGCACGGCGTTGCCGGGGTCGAGCGCGCGTTCGACGCGCGGCTGCACGACGACCCGACGCCGCTGCGCCTGTCGCTCGACGTGCGCGTGCAGGGGGTGGTGCGGGACGAGCTGATGAAGTCCATGACCGAGTTCCACGCCATCGGCGCCTGCGGCATCGTGATGGACGTGAGGACCGGCGAGGTCATCGCCATGGTCAGCCTGCCGGACTTCGACGCCAACAAGCCCGGCGAGGCCACGCCGGACCAGCGGTTCAACCGCGCGGTCACCGGCATGTATGAGCCGGGCAGCACCTTCAAGCTGCAGACGGCGGCGATGTCGCTCGACAGCGGCGCCGGGCACCTGTGGAACAGCTACGACGCAGGGCACGACATCAAGATCGGCCGCTTCACCATCCAGGACTTCCAGGGCAAGCACCGGGCGCTGTTCTTCCCGGAGGTGATCGCCTACTCGTCCAACCTGGGCGCGGCGCGTATGGCGGTGGCAGTGGGGGCGGAGCGGCAGCAGTCCTGGCTGCGCTCGATGGGCATGTTCACCCGCGTCGGCATCGAGCTGCCGGAGCAGGGCCAGCCGATCGTGCAGCCCTTCGCCAATTGGAAGGAAATCGCGACGATGACCGTGGGCTTCGGCCACGGGATCGCGGTGTCGCCGCTGCATGTCGTGCGCGGCACGGCGGCTCTGGCCAACGGCGGCTATGTGCTCAAGCCGACGATCCTGGCGGTTGATCCGGCGGCGGCGCGGGAGGCCGGGACGCGGGTGATGCAGCCGCACACGTCGGACACCATACGCAAGCTGATGCGGCTAGTGGTGACGGACGGCTATGGCAAGCCGGCTGACGTGCCGGGCTATTTCGTCGGCGGCAAGACCGGGACGGCAGAGAAGAACACGGGGCACGGCTACAAAAAACACTCAAACATTAGCGCGTTCATGTCGGTGTTTCCGATGAACCAGCCGAAATATGCGGTGTATTTCATGCTGGACGAGCCGAAGGGCAACGCCAGCACCGGCGGCTACTCGACGGCGGGCGCGGTCAGCGCGCCGGGCGCCGGGCGGGTGATCTCGCGGATTGCGCCGATGCTGGGGCTGATGCCGGAAACGGTGACGGCGGCGGCGACGCAGGCGACGCTCGCCATCTCCATGCAGCCGGGCCGGCCGGCCAGCACACCGGCAGCCCACGCGCCCGCGCCGCATCCGGCGCCCGGCCCTGGCACCCCGCAGGCGCAGGAGCCGGCGCTGCCGCGGCGCGAGTCTGGCCCGGCGACCTCCGTTGCGGCCCGGTGACATGCTGACCGCGTTGGACATCGCCGTGCCGCCGGGTATGCCGAAGGGCATGACGGGCATCACCGCCGACAGCCGGCAGGTGCGGCCGGGTATGATCTATGCCGCGCTGCAGGGCATCCGGGCGGACGGACGGGCGTTCATCGGCGAGGCCGTGGCGCGCGGGGCGGTTGCGGTGCTGGCGGCGCCGGATACCGCTTGGCCGGATGGCGTGCCGGCGCGTCCGTTGATCGCCGATCCGGAGCCTCGGCGTGCCCTGGCCCGGCTGGCGGCGCTGCATGCCGGGCCGCAGCCGCGGATGGTGGCCGCGGTCACCGGCACCAACGGCAAGACCAGCACGGCGGAGTTCCTGCGCCAGTTGCTCGCGCTGTCGGGCGTGCGGGCGGCGAGCCTGGGGACGCTCGGGCTGATCGGCCCCGATGGCGCGGGTGGCCCTGGCCTTACGACGCCCGATCCCGTGACGTTGGCGGAGACCTTGGCCGCGTTGGCGCGGGACGGGGTGCAGGGCGTGGCGATGGAGGCGTCCTCGCACGGGCTGGATCAGTGCCGGCTGGATGGGGTGCGGCTGGCTGCGGCCGGGTTCACCAACCTGACGCGGGACCACCTGGACTATCACGGCACGATGGACGCCTACCGCGACGCCAAGCTGCGGCTGTTCTCGGTGGTGCTGCCAACGGGTGCGCCCGCCGTGGCCTGCGCGGAGCTGGAGCCGGCGGCGTTGGACGCCCTGCGCGCCATAGCTGGCCCGGCGCTGCACACAACAGGCGAAGGCGGCAGCCTGATCCGGCTGTTGCGCGCGACGCCGCAGCCGCATGGCCAGACGATGGAGCTGGACGCCGGCGGCAGCCGCCGGATTGTCGAGTTGCTGCTGCCGGGCCGGTTCCAGGCCGACAACGCGCTGCTGGCCGCGGGGCTGGCGATGGTGACGGGCACCGGAGCGGCGCTGGACCTGCTGCCGGACCTGCGCGGCGTGCGCGGGCGCATGGAGCTGGCGGCGACCCTGCCGAACGGGGCCGCGGTCTATGTGGATTATGCCCATACGCCCGACGCGCTGGACCGGCTGCTGCGCGCCTTGCGTCCGCACACAAGGGGCCGCTTGCACGTCGTGTTCGGGGCCGGCGGCGATCGGGACCGCGGCAAGCGGCCGCTGATGGGGGCTGCTGCTGCCGCTCTGGCCGACCGGGTGGTAGTTACGGACGACAACCCGCGCACGGAGGACCCGGCCAACATACGCGCCGCCGTCCTCGCCGCCTGCCCTGGTGCCACGGAGATCGGCGACCGTGCCGCCGCCATCGCCGCTGCCCTGGACGGCCTGCGTCCGGGCGACGTGCTGGCTGTGGCCGGCAAGGGACACGAGCAGGGACAGACGGTCGGGACCGAGACCCTGCCCTTCGACGACGTGTCCGTCGTGCGCCGGCTGGCGGGTCTGGCATGACGCCGCTCTGGACCGCTGCGGCGCTGCGGGAGGCAACGGGTGGCGCCATGACGGAGGCGTTCGACGCGACGGGCGTGTCCATTGACAGCCGCACCCTGCGGCGGGGCGACCTGTTCGTGGCTCTGGTCGGGGACCGGGACGGGCACGCCCATGTGGCCGACGCCCTGGCACGCGGCGCTGCCGGGGCGATGGTGCACCGCAGGGACGGGATGCCGGAGGGTGCGCCACTGCTGGTGGTGGACGACACCCTGCAGGGGATGACGGCGCTGGGCCGGGCGGGGCGGGCGCGCTTCGGCGGGCGCGTCGTCGCGGTGACCGGCAGCGTCGGCAAGACCACCACCAAGGAGATGCTGCGCGCCGCGCTGTCCGCCTTCGGGCCGACACATGCGGCGCAGGCGTCCTACAACAACCATTGGGGCGTGCCGTTGACCCTGGCGCTGCTGCCGCAAGACGCCGCGTTCTGCGTGGCGGAGATCGGCATGAACCATGCCGGCGAGATCGCACCGCTGGCACGGCTGGCGGCTCCGCATGTCGCGGTCGTAACGGCCGTCGCCTCGGCGCATATCGGCCACCTCGGCAGCCTGGAGGCCATCGCCGACGAGAAGGCGTCCATACGCGAGGGATTGCAGCCCGGCGGCATCCTGCTGCTGCCGGCGGACAGCCCGTTCTTCGCCCGCATGGCGCAGGGCGCCCCCGCCTGCGGCTTCGGCGGGACCGGCGACGTCCGGCTGCTGTCCTGGGGGGATAGGGTGCGCGCCCTGGTTGGCGGGCAGGAGGTCGGGTTCCGCCTGGACGCCCCCGGCCAGCACATGGCGATGAACGCAGTCGCCACGCTCGCCGTCTGCGATGCGCTCGGGCTGGACCCGGCCCGCGCCGCCGCGGCGTTGGACGGCTGGTCGCCAGTGGCGGGGCGCGGCCAGCAGCGCCGGGCAGGGGACATCCTGCTGCTGGACGAAAGCTATAATGCGTCCTCCGCCTCGGTACGCGCGGCGCTGGACGTGCTGCGCGGGATGCCGGGGCGGCGCGTCGCAGTTCTGGGCGACATGCTGGAGCTGGGCGATTTCGGGCGGATCGAGCACGAGGGCCTGGCGGCCGCCGTAGAGCGGGATGCGGACGTGCTGTATGCGTGCGGCCCTCTGATGCGGCACCTGTTCGACGCCGTGCCGGATGCGAAGCGCGGCGCCCATGCGCCGGACAGCGCTGCGCTGGCGCCGCTGGTCGCCGACGCCGTCCGGCCCGGCGACGCCGTGCTGGTCAAGGGAAGCCTGGGCAGCCGGATGCGGCTGGTCGTCCAACGCCTAGAAGGTCTGCAGCCCCATGCTGCCGCGGGGGAACGGGTCTGATGCTGGTCTATCTCACACGATTTTCGACCGACCAGTTCGTGCTGGCCAACCTGTTCCGTTATATCACCTTCCGCTCGGGCGCTGCGTGCCTGACGGCGCTGGTGCTCAGCCTGGTGCTTGGACCCTGGGTGATACGCTGGCTGAAGTCGGTGCAGAACGGCGGCCAGCCGATCCGCCTGGACGGCCCGGCCCGGCACCTGATCGAGAAGAAAGGCACGCCCACCATGGGCGGCGTGCTGATCCTGGTGTCGCTGACCGCCTCCACCCTGCTGTGGGCAGACCTGCGCAACGGCTATGTTTGGGCGGTGCTGCTGCTGACGCTGGGGTATGGCGGCATCGGCTTCATGGACGACTTCCTGAAGCTGTCCAAACGCAACACCAAGGGCGTGTCGCCCCGCGGCAAGCTGGTGGCGCAACTGCTGATGGGCCTGGGCTGCGCCGTCTGGATCTGGCTGTTGACGCGGGAGCCCCTGGGGTCGGCGCTGACGGTGCCGGTGTTCAAGGAGGTCATGATCCCGCTCGGCGTGCTGTTCCCGCTGGTCGGCATGGTGGTGATGATCGGCGCCAGCAACGCGGTGAACCTGACGGACGGGCTGGATGGGCTGGCGATCGTGCCGACGATCATCGCGGCGGCGGTGTTTGCGCTGATTTCCTACCTCGTCGGCAACCGGGTGTTCGCGGACTACCTGCAATTGCACCCGGTCCCCGGCGTGGGCGAGCTGGGCGTGTTCCTGGCGGGCCTGGTGGGCGCCGGGCTGGGCTTCCTGTGGTTCAACGCTCCGCCGGCCGCGGTGTTCATGGGCGACACCGGCAGCCTTGCGCTGGGCGGGGCGCTAGGCGCGGTGGCGGTGGCGACCAAGCATGAGCTGGTGCTGGCCATCGTCGGCGGCCTGTTCGTGGTGGAGACGGTCAGCGTCATCGTGCAGGTGTTCTGGTTCAAGCGTACGGGCCGCCGGGTGTTCCTGATGGCGCCGCTGCACCACCACTACGAGAAGAAGGGCTGGTCGGAGCCGACCATCGTGATCCGCTTCTGGATCGTGTCCATGATCCTGGCCCTGGTAGGCCTGGCAACGTTGAAGATCCGATGAGCGAAGCTGTGGGCAGCGCGGGCGGCATCATGCCCTGGCCAGCGGACCTGTTCGCCGGGCGGCGGTATGCCATCGTGGGCCTGGGCCGCAACGGGCTGCCGGTGGCGCACGCGCTGCTGGCGATGGGCGCAGAGGTCGCGGTTTGGGACGACCGGGCCGATGCCCGTGCGGCGTCCGGCATACCGCTGCATGATCCGGCGCTGGGCCTGGACGGGTTCGACGCGCTGGTGCTCAGCCCCGGCATCCCGCACCGGCTGCCCGTCCCTCACCCGGCGGCGCTGGCGGCAGGGGTTGCCGGCATTCCGGTGCTGTCGGATGCCGAGTTGCTGTTCCAGGCGGTGCGCGCGGCCGGGTCGCAGGCGCGGTTCGCGGGCGTGACCGGCACCAACGGCAAGAGCACGACGACGGCGCTGCTGGCGCATATCCTGACGGCCGCAGGCAGGCCGAACGCGGCGGGCGGCAACCTGGGCACGGCGTCGCTGGTCCTGCCGTTGCTCGGCAACGATGGCGTGTATGTGCTTGAGATGTCGTCTTACATGCTGGAGCGGCTGCGGACGCTGCGCTTCGATGTGGCGGCGCTGCTGAATATCAGCCCGGACCACCTGGACCGGCATGGCGACATGGCGGGCTACATCGCGGCGAAGGCGCATGTGTTCGACCGGCAAGGCGACGGGGATGCCGCCGTGGTTGGCATTGACGATGCCGGCAGTGCCGCGCTGGCGCGTGGCCGGATTACGGTGTCAGGCCACCAGCGCGCGGACGTCTGGTGCGACGGGACGATCTTGCGCGACGCCGCCGGGCCGATCCTGGCGATGGCGGATGCTCCGGCCCTGCCCGGCGAGCACAACGCCCAGAACGCGGCGGCGGCGGCGGCCTTGGCCCTGGCGCTCGGGGTCGGGCGGGACGCCATTGCGCGGGGGATCGCCGGCTTCGCCGGGCTGCCGCACCGGCAGCAACGTGTGGCCGTAGTGGATGGCGTGGCCTGGATCAACGACAGCAAGGCCACCAACGCCGACGCGGCGGCCCGGGCGCTGGCCTGCTACGACCGGCTGGTGTGGATCGCCGGCGGTCAGGCCAAGGCCGGCGGGATCGAGGCGCTGCGTCCCCTGTTCCCGCGGATCGCCCATGCCGAGCTGATCGGCAGGGACGCCCATGCCCTGGCTGCGACCCTGGCCGGCGCCGGGGTGCCGCATCACCTGGCCGGCACGCTCGATGCCGCGGTGCCGCTGGCTGGCGCGGCGACGCAGCGCCTCCATGCGCCCGTGGTGCTGCTGTCCCCGGCCTGCGCCAGCTTCGACCAGTTCTCCGGCTTCGAGGCACGGGGCGACCGCTTCCGCGATCTCGTGCTGGCGCGCGGGATGGCCAGCACCATGCCCGCCGTCTTGCCCAGCATCATGCGGGGAGCAGCCTGATGGCCGTTCTTTCCCGCAACGACAACTCCACCCTCGGCCGCTGGTGGTGGACGGTGGACCGCTGGACGCTGGTCGCGGTCGCCACCCTGATCGGCTTCGGCTACGTCATGATGCTGGCCGCGTCGCCGTCCGTAGCCGAGCGCATCCACGTGTCCCGCGACGTGTTCATCCTGAAGCAGGTCGTGTTCCTGGCGCTGGCCGGGCTGGTGGTGGTCGCCGTATCGCTGCTGTCGCCGCGCGGGGTACGCCGCCTGGCCATCCTGGGCTGCGCTGCTGCGCTGCTGCTGACGTTCGGCACGCTGGTGCACGGCGTCGAGATCAAGGGCGCCCGCCGCTGGATCAGCTTGCCCGGCATGACCTTGCAGCCCAGCGAGTTCCTGAAGCCCTGCTTCGCCGTCGTCGCGGCCTGGCTGCTGGCGGAGGGCCAGCAGGTCCGCCGGTTTCCCGGCATGATCCTGGCGGGCGGGGTGTTCGCCCTGATTGCCTTGCTGCTGAAGTCGCAGCCGGACATGGGGATGCTGGCCGTGGTGACGGCGGTGTTCTTCTCGCAGTTGTTCGTAGCCGGGCTGAACCTGGTGTTCGTGGGCATCGGCGCGGGCGGGCTGGCGGCGGCGGCGGCGGCGGCCTACGCGTTCTTCCCGCATGTGCGCAGCCGGGTGACCCGCTTCTTGGACCCGACGTCGGGCGACAGCTACCAGGTCAACACCGCGCTGGAGGCGTTCGGCAACGGTGGCCTGCTGGGGCGCGGCCCCGGCGAGGGCCGGGTGAAGGACATGCTGCCCGACGCCCATGCGGACTTCGTGTTCGCCGTGGTGGGCGAGGAGTTCGGCATGATCATGTGCCTGATCGTGCTGGCGCTGTTCGCCTTCATCGTGCTGCGCTGCCTGCTGCGGCTGCTGGGGGAGGCCGACCTGTTCATCTTGTTGGCCGCCGCCGGGCTGGTGACGAGCTTCGGCCTGCAGGCGTTCGTCAACATGGCGTCCTCGCTGCACCTGATCCCGACCAAGGGGATGACGCTGCCCTTCGTGTCCTATGGCGGGTCGTCGGTGCTGGCGGTGGCGTTGGGCATTGGGATGCTGCTGGCGCTGACCCGCCGCCGCACCCGCGCCGAGCAGGTGTGGGAGGGCGTGCGATGAGGGGTCCTGCGGTGCAGACGGTCGTGGTGGCCGCGGGGGGCACCGGCGGGCACCTGTTCCCGGCGGAGGCGCTGGCGGCGGAGCTGACGGCGCGCGGGCGCCGGGTCGTGCTGATGACGGATGGACGCAGCGGCGGGCTGCACAGCTTTGCCTCCGGCGAGGCGTTCGTGCTGCACGGTGCCGGGATTGCCGGGCGGGGGGCGTTGCGGGCGAGTCAGGCAGTGGTGGCGCTGGCGGCGGGGACGGTGCAGGCGCGCGGCATCCTGGGGCGGCTGAACGCGGCGGCGGTGGTGGGTTTCGGCGGCTATCCCAGCGTGGCGCCGGTGCTGGCATCGCGCAGCCTGCGCCGCCGGCCCGCGGTTGTGCTGCACGAGCAGAATGCGGTGTTGGGCCGGGCCAACCGGCAGCTTGCGCGGTTTGCGGACGCGCTGGCGCTCGGCATGGCCGACACGCGCCGGGTGCCCGTGGGCGTGCGCGCCGTCCACACTGGCAACCCGGTCCGCCCGGCGGTGATGACCCTGGCCGGCGCGGCCTACGTCGCGCCGGCGGCGGACGGGCCAATCCACCTGCTCGTGACCGGCGGCAGCCTGGGCGCGCGGGTGTTCAGCGACGCGGTTCCGGCTGCGGTGGCCCTGCTGCCTCCTGCGTTGCGCATGCGGCTGCGGATCACGCAGCAGTGCCGCGCCGAGGACCTGGACCGCGTGCGCGCGGCCTATATCGCCGCGTCCGTTCCGGCCGAGCTTGCCGCCTTCTTCGCCGACCTGCCGGACCGGCTGGCCGCCGCGCAGTTCGTAATTGCCCGTGCCGGCGCTGGCACGGTTGCCGAGCTTTGCGCCATTGGCCGCCCCGCGCTGCTTGTGCCGCTACCCGGCGCCATAGACAACCACCAGGCCTTCAACGCCCGCGCGTCCGGCGCCGAGGTGCTGGATCAGGCCGTCGCCGCCGACCCCGCCGCCCTGGCCGGCGCCTTGGCCCGGTCCTTGCTGGATCCAACCGGCCTAGCCGACGCTGCCGCCCGCATCGCCGCCCACGCCATCCCCGACGCCGCAGCCCGCCTGGCCGACCTGGTCGAGCAGGCGGTCCACACGCACACGCAAGGAGCCCAAGCATGAGGGCGCTACCCCTGGGAATCGGCACGATCCATTTCACCGGCATCGGCGGCATCGGCATGTCCGGGATCGCGGAGGTGCTGCACACCCTGGGCTATGCCGTGCAGGGCAGCGACATCAGCGATAGCGCCAACGTCCGCCGCCTGAAGGACGCAGGCATCCCGATCGCCATTGGCCACGACGCGGCGAATGTCGCCAACGCCCAGGTCGTGGTCGTCAGCACCGCAGTGAAGCGGGACAACCCGGAGGTGCTGGCCGCCCGCGCCAAGCTGGTCCCGGTGGTCCGCCGGGCGGAGATGCTGGCGGAACTGATGCGCCTGCGTTGGTCCGTCGCTGTCGGCGGCACCCATGGCAAGACCACCACGACCAGCCTTGTTGCCTGCGTGCTGGAGGCTGCGGGCCTGGACCCCACCGTCATCAACGGCGGAATCATCAACGCCTATGGCAGCAACACCCGGCTCGGCGAGGGCGAGTGGATGGTGGTGGAGGCCGACGAAAGCGACGGCAGCTTCCTGCGCCTGCCCGCCTGCATCGCGGTCGTCACCAACATGGACGCGGAGCACCTGGACCATTGGGGTTCCGAGGAGGCGATGGTCGCCGGCTATGACCAGTTCGTCGGCAACGTGCCGTTCTATGGGTTTGCGGTGCTGTGCATCGATCACCCCGCGGTGCAGCAGATGATCCCGCGGCTGAGCGACCGCCGGGTCATCACCTACGGCTTCTCGCCGCAGGCGGACGTGCGGGCGGACCGGATGGTGATGGACAAGCTCGGGGCGACGTTCGAGGTCCAACTGACCGACCGCTTCCGTAGCCGCACCCGCAAGATGGGTCCGTTCCGGCTGCCGATGCTGGGCGCGCACAACGTGCAGAACGCGCTCGCCGCCGTCGCCATCGCGGTCGAGATGGACGTGGACGACGCGACGATCCGCAGCGCCTTCGCCGGGTTCCGCGGCGTGAAGCGGCGCTTCACCAAGACGGGCGAGAGCGGGGGGATCACCGTGATTGACGATTACGGCCATCATCCCGTGGAGATCGCCGCGGTGCTGAAGGCTGCCCGGCAGGCTGGCGCGCGGGACGTGGTCGCCGTGGTGCAGCCGCACCGCTACAGCAGGCTGGAGAGCCTGTTCCCCGAGTTCTGCGCCTGCATGAACGACGCGGGGACGGTGATTGTCGCCGACGTCTATGCGGCGGGCGAGGCGCCGATCCCCGGCGTGTCGCGCGACGCCCTGGTGGATGGGCTGCGGGCACGCGGCCATCGCAGCGTCGTGCCCCTGCCCGGCCCGGAGCACCTGGGCGAGATGGTCCATGCCATCGCGCGGCCTGGCGATTTCGTGGTTTGCCTCGGCGCCGGCACCATCACGGCCTGGGCCGGCGCCTTGCCCGGCGAGCTGGCCGCCTTGCAGGCTGGCACCACGCGGCGGGCCGGATGAGCGCCGTCCTCGCCATGCCGCACCTGGCGGACCGCCTGCCGCCGCTGCGCGGCCGGATGCAGGCCGATGCGCCGTTGGCGCCCGCCACCTGGTTCCGCGTCGGCGGCCTGGCGGAAGTGCTGGTGCGGCCTGCTAGCCCTGCCGACCTGGCCGGGTTCCTGGCGGCGCTGCCGCTGGACGTGCCGGTGCAGGTGCTGGGTGCCGCCAGCAACGTCATCGTAAGGGATGGCGGCATCCCCGGGGTGGTGATCCGCCTGGCCCGCGGCTTCAACGAGATCAAGGTCGAGGCGGACGGCATCACGGCCGGCGCCGCGGCGTTGGACGCCACCGTGTCCGAACACGCGGCCCAGGCCGGATTGACTGGGCTGGAGTTCCTGTCCGGCATCCCCGGCAGCATCGGCGGCGCCGTCGCCATGAACGCCGGCGCCTATGGCGGCGACGTGGCGGCGTGCCTCGATTGGGCGGAGTTCGTCACCCGCTCCGGCGAGCAGGTCCGGCTGCGGGCGGCGTCGCTCGCCTTCGCATACCGCCATGCCAGCCTGCCGGCGGGCGCCGTGGTCATACGCGCCCGCTTCCGCGCCCGGCCCGGGGACGCAGGCGCGATCGCCGGCGAGATGGCCCGCATCCGCACCAGCCGGGAAGCGACGCAGCCGGTCCGCGCCCGCACCGGCGGCTCCACCTTCCGCAATCCGGAGGGCATGAAGGCATGGGAGTTGATCCATGCCGCCGATGGGCGCGGCCTGCAGCGCGGCGGCGCGCAGTGCAGCGAGAAGCATTGCAACTTCCTGCTCAACACCGGCGATGCGACGGCGGCGGACCTGGAGGGATTGGGCGAGGAGCTTCGCCGCCGGGTCCATGCCGCATCGGGCGTGACGCTGGAGTGGGAAATCAAGCGTCTTGGGCTGCCGGCCCGGCCCGGCACCGCATGGGGGCAGGCATGAAGCGGGTCGCGGTCCTGTATGGCGGAATCTCGGCGGAGCGGGAGGTCAGCCTGTCCAGCGGGCGGCAGGTGATCGCCGGGCTGCAGGACGCCGGGTTCGAAGTGACGCCGATCCTGGTCGGGCGCGACCTGGGCGCGGTCATCGCCGCCCTCACCCCGGCGCCGGATGTGGTGTTCAACGCGCTGCACGGGCGGTTTGGCGAGGACGGCGCCATCCAGGGCGTGCTGGACTGGCTGGGCATCCCCTACACCCACTCCGGCATGCGTGCCTCGTCGGTGGCGATGGATAAGGAGGCGGCGAAGGCGGTGTTTGCCGCCGCCGGGCTGCCGGTGGCGTGCGGGCGCGTGGTGGACGTGGCGGAGCTGGAGGCGGCGGACCCAATCCCCCTGCCCTACGTCATCAAGCCGGTGAACGAGGGGTCGTCGGTCGGCGTCGAGATCCTGCGTGAGGGCGACAACCGCCGGGCCGCCGTGGCGCGCGCCTGGCGGTTCGGCCGCAGCGCGATGGTGGAGGAGTTCGTGCCGGGCCGCGAGCTGACGGTCGGCGTGCTGGGCGACCAGGCGTTGGCTGTGACGGAGATCAGGGCCAGCGGCGGCTTCTACGACTATGACAGCAAGTATGCCGAGGGCGGCTCCCGCCACGAGATCCCGGCTGCCCTCCACCCGGATACCTATGCGCGGGCGATGGAGGTGGCGCTTGCGGCACATCGCGCGCTGGGCTGCCGCGGCGCGACCCGGGCCGACCTGCGGTATGACGACACCGCCGGAGAGCCGGGGCGCCTCGTGCTGCTGGAGGTGAACACCCAGCCCGGCCTGACCACGACCAGCCTGCTGCCGGAGCAGGCGGCGTTCGTGGGCATCGGCTTCCCCGACCTGTGCGCCTGGATGGTGGAGGACGCATGTCGCGCGTAGCCCCGCCCGACGCCCGTCCGCCGCTCAGCGCCGCGCCGGGACGCACCCCGGCCAAGCCGCCGCGCCCGTTGGAGGACCGTGCCCGCGCCCGCCCGGAGCGCCCGCGCAGCGACCGCCCGACACGCTGGCAACTGCTGCGCCGCCGCCGGCGCCTGCTGCGTCCAGTGGCGATGGGTCTGGTGGTGCTGCTCACCGTGGGCGCCGTCGCCATTTTCGCGCGGGGCGCGCATCCCGGTCCGGCCGTCGCCGGCCTGCGGGAGCGCGTTGCCGCCGCCGCCAACCTGCGCGTTGACCATGTCCGGATCGAGGGCCGCATCCTCACGCCTGAGCCATTGCTGCGCGCCGCCCTGGGCGTTGCAGTTGGCGACAAGCTGCTCGGCTTTTCGCTGGAAGCCGCGCGTGCCCGGATCGAGGGGCTGACCTGGGTGCAGCATGCCACCGTCGAGCGCCACCTGCCCGGAACGGTCGTCGTGCAGGTGACGGAGCGCCGGCCGTTCGCCGTCTGGCAGAACAGCGGCAGGTTCGTGCTGATTGACCGGGCCGGGCAGGTCGTGGCCGAGCAGGACCCGGTGAAGGACGCCGCCGCCTTCACCGTGCTGCCCCTGGTTGTCGGCGCCGGGGCGCCGGAGAACGCGGCGGCGTTGCTGGACCAGTTGGCGGCGCAGCCCGGCCTGAAGTCGCGCGTGGTCGCCGCCATCCGGGTCGGCGAGCGCCGCTGGAACCTGCGGCTGAACAACGGCGCCGACGTGCTGCTGCCGGAGGGCCAGGAGGCCGCGGCGATGGCCAAGCTGATGGAGCTGCAAGGAAGCCAGGCGCTGCTGGACCGGCCGTTGCAGACGCTGGACCTGCGCCTGCCGGACCGCCTGGTGGTGCGCCCGCAGGCGGAGCCGCACGGACCCGCCCCGTCTGGCCCAAGGCGTCCGACATGAGGAGGGAGCCGGCATGAACGACATGACGCGCAAGCATCGGCTCCCGCCCAAGCTGCCCCCGGGCATGGCGCCGGACGCGCCTGCCCGCCTGCGCCCGTTGCGTGCCGGGCCGTTCGGCGTGCTGGACATCGGCACCAGCAAGATCGTTTGCCTGATCGGGCGGGTGGACGGGGACGGGCAGCTCCGCGTGCTCGGCTTGGGGCACAACCAGTCCCGCGGCGTGCGCGGCGGCGGGATCGTTGACCTGGACGCGGCGGAGGCCTGCATCCGGGCCGCGGTCGGCGATGCGGAGAAGATGGCGGACCACCGCCTGCGCTCGGTCACCGTCAACCTGACCTGCGGCCACCCGGAAAGCCGGCTGTTCGACCTGCAATGGCCCGTGGGCAACCGTCCGGTGACGGAAGCGGACGTGCGCCGGGTCGTGCTGGAGGGCCTTGGCCGCGCCTTCTGCGAGGGGCGTGACACCATCCACGCGCTGCCGTTGTCCTTCGCCGTGGACGACACCCAGGGAGTGGCCGACCCGCGCGGCCTGCATTGCGATATCCTCTCGGCCCGGCTGCACGTGGTGGACGCCGGCAGCACGGCGCTGCGGAACCTACAGCTTACGCTGGAGCGCTGCGAGCTGGATCTGGGCGAGTTGGTCAGCGCCCCGATGGCGTCCGGCCTGTCCACCCTGGTGGAGGACGAGCGGCAGTTGGGCGCAACCTGCATAGACATGGGCGGCGGCGCGACGTCGCTCGCAGTGTTCAGCGAAGGGCAGCTTTTGCATACCGCACAGCTTGCGGTGGGCGGCAACCACGTCACCAACGACGTGGCCCGGCTGCTGTCCACGCCGGTTGCCGAGGCCGAGCGTCTGAAGACCGTCTATGGCAACGCCGAGCCAAGCCCGGACGACGAGCGGGAAATCCTGACCACCCCCGTGGTGGGCGAGGAGTACGATGACATGCAGCGCATCCCGCGCAGCCGGCTGGTCGCGATCATCAAGCCGCGGCTGGAAGAAACCTTCGAGCTGGTGCGCGACCAGTTGAACGGCGCCGGGCTGGTGCAGGAGTCCGGTACGCGCGTCGTGCTGACCGGCGGCGCCAGCCAGCTTTCCGGCGCACGGGAGATGGCCAGCCGCATCCTGGGCCGCCAGGTACGGCTGGGGCGGCCTGCGTCCCTGCGCGGCCTGCCCGACCGCGCCAGCGGACCGGCCTTAGCTACCGCGGCCGGGCTGCTCACCTGGGCTACCGGCTCGGGACGCTACCTGGCCGACATGGACCTGACCGACGACCGGCCGGTGAGTGTCTTGCGGCGATGCGTGAACTTCTTGCGAGACCGGATCTAACAGCAACAAAGCCTATGCCCACCGTTCCATCTGTGCGTTAACGTACATCTACTTGCCCTGGAGGCCCTTGATGACCTTGAACCTGACCGTTCCCGTGCAGAACCACACCGACTTCACGCCGCGGATCACGGTGATCGGCGTCGGCGGGGGTGGTACAAACGCCGTGGACAACATGATCGCGCTCGACCTGCAAGGGGTTGAGTTCGTCGTGGCCAACACGGACGCGCAGCAATTGCAGCACAGCCGTGCCGACCGCCGGGTGCAGCTTGGCCCGCATCTGACCCAGGGGCTGGGCGCCGGCGCCAAGCCGGAGATCGGCCGCGCCGCTGCGGAGGAGGCTGCCGACGAGCTGATGCACCACCTGGACGGCACCCACATGGTGTTCATCACCGCCGGCATGGGCGGCGGCACTGGCACCGGTGCTGCGCCGGTGATCGCCCGGATGGCGCGGGAGCGCGGCGTGCTGACGGTCGGCGTCGTCACCAGGCCCTTCACCTTCGAGGGCCAGCGCCGCACCAAGGCGGCCGACGCGGGGATCGCCGAGTTGCAGCAGTATGTGGACACGCTCATCGTCATCCCGAACCAGAACCTGTTCAGGCTGGCCAACGAGAACACGAGTTGGAGGAACGCCTTCAAGATGGCGGACAACGTCCTGTATATGGGCGTGCGCGGCGTGACCGACCTGATGATGGCGCCGGGCCTTATCAACCTCGACTTCGCCGACATACGCACTGTCATGGCGGAGATGGGCAAGGCGATGATGGGCACCGGCGAGGCCGATGGCGAGAACCGCGCCGTACGCGCCGCCGAGGCCGCGATCAACAACCCGCTGCTGGAGGACACCAGCATGTCCGGCGCCCGCGGCCTGCTGATCAACATCACCGGCGGCGAGGACATGACGCTGTTCGAGGTGGACCAGGCCGCCAACCGCATCCGCGAGGAAGTGGCGGAGGACGCCAACATCATCTTCGGCTCGGCGCTCGACGACAACCTGAACGGCCGCATTCGCGTGTCGGTGGTGGCGACCGGCATAGACATGGCGCAGAGCGAGGCACAGAAGCCCCGCCTGGTCGCGGTCGGCGGCGCCGGCATGACGCATGCGATCAGCACGGCGCCGATCAGCGGCCCGATCCCGATGCCGACCGGCCCGACCAATCCGGCGCCGGCGCCTATTCCGTCGGTGCTGCTGACGCCCCGGCCGATGCCGGCCGAACCGGCTGCCCCGGCAGCGCCGGCGCAGCCCGCCCAGTATGGCCCGGTGGGCCAGCCCCAGGCCTATGCTCCGGTGCCCAACGCTCAGCGCCCGGCCCCCACGCCCAGCACGCGCCATAGCGCCCTGTTCGCCGAGGTGCGTCCGGAGCCGGCCGCAGCACCCGCTGCGGCAGCACCGGCGGCGCCGTCCGGGCGCAGCCTGTTCGGCATCATGACCGGCGCTATGCGCAAGACCCGGCCCGCCGCACCCGAGCCGACCGAGCCGCAACGCGCCGACCCGTCCTTCCCCGGGCAGCAGGCCACTCCGCCGGCCAGCCCACGCGCTGAGCATGTTGACGAGCCGCTGGATATCCCGGCGTTCCTGCGCCGCCAGCAGTCCTGAACATCGGGCAGAGTCGGCAGGGCGCCCCGTGCATCACGCACGGGGCGCCCTGTCAAATTTTGGGAGGCACATAAAAGGTTGTGCGTTTACAGTTTGTTAGGCCGCAACACCGCGAAACATTGATTGACTTGGCCTCTGTCCCGAACCCTGCGTTATTTGACCCTGCAAGCAGCGCCCCGGGCACCGGGCACTTCGGACCAAGGAGCGTAACGATGGACGGACTGCACGACCTCACGGCAGTTGCCGGCACCCAGTTCCAGTCCATGCTGGACGCGCCGGTTCAGCACACGTTGCGGTCCGCGATCTGCTGCGTCGGGACTGGCCTGCACAGCGGGCGGCGGGTTCATGTCATGCTGCGCCCGCTACCGGCTGGATCAGGTATAGTGTTCCGCCGGACCGATCTGGGGATTAGCATTCCCGCGCGGTTCGACTGTGTGGCCGATACCCGCCTATGCACCGTGATCGCCAGCGCTGAGCAGCCCGATGCGCGGGTCGGAACTGTCGAGCACCTCATGGCGGCGCTGTCCGCTTGTGGCGTGGACAACCTTCTAGTCGAGTTGGACGGGCCGGAAATGCCGGTGCTGGACGGGTCCTCGGCGCCCTGGCTGTTCCTGCTGGATTGCGCCGGCGTAACGGCGCTGGATGCAGCGGCCCCGGTGATCCAGGTGCTGCGGGCTGTCCGCGTGACCGACGGTGAGGCCTTTGCAGAGCTGCGTCCAGGCGCAGGGCCTGGGCTGGACCTCGCCGTATCCATCCACTTCGATGCAGCCGCCATCGGCCGCCAGGCCCTGACAATGTCGTTCGACGAGTATCGGTTCCGCACCGGGCTTGCCGACGCCCGGACCTTCGTGCAGGCGCAGGAGATCGCCGGGTTGCGCGCCGCCGGTCTGGCGATGGGCGGCACGCTGGAGAACGCCGTCGTGGTGGACGGCGCCCGTGTGCTGAACCCTGCGGGCCTGCGCCGCCCGGACGAGTTCGTCCGCCACAAGATGCTGGACGCCGTAGGTGACCTGGCGCTGGCCGGCGGCAGGCTGCAGGGCCGCTTCATCGGCCACCGGTCCGGCCATGCGCTGAACAACCAAGTCCTGCGCGCGCTGTTTGCGGACTCGGCGAATTGGCGCGAAGTGCCGGCGGCCCTGGCGGAGTGGGGCCGGGAGGCAGCTTGACGCGGCGCTTCGCTTGCGGGCCGGGCGTGCTATAAGGCCGGGATCATGACGTTATCTCGTACCCGTCGCTCTGCCCTTCGCCTCGCGCCTGGCCTGCTGGCACTCGCCGTGCTGCCGGGCTGCGAAACGCTTAAGTCTATCACGCCCTGGACTGGGAAGAGCGAAGACCTGACGGTCAAGGCCGATCCGGCCAATAAAACGGCCGAGGAGCTTTACAACAACGGCGTGGATGCGCTGAACCAGAAGCGTTACGCCACGGCCGTCAACCAATTCGATGCGGTCGAGCAGAACTATCCCTATTCGTCCTGGGCGGTGAACTCGCAACTGATGCATGGCTATGCCGAGTATCTGCAGAACCACTACACCGAGGCGACGGGCTCGCTGGACCGCTATATCCAGTTGCACCCCACGAACGCCAACGTGTCCTATGCCTACTACCTCCGCGCCCTGTGCTTCTATGAGCAGATCGCCGACATCCAGCGGGACCAGCGAGGCACCCAGCAGGCGATGTCCGCCTTGCAGGAAGTGGTCAACCGCTTCCCGGAAAGCGCCTATGCCCGCGACAGCCGGCTGAAGATGGACCTGTGCCGCGACCACCTGGCCGGCAAGGAGATGGAGGTGGGGCGGTTCTACCAGGGCCAGCGGCTTTACACCGCCGCCATCGGCCGGTTCCAGCGCGTGGTGGACGACTATCAGACCACGAATCATACGCCGGAGGCGCTGCACCGGCTGACGGAGATCTACCTGACGCTTGGCCTGACCGACCAGGCGCGTAGGACCGCGGCCGTGCTGGGCCACAACTACCCGGGCAGCCCCTGGTATGAGAACAGCTACAGGGACCTTGCAGATAACGGGATCGCCCCGCCGGTGCCGGCCGGCCCGGGGAGCGGCCGGGGCCTCCTGTCGCGGACGTTCGGCAGCCTGTTCTAGTTTTCCGCCGTGCTGACCGCGCTTTCGATCCGCGACGTCGTGCTGATCGAGCGGCTGGACCTGCACTTCGACGCCGGGCTGACGGTGCTGACCGGCGAGACTGGTGCCGGCAAGAGCATCCTGCTGGACAGCCTGGGCCTGGCGCTCGGCGCGCGGGCCGATAGCGGCCTGGTGCGTGCAGGCGCCGAGCAGGCCAGCGTCACCGCCTGCTTCATGCCGCCGCGCGGCCATCCCGCACTGGAGCTGCTGTCGGAGCAGGGCGTGGTGTTGGAGGACGAGCTTGTGGTGCGCCGCGTGGTGGCGCGGGACGGCCGGTCCCGTGCGACCATCAATGACCAGCCGGTGGGCGTCGCGCTGCTGCGCCGGGCCGGGGCGCTGCTGGTGGAGGTGCAGGGCCAGGGCGACCAGATGGGCCTGGCTGACCCGGCGGTTCATGCCCGGCTGCTGGACGCCTACGGCGTGCCGCCGCGGGTCCGCGCCGCCGTCGGCACGGCCTGGCGCAACTGGCGCGACGCGGTCATCGCCCTAGAGGCCGCCCGCACCGCCATCGCCGAGGCGCAGCGCGAGGCGGATTGGCTGCGCCATGCCGTTGACGAGCTGACGACCTTGTCCCCGCGGGATGGGGAGGAAGAGGAGTTGGCCGCAGAGCGCCAGCGCCTGCAGGGTGGCGAGCGCCGGGCAGAGGCCATCGCGGCGGCGCTCTCCGAGATCGCTCCGCGCGACCGCCGCAATGCCGGCCCGGCCAGCAGCCTACGGGGTGCGACCCGTGCGTTGCAGAAGCTGGTCACGCCGCAGCAGCCGGATGCGGAAAACCCGGCGCAGCCGGCCCTCGCTGCGCTGGAACGGGCCGAGGAGGCTCTGGCGGAAGCGGAAACCCTGCTGAGCCGGCTGGCCAACGAAGTGGATACCGATCCCCGCCTGCTCGAAGCCGCCGAGGAGCGGCTGTTTGGCCTGCGCGCCGCCGCCCGCAAGCACCAGACCGCGGTGTCGGAGCTGCCGGCCTTCCTGGCGCGGCTGCGCAAGCGGCTGGCGGCGCTGGATAGCGGCACGGCGGAGATCGAGGGCTTGGAGGCTGCGTCGGAGGCTGCGCGCATCACGTATTCCGATGCCGCGGCGGCGCTCAGCAGCGTACGTCAGGCTGCCGCTACCCGGCTGCAGGCCGCGGTCACGACCGAGCTGCCGCCGCTGCGGCTGGACAAGGCGCGGTTCGTCGTGGAGGTGCAGCCGCTGGAGGAAGCGCGCTGGAACGCCACCGGGGCGGACAGCGTGCGGTTCCTGATCGCCACCAACCCCGGCCAGGCGCCGGGCGCGCTGGACAAGATTGCCTCGGGCGGCGAGCTGTCGCGGCTGATGCTGGCGCTGAAGGTCGTGCTGGTCAGCGGCGGGTCCGTCCCGACCCTGGTGTTCGACGAGGTGGACAGCGGCGTTGGCGGTGCGACGGCTGCGGCGGTCGGCGAACGGCTGGCGCGTGTCGCCGACCGGGTGCAGGTGCTGGTCGTGACGCATAGCCCGCAGGTGGCGGCCCGGGGAGGCGCGCACTTGCGCGTCGCCAAGCAGGCGCGCAGCGGCCGGGCCGAGACGATGGTGCTGCCGCTGGACCTGCCGGCCCGGCGGGAGGAGATCGCGAGGATGCTGGCTGGCGAGACCGTCACGGAAGCCGCCCGAGCCGCGGCAGATAGCCTGCTGGGTGCGGCGTAACTTGGAGAGCCAATGTCTGCTCCCTCTTCTCCCGGGAGAGGGCCGGGGTGAGGGAAAGGCCACCAGTGCAGGGTTCTCCCAACTGAGAAAAGGAAGGTGCAGACCTTGGCTGGCTTTACGTTGCTTGGTTTCCCTCACCCCAACCCTCTCCCGGGGGGAGAGGGGGCAGCAAACGTCTCTGTCATGACGCCTGATGAGGCTGCGGCGGAGCTGGCCAGGCTTGCCGCCGAGATTGCCCGGCTGGATCGGGCTTATCACGAGTTGGACGACCCGGCCGCCAGCGATGCCGAGTATGATGCGTTGCGCGCGCTCAATGCGGCGCTGGAGGCCGAGTTCCCGGACTTGGTGCGCCTGGACAGCCCGAGCTGCCGGGTCGGCGCGGCGCCGGCAGCGGGCTTTGCCAAGGTGCGCCATCGCGTGCCGATGCTGTCGCTGGACAACGCATTCGCGCCGGGGGACTTCACCGAGTTCTGCGCCCGCGCCCGGCGGTTCCTGAACCTGCCGCCCGACGCCTCGCTGGGTTTCATCGCCGAACCCAAGATAGACGGCTTGTCCATCAACCTGCTGTATGAGCGGGGACGCCTGGTCCGCGGCGCCACGCGCGGCGACGGCGCGGAAGGCGAGGACGTGACCGCCAACCTGCGCACCATGCCCTCCATCCCGCAAACCCTGCATGGCCCGTCGCCGGCCCAGATCGAGGTCAGGGGCGAGGTGTTCATGTCCAAGGCCGACTTCCTGGCGCTGAACGCGGCGCAGGCCGCGGCCGGAGCCAAGGTATTCGCCAACCCGCGCAACGCCGCCGCGGGGTCCCTCCGCCAGTTGGACCCGGCAGTCACCGCGACCCGCCCGCTGTCGCTGTTCGCATATGCCCAGGGCGACGCGAGCGAGGCGGTGGCGGACACCCATGACGCTTACCTGGAGCGGCTGCGCGGCTGGGGATTCCAGGTCAACCCGCTGTCCCGCCCCGTGGCGGACGACGCGGCGGCGGCGGCGTTCCAGGACGAGATCGGCCTGGCCCGCGCCGGGCTGGCCTATGACATTGACGGCGTCGTCTATAAAATCAACGACCTGGCCTGGCAGCGCCGCCTGGGCTTCGTCGGGCGCGCCCCGCGCTGGGCCATCGCCTGGAAGTTCCCGGCCGAGCGCGCGACGACGCAGCTTGAGGACATCCTGATCCAGGTGGGCCGCACGGGATCGCTGACGCCGGTGGCGGCGCTGGCGGCCGTCAACGTCGGCGGGGTCCTGGTCACGCGCGCCACCCTGCACAACGAGGACGAAATCGCGCGCAAGGACGTGCGTGTCGGTGACACCGTCGTCCTGCAGCGCGCCGGCGACGTGATCCCGCAGATCGTCGGGGTCGTGGCCGAGCGCCGCCCGGCGGACACGGTGGCCTGGGCACCACCCGAGACCTGCCCGGTTTGCCACAGCCTGGCGGTCCGTCCAGCCGGCGAAGTCGTGCGGCGCTGCACCGGCGGCTTGGCCTGCCCGGCGCAGGCAGTGGAGCGGCTGATCCACTTCGTCAGCCGCCTTGCCTTCGACATCGAAGGGTTGGGCGAGAAGACGATCCAGGAATTCTACGAGCTGGGCTGGCTGCACGGACCCGCCAGCATCTTCCACCTGCGGGAGCACCGCGAGGCGCTGCTGCAGCGGGAGGGCTGGAAGACGAAGTCCGTTGATAACCTGCTGCGGTCCATCGAGGCGCGGCGGACCATCGGGCTGGACCGGCTGATCTACAGTTTGGGCATACGCCGGGTTGGCGAGACCAACGCGCGGCTGCTGGCCCGGCATTACAGCAGCTTCACCGACTGGCGCGCCCGCATGATGGCCGCAACCGTGGTGGGCAGCGACGAACGCTTGGCGCTGGGCAGCATCATCGGCGTCGGCCCGGCCTTGGCGGAGGAGCTGGCCGCCTTCTTTACCGAGCCGCGCAACGTGGCGGCGCTGGACGAGCTGGCGGCGGAGCTGACCATCGAGGACGCGGTCCGGCCGGCCACCGCCGATGGAGCGTTGGCTGGCAAGAACCTGGTATTCACCGGCACGCTGGAAACCATGAGCCGGGCAGAGGCCAAGGCGCGGGCCGAAGCCATGGGCGCCCGGGTGACGGACAGCGTGTCGAAGCGGACGGACCTGCTGGTGCTGGGCGCCGACGCCGGGTCGAAGGCGAAGAAGGCGGCGGAGATGGGGGTCAGGACGGTGACGGAGGCAGAGTGGCGGGAGTTGGCGGGGATGGTCCCGTCTCCGTCACCCTCTGAGGTGACGCCGTGAGCCGGTTTGACGGCGGGGTTGCCGGATGCCAAGCAGGACCAAACCTGGTTGTTGATAGGTTACGGAGGGTTGCCGCTATATGAGCTTGGTTCTGGACGCCTCCCTCACCCCGACCCTTTCCCGAAGGGAGAGGGAGCAGACGCAGGAACCTGGCATGCATCACATCGTAGTCGTCGGCGGCGGCGCGGCCGGGCTGGAACTGGTCACCAAGCTTGGCAACACTCTGGGCAAGCGCGGCAAGGCGCGGATCACCCTGGTTGAGCGGTCCCGCACGCATCTATGGAAGCCGCTGCTGCACTCGGTCGCAGCCGGCAGCCTGGACCGCGCCCAGCATGAGCTGAACTTCCTGGCGCAGGCGCACTGGCACCATTTCACGTACCGGTATGGCGAGCTGACCGGGCTGGACCGGGCCGCCAAGCGCATCAGCCTGGCTGCGACCCATGATGACGAGGGCCGGGAGATCACTCCGGCGACGACGCTGGACTATGACACCCTGGTGATCGCCATCGGCAGCATTACCAACGACTTCGGCACTCCTGGCGCGGCCGAGTTTGCGGTGCCGCTGGAAACGCCGGACCAGGCCAGTCGCTTCAATCGCCGTCTGATCAATGCCTGCCTGCGCGCCAACACGCAGGACGGCCCGGTGCGTCCGGGCCAACTGCACGTCGCTATCATCGGTGCCGGCGCCACGGGCACCGAGCTTGCGGCGGAGCTGCACCGCACCGTGCGGGCCGTCGTCGCCTACGGCATGGACCGGATCAATCCCGCCCGCGACATACGCATCGTGCTGATCGAGGCCGCGCCGCGCATCCTCCCTGCCCTGCCCGAGCGCATCAGCGCCGCGACCGAGGGTTTGCTTGCCAAGATCGGCGTGGTGGTCCGGGCCGGCGCGCGGGTGGCCGAGGTCCGGGCGGATGGCATCGTGCTGTCGGATGGGGAGCTGATCCCGGCGGAGCTGGTGGTTTGGGCGGCCGGGGTGAAGGCGCCGGAAGTGCTGCGCGGCTTGGGCGGGCTGACCAACAACCGGATCAACCAGCTTGTCGTCACGCCGGCGCTGCAAACCGACGATCCCGATGTATTCGCCATCGGCGACTGCGCAGCGTGTCCCTTGGGGACAACCGGCGGCACGGTCCCGCCGCGGGCACAGGCGGCGCACCAGCAGGCGTCGCACATGGTTGCCACCCTACGCCGCCGGCTGCGCGGGCTGCCGCCGCAGCCGTTCGTGTATCGCGATTTCGGCTCCCTGGTGTCGCTGGGCCGCTACAGCACTGTGGGCAGCCTGATGGGCTTCCTGGCTGGGCGCAGCATGTTCATCGAGGGCTACTTCGCCCGCATGGTGTATCGGTCGCTTTACAAGATGCACCAAACTGCGCTGCACGGCGGGACAGCGGTGGCCTGGCGGGTGCTTGCACGCTACGCCGCGAAGAGCCCGGAGCCCGGCATCAAACTGCACTGAGAGCGGTTTGTGTGGGCATCGAGGATGACTCCGCGAGGAAGCTGCGGCACCCGCGCTGGAACCGGCCTGCCGACGGGTCGTGCGGCCGGGTAGCCGCATCCGGAGAAATCTCACGGCCCAAACCACGTTCGAGCGGTAGCAGGCGTGCAAACTCAACTTGGGATGTGATGCCATGTCGGTACGATCGCATATGCGGTTTCTTGTGGCGGTTGCAGCCGCCGCTCTGCTCGCTTCCACTTCGAATCCGGTCCAGGCTCGAGGCGGCGGCGGTCACGGTGGAGGCGGTCACGGCGGGGGAGGCGGCGTTTACGGCGGCGGTTTTCGCGGCGGTGGACCTTATGGCGGCCGGTCCGCCGCAAGTAGATTTTCCAGGGGTGGGTTCCCGGCAGGTGGGTTTCCGGTAAGGGGGTTTCTCGGGGGCGGGTTCCCTATGGGAGGGTTCCCCGGCGGAGGTTTCGCGGGAGGGGGCTTCTCCAGGGGTGGTTTCCTCGGCGGTGGTCTCCTCGGGGGCAGCTTTTACGGCAGCAATTTCGTGAATCCTAACGTCGGATTCTACAACAGCATCAATAGGCCAGTGTTCAGCCAGGGCGGTTATGGCGGCTATGGCGCTGGAGCTTATGCGGGCGGAACATCGCCAAGTCTTGGGACCGGCGTTTTGGCCGGCGGCGCGCAACTCAATCCTGGTTACTCCGCGTTGCCGCCGGTTTACTACCCGTCGCCCGTTCGGGGCGCTTTTCCGTTGCCCGGCGTGTATCACCCGTACTATTGAGCCTGGAAGACTTCCTGCATCCCCGGGGCCGGCTCTCCATCCTGACCATAGTCCTTGATGCCGTGCTCGTGCGGCAAGGCCGAGTCTCGGTTTCGAAAGCAGGGGAAGCAGCGTCGTCGAGAAGGTTGTTTAACCGGCACCAAATCCTACTAAGCAGCGAACGGTAGCCTACCCCAGTTGCGGTGGCCTACTGTGTGTAGAGCGTAGCGACAAAGGTGGAGCAACGCTGACCGGCCTGGGCAACGCGCCCTACGAACCAGGGCGCGTTGGTTGGAGGCATGGGATATCAGGTATCGGCGGCCACCCTGACGCTTGAAGGGGGGAGCAGGCTATGAAGCAGCGACGGCTCCGGTCTTCGGGCGCTGTGCCGCCTGTTCAGCTTCAATCTGCGCACGGGCGCGCTCCCAAAACTCTAAGTCGCCTCCCTCCGGGCACCCGGCTTGCTCCCACAGTTGGTAGGCGCGCTCCCGGATCAGGGTCAAAACGTCGTCCTTAGCCATCGTCGCCCCTTGCCGTCGCGTGAAGCAATACGTGATCCCGGGGTTGGTTCACGGACTGTTGCCGTAGATTACGGGGAGGCCTGGCCTGCCGTCCACCCCAGTTCCGCGGCGATCTCGGCATTATGCTGCCCAGCGGCCGGCAGGTCCCGCCTTAGCGGCAGCCGCTCCCCATCCAGCGACAGCGGCAGTGCAGGCAGCGGCAGCACCTGTCCGTCCGGCAAGGTTAAAGGCACCAGTCCGCCGGACCCTAGCAGATGCGGGTCATGGAACAGGTCCACCGGCTCAGCGATCGGTGCATAGGGCAGACCCAGGGCCTCGCACCGGGCCATCAGCGCCGTCTTGTCGTAGGCGGCGAAGGCTGCGGTGATGCGCGGCAAGGTCCATCCGCGCGCTGCTACCCGGTCCGTTTGCGTCACCAGCCTGGGATCGCAGGCCAGCTCCGGCAGGCCGAAGGCGCTGCACATCACCTGCCACTGGGTGTCGGTGACCACGCCGATGAACACCTGCGCGCCGTCGGCGGTGTCGAAGATGTCATACACCGCCCAGGCTGGCTGGCGGATGCCCATCGGCGGCGGGGCCTGGCCCATGATGCGGGCCTGCGCCATGTGCTGCGCCACCAGGAAGGCGGTGTTCTCGAACAGGCCGGCCTGCACGTGCTTGCCCCGGCCGGTCCGGTGCCGCTCCTCCACCGCCGCCAGCACGCCCAGCGCGGCGAAGGCGCCGCCCATGAGATCGTTGACCGACGACCCCGTACGCATCGGCTTGCCCGGCAGGCCCGTCATGTAGGCCAGCCCGCCCATCATCTGCACCACCTCGTCCAGTGCGGTGCGGTGGGCATAGGGGCCGGGCAGGAACCCCTTGCAGCTCGCGTAGATCAGCCGCGGGTTTTCTGCGCGCAACGCGTCGTAGGACAGGCCCAGCTTGTCCAGGGCGCCGGGGCGGAAGTTCTCGACCAGGACGTCAGCATCCTCCAGCAGCCGCCTGACCAATGCCAATCCATCCGCCGACTTCAGGTCCACCGTGAGGCTGCGCTTGTTGCGGTTCAGCATGGCGAAGAAGCCGGCGCCGGCGTTGCGCAGCCGCCTTGTGTTGTCGCCTGCGGGCTTGCCGCCCTCCGCCGCCGGCTCGACCTTGACGACGTCGGCTCCCAGGTCGGCGAGCACCAGGCCGCAGGCGGGTCCCATGACCATGTGCGTGAACTCGACGACGCGCAGGCCGGCCAAGGGCGTCTGCATCAGGCGGCAGCCCGGCCAGCGGGAACAAACGTACGCGGCAGGCCGGCGCGGGCGAGCGCGCCGTGCATCGGCTCGTCCGGCAGCCCCTCGTGCAGCAGGGCACGCGCCGCGACCAGGCGGTCCAGGTTGATGCCGGTCTGGAAGCCCATGCTTTCCAGCATGAATACAAGGTCCTCGGTGACGATGTTGCCGCTCGCGCCAGGCGCGAAGGGGCAGCCGCCCAGCCCGGCGAGCGATGCGTCGAAGTTCCGCACCCCCTCCTCCAAGCCCGCCAGGGCATTGGCTAGGCCCAGGCCCATCGTGTCGTGCAGGTGCAGCCCGTCCATCTTGGCACCCACCGCGGCGCGTACGGCGCGCACCACGGAGCGTATCTGCGCCGGGTGCGCGTAGCCTACCGTGTCGGCGAGGGCCAGGCTGTCCACCCCTGTTGCCGCGAGCGCCTCGGCCACGCGCACAACCGCGGCCTCCGGCACCACGCCGTCAATCGAGCAGCCGAACGCCGTGCTGCATGCCGCCTCGATCTGCAGCCCCGGCGATGCCGTGCGCGCCCACTCGACGACGCGGCGGACTTCCGCCACCTGGTCCATCGTGCCGCGGTTGGTGTTGGCGCGGCTGTGGCCCTCGCTGACGCTGACGGGAATGCTGACCCGGCGGGCACCGGCGGCCGCCGCGGCCTGGGCGCCGCGCAGGTTGGGCGCCAGGGCCACGATCACGCACGGCAAGGAGCGCACGGCCTGCACGACCTCCGCGGTGTCGGCCATCTGCGGGATCAGCCGCGGCGGCACGAAGCTGCCGACCTCGATCTCCGGCACGCCCGCGGCGGCGATTGCCTCGATCCAGCGCACCTTGGCCGCGGTCGCCATGCGCGAGCGCGACATCTGCAGGCCGTCCCGCGGCCCGACCTCGCACACGATCACCCTTTCCGCCATCGCCGGCCCTCCGTATGAATTGCAGGGTGCGGCGAGACGACAGGGCGTGCAACCCTCGCGCGGTTGTGCTGCACTGCGTCAAGCGTATCTGGCGTATGACCGCCTGATAGAACCACGTTGGTGACAACCATGCTGCACCGATCCCTGCCCGCTTTGGCGCTCGCCATCGCCGCGCTGTCTGCATTTGCTGCTCCTGCCTCCGCCCAGCCTGGTCCAGGTGGCCCGCCCGCAGTCGGCGTCGTGCAGGCAAAACGCGTCCCGGTGGTGGAATCCAGCGAGTTCGTCGGCCGGGTCCAGTCCGTCAACCGTGTGGACCTGGTAGCGCGCGTGACCGCCTTCGTGCAGGAGCGCCGGTTCCAGGAGGGCGGCGAGGTCCGCGCCGGGGACTTGCTGTATCGGCTGGAGCGTGCGCCGTTCGAGGCCCAGGTCGCCGCGCAGGCGGCCCAGGTCGCCCAGGCCAATGCCGTGCTGCAGAACAACGCCATTAAGCTGAACCGTGCCCAGTCGCTGCTGAACGGCCCGGCCGGCCAGCAAAGCAACGTGGATGATGCGGTGTCGGCCCAGCGCAGCCAGGCTGCGGCGCTGGCCGGCGCACAGGCGCAGCTCCGCCTGGCGCAGACCAACCTGGACTATACCGAGATCAAGGCGCCGATAGACGGCAAGATCAGCCGCACCCTGGTGACCGAGGGTAACGTCGTCAGCCCCAGCACCGGCACGCTGGCCACCATCACCAGCCAGGACCCGATGTATGTGCTGTTCCCGGTGTCAGTCCGGGCAGCCGATGACCTGCGGGACCGTTATGCCGACAAGGGCGGGTTCAGCGCGGTGAAAATCCGGCTGCGCATGCCCAACGGCAAGCAGTATGACCAGGCCGGCACGCTGGACTACGTGGACCCGACCGTCGCCCCCAACACCGACACCCTGATCTTCCGCGGGCGGGTTCCGAATCCGGTCCGCCCTGGCTCCCAGGCCGGGCAGCCCGGCGACCGCGAGCTTTCTGACGGCGAATTCGTCACTGTGGTCCTACAGGGCGTGCAGCCCGTGGAGCAGTTGGCGATCCCACGCGCCGGGGTCTTGTCAGACCAGCAGGGCAGCTACGTCTGGGTGGTGGGCGATGGCAACAAGGCGGAGCAGCGGCGCATCCAGTTGGGCCAAAGCACGCCGGAACAGGCGGTGATCTCCGCCGGGCTGAAGGAGGGCGAGACGGTGGTGGTGGACGGCGTGCAGCGCGTACGGCCCGGCGCCGTCGTGAACCCCGCCCCGGCCGGCGCCGGGCCGACCATGGCACCTCAGGGACCGAGGACCTAATCCCATGATCTCCGGCGTCTTCGTTGACCGGCCGCGGCTGGCCATTGTCATTGCGATCATCACGAGCATCGCCGGGCTGCTGGCGCTGCTAGTGATCCCCGTCAGCCAGTTCCCAGACATCGTTCCGCCGCAGGTCCAGGTCACGACCCGGTATCCCGGCGCATCCGCAGCCGTGGTGGAGGCGACGGTCGCGCAACCGCTGGAGGCGCAGGTCAACGGCGCCGACCGCATGATCTACATGAAGTCCAACTCGGCCAATGACGGTAGCTATGGCCTGACGGTGTCGTTCGAGCTGGGCACCAACCCAGACATCAACACCGTCAACGTGAACAACCGCGTGCAGGCCGCGCTGAGCCGCCTGCCGGCCGAGGTGCAGCGCCAGGGTGTTACGGTGCAGAAGCGGTCCTCCGCCATCCTGGAGTTCCTGGCGTTCAGCAGCGAGGGCGCGAAGCAGGACCCGCTGTTCATCTCCAACTACGTCACGATCAACATCTTGGACCGGTTGAGCCGCGTGTCCGGCGTGGGGTCGGCGTCGCTGTTTGGCGCGCTCGATTATTCCATGCGCATCTGGTTCGACACCAACCGGCTGATTGAGCTGGGCCTAGCGCCCAGCGACATCATCACCGCCATACAGCAGCAGAACGTGCAGGCGCCGGTCGGCCGGGTCGGCGCCCGTCCGACCGGCGACGACACGCAGTTCCAGATCAACCTTCAAACCAAGGGCCGCCTGACCCAGCCGGAGGAGTTCGGCAACATCATCGTCCGCGCCAACGCGGACGGCTCGGTGCTGCGGGTGCGGGACGTGGCGCGGGTGGCCCTTGGCGCTGCGACACAGGACAGCGAGAGCCGCCTGAACGGCAACCCGGCGGTCACTTTGGGCATCTACCTCGCCCCGGGCGCCAACGCGGTGCAGACGGCCGGCCGTATCCAGGCGGCGCTGGACGACCTGGGCAAGCGCTTCCCGGAGGGGTTGCAGAGCAAGGTCTTCTACAACAGCAGCACCTTCGTGTCCGACACCATCGAGGAGGTGAAGAGCACGCTGATCGAGGCCTTCGTGCTGGTTGCGATCGTGGTGTTCATCTTCCTCGGCAACCTGCGCGCGACGCTGATCCCGATCATCGCGGTCCCGGTCAGCCTGATCGGCACCTTCGCCGTGCTGCTGGTGCTGGGCTACTCGGCCAACACCGTGTCGCTGCTGGCGCTCGTGCTCGCCATCGGCATCGTCGTGGACGACGCCATCGTGGTGGTCGAGAACGTCGAGCGCGTGATGGAGGAGGAGCCTGAGCTGACGTCGCGGCAGGCTACGAAGAAAGCGATGGAGCAGATCACGGCGCCGATCATCGCCATCACCCTGGTGCTGCTGTCGGTGTTCGTGCCCATCGGGTTCATCCCCGGCATCTCAGGCACGCTGTTCCGGCAGTTCGCGGTGACGATCAGCGTCGCCATGCTGATCTCGGCCACCAACGCGCTGACGCTGTCGCCGGCGCTGTGCGGGGTGCTCCTGCGGCACAACGGGCCGAGGCGCGGGATCATGGGGTGGATCGGCCGGCGCATTGACAACGTGCGGGACGGCTACGCGAACGTCGTCGGCCGGCTGCTGCGCGTGGGCGTGCTGGCGGTGGTGCTGGTCGTCGCGTGCTTCGGCGGCATCTACGGCCTGACCCTGCGCACGCCCACCGGCTTCCTGCCGGAAGAGGACCAGGGCGCCTTCTTCGTCGCGGTCCAGTTGCCGGACGGCGCCAGCGTCACTCGCACGCGGGAGGTGGTCACCCGCATCGAAGGCATCGCCAAGGGCATCCCGCAGATCGAGAACGTGCTGGCCATCGTCGGCTTCTCCCTGCTGGACAGCGGCAACCAGTCGAATGCGGCCTTCATGGTGATGCGGATGAAGCCGTTCGCCGACCGCAAGGCGGCGTCGGACAAGGTGCAGGCGCTGATCGGGCGGATGGCGCAGGGGCTGGGCGGCATACGCTCGGCCATCGCGTTCCCGTTCAACCTGCCGCCGATCATCGGGCTGAGCACCGGCGGCGGCTTCGAATACCAGATGCAGAACCTGGAGGGCCGTGAGCCCGCCGAGATGGGCAGCGTGCTGAACGGCCTGCTGGCCAGCGCCAACGCCGATCCGAAATTGGCCCGCGTTTTCAGCACCTTCAGCGCCACAACACCGTCCATCTACCTCGACATAGACCGGGAAAAAGCGCAGGCGCTGGGCCTGTCCATCAGCGACGTGTTCACCGCGCTGCAGGCGACCCTGGGCGGCATCTACGTTAACGACTTCAACCTGTTCGGCCGCACCTGGCAGGTGAATATCCAGGGCGACGCCGCGGACCGGACCGACATCCCGGCGATCTGGCGCATCTACGTCCGCAACAAGCAGGGCACGATGGTGCCGCTGCGCTCCATCGCGGATGCGCGGATCGTGCTGGGACCGCAGACCATCAGCCGTTACAACAACTACCGCTCGATTACTGTGCAGGGCACGCCGAAACCCGGCATTTCGTCCGGCGAGGCGCTGGCGGCGATGGAGGGGATCAGCGACCGCACGCTGCCGGCGGGCTACAGCTACGAATGGACGGGAACGGCCTACCAGGAGAAGACGGCGGCGGGGCAGACCGGCAAGATACTCGGGCTGGCAATCCTGTTCGCCTACCTGTTCCTGGTGGCGCTGTATGAGAGCTGGGTTATTCCGATACCGGTGCTGCTGTCGGTCAGCGTCGGCATCCTAACGGCCTTCATCGGGATGCAGGTCACCAGCCTGGCGCTGGACCTTTATGCGCAGATCGGCCTGGTGGTGCTGATCGCGCTGGCGGCAAAGAACGGCATCCTGATCGTGGAGTTCGCCAAGGACCAGCGCGAGGCCGGCAAGAGCATCAAGGAGGCGGCACGGCTAGGCGCGCAGACCCGGTTCCGCGCGGTGATGATGACGAGCATCGCCTTCATCCTGGGCCTGGTGCCGCTGGTGACGGCGAACGGCGCGGCCCAGGTCAGCCGGCGGGCGGTAGGGACGCCGGTGTTCGCGGGGATGCTGGGCGCGAGCACGGTCGGCATCTTCCTAATCCCGATGCTGTATGTCGTGTTCCAGACGATGCGCGAGAAGGTGAAGTCGCGGTTCGGCGGCAAGGGTGGGGACGAGGGGCATGGCGGCCCAACGACCGCCGTGCCGACGCCGCCCGCGCGGGTGACGGAGTCTGTTGGCTGAGGTGCCTGCCTGCTCCCTCTCCCTCCGGGAG